>Ga0182030_10001200_pt1 | contig 52777 bp, 42 predicted proteins | sample 812S3MmetaG_FD_121299 | JGI IMG/M metagenome (GOLD analysis project Ga0182030, IMG submission 121299) | Permafrost microbial communities from Stordalen Mire, Sweden - 812S3M metaG (Illumina Assembly) | ecosystem: Environmental > Terrestrial > Soil > Wetlands > Permafrost | place: Sweden...
GGCGTGGGCGCGGCGCGCACGGCTGGCATTCGGCGCGGTCCACGGGAGTCTACTGTTCGGTGATCCTGCGTCCGGCGATGCCGCCGTCGGACGCGCTGATTTTTTCGCTGGCGGCGGGGCTCGTCGTGCGCGCGGCGGTCGCGGAGATCGCGCCGCAGCTTTTGGTGGACCTGAAATGGCCGAACGACCTGCTCCTTGGCGGCAAGAAGTTCTGCGGCATTCTCACGGAGATGAATGCCGAGGTAACGCGAGTGCGCCACCTGGTGGTGGGGGCGGGCATTAACGTGAACCAGGTCAAGTTTCCGGCTGAGCTGCGCGAGATTGCGACGTCGTTGCGCATTGAAACCGGCACGGAATGGTCGCGCGTGGAGCTCTGCGCCGCTTTGCTAAAATCGCTCGACCGGGAGTATCGCAGTTTGGTTGAGGATGCCGGAGCGCGAGAGGCAATCCTGCGCCGGTTCGAGGAAAATTCTTCGTCGGTGCGCGGCAGAAAAGTGTCCATCGGCGATGACGGCAACTTGGCGGGCGTTACCGAAGGATTGGATGAGCGTGGATTTTTGCGCATAAGAACCGCGGAAGGTCTGCGAACGGTGGTGAGTGGAACAGTGAGGACCATTGAGAATTTGTAATTGGCAATTTGTAATTTGTAATTGGAAAGGCCGCTGCTCTTAGATTACAAATTACAAATCACCATTTACAAATATGCTGCTAGTCATTGATGTCGGAAATACGAATACGGTGCTCGGCGTTTTTGAGCCGGTGGCGCACCATACGGGCGAGGATGTGACCACGGAAGCGCCTCGTTATGAACGGCTGGTTGCGCACTGGCGCGTCGGCTCCCACCTGACCCGCACCGTCGACGAGTACGGAGTGATCTTCCGCAACCTTTTCTCCATGGACAATCTGGAAGTTTCGGGCGTGCACGGGATCGTAGTTTCGTCGGTGGTGCCGCCGCTCGATCCCGTGCTGCGGCAGGTGTGCGAGCGCTATTTCAATACCAAGCCGCTGCTCATCGAGCCGGGCGTAAAGACGGGCATGCCGGTGCTGTACGACAATCCCGCGGAAGTGGGCGCGGACCGGATCGTGAATGCGGTGGCGGCGTTTGAGAAATACGGTGGCCCCTGCGTGATTGTCGATTTCGGGACGGCGACGACCTTCGACTGTGTTTCCAAAAAGGGCGAGTACCTGGGCGGCGTGATTTGTCCGGGCATTGGAATTTCGGCGGACGCGCTCTTTCAGCGCACCGCGCGGCTGCCGCGGGTGGAAATTCGCAAGCCGGCGCGGGTGATTGGATCGAACACGGTCGGCAGTTTGCAATCCGGTCTTTACTACGGCTATCTCGGCTTGCTCGACGGCGTCCTGGAACGCCTGGTGGACGAACTGGGCGCAGACACCCGCGTGGTTGCCACCGGCGGACTGGCGTCGCTGTTTGGCACCGCTTCGCACTTCATTAAAGATGTGGACGAGTTTTTGACCCTCGAAGGCTTGCGCATCATCTGGGATCGGAACCAGTCCTTTCGCCGCGAAGCCGCGCCGAAAGCAACCAAGACGCCAGCCAAGCCCGCGGATCCCGATGCGAAACCGTGGCCCTCGCCGAAGTCTGCTAAAACACGCTGAGCCGTCGTGGAAAACTACTTCAATTACTTCACGGAAATCGAAGAGCACTATCTGCGGCGACGGGGCACTCATCTGCTGCTGTCTACCCTCGATTGGGCTTTGATTGAAACCTGGAAAAGCGCGGGAGTGCCGCTGGAGGCCGTGCTCCGCGGGATCGATGATGCGTTCGACAAGTACGATCAGCGTCCGTCGAAATCGAAGAAGGTGAATAGCCTGGCGTACTGTTCGCAGGCTGTACTGGTGGCGGCCGAAGATATGAAGGAAGCGGCGGTAGGTGCAGCCCGCGAAGAAAAGGCTCAGCGCGAGCCCGGATTTGAAGCGGCGCAGATTGCAGCGTTTCTGCGAGAAAATGCGGACAAGCTCGAGAAGGCGAAACCGCTCGAGCACGCGGGATTCGCGACCGGAGCGCTGGCAAGGGAAGAAGCAGCATCATTGCGTGAGATGGCGGAGGCCATCGAGAGCGCCGGGAAAGTGCCGCGCCTGGAAGATCTGGAGCGGCGGCTGACGGTGCTGGAGGAAAAGTTGTTCGCGGTGCTGATGGCGGCGACTCCGGATGAAGAACTAGTGAATGTTCGCGCGGACGCGGATCGGGATCTTGCTCCCTACCGGCGGAACATGACAGCGTCGCAGGTTGAGCAGCTACACAAACAGTACGTGCGAAAGCGGCTGCTGGAGCGGTGCGGCGTGCCGCGGCTGAGTTTGTTCTATATGCACTAAGATTGTCTGTTCCTCAAGTTCAGAGCATAAATATCGCTGCCAAACCCATACAAATTCGCGGGTCAAGATGCAGAGTACCCGCGCTACACTTACGACTTGCTGCTTTCCATAGAAAAAATGGTCTACGGCGGCGACGGCCTCGCCCGCACGCCAGTCGCTGCGGACGGGCGCAGCATGGCGGTCTTTGTGCCGTTTGTGCTGCCGGGCGAAAGAGTCGAGGCCGAGATACGGCAAGAGAAGCCTGGCTTCGCGCGAGGCTCGGTTACACAGCTGATCGAAGCGTCGCCCGACCGCATCGAAGCTCGCTGTCCGTACTTCCGCCAATGCGGCGGATGCCATTACCAGCACATTCCCTACGAGCGACAACTGGAATTTAAAGCTGGCATTCTGCGCGAGACGCTGCAGCGGATCGCAAAAATCGAACTGAATGCCGACCTTCGCCTGCATGTCTCGCCTCCCTGGCACTACCGCAATCGCACGCGTCTGCAGGTGCGAACTGCCCCGGAGTTTCCACTCCAGCCCGCGAAAAGCAGGCGGTCTGGGGACCCCGGATTTGCCCTGGGATATTTCCGCATTGGTTCGCACGAATTTCTTCCGGTGCGCGAATGTCCAATCAGCTCGCCGCTGCTCAATCGCGTGATGGCGCGTCTGCTTGAACTCGGCGGACTGAGTTGCCCGGCGGCAGTAGAAGAGATTGAGCTGTTCGCGGACGCGGACGATGAGCGTTTGCTCGCCTGGGCATTCTGCCAGCGCGAGGCTGACAGGGGAGATCTGCTGCGCTGGGCGGAGGCGCTCGCTCGCGAGTCGCCGGAAGTCATCGGCACGACGTTTTTCTCTTCGCGGCGCCGATCTTCGAATGAACGAACTGAGGATGATGACGCGCCCACGGACTCGCAAGCCCTCGCACAATCCGGCGCGAAGGCAATTCGCTATCGCACGAAGCACGCGGAGTTCCAGGTCAGCGCGGGAGCCTTCTTCCAAGTAAACCGTCATCTGATCGACGACCTGGTTTCGGTCGTGACCGGCAATGCCAGGGGCGAAGTCGCACTCGACCTGTATGCGGGAGTGGGATTGTTTTCGGCGGCCCTGGCGCGAAACTTTCATCACATATTTGGTGTAGAGGCGTCACAGACATCGCATGGCGACTTTGTGCACAATGTTCCTGCGAACGTGAAAGCGGTCGGCGCGCGAACCGAGGATTACCTGAGAAGCCGGCCGGCGCGAAACCGTCCCGACTTGGTCGTCTTGGACCCTCCCCGCACCGGTGCCGGCAAGGTTGTGATTCGCTCTCTGGTGGAACTCGGAGCGCCCCGTGTCCGATATGTTTCGTGCGATCCGGCAACGCTGGCCAGGGATATCGCCCCCCTTTTGGCGGCCGGATACCACATCGAGGAAGCACACTTATTCGATCTGTTTCCTGAGACGTTCCACATCGAATCGGTGATGCTGCTGGCGCGCTAACCGCTTTCACGTCGCCCAGTTCCTCCTGGAAGACGGGTGGGTTGGCCGAGGGCCCTGACGCGAGCAAGACGTGCGCCAGGGCCCCGCTCGTCGTTAGGTTGCGTAGGGACGGACGCCCCCGTCCGTCCAGCCGAGCGCAGCTCGGCCTCCTCTGGCCACGGCAGCTCTGGCTTCGCTAACAACCGCCATTTCCGGAGATTAACGCCATGATGCGCACTCGCAAGCCGCCACGGCAGCCGCTGTTCTGGGCCGCGTTGGTATTTTCGCTCGGTCTCTGGACGGGTGTGCGCGCCTGGCGTCCGCCGTCGTGGTGGGTGATCGGCTTAGTCATCTTCACTTTTGCAGCGTCATGGTTTCTTCCCAAGCGAGCCTGGCTGGCCAGGGCGCTCGCTTTGGGCGCGTGGTTTCTTCTAGGCGCTTTTCTGATTCAGGTTCGCGGTCGGCCGCCGCGCGAACTGCAGGATGACGCTCGACTTCTCACGCTCGCCGATGGCCGTGAAGTCACACTCACAGCGCATGTGATGCGGGAGGGCTATGCACGATCCGCGGGGCCGCGGTCGATTCGTAAATCGATTGATGTGGAGACCGAAGAGATCGCGAGCCAAGGCGAAAGCTGGCCGGTGCGGGCCGGCGTGCGGCTAACGATCTACACGACGGTGGAGGATCCGGCCATCGGATCATCGGATGATCGGGTGATTGAAGGTCGAGAGCCCTTGGGTTTCAATGACCCGATGGCCCGATCACCCGATGACCCGATCCCTCTGACCTACGGCACTCGGCTGCGCATTCTCGCGAAGCTGCATCCGGCGCGCAATTACCGCAATCCGGGAGCCTTCGATTATGCGGGCTATCTCCGCGACAACGGCGTCAGCGTGCTGGGCTCGGCGGAGGCAACGAATATTGAACGGCTTCCCGGATTTTCCGGTAGCCGGATTCAACTCTGGCGGACGCGCGTTCATGCCAGCATCGTGGCCAAGATTCACCAGCTATGGCCCGCGTCGCAGGCCTCGCTCATGGATGCCATGGTGCTCGGCGAAGAATCGTTCCTGCGCAACGCGACCCGCACCGAGTACCAGCGCTCGGGCACATATCACGTGCTGGTAGTTTCCGGAATGAACTTGAGCATTCTGGCGTTCGCCATTTTTTGGACGCTGCGCCAGTTTCGCGTCGATCCCGCGCTGGCCGCCCTTACCACGGTCGTGGTCTCGTTCGCATACGCGTTCGTAGTAGGCGTCGGCCCGCCGGTGTGGCGCGCCGCGCTGATGCTGGCAACATACCTGGGCGCGCGTCTGCTCTATCGCGAACGCAACATGATGAACGCCATTGGAGCGGCCGCGCTGGGGGTTCTGATCGTCGATCCGCACGCCCTGTTTGGCGCCAGTTTTCAGCTCACGTTTCTCGCGGTCTTCATCATCGCCGGCATCGGCTCGCCCATTCTCGAACGGACGACACTGCCCTACGCGCGCGGTCTGCGCCTGTTGCGAGCTGCCGGCTACGATTTGCACGTCGCTCCCAAGGTGGCGCAATTTCGGCTCGATCTGCGGCTGATCGCAGGGCGGCTGAGGCGATTCGTCGGCGACCGCCTCAGCCTGGCGGTCCCCGCGATCTTTATGCGGGTAGCAATCTGCGCGGGCGAATTGATCTTCATCTCGGCGCTGATGCAGGCAGGACTCGCGCTGCTCATGGCGTATCACTTTCATCGCGCCACCACCATGGGAATGCCGGCCAACCTGGCAGTGATTCCGCTCACCCAGGTGCTGATGCCAGCCGCTGCCGCCGCCGTCGGCTTGGGATACATCTCGATCGCGCTGGCCAAACCCGCGGTTTGGATCTCTGGCTTCGCGCTCGAAGGGATCGCGGGAACGGTGCACTGGCTGGGCGGCGCGCAACTAATCGGGACCTCGATCGCCGACCTACGCGTGGCCATGCCCTCGCTCGCGATGATCGTTGCTTCCATCGCCGCGCTGGCACTCGCGATGCTGGCGGCGCAGATCCGTCGCACGCTCCTGGCCGCGTTCGCTTCCCTTGCGTTGTTGTTCGGGGTTGCGGGATGGATTGCATTTTTCCCGTCGCGCGCGCACGTTCACGCCGGCGTGATGGAGATGACCACCATCGACGTCGGACAAGGCGACTCCACTCTGTTGCTCACGCCCGCTGGCCGCGCCATCCTCATCGATGCCGGAGGCCTGCCGCAGTGGATGCATTCCGACTTCGATCTCGGCGAGCAGGTGGTCTCTTCGTATCTTTGGAATCGCGGCATCGATCGTCTCGACGTGGTCGCCATCACGCATCCTCATGCCGACCACCTCGGCGGGATGCCCGCGGTGATTGCGAATTTTCACCCCCGAGAACTCTGGATCAGTATCGACCAGCCGGTGGGCGAACTGAAGCCGATCGTTGCCCAAGCCCAGCGCGCGGGAATGAATGTTTCGGTAAAGAAAGAAGGAGATCAGTTCGACTACGGTGGAGCACATTTCCAAATGCTCGCGCCCGGACGCGACCAACTTACTGGCTCGATGCGTCCGAACGACGATTGCCTCGTGTTTACGGCCAAGTTCGGCGGGACAACGGCATTACTGGAGGGAGACGCAGAACGCCCGGTCGAACGTCGTGTCGTCGAAGAGCATCCGGAGGCGATGCTGCTGAAGGTCGCGCATCACGGCAGCGCCAGCGCAACTTCCGCCGATCTGCTAGCGACCGTTCATCCGCGGTACGCGGTCATTTCCGTCGGCGCGCGAAATGTGTACGGACATCCCCGGCGCGAGGTCCTGGAGCGGCTGCTGCAAGCGGGTGTGAAAACCTACCGCACCGACGAGGAGGGCGCGATCAGTTTTTACCTCGACGGCAAGTCGGTGACTCCAGACCTAGCGCTTCTCCACTGAGACAAGGCAGGTTTCAAAGTCTCAAGGTTCCAGAGTTTCAATGTCTGAACATCGGAAGGCAACTCTGAGACCTTGAGACTTTGAAGCCTGGCCTTATGCTCACCCACTGATGTCGGCAGTCTCGTCGTCAAGCGGCGGCAATTTGCGATAGGCCTCGATAATCTTTTCCGCCTCGTGCGCATCTTCTTCGCGCACCAGAATGACCGTTCCGCCGACGCCGGGAAACGCGTCCTGAACCGCGTCAATGGATTTCAAGTCCGATTCGATGCCCGCAGATTGCAGTAGGCCCTTCACGACGAGGGCCTCGTTTTCCTGCTCGGTGTCGAAAACCTTGACGAGTTTCTCATCGGGCTCGGGTTGCGACGAAAGGTTAGTCGGCTCTGGCATGCGTCCTCCGTAAACGGTCTCATAACAGATTACGGCAGTCCCCATCTCTCTGTCTTGCCGATCGCAAGGGTGTACGCCCAAGGGAAGCTTGATTTGCAAGCGAAGCTGGCACAATGGCGGCTGGGGCGCAACGCCGGGGCCGCAGTCAACATCTATAAAGGAAGCCGGGGGGTCGACCGCATGGACGAAGACGAGGCCCGAAGACTGCGGCGCCTGCAGATGATGATGAGCATGGTCATGTCGGTGATCGGCCAGGATCCCGGCCTGACGCTGGAAGAGGCCGCGGATATGGCCGCCAATGCCCGCCGCGCCGCTCTCACCATGTTTCCCGGCAAAGAGCTCACCTACGATCTCATCTACCGCCCGCGCCTGCAGCGGCTGATCAACGAGCGCTTCCGGCTGCAGTAGGCTGGCGGGGATTCCGCTGCCGCGTGGAGCTGGAGATTTCCCAAGCGCAAAAAACTCACCTCAGGCGCTAGAGCGCGGACATATTTTCAACGACTTAACGGAGAAATGCTCTCGCCCCGCTGCACGATTCACTTCTCGATCCGTTGCAGCCGAAACAGCAGCGTTCCCCATCCCAGCTTGACGCGCATCTGCACCGGCGTGTGGCCTGCATCCTCCGAATACCACACCCACACCTTGCCCTTGGACTGCAGCGGCCCGGAGATGGCCTCGGCTGTCACCTGTACAGTCGAAAATGTTCCGGCTGGCACTTTGATTTCCTCGCGCTTGTCCACGCTGGCGCGGACGATCGTTGTCTTCCCGTCGCTGATCGGGAATTCATATCGTTCGCCGAGTTGCAGCGGCAGCGACTGCAAGTAGTAAAAGCCGGTGATGACGTCGGTGGCGCAAGCGGCAAGATCGTTTTCGACGTGCTTGGTCTCGCCGGTCTTCAAGTTCTTTTCATCGAGCGTGCTTTTCTTGTGGGCGTAATCGAAGCGGATCGCAGTCTCGCGTTTGTGCGAGCCTTCCTCGCTGTGCTTGAAGATCGAGAGCGAGCAGAACGTCCGCGGATCGAAGCGCGATTCGAAGCGGTCGTGCACCGGGAACATGACGTTGACAGCTCCGGAAGATTCAGCGGACGCCGTGACTTTGCGTTCGTTCCCGGCAACATCCATTCTCACGATCCCGGTTCCGGCGGGAATCAAATGCCACTCCACCGAATAAACAAGGCTCCGTCCATCGGGGAAAGGATAGTTGGGACGTGGCGGCGCAATCTGCACCGGCGCCGGTCCGATGGTTGCCGTGGGCGGCCTTTGTTGCGCGCATAACATTGCCGCGACCAGCAAGATCATGCAGCCGAGCATCGAACCGTAAATCGCCGCGCCTGGCGCGAGAATCCAGCCCCGGCAGGGGCGAGCTATCTTAGCCCCGCGCTTCAGCGCGGGGTGGGTTCGGAAGAGCCAGCGAAGTCCCGGAGGGACGACCCAGTTCTTGTGGCAACTCTTCAGCCCCTGAGGCAATCGGCTCATGCTCCCCGGCAGACTACCACACTAGCTTAGCGACAAGCACTGCCAGCACGACCACGCAGCCAATGCTGGCCTCGTATTCGCGGTGCTTCCAGTAGCGTGCGGAGGAGTACGCACTCTGCTGACTGCCATAGCGCGTCAGCCGCGGCAGCATGCGCGGCACGTGGCGGGCATAGTCGTCGTAGCCGGGAAACGTCCGGCGCAGGTAGCGCTCTTCGCCGGCAATCACCGGAACATAAATAACAGCGAACATCACGATCATGATCGCGACGATCCACCCACTGCGCGCCGCGATGGCGAACCCCGCGGCCAGCATCAGCGAGCCGAGGTACAGAGGATTGCGAGTGTAAGCATAGGGGCCGCTGGTGGTGAGCTGCTTGTCTTTCTGCACGTGGCCCGAAGCCAGTCCGCGTAAGACCAGCCCCGGAAGCAGCACCAGCGTGCCCACGATGAGAGAAGTTCTGGTTGGCCGCGCCAGGAACACGAAGACAACCGCAAAAATAAAACCCACGGGCACGCGGATGCGGCGGGCCACGCGCGACCATGTGTCTCCGGCGGTCGACGCGGGTTGCGATCCGGATTGTGAAACGTCACTCACTTGATTACGCACGCTGCAGCAATTTCCGAGTTGCCCCGACAACTTCGGCGACCGTGATCTCGAGCAATCCCTGTTCCGGTTCAGAGTGCCGAGTGTGATCGGTTACACTGTTCGCGTTTCGCAGCACCGCCGATCGCGTTGCGAACGGCCCGTTGCGCGCCGGATTTGTGGGACCAAAAATTGCCACTACCGGAATTCTCAAAGCGGCCGCCAGGTGCATCGGCCCGGTATCGCCGCCGATGAAGAGACCGGCCCGCCGCGTGAGCGCGATCAACTCAGAAACCGAGCAGGAGATTTTTCGCGCCGTTCCTTCGCTGGCGGCCTCCACGGCCACGGCCAGATGTTCTTCGCCCGGCCCGTAGTTTACGAGCGAACATAATCCATCTTCTGCAAGTTCCTTCGCAACCTGTCCATAGCGCTCAGCCGGCCACCTCTTCGCTCCCCAGCCCGCGCCGGGATTGAGGATCGCGAAGCCGTTCCCATCTGCCGTAAGGCCAGCAATTCTGTTCTCCGCATCGGGGTCCACGGGGAACTCCACCAAAGCTTCCGCAACCGGCGTTGGTAGAGCTTTCGGCAAAAAGCTCGTAGTCGAAATAACCGCTCCTGCCAATTCAAGCGCCTGCTCAATCACGTGAGTACCGTTCGTGTTCAAGAGTACTTTTCGTGTGTAAAACATGCTGGCGGCATTCTCACGCGGTTGTGCGCTTCCATAAACCACGGGCCCGCCCGACCAGCGAGCCAGCAATGCCGAGCGGATCGCGCCCTGGAAATCAATGGCCGCGCCGTATCGAATTCCGCGCAACTCGCTCAATCCCGACGCCATCTGCTGCCAGGTATTGAACGAGAACGGCGCGTGACGCCATTCCGCCGTGTTGACGGAATGCACACGGTCGACCAGGGGGCGCTGCGAAGAGCGCCGTCCCGACCGCGGATAGCGCAGCGTGCACAGCAGTTCCGCCCAGCGTTCTTCGACGAGCCATCCCAAAGTGGCGTGAGGAAAAGCCTGGCGCAGCGCGGCTGCGGCAGGCAGAGTGTGAATGATGTCGCCCATGGCGCTGAGGCGCACGATGAGCACGCTGTCGAATCGCGGCGTGCCGGCGGTGAGAGCAAAAGAGTCGGTCATCTATTTTGTCGCAGCCCGCCTTGTCGCAACCCGCACCGCTTCATGATTTTCGCGGCCCCAGCCGCGAGTGCGAATGAATGATCTCGGTGGCCGAGTGATTTTTGGGATCGCCGACGATCGCGACTCGGCCTCCACAGGCCTCGACCTCCTCGCGCTCGGGCACGCTCTCCACCGTGTAGTCCGTGCCCTTGGCATGAAAATCAGGACGAATTTCGCGAATGATCGCGCGCACGTCGCTTTCTGGAAAAACCACGACGGCATCCACATCCGCCAGCGACGCCAGAATCTCCGCGCGTTCTTCGGCAGGCATTACGGGACGCCCTTCACCCTTCAGCGCACGCGCGGAAGCGTCGGAGTTCACCGCGACAATCAGTTTGCCGCCGAGTTCCCGAGCGGCATGAAGATAGCGTACATGGCCGACATGCAGCACATCGAAACATCCGTTGGCCAGCGTGACGCGCTCGCCGGCGCGCCGCCAATCCGCCACCAGCTTCGGCAGTTCGACGCGCGAAACAACTTTCCTGTGGAGTGATGGGCTCAATTGATCTTGTGTTGATGCCTCAACCAGTTTTGTATTCCGTCAATTTGCGACATCGGTATGGATTGTCATCTTGAGCGAAGCGAAAGACCAATGTATTTGCTTGCGCCGCCAAAATGCATAGGCCCTTCGCTTCGCCCAGGATGACGGCGTAGATTTCTGTCACAAACTCGAGGGACGCCACTCTAGTGTTCGCGAGCCACTGGCGGCGCTTTTTGGAGTGCCTCCAGCAACTCCTCACAGCTGACCGTGGCTGTCCCGCGCTTCATCACCACGATGCCGCCCGCGTAGTTCGCCAGGTGGGCGGCCTCTTCGGCGCTTGCGCCCGCGGCCAGGGCAGCGGTAAAAGTCGCGATGACGGTATCGCCAGCGCCAGTTACGTCGGTGACTTCATCGCTGCCATAGATCGGAATATCCACCGGTTTGTGCCGTCGCGGGAAAACCACCATGCCGTCCTTGCCGCGCGTGATCACGAGCGATTCCAGATTCATCGCGCCCGCGATCTGGTCGCCGGCGGCCAGCAGGCGCTCCCAGTCGTTGCCGATCCGGATGCTGAGAGCTGCTTCCACCTCCGACTCATTCGGCGTTGCGGCCGTAATGCCGGAAAATTCGAGCATGCGATAGCGTGAGTCGAGCGTCACTGGAACCTTGTCGATCCCGCGCTTTTCGCGAATCACATTCAGCAAAGCCGGCGTGGCCGCGCCGTATCCGTAGTCGGACACCAGCAACGCATCCGATGCCCGTCCATATTCGCGCGCGGCCAGCACGAGTTCGCGGCGCAAATGCGAATTCGGGCCCTCGACCGGCTCGCGGTCAAGCCGCACCACCTGCTGTCCCGCGGTGTGCGCGAATCCCGCCAGGATGCGCGTTTTGGTCACCGTGGCGTAACTCTTGTCTTTGAAAACACCGCTCACCGGAATGCGTTTGTGCCGGAAGGCGCGCAGCAGCAGCTTTCCCGGCTCATCGTCGCCCACGACCCCAACCGGCAAGACGTTCACTCCGAGGTCGGCAAGGTTGTAGATGGCATTCGCGCCGCCGCCAGGAACCACCGTGCGATCACGGTGCTTCAAGATCAGCACGGGCGCTTCGCGCGAGACCCGCGAAATCTCGCCGAACACGAATTCGTCGGCCACCAGGTCCGCGAGCACGGTGATCGTGAGCTTGGGGAAAGATTCGACGATCTTCCGCAGCCGGTCGTTTTCCTTAATGTGTTTTGTCATCAATATGCAGGGCTATTTGCTCCAACCCTAGATTTTCTCACGAGCGGGCCTTCGATTTCGCGATCCCCGCCAAAATGGCACCCACAACGTCAGTAGGGTGCTCGAGCGTAAGGCTGAGCGCGGCGATCGCGAACGGCTGGAGATCTGCCTGCAATGACCCCAGATTGACCGAATCTTTTTCCGTGGTTAAGAATCCGCCCGCGCCAAGTTTGCCACGCATGGCCAGCAGGCGCTCGATGTCTCTTTTGTCATAGGCATGGTGATCGCGAAATTTGATTTCTGCCGCAGGCGTGATCCCGGCTGCGCGTACCTGGGCGAAGAACTGCTGTGGCCTCGCGATACCACAGAACACAATCGGAGCGGAAGGCAGGTTCGGAAGAACGAGCTTGCGTTCGATTCGCCAGATCGGCCTTTGCCGCAGCGCCGGGTGATCCGCAGCCAATCCTACGGGCAACACGATTGTGTCGGCGCGCCGCAGCGACGACAGCGGCTCGCGCAGCCGTCCCGAGGGCAGCAGGCTGTCGTCGAAGTCGCGCTCCGTCATCAGTACGATGTCGAAGTCACGCGCCAGCGACCGATGCTGGAAGCCGTCGTCGAGAATGTGCAATTGCGGCTGGAATCTCTGCTCGCCGACTCGTCCCGCGTCATAGCGGCTTTCCCCGACGACGACTGGAACACCCAATCGCCGCGCTATCAGCAACGGCTCATCGCCGAAGTCGGCGGCACTGCCATCGGGATCTACCACTAAGACGCCACGAGTCTTGCGGCCGTATCCGCGGGAGAGCACATCGAAGCGAATGCCGCGCGCCTGCAGCAGTTCGCCGAGCGCAATCACGAACGGAGTTTTGCCCGAACCACCCACCGACAAATTTCCGACGCTGACCACGGGTTGCTCCAGCCGCCGCGCAGACAGCACGCGGCGATCGTAGAGCGCGTTTCGAAGAGCCGTCGCGGCGCCGTAAAGCCCGGTGAGCGGATTCATGCGGAGCCCTCGCCCGAAGGCGGTTCGCTCGCCGCTTCAGCGTCCAATGGTGAAACACCCATCAGTTGCAGCAGCGCCGCGACCGTTCTGTCCGTCGCGCCGCGCTGCGATTCGAGCGCCGCCAGCGCGTTCCGGCCAAGCGTCGTTCGTTCGCCGTCGTTGTCGATAAGCTCCATGAAGACCAGCGGCAACTCCGCCAGCCCGACGATGCGGACCGCATTGCGGCTGGCAAAGAAATTCACGACGTCGCGAAAATTCTCGTAGTGGTTGCCGGTGACGATGGGAACGCCATAAAGTGCGGGCTCAAGAATGTTGTGACCACCGCGCGGCACGAGACTTCCGCCGACGAACGCGACGGTGGCCAGCGAGTAGAGTGCAGCCAACTCCCCGATACTGTCGGCCAGAAACACGCCGCCAGCAAGCGATTCGCCGCTCCACAGCGAGCGTCGCCAAATTCGGAAGCCAAGTTTCTCGACGAGCTCGGCAACCTCCACAAAGCGCTCCGGATGCCGCGGTGCAAGAATCATCACCGCCTTCGGATGATTGGCCAGAATGCTGCGAAACGTGGAAAGCAGCGAGCCTTCTTCGTCTTCGAGCGTGCTGCCACACACCAGAATCGGCCCCGCTTCGGAATGGCTGAAGCTCTCGCGAAGACTGACAACGATCTTCGGCGCTGGCGGTGGCGCCACATCGAATTTCAGATTGCCGGCCACGGTGATCTTCGCTTCGGCCGCGCCAATTTCCGTGAGGCGCTGCCGGTCTTCTTCTGTTTGAGCCAAAAAAACATCGACGTTCTCCAGCGTCTTCTCCAGCAATTTCGGAAGCCAGGAGCGAAATCGCTTGTAGCTGGGAAACGAGCGGTCGGAAATTCGGCAGTTAATTACCGCGATGCGAGCCCCGCCGCGCTTCGCCAGCCGGAGAAAATTCGGCCAGAACTCAGTTTCGGCAACGACCACGAGTTCCGGACGCAAAGCGTCGAGGTAGGGCCGGATGGCGAAGGCGAAGTCCAGGGGAAAGTAAAACACGTTTTCCGCGCCGAACCGCAGCGCGGCGAGTTTTTGCCCCGTGCTGGTGGTCGTAGAAATCACCACGCGATGAGAAGGAAATTTCTGTCGCAGTGCCGTGACGACTGCGCTCGAAGCCACCACCTCGCCCACCGAAACCGCATGAATCCAGATGGCGCGTTTCTCGCCGTGACGGGCGAGAACGGGCGGAACGGCGCCGAACCTCTGGCGCAAACCTGCCCGATACTTGCCATGCCGAAGCATCTGCAGCAGCCAGTAGGGCAGCGTCAGCAGCAGACAAGAAGCGAGCAGCGCACTGTAGAGCGCATACATGTAAGAAGTCCCATTCTAAATGGCGCGCCAGAATCCGATAGTCGATCGCCGTCATGCAGCATCGCTCGCATCGGCGGCATCCTAGCTATTATCGGCTACGAGCTACGAGCTTCGAGCAAACACGAATCGCCGGCTCGCAGCCCGCAGCTCGTAGCCATCTCCTATAATTCAGCTATGCATAATGCAGCTCGGCAACAATTTCGCGCGCCGATGCCGCGAGCCCCGCGTTTCGTGGCAGTCTGTGCTTTCGTTTTGCTGGGCTGCCTTTGCGCGGTCGCGGCAAAAGAGTTTGCGATGCCCGCGACGCAACCCGCCCGCACCTACCCGGCGCACGACGATCACCCGATGGAGAAAGTTGTGGTCGCAGTCGATCCCTACGACGCGGAAGACAAAGCTTCGATCTTCAGCGTCAACTACCGCGACAACGGCTACCTGCCGGTCTTCTTCGTAATCACGAATGACGGCGATCAGCCGGTCTCTCTCGTCGGCATGAAGGCCCAGTTGAATACCAGAGATCGCAGCAAACTGCTGCCCTCGACTACGGACGAAGTAGTGCGCCGGCTATCGCGTCCTTCGCGGAATGACGGTGCGAATCGGATGCCGCTTCCGATTCCGCTGCCCAAGAAAGAGGTTAAGGGAGGTGTCAGCCGCAAGACATGGGACGAAATCGAGCAGGCTCAGTTTGGCGCCAGGGCCGTGGAACCGCACTCCACGGCGCGTGGGTTTCTGTTTTTCGATATTGCCGACATCTCGAATCCGCTGGCCGGCGCGAGCTTCTATCTGATGGGAGTGCGCGACGCGAAGGGCAATGAGCTGATGTATTTCGAAATCCCGATGGAGAAGTACTTGAGCGCGCCGGAAGCCAAGCAACCGTAGCAGTCGAACGATGGAGCGACGGGCGTCTCGCCCGTCCAGCGTTCATGCTGAGAGCATCCGCAATCGGCAGTATCGTGGCTGGGCAGGGACGCCCGGCGCTCCACCAGCGAGGGCAGCTATAATTTCCTCCTATGGCGACCACTCCAGCCCTTTCCGAAGATTTGCTCGCGAAATACGAGCCGGTCATCGGACTCGAAGTCCACGTACAGCTTCTGACCGCGTCGAAAATCTTCTGCTCGTGCTCGACTCGTTTTGGCGATCCGCCGAACACCAATGTGTGCCCCGTCTGTCTGGGACTGCCCGGAGCCTTGCCGGTGCTCAACCGCAAAGCCGTGGAATTCGCAGCCCTGGCGGCGATGGCTTTGGAGTGCCGCATCAACGAAGTTTCCATCTTTGCACGAAAGAACTATTTTTATCCCGACTTGCCGAAGGGCTACCAAATTTCGCAGTACGACAAGCCAATCGCGGAGTTTGGATTCATCGACATCGATATAAACGGCGGCAAGAAGAGAATCGGCATTACCCGCCTTCACCTCGAAGAAGACGCGGGCAAGAGCCTGCACGAGGGCTTCGCCGACTCTGCTCATAAGACTGCAATCGATTTGAACCGCACCGGGGTGCCTCTCGCCGAGATTGTCAGCGAACCCGACATGCGGTCGCCGGAGGAAGCTTACGAGTACCTCACGCGGCTGAAGGAAATCATCCTCTATACCGGCGTCAGCGACTGCAACATGGAGGAAGGTTCGCTGCGCTGCGACGCCAACATCAGCGTGCGCCGTCGCGGACAAAAGGAATTCGGCACCAAAACCGAGATCAAGAACGTCAACTCGTTTCGCTTCGTCAAACAGGCGCTCGAATATGAGATCGAGCGGCAAATCGAGGTCCTGGAATCCGGCGGCAAGATCACCCAGGAATCGCGCCTCTACAACGCCAACGAAGGCAAGACTTACGGCATGCGCTCGAAGGAGCAGGCGCACGACTACCGCTATTTTCCCGAGCCCGATTTGCTTCCCCTGGTGGTCGATGAAAAATGGCAAGCCGCGATCCGGGCCAGCCTGCCCGAGCTTCCGGAAGCGCGCCGCCAGCGCATGATGAACGACTACGGCATCACCGCCGGCGACGCCCACACGCTGACGCTGACGCGAGCCATGGCCGATCAATTCGAATCCGCCGCCCGCACCGCGAAAAATCCGAAGCGCGTAGCCAACCTGGTGCAGAGCGAACTACTCGGACGCCTCAAAGCGCAGGGCCTCGAACTCGAGCAGTCGCCCATTTCGATGGCGGGGGTTACGGCCTCGGCCGATTTGGTCGAGTCGGGATCCATCTCGGGCAAGATGCTGAAAGATCTTTACGACCTCTGCTTCGGACGCAAACAGGACTTCCCAGCGGTTTATGAAGCGGAGGGGCGTCCCGAGCAGTCACGCGACACCTCGGCGCTGGAGAAACTCGCCGATGAGTTGATCGCGGCGAATCCCAAGCAGGTGGAGCAATATCGCGCCGGCAAGAAAACCATGATCGGGTTCTTCGTGGGACAGGTGATGAAGGCGTCGAAGGGTCAAGCAAATCCGCAGTTGGTGAACGAAGTACTGACCAAGAAGCTGGAGGGGTAGGGCGGCGGTCATGCCCAGCCCCTGAAGGGGCATTCGATTCTTGAGAGCATGCGGCATCGCGAAAGCGATGCCGATACAAACCCCAGATCCTACTTCGCGTTTCCCAGATTCTTCAGTACTTCTTCCGCATAGTAATTCGTGACTTTGGCGTCATCGCGGAGGCTCTCGTAGTATGCCGCTTTCAATAGCTGCTCGCGGCGATCGCGCAATTGCTGGCGAATGGCCTGCTGCACCCGCGGATCGTTCAAGTCCCTCTGGCCCGCCGGTTCCTTCGAAATCAGCTTCACGATGATGTAAGCGAAGGGTTGATGATTGGTCGGGTTGAGGAGCGGGATCACCGGCGAATACTGGCCCGGTTTGAGCTTCATCACCGCCGCGGCCACTTCGCGAGTTGTCGGATCGGGGTTCTTGGTAAGCTGGGATTCGGGAGCCATTCCCAGATCGCCGCCGTTATTGCTGGTATCCGGGTCCTCGGAATAATTCATGGCCAGCGTGGCGAAATCGTCGCCACTATCGAGGCGGTTAGCGATCATCTGGATCTTCTTGCGCGCATCGGCATCGTTCTGCGCCTTGCTGTTCTGCAGGTTGTGCACCTGGGCGTTGCCCGCTCCAGAAACCACGATCTTGGCCAAATGATATTGCGCTTCGATCAGATTGAACTCGGCCTTGTGCTCGTTGTAGTAGCCGGATACATCCTGGTCGGTGATGTTGATGTGCGAGGTGATTTCCTTGTTCAATACCTTTTCGCGGGTCAGCGAGCGCCGCAGGTCGCGCTTGAAGTCATCGAGCGTGATCTTCTTGTCCTGCATGCGCTTGTTAAACTCCTCGGCGGTGTAGGGCGACTTGATTTCGTTCAACTTGCGGTCCACTTCTTCGTCCGTCGCCAGCAGTCCGAGTTTCTCCGCGCGCTGCATCAGAATTTCAGTCTCGACCAGCTCATTCAGAATGCTCAGCCGCAGGCTTACCGCCTGCTCGCCCGTCGGCTGCTGATCGGAACCCGCCGTCTGGTTGGCGTAATATTTGTCGACCTCGCTGCGATAGATCTTTCGCCCATTGACCGAGGCCATGACGTCGCCGCCGCTGCTGTTGCGGTTGCAAGCCAACATCCCCATCAAAAGAAATGCGCTGACCATTGCGAGGCCCGCCCGAACTAAGCAGTTACGATTTTTCAAGTTCCTCCCTCCGCCATGACGGCGAGTTGGCAAACGACCTGGAATTCGTGATTGGCAATCTGTAATTGGTAATCTCGATCCCGCAGTCGACGGGTCTTCAAATCACAAATCGCAAATTACAAATCGCAAATTCACTCACTTCGTGGGAGCCGCCGGCGGAGTTTTTGTTTCCGCCGCGGCCGGCTTGTGCTCCGGAGGCGCGACGCCGGCATCTTTCAACGCTCGATCGAGCGCCAACCGCACTTCATCCACGGGCACGGCTCCATCCAGTTTCTGTCCGTTCACGAACATCGTTGGAGTTGCGTCCACTCCGACAGTGTCTCCCTCGTGCATCGAGGCGCGCACCGCCTTTTCATCCTGGGCTTTGACGCATGCCTGCAATTTCGCCACGTCGAGATTATGTTTCTGCGCCTGCAGCGTGGCTAGCTTATCGAGTTCCGCATTCCAACCGTCGTGGCCTTTGGCTTTGATCGCGTCCTGATTGCCGTGCAGGTAATCAGCGTAATCCCAGTAGGCATCACTGTTTTGCGCGCCCAGGCAATTGGCGTTCACCGCCGCATGCACAGCCCAGGGATGAATTTCCTCGAGCGGGTAATCCTTGTAGATGAAAAGGACGCGATCGCCGTATTCCTTGAAGATCCCGGGGAAAAGTGTCGTGTGCATGCCAGAACAGAACGGACACTCAAAATCGTCGTAGTTGATCACCGTCACCTTGGCATTTTTGTTGCCACGCGTCGGACGCCCAGTGACGTCGATCTTCTTCATGATCTCGGCATACGGATCGCTGCTCAGATCGAACTTAGTGATTCGCATCAGCGTCTTGTGGTCGCGCGAGAGCAGGAACTCGAAGTCCTGTTTCTTGTCGGGACTGGCAAACGTAACCGTCAGCGCGTCATAGTTTGGGAACTCACTCGGCCGGATCGGCCCCACAATCACTTTTACATCCGGCGGGAGGGAATAATGCGCCCGCACCTGCCGCTCAATCGCGCGCGTGATCTCCGAAGCAGGAGGCAGAGAAGCAGCGGGAGGGGACTGGGCCGAGCAACCCAGACAAATCAGCAAGAGAGCCAGAAACGCGCGCCGCGCCATCATCAGTAGAACCCGCCTGAACATGAGCAAACGCTTGATTATCTCATGGCGGGAAGCATTGCCGCTGGAGAGACGGGCTTGCCCCGTCGCCCGCCCCCGTCGTCAATCGCGCAGAGGGAGGCGCGGCAATCCGCGTTTCTACGGGAAATTCTCAGGAGTGTCCCCGCAGCAACTCTTCCGCGGTCAACAACTGATTCATCGATCCGGAGCGGAATCCCTCCAGATCGAGAGTGACGAACTTGAATCCCAGTCCTTTGAACACGGTGGTGAACTCACGGGCCATCTCGGCCGTCAACGCGCGGGGAAGTTCTTCACGCGCAATCTCAATGCGCACGATCTCGCCGTGATGGCGCACGCGGAATTGCCGGAACCCCATGGCCCGCAGCGCGTCTTCGCCCCGCTCGATCACCAGCAGCGCTTCGGGCGTAACCGCGCGTCCGTATTCCATGCGCGACGAAAGACAGGCGGAGGCCGGCTTGTCCCATACCCGTAAATCCGCCTGCCGCGCCAGTTCCCGTATCTCAGCTTTGGTCAGGCCGGCTTCAACCAGCGGCGCCAGAACATGATGCTGGCGCGCGGCCTGCTGTCCAGGCCGAAAATCGCCCACGTCGTCGACGTTGACTCCGTAAGCGATGGCGTCGAATCCGTGCGCCTCGCGGTAGCGCTCGAGGACGGTAAACAGTTCGTCCTTGCAGTGAAAACAGCGCATGGCGTCGTTGCGGATGTACGCGGGATTTTCCAGTTCCTGTGTTTCCACAACCTCGATCGGAATCTCACGCTCACGAGCAAAAGCCAGCGCGTCTTCGAGGTGAGTCCTAGCCAGGCTGGCCGAATCGGCAATCACGGCGAGCATCTGGCCGCCAAGCACGTCGTGCGCCATCCACGCAAGAAAGGCGGAGTCGACGCCGCCCGAGTAGGCGACGAGCAGACGGGTGTTGCCTGCAAGGAGCTGTCGCAGGCGTGCCGCTTTCTCATCGAGCGTGGCCGCTGTGTTCACCCTCTTCATTATCCACGAAAAAAGTTCTTGGTTCTCAGTTTTCGGCTCTCAGTGGCGGCTGAAGCCGCATTCAAAACAATGCAGTTATCGCAGCGGTGAACCGCTTCGCCACCCAAATTCAAGTACAAAATCGAGTTCTTCCGCCGCCTCTGAAGCCGTGCCCTACTTGTTCCTGGCCCCCTCCACAGTAAAGCGAGGAATGCGCTAGTACAGCCGTTCCTGCCGCCTGAGATTGCCGAACGCTCCGATGTTCGCCAGCGTAAACGAGAAACGATATTGATTCTCGTTGCGCACCGATCCCAGCGCAAAGCGCCGGTATTCCAGGCTCAGGCCGCAACAGTCCCAGTTGTACGTCGTCTGCGCCGTCGCATACTGCAGCGATCCATTGTCCGCGTCAAAGCCAAAGCTGGTGGCGGCGCTCAAGCCGCGCTTGTTGAGTTGACCGTAACCGAACAACACCCGGAACTGGTTGAACTCGCAGGCGCTGGTGGGAGTTGTATGCAGCGCACAGTTTGTCGGCGCCGTTCCCGCTCCCCTGTCGATCACGCGCAGGAAAGCATCGCCTCCCCCAAGGGTAAATGGACCATAGCGGTAGTTCACCAGGGCCATGCTGGAATTGACGCGGCCGTCCCTGAAGTCGTAATCCACATCCCACTCGGTGTTAGTGCGCGGGCTGGTCTCGACGCGCAAGCGGGAAATGAGTGGAGCAAAGCGCCGCTCTGAATCCAGAAATGCGCTGCCGGTGAAATCCGCGGTCGTCGTGAATACGTTCCTCTGCCCTGCCGCTAGCGCATTTCCAAATGTGGGATCGAAGAAGTATTTTTGTCCGATCTCCCAACTCAAGATCTCCCGCGGGCCCGACGCGCACAGTTGAGCGTCCGGGGCCGGGGGCGCTTCCCACGGAACCGCGCCAACTTGCGGGACACCGCCGATGGTCAGCGTGCTCATGCCCCCCACGTCGCAATCCTTGACGTTGGGATTTACGTGCTTGGCGTAAATGCGATTCACCAGCGAGTACTCGATTTCATTGGTGTTGGTCAGCACATCGGCGGCATCGAAACGCAGAATGTCGGCGAAGTTATTGACGCCGGTCACGTAGTCGTACCGCATGCGCGGCTCAATCACGTGCTTCCATTTGCGTCCGAGCCAGGGATGATCGAAGACCCGCGACAGCGCCGGCGGGCGCAACTCGACCGAAGCTTCCAACGACTTGCGATTCAGAATGTCGTCGGCAGCGGTTGTGGAATTAGCAGCGTTGCCTTGCTCCGTGTAGAACGTATCCCGCAGCGTAAGTGCGGGACGAAACGACCATCCCTGCCATTGCACCGGCATCGAAAGCGAGGGTGCGAGATCGAATCTGCCCACCATGGGGCCAGTGCGGAACCCAATCTCGCGCCGCTGCAAACCTTCCGCCGCGCTCTCAAACGACCAGTACAGCGGTGTATTTCCCAACTGCCGCTCCTCGCCGGAGAGGAAGAAACTCGGCGTATGCAGAATCCGAACCAGTTCTGTTTGCGTAAGCACGGTGCAGCCTGCGTTCAATTCGGTGTTCGGATTGCAAACTTCGAAGTTCTGATAGCGCTCTGCCAGGGCATTGAAGTGAAATCCGTTGGTCGTGTTGGAGAGAAAAATCTGCGACCGCACTTCCGAGTCGATCGCCTGCGTGTAAACATCGGTGAAGGCGATGCGGAAAACGAAAGAACTCAAATAGTCGACATTTGCCACGCCGCGGAACGTCCCGAAAGGACGCTCCGCCGTAAAACGTGCATCCTCGCCTCCTTGGTTCTGCGGCGGACTGCCGATGCCGCGATCCTCGATTCCCACGTAACTGAAGAACACGTAAGAGTTGTCGCTCGGACGAGCGCGGAATTCTCCGCGTTCGAACCAACCGCGTTTGGAGTAGTATTCGGCGCCTGCAAACGCATCCATGCTGCGATTGAAGACCCAGTACACGGAATCGCCGGCAATCGTTCCTTTGGTGGAAGAGTTGCCGAAACTCGGAAGCAGCAGCCCGGTCTGGCGCTGCTCCTTCTGCACCGGAAGCGCCACAAACGGAAAATAGAATACCGGCAGACCCATCAGCCGGAAGTCGCTGTGGTAGATTTTGGCGGTGCCGTCCACATCCACCGAGATGCGCCCCGCGTTGAATTGCCATTTCGGACGAGGCAGTTCGCAGGTGGTGACCGTTCCCTCCCGCACCAGGTAATGGTCTGGCCCGTGTCTCTCCACAATTTTCCCGCTAAAGGCAAACGGATTGGACGTGGTCAGCACGTAGCGGGAATTCCGCATCCGAAGTCCTACCGTTCCGATTGCGCTGTAGAAAATTCCCGTTTCCGTGCGGACATTGTACGTGCCGTGACTGGCCTCGACGTGCTCGTCGTAAGGACCACCGTCCAGCGCGACGTGGCCCTCCAGTTCGCTGTCTCCGGTGTCCGCGTTGTAGGTGACTTGATCCGCGTGCAGGATGTAATTGCGATAGTGGATTTCCGCCTCGCCCCGCAGGTGATAGATGGACCCATCTTTTTCCTGTTGCACCGCCCGGATCGTGACCTCTTCTTCCGTCTGCCCGGCGGGCGTTGCCGGCGGAACCGGGGCCGTCGCAGGAGCATTCTCGGGAGTAGAAACCGCCGCTGCGGCAGGGGGCAGCGTCTGGCTGGTTACTATCCCGTGAGCGAGAAGCAGATGACAGACCAATGCGATCGTGATAAAGATTCGAGAGCGGGTGATCATTAGCGGTGATCTGCAAGCGCGCGTGCGCTCTGCCAACGGGAACCAACTGACCTTAGCACGCGAGCGGCAGGCGAAGCAAAGCTGCGCACTTTTGTGGTCTCCCTGGAATTTGTGCCGGGCCTGGCTCTGGCTCCTGGCATTCTTCGCGACTTGCTACGACGACCGGATTCACACCACCGGATTGATGCCGGACCGATGACGACTGGGCCGATGACGACTGGACTAACGACGACTGGACTAACGAATTGTCCGGCCGGCGGCGATCCCGCCGTCCCCAGCCACCTCTGCGCCGCCGCTGCCGTCGAGCCGGCGCACGGCACCGCCGTCGCTGAAACTGCGGCCGCGGAACCGAACCCTTATCCGGACGTTTATCCGAACGTTCGTCCGAATGACGATCCGAAAGATGACCATCCGAACGCCGATTCCTGGCGCGTCGAAGTGGCCGCTCGTCTCGAACGCTATCGCGCCCGCCGCAAGCCCCGGACTCCCCACTATCCATCCCTCCTCTTGCCGTTTGATGCGCCCGAGAGCTGGTCCCGCTCTGCGCCGGCCAGTGGATCGGCGGCGGTTGCAGCGGTGTCAGCGCCAGCCGGGCAAGACTTTGCGTTCGATATCAAGGGAGAACCGACGGCAGCAGGCTCGGAAATCCTCGCGCCACCTCGCCGGACGCCGGAGCGTCAGGTACCGGAACCCCACCCCTCGGAAGGCGCGTACCGGCATCCGGAGCAAATCCCCGAACAATCCGCCAAGGTAATTGAGTTCCCGCGTTCCGCCGCGATTCCGGTCTTTCACGCCAGCGAACTGGCCGATCCCATCTTCGACCGTCCGCGAATTGTGGAAGTCCCGGAGATTTTGCCGCCGCCTCCCGCGTTGGGTGGAATGCTGATCGAACCTGCCCAGGAAGAGCCAGCCGGCACAGAAGCCGACTCCCCCTCCACATGGCCATCCGCATCGATAGCGCGGCGCGCGTTGGCTGCCCTCGTGGATGGCGTTGTCGTGGCAACGGCTCTGGCCGCCGTCGCCGCAATCTTTCTTCGTCTGAACCCCATTCGCGGACCGCTCCCGATTCTCGCCGGCGCGCTCGGCGTAGCCGCCGCTTTGCTATGGATGACTTACGAATTCTTGTTTGTGGTGTACACCGGCTCCACTCCCGGAATGCGCGCGGCCCGGTTGCGCCTGGCGGCGTTCGACGGCTCTCCGCTCCATCGCCGCTCGCGCCGCTGGCGAGTGCTGGCGACGTTTCTCTCCGCCTTTTCCGCTGGACTCGGCTATCTCTGGTGTGTTCTTGACCAGGACGGACTGTGCTGGCACGACCGCATCACCCGCACCCACGTTCAATCGGAGCATCACGCAGAATAAGAAAAGCCCCGGCCGTCGAAACGACCGGGGCATGGTGTCAACAGGTCGACCTAGCTCTGCGTCGGTGTGTGGGGATGGCGTTCACACTTACTTCCGCAGCAGCCCATGGCAGTCTTGTCGCCCTTGGCTTCACCGCAGCTTTTGCCTTCGGCGCAGCACTTGCCATCTGTGCAACAGCCGTTCTTCTTGCAGTCCTTCATTGCCGCTTTCATGTCTTTGCCGTCGCAACAAGACTTGCCATCCTTCATTTCACACTTGTCTTTGCCGCAACACGCCGCCGCATCCTTGGCATCGCCTGCAGCATGATGGCAGCAGCCTTTGCCGTCCTTCATGTCGGCCATATTGTGATGACAGCATCCCTGGGCTTGCGGAGCCGGTGTCGAGTTCGGTGCGGCCGGAGTCTCCTGCGCCCAGCCAACCAGCGACAGAGCCAGAATCAAAGCAAACAGTCTGAATTTCATAAGATCTCCTTAAATTAGCGTTATGAGAACAGTTGAGACGTGCAGCCAACTTGACGGCCGCAGGAAGGGGTATCAATAGACAGTTCTCAGTCAGTGTGGTTCTCGGTAAGAAACGCACTATGGGGAATTACTGAGAACTGGAAACTGAGAACTCAGGAAGGGGTCTAAACCCGGAGAATCATTCCAAACAAGCCTGGTGGAGGACCAGGCGCAACCGCAGTTGCCGGGGAAACATGCGACTGTGCATCCCGAGCCAGGCTGATTTCCGCAATCTCCGCCGGCGCAATCTCTCGCGAAAGTCTGTGTCCCGCGCTCACCAGTCCGGGTACGCTCTGCGGGCCTTGCAGGAAGCAGCAACGATGCTGATCCTGGTACGGCAGGCTGCTGGCAGCGAACTCGAGCGGAGCCGCATTCTCCGTCTTGCCCAACCCCGGACAGCACGGATGGCCTGCGGGCATGACATGGTGGTGAGCGGCTATGTGCTCAGCCAATTCGCGCGCTGGATGCGCATGCCCGGCATGCATGATGAACATTGGCGCCATGGCCATCTCTGCCCATGCCACCATGGCCACCAGCAACGCCGCCGCAATGGACTTCTTCAGCATCCTGTTTCAGTATGACAGATCAATAGGAACCTCGCCGTGACCGCGATCACACGCCCCTTTGATTCCATCGGACACTTGATTCGAGCGAATAATGAGGATTATCCCACCAGATTCTGCAGCGCCGCCCTCAACTCGGAAAAACGAAACGTATATCCGCTGGCCCCGAGCTTCCCCGGCTGAACGCGCTGGCTGGCAAGCAACATTTCCTCCGCCGCTTGCTTGCCGAAAGCCAGCCGCAGCGCAAACTCCGGTACCGGAAAAAATGCAGGCCGACGCAGGACCGAGGCCAACACCTTCGTGAACTCAGCGTTGCGCGCCGGATTCGGCGCCACCAGATTCACCGGCCCCGCCAGCGACTCGGCGCCGATTGCGTGCTGAATTGCGCCCACGATGTCGTCCACATGAATCCAGCTCAACCACTGACGTCCCGATCCAATCCGGCCGCCCAGTCCCAGCTTGAACGGCGTCAGCATTTTCCCCAGCGCCCCGCCCTTCGGGGTCAACACCAACCCAATCCGTATGTTCACCGTGCGAATGCCGGCCTCGGCCGCAGTCCGGCTGGCGTCCTCCCACTCGCCGCAAACCTCGGGCAGAAATCCCTGTCCCGCCGGACTCTCTTCGCGCAAAACTTCCTCGCCCCGATTCCCATAAAACCCGACCGCCGATGCGCACACCAATACGCGCGGCTTAGCCTCACTCCGCGCTAGCGCGGCAGCCAGATTGCGCGTTCCGAGCACGCGGCTCTCCCGGATCGCCTTCTTCTTAGCGTCAGTCCAGCGCCCCACCACGCTCTCCCCGGCAAGGTGGATGACCGCATCGAACCCCGACACCGCCGCCGGCGACAGCGCAGTCAGAGGATCCCAGGAAATCTGCGCCGCGCTCGAAGCCTGTCCCCGCACCAGCCGCACAACCTGTGTATTTTGGGCCGTAAATGAAGCCAGCAGCGCCAAGCCAATCGGCCCCGAAGCTCCCGTGATCAATACTCTCTGCAAGCCGTGCCTCCCGAAGCCCGCGTGCTCTTCGCCGCACTCCACCAATCACTAAGAGCACTTCCGTCTCCTCCGTACTCTACCAGCCCAATTGCCTTTCTCGGTGTCCTCGGCGTCTCGGCGGTGAATTCCCTGCCTCCACTGCGTTAAAATCGATCATGGCGACGTTGCGGGAACAGATCAAGACCAACGTTCTCACCGTGACCCGCTTCCGCGAGTTGATGCGGAAGCTGCGCGAGAACCGTCCCAACGACGACCTCGCCATCGTCAAGAAAGCCTACGAATTTTCCCAGAAGCATCACGCCGGACAATCCCGCGCCTCCGGCGAACCTTACCTCGTCCATCCACTCGAAGTCGGCAACGTGCTCGCCGACATGAAAATGGACTCGATCTCGATCGCCGCCGGTCTCCTCCACGATTCCGTTGAAGACACCTCGGTCACCTCCTTTGAAATAGCACAGGAATTCGGCGAGCAGGTTGCCCACATCGTCGAGGGCGTCACCAAGATCAGCAAGATCGATTTCTCTACACGAGAGGAAGCGCAAGCCGAGAATCTCCGCAAGATGATGCTGGCCATGGTCGACGACATCCGCGTCGTCCTCATCAAGCTCGCCGACCGGCTGCACAACATGCGCACCCTCGAACATCTCGACCCCGGACGCCAGCAGAAAATCGCCCGCGAGACGCTGGAAATCTACGCTCCCATCGCCCACCGCCTGGGCATGGGCAAAATTCGCGGCGAACTCGAAGACCTCGGTTTCAAATACGTCGATCCCATCGGATACGAGCAGGTCCGCGCCGCCGTCGAATCGCGCCGCAAAGAAGGCGAAGCCTTCATGACGCGCGTCGAAGGCGTGCTGCGTGACGGCCTGAAAGAAGCCGGCATCACCGGCCGCGTCGAAAGCCGCATCAAGCGCCTCTATAGCATCCACAAGAAATTACAGCGCCAGCACATCAGCGTCGATCAGGTTTACGACCTCTACGCCATGCGCGTGATCACCAACTCGGTGCAGGATTGCTACGCCGTCCTCGGCATCATCCACAACCTGTGGCGCCCCGTGCCCGGCCGTATCAAGGATTTCATCGCCATGCCGCGGCCTAACCTTTACCAGTCGCTGCACACCTCCGTCATCACGGAAACCGGCGAGACTTTCGAAATCCAGATCCGCACTGAAGAAATGCACAAGATGTGCGAGGAGGGCATCGCCGCCCACTGGAAATACAAGGACGGCCCTGTCTCCGCCGAAGACGAACAGCGCCTGGCATGGCTCCGCCAAGTCGTGGAGTGGCAGCGTGACGTCTCCGATCCCAACGAATTCCTTTCGACTCTAAAAGTCGATCTCTATCCCGAAGAGGTTTACACCTTTACGCCCAAGGGCAAAGTTCTGGTCCTGCCGCGCGAGTCCACGCCCATCGATTTCGCCTACTCCATTCACACCGAAGTCGGACACAATTGCACCGGCGCCAAAGTCAACGGACGCATGGTTCCCCTCCGCCACAAGCTCCGTTCCGGCGACATCGTCGAAGTCATCACCCAGCCCGGACACAAGCCCAGCCGCGATTGGCTCGCCATCGTCAAGTCTTCGCGCGCCCGCAACAAGATCAAGCACTGGCTCAACGTTCACCAGCGCGAGCGCGCCATTGAAATCGGAAAGAAGCTCATCGAAAAAGAGGCGCGCAAATACCGCATCTCGCTCAAGGAAATCAAAGAGGCCGACCTGCAAAGAGCGGCCAGCGAATACGGACTCGGCCGTCCCGACGACCTGATGGCCGGCATCGGCTACGGCAAATACTCCGCCCGCCAGGTACTGGCGAAATTCGCCCCCGCCGGCGCACAACCCATGTCGGAACTCGAAGAGCAGGCCGCGTCCCACGGCTTCACCAGCGGCGTATCGAGCGGCATTTCGAGCGTGGTACGCCGCGTCTTCGGCGGCGGCGACAGCAATGCCATCGTGGTTCGCGGACAGGGCGACCTGCTCGTTTATCGCGCCAAGTGTTGCAACCCCATTCGCGGAGAATCCATCGTCGGCTACGTCACCCGGGGCAAAGGCGTAGCGGTCCACTCCATCAACTGTCCGAACGTCACCAATCTTCTCTACGAACCCGAGCGCCGCATCGACGTACTCTGGGCCGGCGGCGGCAAAGATGAACAGCCCGTTTCCTATCCCGTAAAACTCACGCTGCTCTGCGACGACCGCTTCGGCATGTTGAAGCAAATCACCGCCGTCATCAGCGACACCAACACCAACATCCGCAACATGGAGTCCCGCAGCCAGAACGGCCAAGCCTGCGTCGACGTAGTCCTGGAAATTGCCGACCTGAAACACTTACAAAAAATCATGGACGGAGTTAGACAAATCCCCGGCGTGCATGACGTGCAGAGACTGCAGAAGATCTAGCACTGTGTCATGCGATTGGGACTTCGAGTTGAACCGAGACGTCCCAGTCGCGCAGCGGCGGTCCGCCAAGGGCAGCGGCAGATCCTCCAGCCGCGTAGCGGCAAAATAGGAAAGCCCGGCACGTCAGTGCCGGGAAACGTGAGACCAGCGGCGAGTTCCGTAGGAACGGCACGGCCTGAACGCTCGTGTCCTCAGATAGATACGGCACGTGGCCAAAAACGGCTTCGAATCCGGTATCATAGACCTACATTCTTCCCGGAGGGGCAATGGCAGTTCCTGTATCCCAGATGTGGACAGTGGCTTCCTACGTTCTGCGCCAGAAGCTGGCCGGACGCAAGCGCTATCCGCTCGTGCTCATGCTCGAGCCGCTGTTCCGCTGCAACCTGGCTTGCGCCGGATGCGGCAAGATCCAATACCCTGCCCACATCCTGAAAAAAGATCTCTCCCCGGAAGACTGTTTCAAAGCGGTCGATGAGTGCGGAGCCCCGATGGTGTCGATCCCCGGCGGCGAGCCGCTCATGCATCCGCAGATCGCAGAAATTGTCGAAGGCCTGGTCGCGCGCAAGAAATATATCTATCTCTGCACCAACGCGCTGTTGCTGAAGGAGAAGTTGCATCTGTTCACTCCCAGCAAGTATCTGAGCTTTTCCGTACACGTGGACGGGCAGAAGGAGCACCACGATTTTTCCGTGTGCCGAGAAGGCGGATACGAGATCGCCCTCGACGGCATCCACGCCGCCGTCGACGCTGGCTTCCGCGTGACTACGAACACGACTCTGTTCGATGGCGCTGATCCCAGCAGCGTGCGCAGCTTCTTCGACGAGATGATGGGCGCCGGCGTCGAGAGCATGATGGTCTCGCCCGGATACTCCTACGACAAGGCGCCGGACCAGAAACATTTCATGGGACGCGCCCGTATTCGCCGCATGTTCCGCGCCATGCTGTCGAATCGCAAGAAGACCTGGCGCTTCAACCAGTCGCCGCTTTTTCTCGAGTACCTGATGGGCAAGCGCAACTACAAATGCACGGCCTGGGGCATGCCGACTTACAACATCTTCGGATGGCAGAAGCCCTGTTACCTGCTCCAGGACGGCTACGCCGATTCCTTTCAAGAATTGATGGAAACGACGGAGTGGGCGAACTACGGCACCGAGTCGGGCAATCCGCAATGCGCCAACTGCATGGTGCATTGCGGCTACGAAACCACGTCGGTGGACGATATGTTCGGGTCGCTGCGTGGATTCGCCGACGCAGTGAAGGCGACCTTCTCGCTCTATCCCGACAAAGAAGCGCTCGCCGATCTCGATCGGGAGATGCGCCCGGTGCACTCCTATAACCCGCTGGTTCAGATTGAGTCGCCTTCTTCGAGTGGTGACGGGGCTTTGCCCCGTCACCACATGAGCCAAGCGGAAGCGAGCCGCGTATGAGCGGTCGAGAACATGGGCACGATCCTGCGCCGCCCCACAGCGTGCCAGCCGCTGGCCCGCAGCCGCACGCCACCGACGAACTCGAAGTTGTCCCCGGATTCGAGCGCGAAAATCTTCAGGGATGGATTCCGCAACTCGCCACCGAAGCCGATGTCCGCGCCGTCATCGAAAAGGCGGTTGACTATCGCGGCGATGTAACCATCACGCGCAAAAATGGCTCTGAAGTCACCGGATATCTTTTCGACCGCCGCATCGGCCCGACGCTAGCCGACTCCATAGTTCGTCTGATGCTCGCCGCCAGCAATGAGCGCCCAGCCATCCCCTATTCCGAAATCGCCGCCATAGCCTTCACCGGGCGCGACACCGCCGCCGGCAAAAGCTACGAAGCCTGGGTAAAAAAATACTGGGAAAAGCGCGCGAAAGGCGAGAAGAATATTTCGATTGAGCCGGAAGTGTTGGAGTAAGCGCTTTCCCTCGGCCTGCGCCTTTGATCGTGAGTGTAATCTGTAAACAACAGTTCGGGTCGTTCCGCTAGAAAAATCTTCTCAGATGCCGCCGAGTTTTACGTCCGAGATTACGTACGCCTGCTGCTGGCAGTCATAACGAAATTCGACGTTGGCCCAGTCCGAAATTCCGATCCACAGCCGCCCATGATGGCTCTCAACCCAATTCTGAGCAATATGGATTTTCAGTGTCGAGCCTTTATCGTGTATCGGATGGACTTCAAGGACCGAGAAACCCTTTTTCAATTGGTTGGATCTTGCAAGCAATGCGGCGTCGTCCAGATACTCGAAGTGAAACTCGTCGGATTGTGACGGCAAGTCGTCTGTGATCTCGGCGTTTTTCCTTACGATCAAGTGGTGGTAATCAGTACGTATTCTGCTTCCGTGATCACCATCATCGATATAGCCCCACTGCTTTTGCATCTGCTCTACGCCTGCCACCAGAGCCATGGAGTAGAGGCTATCTTTCGATTCCGAGGCTTCTTGCGAAAACGTGGGGACAACCCATGCCATCGGGATCAGAAAGAGGACAGCCCACGATTTGGTTGCGTGCACGATGACCTCCCGGTTGTCGCCTTGAGTGTAGGTCAGTTGGCGTTAAACCGCCATTTCCCAACAGCCCCTGGGCAGCATATTTGTGAGATGCGAATTGAGTACGCCTTGTCCCCGGTGACAGGCCGCTAAACTTCAACAGCCCCGTCTGTTCTAGAATCAATCTTCCATGCTCGTCCTCGCCTCCGCCTCGCCGCGTCGTCAGGAATTGCTGCGCAACGCCGGGGTCGCTTTCGAAGCGCAGCCCGCAGATATTCCGGAAGACCCGCTGCCTGGAGAAGCCGCGAAGAACTGCGCCGAACGGCTGGCGCGTGAGAAGGCGCTCGCCGTTGCGCGTCAACGTCCGCATGATGTCGTGCTCGGAGCCGACACCGTGGTCGTCGTTGGTGGCGACCTTCTAGGCAAGCCTTCCGATGCCGCCGACGCCGCGCGCATGTTGCGCCTGCTTTCCGGACGCGAGCATCAGGTGATTACGGGAGTCTGCTTAGTGGTCAGTGGCCAGAGGTCAGTGGCCAGTCAAACCACGTCGGTAACGATGTCCGAGATTACGGAGAAGGAGATCGCCGACTACGTCGCCAGCGGCGAGCCCATGGACAAAGCGGGAGCCTATGCGATTCAGGGCATCGCGTCCCGCTGGATTCCTCGCATCGAAGGGGATTACAGCAACGTGGTCGGACTGCCAATAGCACTCGTGTGGCGGATGCTGCGGGACGCAAGAGTTGTGTAACGACGATTTGCGATTTGTGCCAGCACGCGGGCGAGGGCGCCCGCGCCGCACGGGCTACGGTTTCTTCTCTTCGGTCTCTTCGCCTTCTTTTACGGCGGACTTGAAATTCTTAATGCCTTCGCCCAAACCCTTGCCCAGGCTGGCAAGCTTGCTCGGTCCGAAGATCAGAAGCGCAACGGCGAGAATCAGCAGAATTTCAGGCAGTCCCAGTTTTCCCGGCATAAAAACCTCCAGCGGGGTTGCCCGGCACCCAACCTGGGCGCAGCATTCCTGTAAGGACCCCAATTGAATTCTAGGTTAGTGTGGACCCTCAGGTCAAAGGCCCCTGTGTTGCCCGTCACGGGTGTACGTGATTCCGTCACACGGCTTCGATCACCGGTCACACTCCCTCGATCAGGCCGGCCAGGAGCGCGGCGCGGCGCGGCAACTCCGAGATCAGTATGTGCTCGTGCGGGGCGTGCGCTCCGTCGCCTACGGCGCCGAGGCCGTCTAGGGTTGGAATCCCCAGGCTCGCGGTGAAATTCCCGTCGGAACCGCCGCCCACCGCGGCTTCGCCGAGCTTCCATCCCAGTTCGCGCGCGATGGCTGCGGCCTGCTCATACAACGCCGCCACTCCGGCGGTACGCTCCATGGGCGGGCGATTGATTCCTCCAGTGATTTCGATTTTGCATTTGCGATTGTAGGGACGCCGGCCGCGCATCTTCTTATCGATTCCGGCCGCGTCTTTCAGGCGCGCGATGCGCACATCGATCTGCGCCGCTGCTTCCGCGGGAACTACGTTGGTTCGCGATCCGCCGCTCACGACCCCGACGTTTACCGTCAAGCCTTTTTTCAGATCGGTAAAGCTGGAAACTTTCTCGATCTGACGCGCCAGCTCCAGAATCGCATTCACGCCTTTCTGGAAATCCAGACCAGCGTGGGAAGCCTTGCCGGTGACCTTGACGAGGTATTCGCCAACTCCTTTACGCGCGGTCTTCACGGCGCCCTGGAGTCCGTAGGAAGGCTCAAGCACGAGCACGGCCGCAGCCTTTTTCGCCAGCGACTCGGTGATCGCTAGCGATGAATCGCTGCCGACTTCCTCGTCGGAAACGAGAAGCACGGTCACTGGCCGCGGCAACGCGCCCTGCAATTGTTCTTTATGCCATTCTTGCAGCGCGGCGAGCGCGTGCAGCATCAGGGCGATACCGGATTTCATGTCGAGGACGCCCGGTCCAGTCAGCGTATTGTCCACGACGCGGCAAGGCATGGTGGCGAGCGTGCCCAGCGGATAGACGGTGTCGTAATGACCGAGCAGCAGCACCGGCTTCGCGGCAGGCTTACCAGGAGAGTCGAACTCGACTTGCAGGTGATTGCCAGAGTCCTTCGCCGGATGAACGTGAACCTCGACGTTGCCGCCGAGTTGCGAAAATTTATGGGCGATGGCCTCCGCAACCCTGTCCACGGCGGCCTTGTTGTCGCTGGGAGATTCGATTTCGACGAGTTCGCGGATGGTCGCGACCATCTCGTCGCGGCGCTCGTTGAAGTAGGCAAGACGGCGCCGCGCTTCGACGCTGGACTGCGAGTTGGAAACCGAATTCACGACCAATTATCCCTCGTGGGCTGAAACAACTTCCTAAATGCAGCTCCCAGTTGGCTTCGAGCTTCTAGCCGCGATCTCGCTTCACCAGCTGGTACTAGCTGCCAAGGAGCCGATAGCCAACGTAGAGCATTGTAAAATATGATGTGCCAGTGCTGAAATCAATCAAGGGCGCAGTAGTGACTGCGGGAAAATCGTCGGGGGCGTTCCGGCTGATTGCCGATTCGGGTTGGCGGCAATCTCGCTTGCTAATCCTTGGCTATCATGGGGTTTCCTTAGAGGATGAGCACGAATGGGATGGAGCTCTCTACCTGAGCCCAGCGAAATTCCGGTCGCGCATGGAGGCCATCAAACGCCACCGTTGCACCGTTCTCCCGCTGCAGGAAGCTCTGGAATTGTTGCGGCTCCGACAGTTGCCGCCGCGTGCCGTCGTCTTGACTTTTGACGATGGAACCTACGATTTCTACAAGACCGTATGTCCGATTCTGAGCGAATACGGCTATCCCGCGACCGTGTACCTCACAACCTATTGGATGACGCTCCAGCTTCCGGTGGTTCCGGGCACCTGGAGTTACATGCTGTGGAAGAAGCGGGACTCGGTCATTGATGCCAGCAGCTTGTTGGACCAAGCGGTCACGTTCGATCTTCGTACGCCAGCCGGACGCTCAGTTGCACTGCAGCAGATGCGGGACCGGGCCGACTCCCAGAACCTGACCGGCGAGCAGCGCGACGCCATGTCCAGACAACTCGCAGATTTGCTGGGATTCGACTATCAGGAGTTCCGCGCCAAAAGGATCATCCAGTTGCTCAGGCCGGACGAGGTGAAGGCCGTGGCCTCTCCCAGCATATCGGTGCAACTGCATACGCATCATCATTGCACCGCGAACGACCGGGAAGGCTACGTTCGCGAGTTACAAGAGAATCGGCGGCAAATCAATGCCATCTTAGGCAGCAACCCCATCCACTTTTGCTATCCGAGCGGCAATCACAAGCCAGAACATGTCTCCTGGCTGCGGGAAGCTGGCGTCGTCTCGGCCACTACGTGTGATCCTGGAATTGTGTCCCGGTCTACCAACCCGCTGCTGTTGCCGCGTTTGATCGATACTTCTTCCCTTAGCGATATTGGATTTGAGGGCTGGCTCGCAGGGTTCGGAGCGCTTCTTCCCCACCGGGCGCGGCGGCGTCACGAATGATTAGTCTTGCAAGCAAGATTGCGGACACGAGCGCGGAGTGCATGCAGGAACTCAACAGCTCCGCATTGCTTCCCATTGCCGAAAAACTTCGTGCCCACGGAACTTACGAGAGCGTGTTGCGGTCGGTCCTGGCGTCACACGACCGCGAGCAAGCGTTGCGCGCGCTCGCGGCCCAGCTTGGACTGGCCCCGGATTCGCAGGAGAACGGTGCCTTTGCTCTACACCGTGTGCTGCTCGCCGAAGTAGCGCTACAAAACCTGAAGAGACTGGAAGGCCTGCGACTGGAAGCGTCCGTAAAGTTGATGCTGTGCGATTATTGCAAGTTCTTCGTCAGCCCACCGGCAGCTGAAATGCAGCTTTTTGATCCCACGCAAATGTCATTTGTGGCCCTGGCCAAGATCGCTTTGTTGGAGAGATTCCCGGCCGGCCAGTTCGATTGGGAAGTTTCCGGATTTCCTCGCTCGTGGCTGTTGAAGGTCCCGTTCTCCTCGTTGCCGAAGGTCGCCTATTTCCTGGCCCGCCGGTTGAAAGGCTTCGCGCCCTGCATCAATTCGCATCTGTCCTACCGGCGGAAACATTCCTTGATCCTCATTCCCCGCGAATGCCAGAAATCGTGGTACCGCATGGCCATCTCCGTGGAGCGGCAGCCGGAGATTCGAGGGCTCGTTACGTGCTCCTGGTTTCTCTCTCCCGATACCTTCAAGGTGAGCCCGCATCTCTCCTTTATGGTTGCGCCATTTCTTGAGTCCGGCGGAATTGTTGTCACCCGCGGGAAGGCCGACGGGAACGGCTTCCTCGTGGGCAGCGAGTCGCGCAGAAAACTATACGAGAGCGGAGAATTCAAGCCTACGATGGGTCTGGTGTTGTGGGCGCGAGACCAGATGATCCGATGGGCCCACGCACATCCGGAATTTGGCGATGCTTAGTTGCAGTCTGTTTTCAAAGGGAATATCCATCTGCCGGGCGTCCAGGTTTCGCGCATTTCGAGACCCGGGAGACTAGGTCGCTGCGTATGGTCCATGGGAAAGGGCGAATGTGATGAAGAGGTTGTGCCTCTGGTTGGAAACGATAAAGATCCAATACCTGGTTCTGTTTCTGCTGGCCCTCGGAGTTATTGTCCATCTCGCGGCCTTCCTGCTTCTTAGGACTCATCCGACTATCGTTTTCGCCGAAATGGAGAAGATCGGGCGCAGCCTGGCCGAGAATGGCACCTTTGCCAATCCATTCAAGGTCCCCACAGGAGCCACGGCTCACCACGCTCCTATCTATCCTGTGCTGCTGAGCTTTATCTTTCGGGCTTTCGGATACGGTACTGCGGCAGCGTATGCGATTGCAGTAATGAACATTTTTTTTGCGGCGCTGCACTATGCTCTTCTACCGGTCTTGACCGACGTTGCAAAAATTCGCCGCGTCGTGGGCGTTGCCGCCGGCCTTTTCGGTGCCCTTGTTCCCTATCGGATTATGAAGGAGATTCGGTGGGAAACAACCCTATCTGCTCTGGTTGTCGTCGTATTGATCATTCTTACCACGCGTTGGTGGCAAACTCCGCAGCCCTCGGGCCTGTACACATTTTTTTGGGGGATTGCATGGGGCGCGGGCATGATGTCCTGCCCCCCCTTATTGCCGGTGTTCCTGTTCTTACTGCTGTACTTTGCCGTATTCGCGTGGAAGCGCAAACAACCGCAATGGCAACTTACAGTCGCAATGGGCGCTCTGGGCATGGTAGTAGCCGTTGCTCCCTGGACCATCCGCAATTATCGAGAGTTGGGCGGCTTGGTTTTTGTTCGAAGTAACTTCGGAATCGAGCTCGATGTTTCGAACCATACCGGGGCGTACGTCCTGGGCGCCGATAATATGTCGATTGGATTTCCTAACAACTACTTTCACCAGCAGCACCCGTGGTCGAGTCAGGAAAATGCAGAAAAGGTCCGCCAAATCGGCGAAGTTCAATTCAACCGGCAACGCCAGCGGCAAGCCTTGAACTGGATTCGAACGCATAAGCGTGAGTTCGCGAGGCTGACCCTGGAAAGAGCTTTATTTTTCTGGTTCATGCCGTCCAAACCGCAACCAGTGAAGTCTATCCTCTTGATGCCTTGGACTCTGCTGGCCGCCGCAGGACTTTGGCTCGCGCTGCGCCGCCATCTTGCTCTGGGGTCCATTCTGTTGTGCGTATGGATCGCGTATCCCCTGGTCTACTATTTTCTCGAGGCCAATACGCGCTATCGCTATCCCATCGACTGGACCTTTACGCTGCTTGCCATCTATCTTATTTTCGAGCTTTCCACGCACAGCAGCCAAGCCGTCCCTACCGGCGAAAAGATGGAAGGCCAACTCGCGAGCTGAGTTACAGATCGAAACTAGGTTATCGGTCGCCCGCCAGTTTATGCATCTTATCCATGGTTCGCGCTAAGATCTCGTCGGGAGATCCCTGGGCAACAATCGGCATGAGCAGGCCGAGGTTCTTGTAGAACTTGATGAGTGGCGCGGTGCTTCGTTCGTAGGCTTCCAAACGCACGGCGACGGACTCGGGGCGGTCGTCTTCGCGTTGCAAAAGGCGTCCGCCACAGTGATCGCACACGGCCTCGACCTTCGGCGGACGTTCTTTAACATTGAAAACCGACTTACATTTTTCGCAGGTGCGGCGGCCGCTCAGGCGCTGGACAATCTCGTCCACGGGCAATTCGTAGTTCACCACGGCGCTGAGCGCAATCTTGTCTTTTTCCATCAGCTCTTTGAGCGACTCAGCTTGGCCCAGCGTGCGCGGAAAGCCGTCGAGGATGAAGCCGCCGCAATGGAGGATGCAGTGGCTGCGCTCGCGCACCATCTCCCAGACGGTGGAGTCCGGCACCAAGTCGCCACGGCGCATATACTCCATTGCCGCCTTCATCGCCGGGGATTGATCGCAGTCGCGCCGCTTGCCTGCGGCTCGAAACACGTCTCCGGTGGAGAGATGGCAGGCCCCCAGACGCTCGGTCAGAAGTTCGGCCTGCGTGCCTTTGCCCACGCCCGGCGCTCCCAGTAGAACCAACCGCCAAGGGTTCTTGCGTTCGGGTGGAACGGCTGAACATTCCGCCGGAGGTCCTTGCAACCACGCTGCACGATCGTTCTTGATAGTTTCGTTCATGCTTATGAATTTACTCAGACCCGCGCCCGCGTGCCGTGACCGCAATCACACCGGAAGCGACGGCTTCGGCGGCGCTGCAATTGCGTCTATCGATTCTGCTTGTTCGTGCGTTTTGCCACGGCGGCAAACAGCGGCGCGCCCCATCCCCCGATGGCGAGCAGAGAACCGAAGAGAACGACGGCGTCGATGCTGGAACGTCCTTCGCGCACAAAATAAACGTCCTTCAGATTGAGCCAGAGGGCAAACTCATCGAGGGTCAACGCCGCGCCCACCCCGTAAAGCAGAGACATCAAGGCGCTGGCGAGAATCGACGACGAGTCGCTGCCGGTGCCCACTTCACACAGCCAACCATAACCGACGGCGAGCAGAATCAGAATTCCGAGCACCAGGTGGTGGATGTGGCGTCCGCCCATGATGATGTAGTGAAAAGGCGGAATCTGATGCTGGATGGCAAACACCATTCCCCGCACCATGGCAAACGTCAGGAAGAAGCTGACGGATGCGAGAAACAGCCGGCGGCGCGGACGGTCCGCGATATGCTCGCGGAGAAGTGAACCCAGGCGAGTGCGATGAAGCAGCAAGAGCAACAGCGCTATCATCGCCAGAAGAATCAGAGCAAGAACCACTGCGTCGTTCGAGCGCATGGGACATTAAACCTCGACGACGATGCATGCAGCAAATCGGCTGCTCTCGAATCGATGGCTACAGGGCGCTATCGCAGAAGATTGCTATAGCGTTGCAACTGTAGTGCGCACTCGTCGCCAACCCGTTACCGCGGCATGGGAACTTCGAAGCAGAGCTTGTCGATTGACGTTGTTAAGGCAGCGAGCACGTGGGGGGTGTCAGGATGCGCGCCGTATTAGGCTACCCGGAGGCGCGAGCGGCAACAGTTGGATTGCGCCAGGCGCTGTTCGAGGAGGCTTGCGGCGGCAAAATTCAGGAAGGGCCCGCATGATTAATCCTTTTGTGGAGTCAAAGCTCAAGGTGTTGGTCAGACTGCATTCGTCGCACAACCAGAAGAACACCGAAGCGTTGCTCGGCATTGCACCGCGAATGCTGTCCGGCAAGTCACGGCAGGACACCGAGGGCGATCTCGCCTCAAACCGGAACAGTTTGCCGTGTCCCAATCGCCGGAAAGGTACCGAGCACAACGGGTTCGCGCACTTTCCCACCACTTACGGAACCCTCCTCTCCCAAACGAGAAACAAGCGTTGTGGCCAGTTCGGTCCGCCGGTCCAGCATGAGCACGATCGTTGCGATATAGTGTCCCGACCTGCAACTGGCTTGAAGACTAACCCTGTTCAAACTCCAAAACTCGCACCGGCCGCAATCGAGCAACATGGCGCGGAGCCATGATGGGGGAGGGGATATACCACACCAGGAAGCCCCGCGCCACACACTACTCAACATTGTACGAATGTCGGGTAGCCTACCGTTTCCAATCACGGCTGTCTATCGGGCCGGGGCCCGACAACTGTCCGGGTAATTGCTGACAATGGGTCGAAAAACTCTGATAGGTCCACGCTCACAAGCTCAATTCACGATTACACGATCAAAACCACATCACCGGCCAATTCAACTAAGTGGAGGTGCTGGCGGTTCCGCGTCGGAGACCAAACCGCAGACCGACTCTCCGGCCCGGCCTTTGGCGCAACGCCTAATCCGCCCGGGAAGTAATTGGAAACGGGCCATTTGCGGTATATTGGCTGCCTAAAGAAGTGGCAAGGAACCAAGGCTGGTCTGAAAAAAGCATCGATAAGTGGGACTCCCTGCAAGTAACTCAGGAATGCGCAGACAAAGTTCCCAGAATGGAGCAGGACCATGGTTGATACGCAGACTGGGCCATTCCCGCTTGAGCATGTCCTCGAACAGGAGCGCGTGGAAATCGAAATCGTCCGGGAAAACCGCAAGACACCAGACCATGTGTTCTCCAAAGGTAAGGAGCGAACTGCAGCGAAGGCGCCGGACGCGCCCATTCCCGGAAAGACGGCGACCAATAAGGATGAACCGAGATGGCACCGGAACGAAACCAGCCAAAAGTGGCGGGAGGTAATCGAGGCGGCGCATAAGGCAAATTTTGTGGGCCTGGCATTTTCGGGCGGGGGAATTCGGAGTGCGACGTTTAATTTGGGCGTGTTACAGGCGCTTGCAGAGTTAAAACTACTCTACCGCATTGACTATCTCTCGACCGTTTCGGGAGGAGGGTACATCGGAGGATGGCTGGCAGCATGGACGAGCCGTCTCAAAGAAAAGGGCTTTGCGGAAGCACAGAAGCAGCTAGCAACAAATCGTGTCCACCAGGAAGATGACAATGAGCCCAGGCCGATCCGATTCCTGCGCGTTTTCAGCAACTATCTGACGCCGAAGGCGGGGATGTTCAGCGGTGACACGTCGGCAATGGTAGGGATTTACTTGCGGAATCTGATACTGAACCTCAGTGTTGTGCTGTCGCTACTGGCAACCCTGCTGCTCGTGCCACGCCTCGTGGAGAAGTGGGCGGTCGAAACCGATGCCATCCCCGGAATCGGGGTTGACTGGATGTGGACGGGAATCGTCTTGCTCGTCATCGCGTTTCTGACCATCCTCAACAACATGGCGTACATGGATTGCCGCGACGCTGGAGGGACGCGGCAACTGACGGAGCAGAAGTGGGTTCTCGCGCTGACCGGAGCGCCCCTGTTCTTTGTTGCGATCCTGGGAGCGCTGTGGCAAGTGGCGAGGTTTCATCAAGGGGGAGGCAAGTGCCACATTCCCTACGGCCGGGCGGCGATCATTGGCTCGATCGGCTACGGCGTGATTTGGCTAGGGACGACAATACTCGGGCTCGCCTACAGGAAATGGATGGCTCCGAACCTGTCCAAACTCTCGGAGGCGGTCGATGAGTGGAGAGGCATGGCGAAGCGAAGGGAAGACACCGGACCGAAAACGTCCGCGGTGCCCATGGAGAAAGAGCCGGTTATCAAAGGGCCGCTGCAGCAGTTCAACGAGTTTTTGATCAGTCTGATTGGAGCGACTATTGCAGGAGCGCTGGCGGGATGGCTCTACGCGCTGCTTTCCGAACAGACGTTGGGCTGGCGCGAACGAGCCGCGCTGACGTTCGGTGCGCCTCTGGTGCTGGGGATCTTCCTGCTGGCGGGAACGCTGCACATCGGCCTGATGGGGATCGTGTTTCGCGACCGGCGGCGCGAGTGGTGGGGCCGGCTTGGCGGATCTTTGTTGCTGTGGGCGCTGACATGGTTGGCGGTTTTCTGTGTTGCTTTGTACTTTCCGGGCTTCATCCGGAATGGATGGCTGCTGCACATCGCGCAGAGCTATCTGACGCCGGCATGGATTGTGACGACGGTTGGCGGCCTGCTGGCGGGCAATGGGCAGGCCACGGGAAAACCGGGAACACAGACATGGAAGGACGTGCTGGCCAAGATCGCGCCCCACATATTTGTAGTCGGCTTGGTGTGCTGGATTTCCTGGGGCATCCAGCAGTGTCAGTCGCTGCCGGTGGACTATGCGACGAAGCAGTGGCCGCCGAAGTGTGCAGGTTTTTTGGCCTGTGCGCCAGTGTGGATCGCCGATCATCGATTGTATGCAGCGCTGATTGGATGTGTGCTGGTGTTGGCCATTATGGCGCGGCGGGTGGACATCAACCAGTTCTCGATGCACTTGTTCTACCGGAACCGGCTGGTGAGGTGCTACTTGGGAGCGTCGAACGGGAAACGATCACCGAACCGATTTACCGGTTTCGACCGAACCGACGATATGCCGCTGAAAGATCTTCGCGCCGAGAAAGGGTACGACGGCCCCTACCCCGTTCTGAACGCATCTTTGAATCTGGTGAAAGGGCAGGATCTGGCGTGGCAGGAACGGAAGGCGGAATCGTTTGTGATGACGCCGCTGTTTTGCGGTTACGACGTCTGGCTGGAAGAGCAGGACAGCCCGATGACAAGGGCGGAACGGCGGGAGGATAGGCCGCTCACGACCGCGGAAATGAACAAACGCGAAGATGACGAAAGACAAGGCAGACTACGGAGATGGCTTGGTCGATGGCTGCGGAGATGGCTGCAGAGACCCGCATGGGACGGATATCGGCCGACCGATCAATATGCCTTTCCGCCGCCCTATTCGGGGCCGACCTTAGGGCTGGCGATGGGACTATCGGGGGCGGCCGCAAGCCCGAACATGGGCTTCTACACCTCGGCGCCGGTCGCCTTCTTGATGACAGTGTTCAACGTGCGGTTGGGGCAGTGGTTGGGGAATCCGCGGCACCCCACCACATGGATGCAAGCCACGCCGGCCGTGGGGCTGTTCTGCCTGGTGAATGAGTTGCTCGGAGGGACGGACGACGACGCGGCATTCGTGTATCTGTCCGATGGCGGCCACTTCGAGAATATGGGCCTGTATGAAATGGTGAAACGACGCTGCGGGCTGGTAATCCTATGCGACGCGGAGGCGGATGGCAAGTATGAGTGTGGCGGATTGGGAAACGCGATTCGAAAGTGCCGTATCGACATGGGGATCGATATCGATCTGGATGTGACCGATCTCACGCCGCAAGAGACAGGTAACCCGAGCAAGAAGCACTACGCTGTAGGCACGATCCACTATGAAAAGGCGGACCTGAACGCGCCCACTGGGACGATCGTCTATTTCAAGGCGTCGCTGACGGGGGACGAGTCAACCGACGTAAAGAACTATCAGAAGACCCACCCTGAGTTCCCGCACGAATCGACGATCGATCAATGGTTTTCCGAATCGCAATTTGAAAGCTATCGGAAGCTGGGCTACGACGTAGTGACGAGATCGATGCAAGGGCCGCCCGAGGAACTGCGAGAGATCTTTGCGGACTTCGGGTTCGAAACCTCCAAGATGGGAGCGCCGTTTGCAGATGACTGAGTGAATCTATGCCCGTGCCTCAATTCACCCTCGACGATTACGAAACAGTTTTTGCCGATCGCCACCTTCTGCACCACGTCGTGGCGAAGTGGGCGAAGACCAAGCCGGAGGCTCCTGCCGTTCTCAGTGCAGATGGCAATCGCACCGTCACTTGGAACGAGTTCGACCGTATCACCACGGCGTTGGCTCGAGAATTCTTGCGCTTGCGCTTCGCTAAGGGCGATTTCCTGGTCACCATGTTGCCTCTGTCCGTGGATCACGTCTTGCTGGAATATAGCTGTTTCAAAATCGGCGTGATCGTCGCCCCGCTGGATCTGCGTCTGTCCTCCGCCGAGGTGATTCGAGCGCTGGAGATCCTCCGTCCACGCGGATTTGTCGGACTGGGTCTGAAAGCGCCGTTCGATTTTCGGGAACTGTGGCGCGCCGTGCAGACGTATTGTCCGTGGATTCAGAATTCCATCGCGGTGGACTCGGACGAGCCGATTCCAGGCACGCAATCATTTACGTCGATTGCCGCACCAGCGCTGACGAACGCAAACCGCGACACGCCTGCAGACTCCGATGCCCTGGCCGCGATCGCTTCCGCCCCGACCGAGAACGATGGCGCGCTGGTCATCTTCACCACCGGCTCGACCGGTTCGCCCAAGCCGGCCCTGCTTTCGCACCGCAACATCACGGTGCAGAACATGTGCCTGTGCGGCGCCTTTTTTGGCGGAGACAGCGGCGCTCGCACTTTGGTCAATTTGCCGCCGTCTCACGTAGGCGGCCAGACGGAGCTGTTGATGAGCACCTTTTTCGGCGGTGGCACGGCCGTCCTCCTTGAGCTCTTCGACGCCACCCGTTCGTTGCGTGCCGTGACGCAGCATCGGGTGGAGATCATGGGCCAGATCCCGGCCATGTTCAACCTCGAATGGATGCTGAAAGACTACGATCGCCACGATCTTTCCAGCCTGAAGTTTGCCGCCTATGGCGGACATGCGGTATCGCGGCCGTTCGTGGACCAGCTTGCCACCATGGCGCCCGTGATCGGCACCGGGCTGGGACTCACCGAAGCCGCCGGTTTCTGCACCTATATTCAGGCGAGTGCGGCCGGCCGGGATGCGATTCTAGCCGGACTGGGACAGGACATGCCGATTTATGCCTGCTCCATTCGCCAGCCCATGCGCACCGACGGCAACGCCGGCGATGAGTTGCCGTCCGGCGAAACCGGCCAGGTGTGCTTTCGCGGTCCACAGACCTTTCTTGGGTATGTCAACGATCCTGCCGCCACCGCCCAGGCGATTTCACGCGACGGCTTCTTGTACACCGGCGATCTTGGGTTCAAGGACGCCGCGGGCTTGCATCTGACCGGCCGGGACAAGTGGGTAATCAAGTCGTTTGGTTACCAAATATTCCCTGGCGATGTGGAGAGGCATATCTGCACCCTGGCGGGAAAGGTGGCCAACTGCGTCGTGGTCGGCGTGGCCCATGCCGTAGTCTCCGAGGCAGTGGTGGCAATGGTGGAAAAAAGACCCGAGGTTGAACTGAACTGCCAGGAGTTGGATCGGCACGCGCGTTCCTTGCCCTCCTATATGCGGCCGCGCCATTGGATCATTCTCGAACCCGGTCAGATGCCGCTTAACCGTGTGGTCAAGCCGGACTACCTGCGCGCCCAGGAAATAGCTCGCCAGGAGATTGCGCAGTTACGCGCTCGTGGCGAGTGGGACAGAGACTAAGAGTTCATTCCAAGTAAAATCACGGCCAAGAAGCGGCACTGGCGTTGATAGGGGAGCCCATCTAGCCTGAGCTTGCTTTTGCAATACCTCTGCCCTTCGCCATCAGCTTCCCCACGAAGCGAGCGACCGATTCCAGTCTTCGCAGATCGTCGGGAGTGAAATCCGGCCCCGCCGCGGCTGGGCGGGGGGCCTTGCGGGAGACTTGAATCACGCCAATTACTTCTCCGTTGCTGGCTAGAACGGGCGCGGACATGAGTTTCTGAATTACCTGCTCGTCCAACCCACTGTCGCCTAGCTTGACGAGTTCAAAAATGCTGAAATGCTTTACTTGTGTGAAGCTATTGAAAAGCTCCGGCTGCTTGGTCCTTGCGGTGCGGGCCGCTACCGACGAACTGGAAAGAGGGATTGCCCCCGCCGTTTTCAACTCAGCGGGGTACAGAAAGTTCAGCAGCTTTCCGCCAAGCTCCAGCAGCGCGACTTCCGTCTCTCTGACCCGGAAGATCTTGGCCACGCAGGCGCAAATCGACTCCGGAGTGCTGTCCAGAGAGTCCAGGCCCTTAAACTGTTCGAGTTCCCACATCTACCCAGAGCATGCCTGAGGAGGAAGTGGCCGGCAAGGTAACCAACGTGCCCCTTCTAACCGCTTCCGTTTCATTGACTCGGGGGACGGGCATCCAACGGAATCAGATCGGCCGCCGGTAGAAGCCTCCTATGAACGGGGACCAGTAGAGCCAGACGCCCGTCTAAACACCGCTCGCTCGGCGCGCCGATCCCGCGTGCGTTGGTTTTTCATAAAGGAGAAATGTGCGAAAAGAGCCTCGCAAGCGGCCGGAAACAGCTTGAAGGCACCTCTGGGAGAGGATCGCCCATATGGCACGATTGTGAGTACGGTGAATTACAATACATCCATTGTGCCCCGAGTCGCAGTCTTAGACACGGGAGGACGATACGGACGACGGAGCTTGGCGTAGTGCTCGTTAGGTTCGAGCATCCCTGCGAGATCTGTTGCGCCACAGTCAGTGTTCTTTGATCTCAACCTTTATGTGTTCCATGCATTCTCGAATGCTCGCCGCCGCAGCGGTGTTCTTGCTGCTGGTAGGGGCGGGCAGTGGGCAGAATACGACGCGGATCACTCTCGATCAGGCCATTGATCTGGCTCTGGCGCACAACCATTCGCTCCAGGCCACGCGAACCCTGATTCTTCAGAATCAGGCGCAGGAGATCACCGCGAACCTGCGCCCCAATCCGACCCTGGGTGCAGATACACAGTTCGTTCCCTTTTTCAGTCCGCAAGACTTCTCTGGCGAGAATCTGAACGAAACTCAGCAGTTCGACATCGGGATCGGATACCTCTTCGAGCGCGGTCACAAGCGCCAGCGGCGGTTGCAGGCTGCCCGCGATCAGACGGCCGTCACGCGCGCCCAGGTTGCCGACGCCGAGCGCACGCTGGCGTTCAATGTCGGCCAGCAGTTCGTCAGCGTCTTGCTGGCGGAATCGACGCTCCAGTTTGCGCTCGAGGATTTGAAAGGCTTTCAGCAGACGGTCGATATCAGCGAGACGCAACTCAAAGCTGGGTATATTGGTGAGGGCGATTATCTGAAGATCAAGCTCCAGCTTCTGCAGTTTCAGACCGACGTCTCTTCCGCCCGCCTCGCGAGAGTGCAGGCACTTGTAGGCTTGCGTGAGTTCCTGGGCTACAACGCGGTACCAGCCGATTTCGACGTAGTGGGCGATCTGGCGTATCAGCCGCTCAACGGTAATTTGGAAGACTTGCAGGCGAGGGCGCTGCGCGAGCGGCCCGATTTTCGTGCCGCCGAGTTGGGGATCACGGCCGCGCAGAGCCAAATCCAGCTGGCCAAAGCGAACGCCAAGGTCGATGTGAACGGCACTTACGATTTCACCCACGTCTCCGGCGAGAACACCGCTTCCATCTTCGCTAATTTTGAGTTGCCGATCTTCAACCGCAATCAAGGAGAGATCGCGCGCACCGGACATGCGCTTACTCAGGCCCAGGAACAGCAGCAATCCTCCAGCGACACGGTTCTTTCCGACGTTGCCAATGCCTATGAGGCGGTCAGGAGCAACGAGGAAGTGGTGCAACTTTACACTTCCGGCTACCTCAAGCAGGCGCAGGACTCGCGCGATATCAGTGAGTATGCTTACAAGCGCGGCGCCGCCAGTCTCCTGGATTTTCTGGATGCCGAGCGCAGCTACCGGGCTGTGGAGCTGGCCTATCGCCAGGCGTTGGCCGCTTATATGACCGCGCTCGAGCAATTGAAGGAAGCGGAAGGATCGAGGAACCTGCCATGAGGAAACGACCATGAACGTTCGCTCCGATCGCTGTCGATGGATGGCTGCACTCGCTGCCGCGTCGGCGATCATGCTGGTGCTTGCCGGCTGTGGAGATTCCGGGTCGAAGGCCTCCGCCGATTCGAATAGCACCAAGAGTTCGGACAACGCAGAACTGTTTACCATCCCCCAAGAGCAGATGGCGCATGTGCAGGTGCTGACGGTTCAACCCGCGGCGCTGCCCCGAACCCTCCGGCTGACGGGGGCGGTGGCTTACAACAGTTTTCGCACGACGCCAGTCATCACGCAGGTGAGCGGACCGGTCAGCAGGGTGGCGGTGGTGCCCGGTCAGCACGTAAGCAAGGGCGAGCCGATGTTGTATGTGGCGAGCCCGGATTATTCGCAACTCCGCACCAATTATCTGAAGGCCAAGGAAGCCTACGCTCTGGCACAAAAAGCTAATGCGCGTGCCCGTGATTTGTATGAGCACAAAGCGATTGCCGAGCAAAACGTGGAACAGACGGAGTCGGCCGAGATACAGGCGAGCGGCGACCTGGCATCGGCGCAGGCCGCGTTGAAGGTGATGGGGATTACGGATCCCGACGAACTCGTAAAAGCTGCACCATCTTTTGAAGTTCCCGTGAAAGCGCCGATCGGTGGCGAGGTCGTCGAGCAGGACGTGTCCGCGGGGCAACTCATTCAACCAGGCACCACCCAATGCTTCATGATTTCAGATACTGGCAGCGTATGGGTGCTGGTTAATATTTATCAAAAGGACTTGCCCTACGTGCGCGTGGGAGATACGGTCACAATCCAGACGGATACTTATCCGGAAGTTTTTCACGGCCGCATTTCCTATGTCGCCGCGTCGCTCGATCCGAACACGCGAACGCTGCAGGCACGCATCGAGACGAGCAATCCCGGCGAGAAGCTGAAGAAAGATATGTACGTGGTTGCGACGGTAAACGCGGGCGCGATTCCGAATGCCATTGCGCTCCCGGACGCCGCCGTCCTGCGCGATAGCGAGAACCAGCCTTTTGTTTATGCCGCGGCAGGTTCGAACCAGTTCGGCAGACGCGCAGTTACTCTCGGAGAAAGCCTGAACGGACAGACGGAGATAACCAGCGGGCTGAAAGCTGGGGACAAAGTCATCGGAAATGGCAGCTTGTTCCTGCAATTTGCGAACTCGCTGCAGCGCTAGCGCGACGATGGAGAGACGGGCGTCTCGCCCGTCCGCCGGGATTTTGGCAATGCTGGATTTAGCTTGAGCGCGGCGGTCGGGCGGGGACGCCCGGCCCTCCATCAGCAGATAGGAATTCAACGATAGTGTTCACCACAACCGAATGATCCACCGAATAGTCCAAGCGGCGCTACGTCAGAGGTTTCTGGTGCTGATGCTGACCGCCTTCATCACGGTCGCGGGAATCATTTCTTTTCAGCGGATGCCCGTGGACGCCTATCCCGATCTCTCGCCTCCGCAGGTCGAGATCATCACGCAGTGGCCAGACCATGCCGCGGAAGAGGTCGAACGGCTGGTCACGCTTCCGCTTGAACTCGAGATGAACGGCGTTCCGCACATGGTGGTCATGCGTTCCATCTCCCTCTATGGTTTGTCCGATGTGATCCTAACCTTCGAGGAGCGCACAGACGACTACTTCGCGCGGCAAATCGTATTTGAAAGGCTCGCGCAAGCCACGCTGCCCACGGGAGTAACCCCGAGCCTCTCGCCGCTGTTTAGTCCGAGTGGCCTGGTTTATCGCTATGTGCTCGAAAGTCCCGACCGCACGCCGCAAGAGTTAAAGACGATCGAGGATTGGGTGGTAGAGCGGGCCTACAGATCCGTGCACGGTGTCGCCGACGATTCGGGCTTTGGTGGAACGGTAATGCAATACCAGGTGCTGCTCGACCCGGCGCGCATCTATGGATATCACCTGACCATTCCGCAGGTCGTAACCGCGCTCTCCGCCAACAACGCAAATGCCGGCGGCGGATTCTATTCTCAGGGCGGACAGTTCTACTACGTGCGCGGCATCGGGCTGGTGCGCAACACGGATGACATCGGAAACATCGTGGTTGGCGCCAACAAGGGCGTGCCGATCCGAGTGCGTGATGTGGGAGAGGTGACGATCGGGCACGCGCCACGCCTGGGCGAATTCGGCTTCCAGAAGAATGACGACGCAGTCGAGGGCGTCATTCTGATGCTGCGTGGGGAGCAGACGCAGACCGTCCTGAAAGGAGTGGAGGCGAAAACGGAGGAACTGAACCGCCAGATCCTGCCGCCCGACGTCAAGATTCATCCTTATTATGATCGCAGTGAACTCGTTGGCCTGACTACGGACACAGTGGAAGCGAACCTGCTTCGCGGCATGGTGTTGGTCCTGGTCGTGCTGATTTTCTTCCTGGTCAGCTTCCGGGCCGCGGTCATTGTCGCGCTCACGATCCCGCTCTCGCTTCTGTTTGCCTTCATCGTGCTCCATGCACACGACGTTGCCGCGAATTTGCTCTCCATCGGCGCCATCGACTTCGGAATTGTCATCGATGGCACCGTGGTCATGATGGAAAACATCTACCGCGAACTGGCGCTGCGGGAGGGACAGCAGTACAGCTTGAACGAAGTGATTCTCGCGGCGGCCAAGGATGTGGATCGCCCGATTTTTTATTCGGTGGCCGTCATCCTCGCCGGGTATCTACCGATCTATGCGCTGAGCGGGCCGTCGGGCAAACTGTTTCACCCCATGGCTGAGACCATGTCGTTCGCGCTGGTCGGCGCGCTCATCCTGACACTTACATTGATACCCGTGCTCGCCTCCTACTGGTTCAAGAAGGGCGTCCACGAGAAACCGAATCGCGCCTATGAATGGATGAAGCGGAAATACGCAGTGCAACTGGATTGGTCGCTCAATCACCCCAAGACAACCATGTTGATCGCGACTTTGATCTTCCTGGCGACCTTGCTGCTGGTGCCCTTCATCGGCGGCGAGTTCATGCCTCACCTTGACGAAGGTGCGCTCTGGGTCCGGGCAACGATGCCCTACACCATTTCTTTTGAGGAAGCCAGTAAGATTGCCCCTCAGATACGTGACATTCTAATGTCTTATCCGCAGGTTACGGTCGTTGGTTCGGAGTTAGGACGGCCCGACGACGGCACCGATCCCACGGGCTTTTTTAACTGCGAGTTTTACGTCGGGCTCAAACCCTACAAGGACAAATCGTGGGCCGGCGAAACCAGTGATAAAAAACAATTGACCGAATCGATCAACAAGAGACTCACTGCCTTTCCCGGCATCATTTTCAACTATACGCAACCCGCGGAAGATGCCGTGGACGAAGCACTCACCGGCCTCAAGAGTTCCCTGGCAGTCAAGATATATGGCGAGGACCTGAGCGTACTTCAGGATAAGGCGATCCAGATCAAGAATGCGCTATCCAAGGTACCCGGACTCACCGAGCTTACCGTAGTGCGCGAATTGGGCCAGCCCAGCCTGCTGGTCGATGTCGATCGGAATAAGATTGCGCGGTACGGGATCAACGTTGCGGACGTAGAAGCCGTGATTTCAGCCGCCGTCGGCGGGCAGGCGGTCACCCGGGTCATTCAAGGGGAGAAGCTGTTCGATCTGGTAGTCCGAATGCAGCCCCAGTTCCGCAGCAGCGCGCATGAGATTGGAAACTTGTTGGTGGGCACACCCGACGGGCAGCAGATCCCGCTCAGCCAGCTCGCCAATATTACTCAGGGGAACGGCGCGTCCTTTATCTATCGCGAGAATAACTCCCGCTACATCGGCGTGCAGTACAGCGTCGAAGGGCGTGACTTAGAGCGGGCGGTACGAGATGGCCAAGCGGCGGTGAAAAAGGTCGTGACTCTGCCGCCCGGTTATACGATGGCGTGGGGCGGTGAATACAGCCAGTTTCTTGAGGCCAAATCGCAGATGTACTTTATTGGTCCACTTGCGATCGTGCTGATTTTCATGATCTTGTTTGCGCTTTACGGAAATTTCAAATTCCCGGTCACCATTGCCCTGGGAGTAGTTATGACGGAGCCGGTGGGAGCGCTGATTGCGTTGAAACTCACTCACACGCCCTTCAGCGTTTCGTCAGCCCTGGGTCTTATGGCGTTGCTGGGGGTTTCCGTGGAGACGGCCGTCATTCTCGTTTCCTACATCAACAAGTTGCGCCAGGAGGGAATGGGCATTCGCGCAGCCACACGGGAAGCTTCCCTGCTTCGGCTCCGTCCCATCACGATGACGGCCCTGGTTGCTTGCCTCGGATTGCTGCCGGCCGCTCTTTCCACCGGTATTGGATCGGATACGCAAAGACCGTTTGCCATCGTTATTGTGGCTGGCCTGATCTCCAGGCTCTTCATCGGCTTTTTCGTCAATCCCGTGCTATACGAAATGGTGGCCCGTGAGGGCGATGTGCTGCAGGTATAGTGAGGAGAATCGCGTCTAAGCTCTTGACGCCCTCCAGAGAGCTCCTGGTTTAGGTGCGACTTAGCTCCGCCATCCCGCCACGGTTTTGCTGGCGCTCTCGTTTATAACAATGACTTGGTGAGTTCTGGGGTAGATTCGAGAAAGCTTCTCTCGATTCGGCGTGCTTCACACCGTGGTGTCGGCGGACATTCCCACCCGTTTTACTTCGTGCCATCGCATATCGCCACGAAGATATTGCCAGATGCCTTGCAGCCGCCAGAACATCGTCAACTGCCGGTATGGGAAATGTTCGAAAAAGCAATAAAAGATCAAACGAGTAACTTCGCGCCAGTCGCTATACCGGCGAAAAGTCATCTCTTCAAGAAGAACGGATCCTATGGAGATCAGGGTGGCAAAGGCATATCCAAACAATAGAAATTGCAGAAAAAAATGTTCGCTAAGGCCGCCCAATAGGAAAGCACAAAACATAGTCGAATAGCCAAACAACTCGACAACTGGGGCCGCCAGCTCGAAGATCCACATGTAAGGCAGAACCATCCAGCCCACGCGTCCGTAACGGGGCCGGAACAACATATCCCGGGCCGGCCAGAGGGCATCGATCAAGCCTTTGTGCCAACGGGCCCGCTGTCGAGCCAGTGAAGCCAGGTCGGAGGGCGCCTCCGTCCAGCAGGTGGGATCGGGAATGAAATTGATGTGATAGGGACGGCCTTCCTCCTGCAGGTGACGATGAAGCCGAACCACGAGGTCGAGGTCTTCCCCGACTGCATGAGTGCGGAAACCTCCGACTTGCTTCACCAGATCGCGTTGGAAGATTCCAAAGGCTCCGGAAATGATTGGCAGCATGTTGAAGCCAGCCCAGGCTTCGCGTCCCACCAGGAATGCGCGCAGGTACTCAATCACCTGCAACACCTCAATCGGTTTTTTCGGCAGGCGCACTTCTTTCAGTTCGCCGCCGGTCACGGTGCAGTTGTTCAGGACGCGCACAATCCCCCCGACCGCGACCACCCGGCCGGGATCGGAAAATACGCCGGCCATGATGCGCATCAGGGATTCCTTCTCCAGGATCGAGTCGGCATCTACGACACAGATATAAGGACTGGTAGCCACGTTGATTCCCGCGTTGATAGCATCGGCCTTACAGCCGGCCGCCTCTTTGTCCAGGACCAGCAGTTGGGGCTCGGTCAGACTGCGGTAGATTCCGCGCAGCGGGGCGGTGGCTATGTCTGGGATGTAGAGAACCCGGGCAGTTTGAAGCTGAAACGCCTGCTCCAGTTTTTCGAGAGTGCGATCGCGCGACCCGTCGTTGACCACAATAACTTCCAGGGCGGGGTAGTCAAGGCTCAACAACGCTTTTACACTCGCCACGATGTTGCTCTCCTCGTTGTGGGCCGGGACGAGCAGAGTAATGGGGGGTGTAAAGGGCGAGGCTTTGAGCAGCTCGAGTTTCAGACTGCCCAGGCGGTGGCGGTGCATCGTGTTCTTGAAAATGGCTGTGATCAGCAAAAACAAGTAGATGAGGTTCGACAGCAGGTAGTAAACGAAGAATCCATCATTCGAAATCGACAAGAAAAACAACATTAGCGCCCACCTGCGGCAACCGCTGCGGCTTTGCTGTCCGTACCCATGCGGTTTCTCGCGTCAGCAATCACGTCAAGCAAAGTCTGGGTTGAGCGGCCAGGACCTAGTTCCATGGCGCTGATGATTTTCTCGATGGCTCCCGAGCGCTCCAGTTCGGA
>Ga0182030_10001201_pt1 | contig 52777 bp, 34 predicted proteins | sample 812S3MmetaG_FD_121299 | JGI IMG/M metagenome (GOLD analysis project Ga0182030, IMG submission 121299) | Permafrost microbial communities from Stordalen Mire, Sweden - 812S3M metaG (Illumina Assembly) | ecosystem: Environmental > Terrestrial > Soil > Wetlands > Permafrost | place: Sweden...
GGGAGTCTCGTTGCGCAGCGGGCGGGCGCGGATCTACGCGGGAGACGCGGAGGCGCTGCTGACGGAATGGCAGCGCGCGTGGCCCTTTGCCGGGACGACGCTGCTGGGGCATCGATGGGTGGAGCCGGATATGGAGGATGTGTTCAAGGCGTATTCGCAGGGGTACAGCCAGATGTTGCAGGGGGCGGCGCAGGAGGTGAGGGCGCATGTTTAATCTGACGGGGGTCTTGAGTGTGGCGTACAAGGAGACGCTGCATATCCTGCGGGATCGGCGCATCCTGGTGCTGGTGTTGACGCTGCCGCCGGTGCTGACGCTGATCTTTGGGTATGCGTTTGATTCGAGCTCGGTCACGAATGTGCCGGTGTCGCTGGAGGATCGAGACGGGAGCGGGGCGAGCGAGGCGTTTTGCCAACTGGTCACGGGGACGGATGCGTTCAAGGTGCAGGCGCGTCCGGAGCATGGGCCGGAGGCGCCGGATTTATTGAGGGAGCATGTGGAGGGGAGCTTGATCATCCCGCGCGGGTGGGGCGAGAGCCTTAAGAGCGCCAAGCCGCTGGCATTGCAATTGTACGTGGACGGAAGCGACACGAGCACTGGGCAGGAAGTAAGCGGAGAGTTGCAGCAGCTACTGGGGGATTTCCAATTGAAATCGCGGCCCGATATCGTGGGACACATCATGGACCAACTGCCGGTTGAGGTGTTTGACATGGCGGAAAAGCTGCCGAAGGAGGTGCGAAATGAATTTGAAGCGGCAATGGATCCGTGGACGCTGAAGACGGCGGTGCTTTACAACCCGCAGCAGCGGTTCATCGACTACGTCATGCCGGGGATCATCGGGCTGATCCTGCAATTGCTGACGGTGACGCTGATGGCGTGCACCGTGGCGCGGGAGCGGGAGTCCGGGACGCTGTATCAACTGATGGTGACGTCGCTGAGGAGGACGGAGATTGTGATCGGGAAGGTGCTGCCGTACCTGGGGCTGTCGATTTTGCTGATCGCGATGGCGGTGGCGGTGGCGTATTTTCACTTTGGGACGCATTTTCAGCGGATTGGGGTGCTGGGGCTGATCTGCTTTCTGTTCCTGTGCTGCTCACTGGGGCTGGGGTTGCTGATCTCGGCGTTCTGCCATACGCAGACGCAGGCGATCCAGATCGCGGTGTTTTACCTGCTGCCGGTGCTGATGCTCTCGGGGGCGTTCGCGCCGCTGGAGCAATTGCCGCCGGGAATCCAGATGATCTCGCAGACGTTTCCGCTGACGCATTTCTGCCACGCCTTTCGGCTGGTGAATATGCACAACGCGGATGTGAGTTTCATCGTGGGGGACTTGCTGTTCATGCTGCTGGGGGCGGTGGTGTCGTGCGCGGGAGCGGCGATCCTGCTGCAACGCATCCAGGAGTGAGGGGGCGTGCGATGAGTTTTCGGTTGCCAAGCGGGCGGGATGGCAGCATGGTTTTGGCCCGTTTGTCCGTAGGCGGACAGGGGCTTTGAGGGAACGCCAATGTAGCTCAGTTGGTAGAGCAGCTGATTCGTAATCACAAAATGGGGGTTTGCCAGGGTTGGCTTTTGTTTTCTATCTGCTGGTAATGAGCAACTTATGAATATTTACGTTTTGCTGTGATTTGCCCGATTTAGCCGCTTTTTTGGGCTGCGGTATAGAAAGCGGGTATAGAATGGGCAAGAATGAAGGGCGCATCGGGGCCGGTTGGCGTGGACACATATCTGGAAGAATGGAGACGAGGACGCGGCCCTACTTGAGGGGGTGCGTATTCATTTCCGGTAAGAGAGTTCTTCTCGCGAGCCGATTTACCGCCCACCCACCAACACGCCGGGACCGATTCGTCCCTTCTTTTTAGCCCTTTCAATTTCAGCCGCGACTTCGGGGAACAATGCTCGAACCAATGCGTCGTGAGTTTTATCGGGTTCGCATGCTTCCCCTCTTTTCATCTGAGCTCGCGCTTCATCACGACGATGACTCCATACTCCCGGCTTTCCCGCTCCAAGAAATTGCTCTCGCCGACCGTAGGCATTTTCAGCATGGAGAAAATAGAACATGAGAGGCTTGTGTTTGTCGAAAATGTGATGCCCAACAGAAATTAACGCCGGAAAGCCGAAGCCCACCGGTTTGCCCTCCTCTAGGCTGAATAGGGCGCTCATCAGTTTTCTGAATCGTTGCGCTCCATTTGCATGCCCAACCTCAAATTTCAGGGCTGTGGCGGCGAGAGCCAATTTATCCCAATGCGCATCCCGAACCTCGAACGAAAGCGCATCATGGTTGGTGCAGTAGTCGCGGATGAGGCATTTGAATTGGCAAAGACGAAGCCGTCGGCGTTCGGTATCGCAATCGCAGAACCATTCCCGCCCGCCACTATCGGTCTTAACATCAGAAAACGCGATTAATTGATGCTTCCAAAACTCGACGACCTCGTCGCCTCGTAATTCCGGCTGTGGCCAGTGGCATTCGAACATCATTCGTCCGGCGCTTATTGCTGCATCGCGTGTTTCGGGCGAAACTACGAAGGCATTGCGATTGTTTCCGAAGTAGATGTCGTCGATGGCCGCAGGTCTGTTGTCAGTCTGGAAGGACCGAAAGACCCAAATGAGGCGGGCTCCCTCGCTATAGTAAAAACGTGAACGTGCCTCGATGACGCTCAGAAAAGTTGTCGCAAGTTGAATTTCGAAGGCTACGGGCTTCCCTTGGTACAAGGCGCTGACATCAGGCTGCCGCCATTTTTTCCCGTCCTTATCGGTCCATCGCTTTTCTGTTCGAACGCAAGAAAAGTCTGGGTCTCTCTCCAGACTTTCCACTAGCAACGCCTTGGTTTCTATATGAAGAGAGCCTTCCTTCAGCCCATCATATTTTTGCGCTTCGATTTGTTCCTTTGTCTTGCCGGTTCGAGTCCGAGCGATGCAATCGCCATCATCATGATAGTGCTTGAAATGAAGGCCGCTTCGCTTCCGCAGGCTCGCGAGCGAAAGATAGATAGGATTTGAGCAATACGCGCACAGATATAGGGATGAGCGCTGTTGCACAGCCCGTTCGATCTTCCTGCGCAATTGGTGGAGAGACTCGCTATCGCGTGGCAACAAATGTTCCGCAGAAACTATGGTCCCGGTACGGCAGTCGTGGATTTCCTCTATCGCAAGATCGTTAGCGATTTCAACGCTTTCCGGCACGTATATCTGGTCATTCATGCAAAGGTCATCAGCTATTGCGGCAGCGTTCACTGCCACCCTTCGCGCCACGCTTGGTATTCGGAAGGCCGTACGTGGTAGCGGGCGAAATTGCCCTCGTGTAAGCTCATCACTTCTGTTTCGATAAGTTCCATCAATCGAGCGCGATCTTCTGGAGATGCCTGCTTATCAACCTGCTCGTTGAGGAAACGGACTGCCGTGCTTCGGTCCATGGGTTTGCGTATGATTGCCTCAACAAATTCGGCGAGCGTTTTGCGATAGCGCAAACGGAACGGGTCGGGCTCGCCGAGCGACCGCCGCACTGCGGCATAGCGAGCACACGACCGCTCGTATGCCCACGCGAACACGTCATGGAGAAGCTCGATTTTGTTCAGTTCATAGACCCCCAGAATCCCGTCGATATAATCCCGCTCCGGTACATCCACAAACGAGAGCGGACACAGGTTTCGGCGGATAAGCGGGATGTTGGCGGCAAGGCGAGAAACGCGTTTATTTACGTCCTCGAATGGCTGCAAGTATGGGATGTGGACCATGACGAAGAACGCTTGTTCAAACGGATCTTTGATAGCCGTCGCCGTCGCAAGGATTTGATCAAAGCACTCCTCTATGATTTGCGGTCCTTCCACCGGATGGAAGACCGTGCCGCCGATTGTGACCGGAATGGCGCGCAGCCGACCGCCTGCTTGCGGGTCGCTGAGCAGGTTGTCGGCGAGCAGGGCGTGCAGATTCAGGATGGTATAACGGTTAAAGCCAATCTCTTCCGCGTGGTCCACCAGCAGTTCTATCGCAGCCTTGTGGTTCAAAATCATTTGCGCATCCCGAGCGTCTTTACCCTCGGCACTCCTCCCTAATTCTAGGAGGCGCTCGGTTTCCAAGAGCGAGTAGGTATTGCCTTCAAGGCGGCTGGAGTTCCATGAGAGGTCGATCAGCAGACGATGGAAGATTTGTCGTGCATGGGTGCCTGCCGGCAGTTCCCCCTCCGGCGTCCCGCCTATTTTTGCGAGGTGCTTTCGGAGAGTGGCTGGAAGGTAGGCGGTTTCATTGGGTCGGTAGCAGTCGAGGAATTGCCGATGATAACCCACCGGTTGCCGCTCATGGATTTCTCTACGAACCGCATCCCGAACGGCCTGCCCATCCCGCGAAACCTCAAGGTCTATGCGCCTTCCGGCAGGTGGTTTGGTGACTGGAGCCGCCGTCTCGCCGGGCGCCGATTGCAGCCGGTAGCGGCTGGCACGCCCCTCTCCCTCTAGAAGCGCCATATTTTGCGCGACCAAAAGAGCGAGGCGGCGTTGCAAGGTGCGCCGGGGCAAAGCTGGTTTTAATACTTTGCCAATCTGTTCGAGAGTTGCACCCCCCGGGAGCCCAGCAATCGCCTGCAGAATCGGCTCCAGGTCCTCGTTTCGGATTTTCTTGGGCATGTGTGTAATAAAGTGGCGCGATTCGATTCTCCGCGCCACAAAAATCCGCTTTTATGGCGCGTATTTTGATTCGCGCCACTTTAAGTGGCGCGCACAATCGGTTCTGGCGCGTAGAAACTATCGGTTCGGTATGCAGGCTGGCCTTCCCAACCTGAACCCGGCAATCTCTCTTCTGTGGAACTTGCAGAATTCCGCTTCCGCTTGGATACGTCTCCAACTTTGCGACTGTTGCGCAGTAGCAACGCCGCAGAGGTGTTGAGATTTCTGCATACCTCCTTCAAAGCAGAGTACCGCCTGTCAATCCCTTCCGATGAGCTCACTGCCAAGCTGCAGACGTACCTCGAAACTGAGGTTCATCCCACCGCACCTCTGACGCTTCCCGATGAACCCCGTGCCTACCTTGAACAATGGTGCCGGGACGATGTCGGCTGGCTAAGAAGGTATTACGAGGGTGATGAACCCGTCTTCGAGCTCAGTGCCGACGCGGAGAGGGCTTTGCAGTGGATGGAGGATCTGCGGCCGCGACAGGTTGTCGGCACAGAATCTCGATTCCGAACGGTCTTTCGACTTTTGGAAGAGATTCTGGAATTCAGCAGTGGCGACATTGAGAAGCGCGTTCGCGAATTGGAGAGAAGGCGCGACGATCTCAACGATCAGATCGAACGGATTATCGCCAGCGGGATGGTCGAGACGATCTCGGCCGGCGAGATCCGGGAACGATTTGACGAAGCTGTGCGCACAGCTCGCGGTCTCCAAGGCGACTTCCGAGCGGTGGAACAAAACTTCCGCTTGATTACACAGGAACTGCAAGAACGCCAATTCATCCCAGGGGCCACGCGAGGTGACATGGTGGGATTTGTTCTCGAACGAGATCGTGCTCTCACGGAGTCGGAGCAAGGACAAAGCTTTGCAGCTTTCCTGCGATTCCTGCTCTCGGACCGAAGCCAAAACGAATTTCAATCGCTTCTCCTACAGATCGAACAGCTTCCTAATCTCCAAGGTGAATTACAGGAGAATCCTGTGCTGCGCCATCTGCTGAAGAGGTTGCTCGCAGAGAGTGGAAAGGTTGTCCGCACGAACCACCGTCTCGCAGAACAACTCCGTCGTGCCCTGGACCGACACGGCTTGCAAGAGCGAAGGCGCGTAGGGGAGCACATTCAGGAGATCAAAACCCTCGCGCAACGACTACGGGGCAAGCTCTCCCCTTCGACACTGCTAATCGAGCTTGGACTCAAGCCCGATTTGAACGCTCCAATGGAGCGTCCCCTGTGGCGCAAACGGGAAGAACTGCAGTTGCGGGGAAACATCGAAGATCATGTCGAACGTCCCGCATCTGAGCTCGACCTCACCGATCTTCTCGCCCTTGATCTCTCCCGTCTCCGCACCAACATCGAAGAGGCCCTTCGCGAACGAGAACAGGTTTCATTAACCGATCTCCTGGCCAACCATCCTCCGGAGCATGGCGTGTTCGATTTGATCGGGTACCTCGCGTTAGCCACAAAATCCCGCCGTCATCGAGTGGACGAAGCCTCGATGGTTCACTACATCTTGTCAGGAACTCGTGGTCGAAAGGCGCGCAAACTGGAGTTTCCTCAGATTTACTTCGCACGATGAGTGAAAACGGTACCGGATATAACGAAGCAGACTCTGTAAAGGTAAAGCTTCTTCAAGGCGTGGTTTACAGCGATGACGTTGCTGCCTGGGAGTGCCTGCTTCGCCAGGAAGAAGAGGTTTGCACCTTCTTCGCACAATTGGCGATCTCCGTGGAAATCGATCAAGGCGAAGGTTACGCTTGGCTCAAACAAGTCGAAGTGGGCGAAGAAGTCCCGCCAAACTTTCCGCCACGACTCTTCCGCCGCATTCCCCTTTCATATGACGTTACCTTACTCTGCGTACTTTTGCGAGAACGCCTGTTGGGCTTCGAGAAGGAACAACCCGATGCCCGCAAGCTCGTACTCACCCAGGATGATCTTTTTGCCCTTCTCGAAAGCTTCTTCGATACGAGTGGCGACGAGGTGCGACGAAAACGGGACCTTCAATCGGTGATCAACCGGGTCGTGGAACTAGGATTTCTCCGGCAGACCGAAGGCGGAGTAAATGCGATGTACGAAGTCCGTCGCATCTTGCGGGCAAAAATTCCGGTGGAGGTGCTTGAGGAGATAAAGGAGGAGCTGAAGACCCATGCAGAACGGCTGGCTTAGCTTTGACGCAGACAATGCACGGGCTGGCTTTCGCCTGAAGAAAGTTGAGGTCTATAACTGGGGGACGTTTCACGGGCGTGTTCATCGCATCACACCCGATGGTTGCACGGCACTTCTGACCGGACACAACGGCAGCGGAAAATCGACCCTCGTAGATGCGCTCATCACATTGCTGGTACCCAACCGCCACCAGCAACGCAGCTATAACCTCGCGGCTGGCGAAGGGAAAAAGGAACGCTCCGAGCGCAGCTATGTGCTTGGCGCATTTGGCAGCGAACAGCGGGAAGATTCAAACCGTGCCCGCACCCGCTATCTGCGGGAGCCGGGAGACATCTCCGTGATCCTTGCCCACTTTCGCAATGAAGGATACCAGCAGGATGTCACGCTAGCCCAATTGCTCTATGTGACCGGCGAAAGCTCACCAGAACATGAGTTCTTCGTAGCGCAGCGGGAACTGTCGATCTCTGCGGACTTCTCGCTTCAAGGTTCACCCGAGAAGTTGCGGCATGAGCTACAGAAACGCGGTGTCAGGTACTTCCCGAAGTTTCCCGGTTATTGCGCCTACTTCCGCACCCTGTTGCACCTCGACTCGGAAAAGGCTCTGGATCTCTTTAACCAGACTGTCAGCATCAAAGAGGTCAATGACTTAAGCGTCTTCCTGCGGACACACATGCTCGAACGCCCGGAGGTGAGCGATAAAATTGCAGAGCTCCGACAGAATTACGACGACCTGAACAAAGTCTACGAACGCATTCAGCGTGAAAGGAAGATGCTCGCCGACCTTGAGCCGATTACGTCCCGGGCCAATGAATACCAAATTGCCGCCGGGAAACTTGGCGAGTGGCGCAAGGTCGCCGAAGAGCTCGACGGATATTTTGCCCGTGAACACACCCGCCTCCTTCGAGAAGCAATCACCAGGGCTTTGCAAGACAAGGATCTCGCCTTGCACCGCAAGCTGCGCCTGGACGGAGAATCCAAAGCCGCTGCCGATGATCGTGTTAGGCTAGAGGTCGCTCGTCAGAACAATGAGGCGGGTCGGCGAGTTGCAGAATTGGAGGCGAAAATTGTAAGCGCTGGCGCGGAACGGCAGCAGCGAGAAAAAAACTCAAGAGACTTTCAGTCGCTTCTCTCCAAAGTCGGAATCGTTCAGTCCATCACCAACGAGGAGGAGTTTTCGACTGTTCTCCAACAGATTGAGAAGCGTCACAGCAGAATCAAAAGCGACCGCGACCCGATCCACGCCGGAATCGCCAGCTTCACAGCGCAGCAGCAGCAGCGCAAAGCTCGCCAGAAGGAAATTGAAGACGAATTGCGTTCATTGGTTACGCGCAAGGATTCGATCCCCGAGCACAGTCGCCGTGTCCGCGCCGCCGCCCTGGAAGCATTGGGTGCCACCGAGGGGGAGATACCGTTCATCGGCGAGATCATTCAGGTAAAAAAGGAGGCCGAAGCCTGGGCCTTTGAGCCAAAGTTCGAAGAGATCGGTGTCGTAGCCGGGTGGCCTGCCTTGACGAAACGCGAGCACGTATAGCAGCGTGATCGAAATCGGAATCGAAGCAGGCAGCAGCGCCGAGACCAAGGTCCAGCGCCACATGCTGAAAAGCAGCAGAAGAGTGAGGACAGAGACAAAGGCTCCGCCGATGAGATACCAGAACAGGTTTCCCTCCAGTCCCCACGTTTTGCCGGCAGAGTCGTCTGCGCTATTTGTTTCGGTGAAGCGCGTTTCGTATTTCGAGTTGGCGTTCATGTTTATTGGAAGGCGCCGACATCCACGGCGGAACCGCCGAGGCCAAAGGCGGTGAAGAGCGCTTTCACTATCACCGGGGCACCGGCGATGATTAGACCGCCGATGATGGAAAGCTTTCCGGCATCGGCGTCACCGCGCCGAATGGCGAAGCCGCCGCCGATGACGCAAACAGTCCCGAAGATGAAGCCGAAGAGCATTACGATACCCATCGCGCTGCTCGCGCCTTGGGCGAGCCCTCCGGCAGCCTGGGCAAGGACGGGAATGAGTTGTGGTGAAAGAAGCAATGTTTTCATGATGTCGGGAATCATAGCGGTGGAAACGGAACAGGATGATCCCGCGCCGGATCATTCTGCGTGTCAGCGTGTGAGATGCTTTTACGCCATGAATCTTTCCGATCTCTCTCCCGCCGTAATCGACAAACTCAATGGCCTCTTGCCGCACCTCGGGAATACGATCCGCGGTCAGGATCATGTAATCCTTCGCGTCGCCTCCGTCCTTCACCGGGGCGAGTTGGGTTTCAGCACGTCCACCCGCCCGAAGGGCAGCTTTCTTTTTCTCGGTCCCACCGGCGTCGGGAAAACTGAGTTAACCCTGACGTTTACTCGCTATTTATTCGGCGAAGAGCGGCTCATCCGGTTCGATATGTCCGAATATCAAACTCAGGAGAGCCTCGGCGTGCTATTGGGAGGCAAGCTGGGAGAGATGGGAACGCTGGGACTGGCGGTTCGCAGCGCAGGCTTCGGTACGATTCTGTTCGACGAAATTGAAAAAGCACACCCGCGCGTGCTCGATATTTTGCTCCAGATTCTCGATGCCGCGCGCATCACCGTTGCGACCGGAGAGACGCTGGATTTGAGCGGCTTCTATGTGGTGCTCACCTCGAACCTGGGCACGGCTGAAGCGATGCACTTGCGGCACGTGCCGCTCGCGACCATGGAAAGGTACGTTTTCGCACGGGCACAGCGGTCGTTGAGGCCGGAGTTATTTGCGCGAATCACGGAAAAACTGGTATTCGCGTGTCTCAACTATGAAACGCAAATCGAGATAGCCAAGCAAATGCTGGCAGCCGAACTGGCTTTCCTCGCGGAAAAAGGGATCACACTGACGGCCGACGCGTCGGTTTTACCGTTCCTCGTGCAGCGCGGTTTTCATCCAACGCTTGGCGCACGCCCGCTACGCAATGTGGTGGAAAAGCATATTCGGGATGCCGTTGGGGCAACAGTGCTGTGCGCCCCCAATGTTAATTTCTTCGAATTGTCAGCACAACCAAGCGGCCTCGTCGCGAAACACTGAACAATGTTCCCTTCGTTTATCGGTCTCGAATTTCGGAATCGAAGGATTCCAGGGCTGTAGATAGATAACAGCGACTGCGCAGAGACTCATGCGAGGCGATTTGAGCCAACCGCAGTGATCGCGAGTTGTCGGAATGAAGCGCGAAGAGGAGCTTGCGTAGCGAAGGCGAAGGGAAGGCAACTCGCGATGACTGCATCCGGTGTGAAGGGGGTGCAAAGTCTCCGGTTTTGTGAGCGACTTCCGAGCGCTAGCGAGACGGAGCGAACAAGGCCGGAGTCTTTGCGCGGGTTGGTTGGAAAACGAGGTGGCCGCCACCTTCCGTTGGTGAGGGGATCGCTATTATATATCTCGATTGTAGTAGGCATCATGTTTTCGTCGCTGATGCGACACTTGGCGTTGGTCGTTGCCTACTACACAGCAATCTGTACGAGGGCATGGTAGGGCGTTAATAGTTAAATCTCGGGCGAAATGCTCCAGCCACATTGCCGCGTTTCGCAATGCTCGGTGGATGCACCGTTCTCACAAGAATTACCAGGTAACCAAGCTGACCTGGCTCGATGACGGGCTAAACCAAGCGCGCCGGTGGGTCGTGATCCGTGCAGTCGAATCTGGTTGTCGGCTGTGAGCCAACACGTAGCCGGCTGGATCAAGCCAACTCACCCGGTCCTCATAGATGAGCGAGACGACGGGATACGCGGGCGAGCGCGGCGGAAATTCCCCCACGGCGGTGGCCGCAATCTCCGTGGCAAGGTCAGCCTCGGGAGATCGCGACGGTCGGAACTCTTCCGCCCATTTTCGCAGCCGTTGCGGATGGTAGATGTCCTCTTCGATCAACGTCCCGTCGCGAGCCTCCAGCCAAGCAAGGTATTCCGGCAGCCGGGCAAGCGCCTCGTACCGAGCCACAGCGCGATTTGTCGCCATGAGATAGGCGACCAGTGGTTCGAGCGTGCCCCACGCGAGCAACTCCCGAATCCAGATCGCCGACCACGGCAGACCTGTCGCGATCCGCCATTGTTCGAGGTTCGGCACTTCGAGTGCATCGCCTCTCACTCGATTCCAGATCGACGAAAGTACAGTGCCGATCGCGGTCCCGAGACGGTATTCGAAATCGCCCGTCGCCATACGAAGCCATGATTGCACCTCCTCGGCGCGGGGCTGGCGCGCATTCGGTGCTTGGAGCCACCATCGCAGCACTTCGCTCCAGTCTGTGATATTGGTAGTTCGAAATCGATACCCAGGTGTCTCCTGGACTAAATCCGCAAGCCCTTTGATGGCCGTAAAACGCTCCTCGGGCGTCCAGTGCGGGAACGCATCGAGCTGGCGCAACCGTTCTTCGATGCGCGCAGCCGTAGTCAAAAAATTTGCGCCTTGTCGGGGAGGAAGGCCGAGGCGGTAGAGTTCGCGACGCCGGGCAGCATCGGGATACATCCTTTCGGGAAGAACACGTCCACGCTTCACGAAAAATCCGCCAAGGCGCTCCTGCTCCGCAGATGCAAAGCGGGCAAAGCTGCATGACCAAACGCGCTTAAGGTGCGCCTCAAGATCCGCCGATGCGAGTGGCGCTCCGCGCAAAGATTCGATTTCCTGAATCGCGGCAAGGAGCACGAGATCGACACTATCAAGTGCCTCGGCAGCGTCCGCCGCGGCACCTGCGGGAGGCGCAGGGGTGTCAGGATGATTTGCGACTTCCAGCCAGGAAAGAAACTGTGCATCGGTGCCGAGCGGCATCAAGCCGCGCCACGACGCGTGGAGTAATCTCAGCAGTTCCGCGATTGGACTTTTTGGGTCGAGCCCGCCCGTGGCACTCGGCCGAAGGCTCGCGAGGAGTTGCTGGAAGCGCGTTGCGTGTGCGCGGATGTCCGCCTGCTGCGTCCGTCGCGCTTTCGTTTCTGGTCCTGAGGTTGGCTCAATAGGCAGCGCTACGAGAGTTAACCCTTCGCCCATCGTGCCTGGACGGCCAGCCCGGCCAGCGAGATTCAAGAACTCGGCGGCAGAGAGAATTGACCAGTTGTAATCGGGCGTGCCGTCTGGCTTATAGCCGACAAATTGGCTGCGCAGAATGGATGGTACGAGCACTACATCGAACGGCAGGTTCACGCCTTCGGTGAGCGTGGAAGTGGCGACGGCCACCGGCGTCGCCCCCGCACGGATGACCTCTGTCATCAGCCGACGAACCCGCACCGGAAGTTGTCCGTGATGCACGGCGATTCCTCGCCGCAGAAGAAACAGCTCGTTCGAGTCGCCGCCGCAGTAATCTTCGCAAGCCGCCACGCACGCGGCGAATACCGCTGGGCCATCGGCCCGCAGGACGTTCATTTTCGCTTCAATCCACTTTGGAACTTTCTCCAGCAACTCGCGAAAGTCAGCGGCGACCATTTCAATGTCGCGCGTGATAGAAACAAGCACGGTCCGCTCGGCTTTCGCGATTTGCAGCGCGGCCCACAACGAATGGGCACGCGCAAATCGACTCATATTCGATCGGAACGGGCCGGTCACTGCCGGCATGTCGGCGAAGGGCACTGGGATGTAGGCCGCATCATCGCGCCCGGCTAGCTGAAGATCGCCACCATCGAGCCGTTCGAGCCGCACCGAAACCGAATTGTTCGCGCGACATTCCAGCGCGCCGATGAGTTGGCGGGTACTGCGGTAGGACGAGCCAGTGGCCTCGGCTTTTTCGTCGCGACTCATCCAGCAGGCAATCGCAGTTTCCACCCCGCCCGCAACGGCTGACAGCGCCAGCGCCCGACTTTGCGGCGCGCATGCGAACAGCCGCATCAGGAATTGCTCCAGACGGGCAGCCCGATTTTCGGCGCGTCGAAGGTTTTCCTGATGCTGCGGTGAATCGAAGAACTGCACCTGGTGGGCTTCATCCACCACGACGAGGGCGAGGCGCGGGATGAGAAGCGGCCCGAGGTGACGCATGAGCGCTTCCGCCATTTCCACAGTTGAGACGAGGACAGTTGGCCCCGCCGCCGTCACCCACGCATCGCTGAGGCTCCACTCAGTACCGCCGTAAAGGCCAGTGATTGTGAGTTGGGAATCCACGCGACCAACGCTGCCAGCGAGGCGTGCTTCCACCTCAGCCGCGAGCGCACGCGAAGGCACGAGGTAGATCGCGAGCGGTGCGGTCGGAGCATTCTCCGCGTAGAGTGCATCAAGCAATGCGAGTTCGGCGACCGTCGTCTTGCCGGAGCCGGTAGGTGTACAAAGCGCGAACGAACCGCCTTGCACCAAACGCGCGACGCCCGCCCGTTGCGAAGGCCACAACAAACCCCGCCGGCTTCCGAACATCGCGCGGACGTAGGCGGCCAGCCGCTCCTTACCTTCCGGTGACATCCGCTGAGCGAGCGGCGTCACACCGCTCCATAGCGACTGCACGGCGAAGCGATTAGCAACCTGCGCGGTGAGTTCCATTACCAGCCAGAGGTCTTCAGTCCGCGCGCGCGTAGCTACTCGCGCAAGCGTTCGCAAACGCGCCAAGCCGATTGCCAGGCGTTCGCGCTGATTCGTCCGTAGCGCAGCGGCGATCAGTCCAAGGCTCCGCACCAACTCAACGCCGAGAAATGCTGGGTCGTCTGGCGACATCGAGCTTTCTGCGGCTGGACGAGAGAGGTCTGGATTCGCGTTCCAGAACTCTGCGGCGGCATCTATGACGCTCTCGAAATCCGCGCGCAAAAATGCAGCGAAAATCGCTCCGGCTGGTATTCCAGGTCGCGCTTGCCCAAGCAGTGCAGATGCCATCGCTGGGAGGCCCGCGAGATGAAAGGCCGCCGCGCCGAACAAAGTAAGCGGAACCAATTGCTCTGCGAGTGCTGGTTCAGCCGGGCGGGACCGAGCAAGCCATTCGAAAAGATCGCCCGCTCGCCGCCAGAGATCCTCGGCATTTGCCGTGTCGCCCAGCTCGGTGAAGACGGCCGCCATTTCCACGAGCCGGCGCGCGTCGCTAATTTGCTGCGCGCGCCGCTCTGGCGTCCACATGCTTAGGCCAGTACCCCCCCAACCCAAGCGCACGGCTTGGCTAAACAGCCGCGCTTGGTCGGGCGTCAGTACGCCGGGAAGGCCGAGTTCGCTGCGCAACTCGCGGGCGACGGCGAGGCGAACTTCAGTGAGCTGCGGCATCTGAAATATTGGCGTAAAGGCCAGAGTAGAGTTCTGCGATCAGCGCACCCGCGCCGGGCAGATGCACCTCCACGACCTGCAAAGGTCGGCCTCCGGCATAGTTGGCCGTCTTCTCCGCGACGCTAATGCGCGGTGCGTTGTAGTCCTTGATTGCCGGATCTTCGAAGATCAGTACCAGCAGATCGTGCCGCGGCACAGTCGGCTGGCGGGCGTGTTTGATGATCCTTTCAATGTCGAGAATTGTCGCCTCGAAACCCTCCGGGTCGAGTTCCGCGAGCAATCGCTTCAATTGGCCGAGGCTCACGGGCACCGCCGCCTGCGCGCCGAGACCGGCCAGCGCCTCCAGCGCCTTCGTCACATTGAATTTCGCATAGCACTTCGCCTCCCCGGCGAGGATCGCTTTCACAGAGCCGTCTGCTTTCAGCGACAATGCGAGATTATCCGAGCCGGTGCGACCCACGATATTACCGGCGGCCGGCTCCCCAGTGATCAACCTCATGAGATACTCCTCAGCCTGGGTGTGCAGGCGAAAGAGGAAAATCGGAACCGTCCATTCGTCCTCGGCGTGGACCTGCCCGGCTTCGGCGAGAATTCCGCAAAAGACTTCACCAAAATATCCTTTGCAGGTCGTCAGCGGCAAACTGCCGGGATATTCGACGGGCGACCGGCCACCACGTGGATCGAGGGTTATGCCGAGATCATCGTGAAAAATGCGGCGGGCATCCGCGTGCGCCCATTCGAGATACTGAGCAATGGTCGGGCGCAGGTTCTGCCAGCGGGCGTTATCGCGAGCGCACAGGCGGAAATTCGCATAATTGCCGGCAGCATCGTCGGTCCGGACGGTTTCGAACCAATTCTCGAAATCGGTCGATCCGAACTTCGGCTTTGCAAATTCTCCATTCGTCATGGCTACAACATTCAACCGAAACCTGCCACAGAGTCACTCACCCCGCGAGCCGCGAAACCGTCGCCTAATACGGCTGATTTGTGGAGACTGTGCCGCGGTTCACCGTCCAGCGGCTCTTGCTGGAGAGGTAGCGAAAGAATCGCTCCAGCCGGCCCTGGCCCAATTGCAGCTTGATTTCCGTTGCTCGCCTCCATCGGTAGGTTGCTCAACATAAAGCCATTATATGTGATCGGTGCAACCCTTCTCCACTGCATTCCGGGTTCTACCACAAGAGGAATTTCTCGACCGCCATACCGGCTCAACACCATGTTGGGGGAGGTGAGCGCTCGTCCCCGACGCCCACTCAAAAATAAAATCCGTTTCGTGAAAATCGACGAGGTCAAATCACCCTTAATTCTGCGCGGCCCGCTCTTCCCGGAGGCGGTTCAGGTGATCGTCTCAATCCCTCGGGTGGATTCCGTCCAGATCATCGGGAGAGGGGTCGATACGAACCAGGTTTTCGACCGAATTTTGACGGCGGCGCAGGTTCACCTTCTGGAAGCCTCTCCCGAGCGCGAGCCCTTCGACGGAGACGCCCGCAAGTTTCGCCTCGGCATTGAGGCCCTCCGCCTGGGACTCGCCTACGAGTACGACCCTTATTTCTCGCTTTCCATCGCGCGAGTCGATCCCCTGCCGCACCAGCTTGAGGCGGTTTACGATTATTTCATGCGCTTGCCGCGCATTCGTTTCCTGCTCGCGGATGATCCTGGCGCCGGGAAGACCATCATGGCCGGCCTGCTGATCAAGGAGTTGAAAATCCGCGGTCTGGTGAAACGCATTCTGATCATCACGCCGGCCAGTTTGTCGTTCCAGTGGCAGCGGGAGATGAAGGACAAGTTTCGGGAGACGTTTGAGGTCATCCGCAGCGACGTGCTCCGTGCAAACTACGGCTCGAACCCCTGGCAGGATAAAAATCAGGTCGTCACTTCCGTCTCCTGGGTTTCCCGTGTCGAGGATGCAAAGGAGAGCCTCCTGCGCAGCCGGTGGGACCTCATTATCGTGGATGAGGCCCACAAGATGAGCGCCTACACGTCGGAGCGCAAAACGCTCGCCTACCAGCTTGGCGAAGCGCTGTCGCAGATGACCGACCATTACTTGCTGATGACGGCAACGCCGCACAAGGGCGACCCGGAAAACTTTAGCCTCTTTTTGCAGCTTCTGGATCGCGACGTGTACGGCGATGTGAAGAGCCTGGAGGACGCGATGGAGCGGCACGAAGCACCCTTCTATCTCCGTCGGGTCAAGGAAGCGCTCGTGACTTTCCCCGATCCGGAGACCGGGAAGGTGAAGATGCTCTTCACCAAACGCATCGTCCGCACCAGCGACTTTCAAATTTCCGAGGAGGAACTCGACTTCTACGACGCGCTCACCCGGTACGTGGAGGATCAATCCATCAAAGCCGCCAGTGACGACTCCGCCCGGGGGCGCGCCCTGGCGTTCACCATGGCTATGCTCCAGCGACGTTTTGCCTCCAGCCTGTACGCGGTGCGGCGCAGCCTCGAACGGATGAAAGAAAAGCGCGAGCGCATCCTGGCCGATCCCGAAGGCTACCGCCGGGATCAAATGGAGAAGCGGCTGCCCGAGGATTTCGAGGACCTCCCTGATGAGGAGCAGCAGGAAATCATCGCGCAGTTGGAGGAGGTCGTGGCCTCGGTCGATCCTACCGCGCTCCGCGAGGAAATCGCGGAACTCGCCAATCTCATCAATCACGCCCGGATCCTCGAAGCCAAAGAGATCGAAACAAAACTCGTCGCGCTGAAAGAGTTGCTGACCACGCAGGGCGTGTTTGCCGACTCGAAGATGAAGCTGCTCATTTTCACCGAGCACAAGGACACCCTCGATTTTCTGGCCGGCGACGGGAAAGATCATCGTCCGCTTGGCAAGCTGCGCGAATGGGGCCTCTCGCTCACACAGATTCACGGCGGGATGAAAGTCGGCGACCGCGACACGCCGGGCAGCCGCATTTATGCGGAGCGCGAGTTTCGGGAGTCAGCCCAGGTGCTTGGCGCCACCGAGGCAGCGGGCGAGGGCATCAACCTCCAGTTCTGCTGGCTTATGGTGAATTACGACATTCCATGGAATCCCGTACGCCTGGAGCAGCGCATGGGCCGCATCCACCGGTACGGCCAGGAAAAAGACTGCCTCATTTTCAACTTCGTCTCCACGAACACACGCGAGGGACGCGTCCTGCACAAACTCTTCGAGCGCATCGAGGCAATCCAGGAGGACCTCGATCCCAAGCGCACCGGCAAGATTTTCAATGTCCTCGGCGACGTCTTCCCGTCCAATCAGCTCGAGAAAATGCTGCGCGACATGTACGCGCACAATCAAATGACCGAGGAACTGATCAAGCAGCGCATCGTCGAGCAGGTCGATACCCGGCGCTTTGCCAGCATCACCAATTCAACCCTCGAAGGTCTCGCCAAGCGCGAACTCAACCTCTCTGCCATCGTCGGCAAAACCGCTGAGGCTCGCGAACGCCGCCTGGTCCCGGAAGTCATCGAGGATTTCTTCCTCCAGGCGGGACCGCTCACGGGCGTGACTCCCAAGCCTCTCAAGCAAGGCGAACGCCGCTACCGAATCGGCAGAGTACCGCGCAATTTGTGGCCCATTGGCGAGCGGCTCGAAAGCCGCTTCGGCAAGCTCGGGCGCGAGTACGGCCAGATCACATTCGACAAGGCCCTGCTTTTGCAGGACCCCACCCTCGAATGGGTCACGCCTGGGCATCCGCTTTTCGAATCCGTCCGCGAAGATGTCGCCGAGCAAGTGCGCGATCATCTTGCGCGTGGCGCCGTGTTCTTCGATCTGCAACGGCAAGTGCCCGCCCGGCTCGACGTGTTTACCTCCGCGATCTACGACGGCCGCGGCAATATGCTGAACAAACGCATCTTCGTGATGCAGGCGGAACTGGACGGAACGCTCAGCGTCAAACAGCCCACAATCTTCCTCGACCTCGCCGCCGGCGGGACGGCGAAGACGGTGCCGAACGACACCGGACTGCCTAACCGCCTTGCCGTAGAGGCCGCGCTGCTGAAGCAGGCGCTCCAGCCGATGCTGGAGGAAAGCCGCATCGAGCGCGAACGGCAGACCACCACCATTCTCCGGCACATTGAGATCAGCCTCTGCGCCATCATCGACCGCGAGAACCACATCCTGGCCGACCTCGTCACGCAGAAGGAGGCCGGCTCGACCGAGTCCGGGTTGGATGGACGCATCAAAATTTCCGAGGACAAGCTGCTCGAACTCGATCACCGGCTCCAGACCCGCCGCCAGGAGTTGGAGCAGGAGCGCCAGTGCTCCATCGGCGACATCCAGCACCTCGGCCGCGCGTGGGTCCTCCCGCATCCGGACCGCGCGGCTCCCGCCATCGCTCCCATGGTCAGCGACCCGGAGATCGAGCGCATCGCCGTCGATTTCGTCATCGCGCACGAGCAGGCTGAGGGTCGCGTCGTCGAGAGCGTCGAGGCCGACAACCGCGGATTCGACCTCATCTCCCGCAGGCCGCACCCCGAGGACCCGCAGACCGCCATCGACGTACGCTTCATCGAAGTAAAGGGCCGCTCCGATACCGGCGATATCGCCCTCACCAGCAACGAATACAAGACCGCCCAGCGGCTGGGCCTCGACTACTGGCTCTACGTCGTCACCCACTGCGCCTCCACCCCCACACTCAACATCTTTCGAGACCCGTCAAAACTCGACTGGCAGGTCGTCGTGAAAGTCGAGCATTACAGGCTGCGGCTGGACTCTTTGGAGCATCCTGTTGTTATTCACGAAGACCCACCCGACTATGGGGGGCCAGCGAAATGAAAATCCGAATATTCGTCAGTTCCGTCCAGAAGGAATTGGAACTGGAGCGTTTGGCGGTGATGGGACTTATTTCGACCGATCCCTTTCTGGAAAAGCATTGTGAAGCTGTGCTCTTTGATAAAGAAGCCCCTCCGCTTCGCCCCAAGACTCATCCTTACCTGGACTGCCTGCGCTCGTGCCAGGCCTACGTTCTTATCATCGACGCCGAATATGGACGGTTGGAAGGGGACCTCTCCGCAACGCACCGGGAATACCGCGAAGCTCAGAAAAAGAAGCTGCCGACCATCGTTCTCTTGAAGGGCCAGAGCGCCAAGGACAGAAACCGTGACCCGAAGACCCAGGCATTTCTCGATGAGATCAAAGCAGATGGCCACACCTATCGCCGCTTCCATGACCGCGAGGATTTGAAGCCCGGGCTGCGCACCGCCCTGCTGCGCCTACTTGAAGAGGAATGTGCTCTGACGCCATCGACGGACGAGGCTGCCGATGGGGCGCATCAAATGGAGATGGCCTCGTCTTTTGAGTCGGTCATCATGGAGGATGTTGCCGTACCCGCTTTGGAAGCTGGCTTATTAGCGGATTTTGTAGAGGTCGCCCTGGATCAGCCGGAAATGCGGCTCTGGGATGACGCCTCAGAACATGCCTTGGTCTCAAAAGGTCTTGCCGTTCCCCGCCCAAAGGAAAGCGCAGCGGTTTCCCGTGCTGCATTTCTCCTGTTCGCCCCCGGGCCTGCCAACCGTTTTCCCCAATGCCAGATTCTTGCCGATGCTTACGACGAGATGCGCATCACTGGCAAACCCAAGGGAATGGAAAACATCAACGCCCCCATCCTGAATGCCGTCGAACATGCGTTGAAATTCATCGATGACCACACCTTTCATCCGCGCCGTGTTGTTGGATTGAACAATCTGCGTCTCACCGAATACCCCGATCTCGCTCTTCGTGAAGCCCTCACCAACGCAGTCGCCCATCGCAACTACGAGGATGCGAGCCGCAAAATCATCCTCCATGTCTTTCAAGACCGGGTGGAAATTACCAGCCCTGGCTACCCCTTGAAGCCGCTCACTCTCGCGAAGCTTCGCAAAGGCGTTTACCGCCCCTGCTCGCGCAACCCGCTTATTGCCCAGACGCTGGCTTTGCTCGGCAAAATGGAACAGCGCGGCAGCGGTTTCGCTCGAATGCACGACGCGATGCTCAACCATGGTTTGGATGCCCCGGTTTACGCCGAACAAGACGGCTATTTCGTCGTCACATTCCCAGGGCCGAACGGCCAATACGACCGCCTCAAACTACCGGCAGGCGCTGCTGGGTTCATCACCCCAGCAATCGAGGCTCAACTGAACGACCGGCAAAAGAAGATCATAGTCCATGTTCAGGAGGCAGGCTCGGTGACGCGAGGGTGGTGTGTTGCCGAATTCAATATTGCTAATGATACGGCTGGACGGGATCTCAAGAGTTTGACGGAATTGGGTATCCTGTCGCTCCATGGCAAAGGCCGCGCCGCCCGTTACGTCATTCGAAGCACTGCCACCGAATCGACCGATAATCGACCGACGTAATCTCTAAATCGACCGATGAAACTTCCGATAATCTACCGATCCGTCCCTGCGTGGAAGCGATGTGCCGTCCATGGAAATCGGCGGCAATCGACCGATAATCGACCGACGTTTTCAGGAAATCGTCCAATTCCCGGCTCGCAGGCACACATGGACCTGAAATTTGCCGGCTCGGATATGGCACCATCGAGGGATTGCGCCGTCTTGAGAAAATCGCCGTCGAACATCGCACCCTCATGTTCCAGCAGAAATGATCAGATTTAGAGAGATGCACCTATGAGACACTTCGCCGTTCGGGACGTCATCTTGGACGAAGACACCTTCGCAGCGAAGCGTCCGCGAATGGAAAATGGAGACTGGGTCGTGATCGTTGAGGGCCGTCACAATGCGACAATGTTCACCGCATTATGCAAGGTAGTGAGTGTGGATTCAGGTCGGGGGGATGATCCGGACGAGATTACTTTGGGGCCATTTACACCATTGAAGCCAGCCCGATTGCTGGAGTGGTTTGCAGGCTCCCTCCGCCGAGTCAATCGTCCTCTATATCCATGGCGAACTTTCAACCGCAACATCGTGTTGCTAGAGCGCGATGATTTCTGGTCCATCGTAAATTTCGAGATTGATCCTAGGCGGACTCTGTTTCAATTCCTTCTCGCCTCCATGCCGGAGGCTCTGAAACTCGATTTTGTTCGGGCAAATCTGCGAGACCTAACGCGGGGCCGTTCAAATCGTATTACCAGCTATGGAGCCGGGAACGAGCGATTGTTGAATTTTTTTGAAAGCAAGGTTTCTGAACCGCTTTCGCTCGTCTCAAAGTTGGCGGATCAATTTAGAGGACTGGAGGCCGAAGAGATTCAAGACCTGCCGGAACTAGATGAGTTGGAACTGACTTCCGGTCGCGAGGCGGTGGTAAATTTGGGTGAAGTCATGGAAGAGACCTTGGGACTAATCGAGAATACCGGCCTTATCGCTAGGGATGGACAATTTCCACCTTTGCTATCCGCCGCACGGGAAGTTTTGGGCGCGCCTACCGGACGTCCGCGACCCCGGGACCTTCGTCAGCCTTTGCCAGATACAATCAGCTTCGTAGCCCGGTCATGGAAAGACTTGCTCTTTTAAGTAAACTCAGGTCATCGTGCGCCGACGTACGCGGGCATTTCGACAGCCGTAGCGCGGAGTGGCTGGCGGGCATTGTTCCTGCCTCACCCACCAGCGACCCGACAGAGAAGCCAGCCTCCGAGTACCTGTACGAATTGCTTTGCTACTTTGCGCTGCTCCGCGCGCTCAAGTCCGCCGGGGTTCAAAACCTGAGGCTCATTCGAGCGCCCGGCCGCAACGGATTCCGATTTCCCTACGCGCCCGGGGAGAAAAGCAACTTCGCCTACTTTAGATTTGAGTGGGATGGGAACACCTACGATCTATGCGCAGGAACCGGAGTTCACCCCCCCGAGAGCCCAGAGGACGACCCGGATGAACACCCCGACATTTCATTGCAACGGCTCGACGGAGAGAAGGATGATTTGTACCGCCTTACGGGTGAAGTGATCGCTATCTGGGATGCCAAGTACCACGACAAGCATTTCTCGAAAACTGACGAGAACCAACTGCTCCGTTGGTGTACCCTGTTCCCCCGCACGAAAGGAAGTTTCCGGAACCATGACGGCTATTATGGGATGGATGATCTCCTCGATGCGCTCTGCCCTCCCGCGTTTCGGGTATCTGCCGTAATTACGAACGCCCGCAAGACATCGTATAGCAAAGCTTCAGCACTGAAATACGGCTACTCGTTCGTGTTCAAATTTGATGGGGACGGCCATGCATCCCAGCCCACGCCGACTAGGGACGAACACTATTTGCATTCAATGAGCACCCGGAGACACTCCCGGTGAATGCCCTCGTTGTGCCCTCCCTTGAAGTAATCAACTCAAACCGATGACCTCTTATCCCAAGCGCCTCATCGAGGTGGACCTCCCAATCCGCCGCATCTCGGACCATGCGCGGCGGGAGAAATCTATCCGGCACGGGCATATATCCACGCTCCATATTTGGTGGGCGCGGCGTCCGCTCGCGGCTTGCCGGGCCGTGCTTTGCGCCGCCTTGTGGCCGGACCCCGTCGACGAGCACTGCCCGCGTGCCTTCCAAATCATCGCCGCCGAACGTATGTGGCATTGGGCGCGGGAGGAGAGGGCGCGCATTAGCGCCGGCAGCGCCCCCACTTTCGATGCCGTGCGCCAGCAGCCCTCCGCTTTCGCGCTCAGCCAGCATTCCGCCACGCTCCGGCAGGCCCTGCTCGACTTCATCGCTGATTTTGCCAATTGGGATAACTCTACCGTCCCCTCATTCCTCGATACCGCGCGCACTCTCACCGCCGCCGCGCATTACGGCCTCTCAGCCGATGTCGATGCATCGACTCCATCCGCCGATGCCGCCTCCGTCCAGCCGATGGACGAACGCGCATGGACCAATGCCATTACTGGACTCCAATCCAAGATTGCCGAGCATTCGCGCCCTCTCGTCGTGGACCCCTTTGCCGGTGGCGGCTCCATTCCGCTGGAGGCGCTGCGCATTGGAGCCGATGCCTTTGCCAGCGACCTCAACCCTGTGGCCGTTCTCCTCAACAAAGTCGTACTCGAATACATTCCGCGCCACGGGCGCCGCCTAGCCGAAGCCGTGCGCGAGTGGGGCGCGTGGGTCAAGGCCGAGGCCGAAAAGGAACTCGCCCGCTTCTACCCAGCCGGCGACGACGGCTCCACTCCCATCGCCTACCTCTGGGCGCGCACTATCCGCTGCGAAGGCCCCGGCTGCGGCGTCGAGGTGCCGCTCTTGCGCACTTTTTGGCTTGCGAAAAAGGCGGGGCGCTCCGTAGCCCTTCAACTCCTCCCGCAGCCCGAACACCACCGCTGCGACTTCCGCATTATCGTGAAAACGCGCGAAGGCTGGGTTGCCCAGGACGACCGCAAAAGTAAGATAGCCAGCCCGGGTTTCATTGGCACCGTGAGGTCTGGCTCTGCGACGTGCCCGTGCTGCGAATACACCACGCCAAATTCTCGCGTCCGCGCCCAGCTTAGCACCGTGAGGGGTGGTGCAGCCACCGCAAGGCTCATCGCGGTCATATCTTTGCGAACCGGCGAAAGCGGACGCCACTATCGGTTACCAACGCAAGCGGATGAGGCAGCGGCCACGGCTGCGACCAAGGAATTCGAAACTTTGAATGCGAAACCCAACGGCGGCATCAGCATCGTCCCCGACGAGATGATCCCGAAGGAACGGCCTTCGCCAAACGCTCGGGGTTTGTCGCCTGTGACACGCATGGGAGTTGAACGATTTGGCGATTTGTTCGCACCACGACAATCGCTCGTCTTGGTGAGGCTCGGACAGATTCTTCAGCGGGTCAGCGAAAACCTAAGTGGTGATGGCGATTTGCGGGACGCGGTTACAATTTGTTTGGCGCTCGCGGCAAACCGTCAGACTGACGCTCTCAGCTCATTCGCCACTTGGGCAGCGGGTGGTGAATTTATTCGCACCACATTCGCGCGGCAGGCACTCGCGATAGTTTGGGACTTTGCCGAGGTGAACCCGCTGGCCAGTGCAAGCGGGAATTGGGATGGCGCAGTTGAATGGGTTGCGAAGGTTCTGGAAGCAAATGCTGGCTTTGCCGTGTCGTCTGCAACGGTTACCCAGGCGAATGCGGCGGAGCATCCGCTTCCCGACGATTCGGCGGCTGCGCTCGTAACTGACCCGCCCTACTACGACGCGGTTCCTTACTCCGACCTTTCAAAGTTTTTCTATGTCTGGCTAAAGCGCACGCTCGGCAAAACACAACCGCAGTTGTTCGGCTCCGCCGACGTGCCTACGGACGAAGAAGCGATTTGGAATCCCAGCCGTATCTATTCCAAGACGGGCATGCCGAAGGATGAAGCCTTCTACGAGTCGCAGATGAAACGAGCATTCACCGAGGCTCGTCGCGTCGTGGCACCGGACGGAATAGGTGTCGTTGTTTTCGCTCACAAGACAACGGCGGGTTGGGAAGCCGTCCTGGGTGCACTCATTGATGCCGGTTGGACGGCTACCGGCTCATGGCCAATTGACACCGAGCGCGAAGTTCGGACCAACGCGATTGGCACCGCTTCGCTAGGTTCGTCGGTCCATATCGTCGTCCGCCCGCGCGAGGCTGCCGATGGTACGGCGCGTTCCGCCGAAGTGGGCGATTGGCGCGACGTGCTCGCCGAACTTCCCAAGCGCATCCACGAATGGATGCCCCGCCTCGCCGAGGAAGGCGTTGTCGGCGCCGACGCCATCTTCGCCTGCATTGGTCCCGCGCTCGAAATCTTCTCCCGCTACTCCCGCGTGGAAAAATCCAGCGGGGAGGCCGTTCTGCTGCGCGAATACCTGGAGCAAGTCTGGGCTGCCGTGGCCCGGGAGGCACTCTCGCTCGTCTTCGCCGGTGCCAGCGTCGAAGGCTTCGAGCCCGACGCCCGCCTGACCGCCATGTGGCTCTGGACACTCACTGCCCCGCAATCCTCCGGCGACGCCGGTACCGGCGATGACGACAGCGACGACGCGGACGACGACACCGAAGGCGCAGGCGGCGGCAAGAAAGCGCCCAAGGGCTTCGTCCTCGAATTCGACGCCGCCCGCAAAATCGCCCAGGGCCTCGGCGCGAACCTCGAATCGCTGGCCCATCTCGTGGAAGTGAAAAGCGATCAGGCCCGCCTCCTCCCAGTGGCCGAGCGCACCCGGTATCTCTTCGGCAAAGACCAGGATTCCTCCCCGCTCGCCTCCGCCGGCCGACGTCCCCGCCCCGCGCAGGGCGATTTCTTCGCTGAACTCTCCGGCCTCCCCGCTGGCAGCCCCGAAGCCGAAACCGCATGGGGAGAAAAGACCGTGACCCGAGCCGGCGACACCACGCTCGACCGGGTGCATCAATCCATGATCCTCTTCGCCGCCGGCCGGGGTGAAGCCCTCCGCCGTTTCTTGGTCGAAGACGCCGCCGGCCGGGACGCCAAATTCTGGCGCTTAGCCCAGGCCCTCAGTGCCCTCTACCCCAAGGCATGCGAGGAAAAACGCTGGGTGGACGGTGTCCTGGCACGCAAGAAGGGGCTTGGGCTGTAGTCATGAATACGGATTTATCACCCCGGTTTCGGGCAGCTTTCTTCACCGCCGCACAGGACGGCTCAGCGTCGGCGCGCTTGCGCGAAGCTGGTTTGCACGGCTCACTCGGCGAGTGGACCAAGGCATTGACCACCACGGTCGTGGAAACGTGTGAGGCTGTTGGCCTTCGCGCCTCGGCCAAGGGCCACGAACTCGACTTGCTCCCGGTTCCGCGCAGTGAATACCTCGCGCTGGATGTGACTGCTTTCGCGGAAGGCCCCCGCCGTTGGATTTATCCCACTCTCATCGCCGAGTTGGAAAACCAGGTAAATCCAGACTTCATTGCGTACGCGCTCTGGAAGGTGCTGGCCGTGCGCGCCGGGTTGCGGGTGGTTTTCTGCTATCGCAAGGAACGGGAGGCGGTGGGCGAACTGGTCAGCTATTTGAACCAGGAAGTGGTCGAGGCGCTCGGCGTGGCCGCGCGCGCCGGGTTGGAAGGCGAGACCTTACTGGTGGTTGGCACACGAGGGGAGGCGAGCACGTTTCCCCATGGCTTTTTTGCGTGGTTTACGCTTGAACGGAACTCAGGACGGTTCACCACTCTGTATTGACACCCCCGTATGAAACTGAAGCCTTGGTATAACGTCGTCACCCCGCGCCAGGATTTGTGTGAAGATCGCCCACTGGATGCGGGAGAATTTGCGGTGCATCTGGACAAGGTGCGCGACGGCAGCGCGAAGGACGATTATTCAAAGCCGGATCAGTTTTTCGCCAAGACTTTCCTCGCCACCAACCTGCTGACCCTCGCCGCCCAGGTCGTCCGCCGACTCAATGGCGAGACCGCTCAAACCAGCGCGGTCTATAATCTGGCAACGCAGTTTGGCGGAGGCAAGACGCACGCACTCACCTTGCTCTACCACCTGGGGAAAGGTGGGCCGGCCTCGAAAGCGTGGACGGGCGTGAACCAGATTCTGAGCGAAGCACAGGTGCCGCTCGTGCCGCTGGCGGAAGTGGCCGTGTTCGTGGGCACAGAGTTCGATACACTTAAAGGCCGGGGTGGCGACGACGGCACCCCGCGGCGCATGACTCCGTGGGGAGAGCTGGCCTGGCAACTCGGCCGCGAGGAAGCGTTCGCCCATGTGGCGGAGCACGATGCAAAAGGCATCGCGCCGGGGGGTGATGTCATTAAGAAGATTCTGCCCGCCGGAAAGCCGTGCATGATCCTGCTGGATGAGTTGATGAACTATGTGAGCCGGTTCCGGAAATCCGGGCTCGGCGATCAACTCTTCGATTTCCTGTTCAACCTCTCCGGGGCGATCAACGACACTTCCGTGCTTGTGGTTTCGATCCCGAAATCGGAAGACGAGATGACGGCGGAAGACGTGGCCGATTACCAGCGGATCACGAAGATGATCAATCGCGCGGGCAAATCCATGCCGATGACGGCCGGGGCGGAGACTTCCGAGATCATCCGCCGCAGGCTCTTTGAGTGGGACGCTGGGAAGGTGGGCCAAAATGGGCGTGTTCTGCTCGACAACGATGCCATGCAGACCTGCTCGGCTTACGCGCAATGGCTGATTTCGAATGAAAGCCAGCTCGGCGGTACGCTGCCCGCGGCCCAAGCGCTGGATGCATTCAAAGCGACGTACCCGTTTCATCCATCAGTGCTCTCCGTGTTCGAGCGAAAGTGGCAGACGGTACCCAGCTTTCAACGCACGCGCGGCGTCCTCAAGATGCTCGCCATCTGGGTCGCCAAGGCATACTCCGCCAGCTACCGGAAGCTGCATAAGGACGCTCTCATTGGACTCGGCACCGCGCCACTCGACGACGCCATCTTCCGCTCGGAAGTCTTCGAGCAACTCGGCAATCGCGCGCTCGAAGGCGCGGTCACCACCGACATCGCGGGCCAGTCGAATTCCCACGCGGACCGGCTGGATGCGGAAGCGGTGGAGTCCCTCCGCGACGCACGGCTGCATCGCAAGACAGCGACGGCAATCTTCTTCGAGTCAAACGGTGGTGCGGTCCGCGCTGAGGCCAGCGTCCCGGAGATACGGCTGGCCGTCGGCGAGCCCGATCTGGATATCGGCAACGTCGAAACCGCCCTCGATGCCCTCACCGACGCATGCTACTACCTCACCGTCGAGCGGAAGACCTACCGCTTCAGTGTTCGCGAAAACCTGAACAAGCGGTACTCTGATCGGCGTTCGATGATCGGCGCGGCCCAGGTTGACGAGGCGGTGCGCCGGGAAATCGAGAAAGTGTTCAAATCGCGTCCCGACGTTGAACGGGTCTTCTTCCCCAAGGACACTACCGCCGTGAGTGACAGGGCCACGCTGAGCGTAGCCATTTTGGCCTTGGATCAGACGATGGATGAGGAAAAGGCCACTCTGGCTTTTATCGACCAGATCATGCGGGAGTGTGGCACAACCGGACGCACCTATAAGAGCGGAGTGTTGTGCATGGTTGCGGAGAGCGCCCAGCCCATGCGGGACGAAGCCAAAAAGGTGCTCGCATGGCAGTCCATCTACGACGAAGCGCATGAGCTAAAGCTCGACGATGCCCAACGCGCGCAGGTGAAACAGAATGTGGATCGAGCGCAGCGCGATCTCCAGGAGGCCATCTGGCGCGGCTATCGGTATGTGCTGCTCCTGGGCAGGGAGAACACGCTCACGCGGTTCGACCTTGGGCTGGTTCCAAGCAGCAGCAGCGGCGTCGATTCGCCGCTCACCAATGTCATCAACCGTCTTGTCACCGCTGACGAAATGACGAAGGCGCCCAGCCCAAATTTGCTCCTGCGGTATTGGCCTCCAGCCTTTACCGAATGGAATACGAAGGCCGTTCGCGATGCCTTTTACGCTTCGCCCCTGCTCCCCCGCGTGCTGGGTGCCGATGCCCTCAAGGATACTATATCCCGGGGGGTCAGCGATGGTCGGCTTGCGTACGCCAGCAAGAACGCGGACGGCACCTACGGAGCCTTTCTTTTCGGGCGGGACCTTTCCGCTCTTGAGGTTGAATTTTCCGAGGGGGTCGTTCTTTTGCGCAAGGATGATGCGGAGAAGTATCTGGCCGGCAAAGCGGGAGCCGCCGCGCCAGCGGCGTCATCAGCGGCAGAGCCGACTGGCCTCGTCTGGCTGGCGAATACCGCGCCGGCGACGTCATCGACGGTAGAGCCGCCCATTACGCCCGGGCCTACCAACCCGACCGCCCCCGGTGTCCAAGGGGAGCTTTTTACAAAAATCGAATGGAGCGGAGAAGTGCCCCCGCAGAAGTGGATGAACTTTTACACCAAGGTTGTCTCGAAGTTCGGAACCGGAATGGGGGTCAAGCTCAATGTCCAATTGCGAGCCTCTCCCGAAGGCGGGGTTTCAAAACAGAAACTCGAAGAGGCCAAGTCCGCTCTCCGTGAACTTGGCTTGGACCCAACTATTTCAACCTAAAAAAGCAGATGGCAATTTTGGTTAATTGGTTCGAAATTAAGTTCGACAAAAAATCCTTCGAGCTTCCTTACATAAATTCCAGTACCTGGGAAGAGTCTAGCGAACACTTAGAACAATATCCTGACGCCGAGGCCGTTCGCGTCCGGCTAGACGATAATACGATTCGGATTTACTTCGTCACTGGCAACCCGTCCGACAACGCGGCGACAGACATCGTTCCGATTCACGGTCCGCATGGAGTGCTCGCTCGGATAATCGAGTACAATTTGGGCCGGCATTTCCAAGCTTCTGGGGCCACGACCGTATCAGGCCGCTGGGGGGTGGAGGCAACGCGCGAGGTACTGACCTTTTCCGATATCGGGCTAACGATTAGCCAGGGAATCCACCTCCATTACTTTGCCGTTACACAACCGCAATTCCGAAACGGAATCACCCTGAATTGGATCATTCGGCCTAAATTCATTCTCTCACTCGCGAAATTACCGAGCGACCACGCCTACGAAGGGTATCCGGTAATTCTCCGATGGCCGCTATCACTCGGTGCGTGCCCCGAAGCACTCACGCCTTTCGATCAGCGATATATCGGGACGATTGTTTCAAGAGATAGCCCGCAGGTGTTCAAAGTCCTAGTTCGTGATCGGACAGTACAGGAGGTAAACGCCGATTCGCTTTACTTGGAAGCTCGGGTTGATGTGCTTAACGAAATGGAACGGATCGTCGCTCGTGCTTCAGGGCAGCCGTCAATCCAGCGACGCATTTTACAACTCAGCCATTCATTAAAGTCAGATGGCCGACGCAATGCGGGCATTCTCCGAGATCAGCTTCACTCGGCATTGAGCGTGCTCGATCCGGCAGATCGTGGGCAGGTAAGTGTTCCCCTCCTGCCAAATTGCGATGGAAATCTCTGGGTCAATTGTTACGCCACAGGAGCACAGCGAACTTGATATGTTCACGTATACGCTACTTCACAAATCTGGGTTCAAATTCTCTCCAGATGACCCACAGGCGGTTCACGAAGACCGGATGCGGGGTATCATCCGTTTTGGACCTTATCGTAAAGTCACCAAACCGCCCCAAATTGCCTTCGTATTTCCAAATGGGTTCCGCGATCAGGCCAATACACTATACTTAGCTCTTCGGAACGGAATCGGACTATTCAAAGGCTTGCCAAGCGTATTTAAGGTGCCGCTTGAGAAAGATCAAGTCGTGGCAATCACGGGCTTTACGTTACGGAACCGATTTGATCACCACGACTCCGCATTACGGTATCGCGACGCCATTCAGAACTGGATCAATCTGAATGGTAGCACTCCGGATTTATTTGTGAATCTGCATCCGAAATCAATGGGGTGGGAGGACGATTCTGCTTATTCCGCAACGAAGGCTGTCCTGTTGAAAGACGGCTTGCTCTCACAAAATGTCACCTTTGAGCTGATTCAAAATTCGACACAATTCGAGTGGTCTGTTGCAAATATCGCGCTCGGTGTATTTGTGAAACTCGGAGGCATTCCTTGGGCGGTGAATCGCGCCGATGGTGAGAACGAATTCGTAATTGGCATGGGGCGTTCGGAATCGTACGACCCGCGCACTCGAGAACGAGAACGGTCGATTGCATTTACCACTTGCCTGCAAAGCAATGGCATCTACGAGTTCGGCAACTTTGGGAGCGCTTGTGGCGACAAAGCGGCGTTCATGCGTGAGCTCGAAAATACCCTGCGGAATACAATAGCGCAGATGCGGCTGCGAAAACCGAATGCCGCCGCGCTAACACTACATTTTCCGAAGGATTTCTCATTCGACGAACGAGAACTCTGCAAAAAAGTTGCGGCCGATGCGAGCACAAGCATTCCACGAATCGAATTTGTTAAGGTAACCGAAGAGGACCGATTCTTCGCAATAGATGACGAGTCCCCCGACCAAGTTCCCCGCCGCGGTACGTGCATCAAACTCAGCAACACTGACTTTCTTCTATATACGGAGGGTTCAGAGGAGCGACAGACTTGGGTCAACCGTCCACCCTCAGCAGTGCGGATTCGGCATTATGGCGAGTTCGGTGCTGATTTACCTACACGGGAGATTATCGGCCAGGTGTTTGATCTGAGCTTATCAAATTGGCGAGCATTTAATGCGCGCGGGTATCCCGTCTCGATTTTTTACAGCAAATTGATCAGCCGTATTCTTCAACATGCGGATTTGTCAGATGTTCATGGAACCCATCTGAGCGACCGCATGTGGTTTTTGTAACATGGATGATACAACTACAGTGTCATACCTGGTCGGCGCCGGTTTATCGGTGGACGCCAATTTACCTCATTCGGTAGAGCTTGCGAGAAAGTTCAAAACATACTTACAGGAGTGCGCCAAGGACGACAAAAACACGGAAGCGAAGACTCAGCTTGAGTTATTGTATTTTTTATTGGGCGGGATTCGCTTTCAGTGGGCGCGACTCGGTGCCGATCCCGATCAAAATATCAACATTGAACAAATCGCTACAGCCGCCCTCCGATTGCGCCATCGAGGCAAGGATCCCCTTGCTCCTTACGTCGCGTCTTGGAATGAAAAGATTGCCGAGTTTGAACGCGTGCAGGAGGGCATTCTTGAGCGCTTCGGCGAAGTGATCTATGCACGCCTGAAGGAATGGCTCGCGACGCCGTCGTGCGCGCAGATCGAATACATTAATCGGATGGCTGACCTACACACAGCCGAAACCAGTGTTGCTATTTTTTCCTTGAACTATGATCTTTTGGTTGAATCCGCTTTTTCTAATGCAGGTCGGTACATGATCAACGGGTTTAATGATGGTCACTGGAGTCCAGAATTGTTTAGAAAGAGAGATGGCATTCGACTTTACAAGCTTCACGGTAGCTTAGATTGGGTTGACGACGAGATGCACGGTATTTGTTCGCTTACCTTCGATCGTCATCCACGAGCTGAGGACTTCGAGGTTAGCAAGCCACCACTTTTGATCTTTGGAACGGACACCAAACTGACCGGCAAGGACCCATTTCTCACTCTTGTGCATGCGTTTTCCGAACAACTGCGAACGGCAAGGGTACTGGTGGTTATTGGTTATAGCTTTTCGGATCAATACATTAACGAAATCGTTGAGCAGCGGATGCGGGACAATTTGCCTATGCGGATGGTGCTGGTTTCGCCTCGGGCCGACTGGCTGAAGCAATCGCAGCCGTTTTTAGAAAACAGTCCGCGTGTGAGCACTATTAGTAAGGGGGCTCTTGAGGCGCTCAATACGGGTCTCGTTAGAAGTGAAGTTCTCAAACTGCTTAAGGAAACCAAGCAAGAAGCGCCATTTTAAGCATGGCCGCTGCAGAAGGCCAGATAGAAATTTTGTTCGCAGGCTGAGGGTTTGGCCAATGCGTTGAAGGAACAACGAAAATCATCCGCCAACACTGGCGACGATTCGTTTTCGCGGAGCTTGCTGCTGCTTTCCCTCGACGGCCTCGGCCGCTTGTTCGGTTCCTTCGTCCACCTTGGCAGAGGCCTGGTTTTTTGTGATGTCCAGCGCGGACACGATCTCCTGCTGCCGCTTCGTCTCGGTCGCCAACTTCTCCTCGTGCTCGAATGGATGATCGAGTTGCCTGGTCAAATCCTCGCTCTGTTTGCGATACTGCTTGAGGTCGGATTCGCGCTCGCGGAGCCGGTCTTCCATGCTCTCCAGCGCGTGCTCTACGGACGCGATGGTGCCGAGAGCACTATCGCTGACGTTGGCATTGTAGCTGTTCTTCCCGTGGATGGTGAGATTTGCGCGCTCGTCCAACTTGTGGATCGAGATCGGAAAACCGCCGGCGTTGCCAATGGCCTTGGTCGATTGGAATGGCTTGAGCGCGGCGGCGATGAAGACGAGGGCACGACCAGCTTTTGCGCGATCTGTGAACGTCTCTTTTTTCACTACTATTGAGAAATTGTCTCCGCGCGTGCTGGTGCGAGCGCGCAAGTCTTCGCGGATGTTCGCGATGTCTCGCTCGGCCATTTGCACGCTTTCGCCCAGACTTTTGATCCGGTAGCGCATTTGGTAGAGGCTCTCGGCGTGCTGCTTTTTCAGCCGCGTGAGGCGCATGACTTCGGCATCGACAGCCGCCTTTTCAATGACGAGCGGATTGCCTGATGCGATAGCCTTGACCTCCGCATACGTGAGCGCCGCAGCGTCCACGTCCTCAGCACGGCGCACGGTCGCGTCGCCGTTCATCACCTGCGCGATGAAGCGGCATTTGGTTTCGAGCGTCTGCCACATGTAGGCGTCGAAGCTGCCTTCGGTCACATAACGGAAAATCTTCACGTATTCGTTTTGATTGCCCTGCCGGATGATGCGGCCTTCGCGCTGCTCGATGTCGGCTGGTCGCCAGGGCGCATCGAGGTGGTGAAGCGCCACGAGCCGCTTTTGCACGTTCGTTCCCTCCCCCATTTTCGCGGTGCTGCCGAGAAGCACACGCACCTTGCCTTCGCGCACGGCTTTGAAGAGCGAGGCTTTTGCCGTGTCGTCGTTGCAATCCTGGATGAACGCGATCTCGCTGGCGGGAATGCCGTGTGCGAGGAGTTTGCCGCGCACGTCGTCATAAACCGAAAACCCTCTGCCGCCGGCGTGCGGCGTGGAGAGGTCGCAAAAGACAAGCTGCGCGCCTTTCTGCGGCGTCGAATCGACCCAGACCTGGTGAATTTTCTCGACGGCCTGATTCGTCTTGGAATCCGGGTTGTCGCGGACGTGCGGAAGCATGAGGCGGAGATCCAGCGCGGCCTTTCGCCCCTCGGTCGTGATTTTGAGCATGTTGTCGTCGCGCGGATCGACCTTTCCGCTTTTGATTTTCTCGGTGCGCTTGACGAGTTGATCGACGAACCGCTTCAACTCCGGGCTGGTCGGCGCGCTGATGGTGACGGGCCGCCCCTGGTCCAGTTTTGGGACGGGCAATTTCAGCATCTCCGCCGTTTGCACGTCGGCAACCTGGCGATATTGCTGCATGAGTTCCGGCACGTTAACGAAACGCGCGAAGCGGCTTTGGAGACGATAGCCGCTGCCGTCCGGGCTGAGTTCCATCGAGGTCACGGTTTCGCCGAATGTCCCCGCCCACGAATCGAAGTGCTGCAACTGATTCCGTCTCAGCGTTGTCATCTGTAAGTAACGCTGCATCGTGAACATCTCGGCCATCGTGTTGGAAATCGGCGTGCCTGTCGCGAAGACCACACCGCCGCCTTTGTTCTTCTCCTGGATGTGTTGAACCTTGAGGAACAAATCGAAGGCGCGTTCGGATGCGGTCTGCGGCAGTCCGGCGACGCGCGTCATCTTCGTGACGTAGAAGAGATTTTTGAATTTGTGCGCCTCGTCGATGAAGAGGCGGTCGATGCCGAGTTCCTCGAACGTCAACGTGTTGTCCTTTTTGTGTTCGGCGGAGAGCGATTCGAGTTTTGCGGTCAAGCGCCGCTTCACCCGTTCTAGTTCCTTTACGAGACGCGTGCCCCGGTCGCCCTTTTGCTCACGAATGGCTCTTTCGATTTCGTAGATCTGTTCGTCGATGAATGCCCGCCGCGTTTCAATCGAAACCGGGATTTTCTCGAAACTCGAATGGGTGACAATCACCCCGTCCCAATTTCCCGTCGCGATCCGGCTGAAAAGTCGGGCGCGTTTGGACGCCTCGAAGTCTTCCTTCCCGGCGACAAGAATGTTGGCCGTCGGATAGAGGGTGAGCAGTTCGGCGGAAAACTGCGCGAGCATGTGATTCGGCACGGCAAACATCGGTTTCGTCGCCAAACCGAGCCGCTTCAACTCGATCCCCGCCGCGACCATCGTATAGGTCTTCCCGGCCCCGACCGCGTGCGCGAGAAGCGCGTTGTCACTCTGCACAATCCGCCAAACGGCATTCTTTTGGTGGGGCATCAGTATGATCTGCTGGCTGCTGGATGGCAGCGTGAGATGGCTTCCGTTGAAGACGCGCAACCGCACGCTGTTAAATTCGTCATTGTATTTGCGGCAAAGCCTTTCGCGGCGTTCGTCATCTTCCCAAACCCATGTCTTAAACCGCTCCTTGATCTTTTCCATTTTGTCGCGCGCTCCCTCGGTCTGCTGCGGATTGATAACCGCCGCATCGGTTTTCGGATCGCGGTCATACACTGTCGGTGTTTTCAGGTTGAGCGCGTCCTGAATCAACTCCAACGCGGAATAGCGGTTGGTGCCCCATTCGGTCGTGTTCGCAACCGTGGCGCGTGCGTTGTAATCGCCTTTGATGAACCAGGTGCCGACCGCCGCCGCGTGTGAAACCGTGATCCCTTCCGCGCCGAGCAATGACTTCGCAAAATCCTCCACGTCCGTCGGCGGAATCCACACCGCGCCCAGGCGCGCATCAATTTCCGAAGGTGTAAGGTCGGCAGGCTGTACCGCTTCAAGCGCGGTGACGTTTTCCTGATAGGCGGGATTTGCGGCCGCCGCCGCGCGGGCATCCTCCAGCTTTGCGCGCACGTCGCCGGAAAGATATTGGTCCTCCGTCTCCCATCGCTCCGTCTGCGGATTGCGATAGACCATTCCTTTGATCTCGGGAATGAATTCCTCGGGTGGCCTGCTCAAGAGAATTTCCATCCGCGCGAAATCCACGCGCCCCATTTCGTTCAGCGTGAGCACCAAGGCGTCCTGCGGCGTTTCCGCAGCCTGTGCGATCTTCGGCTGATGAATGGTGCGTTCCCGGAATATGGCGGTCTTCGCCGCCTTCTTCGTCTCGTCGTTGTAATCCTCCAACGAACAGAGCAACGGAAAGTCGGGGTCGCCGCGAAATGCCCGCCGGTTGGCGCTGTCATTGATCGCGCCGAAGCGGGAGATGAAATGGTCGTACTGAAAATTGAGTTGGCGGCGCGCATCAAGCACCTCCTCGTCACCGTAGTTTTGAAGCTGCGTTCGCAGCGTCTCCCGCACCGCATCGCGCACTTTGATCAAGCCGCGAATTCTCCTCGCCGTTTCATCGGGGACGTTCGCAACGGGCGTCAGCGTCGGCCCCGTGCGAATCATGATGGCGCCGTCGTGAAGCACGAAGGCGTTTTCCTTCACGTAATCCGGAGCGAGGATTTCCGCCACGTCTGCGGGGTGTGGAGCGTTGGCTTGCCCGTGCCCCTTGTAAATACCGTGTGGCAGCGCGGCCACGGCTTCACGCAAGGCGACGGCCAACTCACGGCCGTCGGGAATCAAGGCCGGTTCATTCTGCCGATACATCGTCCCCTCGTTCGCCATCCTGCCAAGCATCATGTGCGGATTGGCCGCGAAGTATTCATTGATCTGAAACGGTATCCCGTCGTCGTTGACATGCTCGGCGAGATTCAGCCAGGCGGGGCCGTTGGGACGCTCGCCCTCCGCCAGCTTGCGAAAGAACACTATATCGGTCGTGACTTCAGTATTCGCGTTTTGCTTGAAGGCAGTGTTGGGTAGCCGGATCGCGCCAAGAAAATCCGCGCGTTCGTGGAGGTAATGGCGAAGATGGGCGTTGGCCTTGTCGAGCGTGCCTTTCGAGCTGATGAAAACCATCAAACCATCGTGCCGGACTTTCTGAATGCCCTTCGCAAAGAAATAGTCGTGAACGAGAAAATTTCGCTCGTTGAGCTGCGGGTCGTGGAGTTTGTAGTCACCGAAGGGGATGTTGGAAATAGCGAGGTCGAATGAGTTTTCCACGAGCACGCTTTTCTCAAAACCTTGCGCGCGAATATCAGCATCCGGGTAAAGGTGTCGGGCGATGGCTGCGGTGACCGGGTCCAGTTCGATGCCGGTGAGCCGGGAGCGGGCGGACATCTGCTCTGGCATCAGGCCGAAGAAATGACCGATGCCGAGCGCCGGCTCCAGCACCCGGCCCCCGGTGAATCCGAGTCGCTGCACAGCTTCGTAGATACCGCCAATGACAGTCGGCGACGTGTAGTGCGCGTTCAGCGTCGAGGCTCGGGCGGCCTCATACTCGCTCTCACTCAAGAGGTTTTTCAGCTTCTCTGTCTCCGCGTCCCACTCGCCGGCAACATTCCAGGCGAAAACCTGCGGAATACCGCCCCAACCAACATATCGTACCATGATGCGCTTCTCCTCATCGGTTGCCGCCCGGTCTTCCTGTGCGAGTTGGCGCACGGTTTCAATTGCAGCGAAGTTGTCGCGGCACTTCTGCTTGAGCGAGCCCTCTCCCAGCCGGTCTGCGGCAGCGATGCGGTAGTTGCGCCCGTTTAGCGGCTCGGGTTCTCCTCGGGCGGGAGGAGAATATATTTCTCCCGGATCATTTCCCACGCCTGCCTCTCCGCCTGCTCCGGGGTCAGGCTCTGTCCCTTTTCCAACTGGCGCGTCAGCGCTTCCATTTCGTCCAGAGTGGTTTCCTGCGCCTCCCAGAGCGCCTCCATCAACCGGCCTTGCGCCTCCAATTCCCGCACCATTTTCGGACAAAACTCCTTCCAGTGCTTCTGGGCCATCAGGCCGTATTGGGTCAGGCAGAATGATCGGTTCATAAGATCGGGCGAAATCGAAGAGGCTTAGTTGGTTATGGTCGGTTTGTGGAACCTTGCCATTGCGCTTGAGCATAACCGCTTACCTTCCTCGAAACCAAGCGCAGACCTTTCCATCCGATTCGATAGGCGATAGCACTCTTCGCCGGTGACCGCGCTCGCAGTGAACGACGACGGCGGTGTGTTTAGGCATCGAGCGCAGAATGTGCGGCTTGATTTTGTGCTCCTCCTGCTCGGAGAAGTTACGGGACATCTTGCCTCCAGAGTAACCCCACGATTTCTTGATGACGCGTTGTTTGCCCAGAAAATCGGCGCTCTCAAGCGCGCCTTCCTCGTCTGCGGCTTTGAAGATGAGCCGATTGCGAAGATTCAGGGTGAAGACGCGAGCCTTCTCGCGCCCGAGCGGCGGAACAAAAGAGGTGGATGACTGCGCAGCAGCAACGACGGTGGCCTGAGCTTCGCGGATTACGTCGATGCAATTGTAGTCGCTCATGCCTTCTTCAGAGGCTGAAACAAACCGCTGGGCTTCATCGGCCCAAAGAATGAGCAGGTTGTCGCCCCGGCGCTCCTCCGGCGGCTTGTCATAACGGCGGAGCGCATGAGTGTAAAAGAGCATCTTCAGAAACGTATTCACATAACGGCGCTCAACCTGAAACTTCTGGGGCATTGCCACGCAGATGATCTTGCCACGGTCGATGTCGGCGAAATCGAACGTGCTTTGTCCCGGACAAAATACCTGGGCAATCTCCGGGGTGATAAATGCCTGGAGGTAGTTGGCAATGGTTTCCTTAACGCCACCGATCTGCTCCGGTGGTTGGGCAGTAAAGCGGTTATTGAAATGCGAGATGAGTTCGTTTCTGCGGACGGTCTGCTCGCCGGAGGCGAGGTCATCAAGCGCCTCTGTGAGGTCGCCCTCGTCTAGCAGCAGATGGTAAGCGTTTTCGAGGGTAACATCGCCACCGATTTCGCGAAGCGTCTCCAGTGCCGCGGCAATGTGGGTCTGCGCTTGATTTCGGAAGAACCCCTTATCTCCTGTCTGGCCGAGCGATGATGCGGTATCCACGACGGCTTTTGCGAACGTGTTATAGGGAATGTCTCGGTCGTCAGTGAGATTGTACGTATGCCGTGGTCGCCAGGTTGCTCCTGCGCCATCGGGTCGAACCTGGAGGAGAATTAGATCGTTTTCGCGACCAAAGTGCTTGGCCATTCCGGTAAGCGTCTCCCAATAGAGTCCTTTATCGTCGATGCAGAGACCGCCCCAAGACGGTTCATTTTGGAATACTTGGAAAAGGAGAGGCGTAATGCCGGAGCGAGTCTTGCCGGAGCCGGTATCACCGGTGATAAGCCAACCGCGACAAAAGTCAGCCCGGGTCCAGATAAAGCCCGCGAGACGAACGACGACATGATTCTTCGTCTTGCGTTGAAGCCAATTGAAGAGAATTGCCATTGCCGCCAGCCAGAGGAGAACAATTACGGCATATTCAGCGTTCACCATCATACAAGGCGACCAATGAAGAAGCCAGCGACAAGGCCCAATACTGTGAAGACTAATAGCGTAAGGAACCGCTGCTGATTGATACGCTCTACCGCCTGTGCGAATTGAGACAATTTGACGCGCAGATCGGATGCCTCAGAAGCGAACGATTTTGAACGCCGGTCGAGAAGTTCAATGGTGCTGCGGAAGTCCTCGAAGGCGGGCGGTGGTGACGCCGGGTTGTCGTCGATTTCGCGTGCGTGCTGGAGATAGACCTGCACCAGCTCGAGCACCGCAATCATCGGATCGTCGTTTGCGATATGGTATTTGTGCTGCCATTCCGCAATAGCCGCCGCGACCGACTCTTCGGCGTTCATACAGGGATTGCAGGCTCGGTTGCGGGCGCCTTTCTATCAAAAGGCAGCAGCAGTTCGGCAGCGGAATCAATCTGTTCATAAACGCGCTTTTGCCACCGCTTGAGGCGCTGGCGATCGAGTAGGTTGAAGGCAGGATGCGTCAGAGCTGCGGTCACACTGATATTGTGCTCATTCAGCGCGGTGACGATCCAATCGTAGAGCCGCGGCATCGAGATTTCCCGTGCGTGCAGAGTGTCAAGCAGGAGGATTCGGGTCCTGCTGTTCTCATATATTTTGAAGGATTCGCTGTGTGCTTCATTCTTTACAATGACCCAACTGCAATCGTCCTTTAGCGTCGCAGACAGCACGCGGACCTGCTCCACGCTGTCGGCTTCGTGATTGACAGGGCAAATAACCGTCAGGCGTGCGTTCAGCTTCTGGAGTACGTCCGGCAGGTCCACGTCCTCAAAGCAGTCGAGAAACAAGTCGGTTGAGGCCGCACGGCAATCCACTACGAGAAGATCGTTCGTTTCCGCAGCGGTGAACATTTGGTCGATCTCGCGACGATGTTCCAGGTTAATGAAGCCGGCTTCCGGGTGAAAGCGCTTCAGAGTGGAGTTCTCATGGTCGCTATCGATGGCGCGATGAACGAGACAACGGTCTTTGAGGTATTGGACGAAGTTCGTGGCAAAGAAGCTCTTGCCGACTCCGCCCTTTCCGTTAATGACAAGATTGATTTGTTTGGGCATGGGAATGGATAGTGTGTGTTTGAGTAATTAAAGGTTGGCCGGGTCCGCGATGCGTGGGCCGCGAATGCGTGGCCGTTCGGTTGACTGAGCGTTCACCGGTGTCTGCGGCGGTCGTGACGGTTCAGGTTCAGAATTCGCTGGCGTTGCCGGTGGCGCGACGGTGAATGGGAATTGTGGTTTACTCGGCGTGGGCAGTGCGGAAGAGCCCGATGGCTCGGATAGCGGTCGTACAGCGTGCCGCCGGCGGTTCAGACGCACGGGCGGTCGCTGCTCAATCACTTCCCGCACAAAGCGTCCGATGGTGTCCGCCGTCACGGAGACACCGATAATGCCAAGCAACTCGCGGATGAGCCGATAAGACCCCCCCTTTTGGCGCAATTCAACGATGCCATCTTTGAACGGCAACAGCTTCGCGTAGCGGTTCGTACAAACCGGCGTGAATGCTCGTACAGCTTCCGCGAAGCGCGTCGTTTGAGCGGCAGTGTCAGCGCTTTGAGTCATTCGGACAGATCGAAGTTCGCGGCTCGTATTTCATTCGGACAATTTTTCTAAGCTAGGCTTAGAGGTAGGGCGTCCCTCCTTCCAAACCCATGGCTCTTGCCATGGGCTCGGAGAGAATTTCGGCGGTTCCTTTACCGCCGCAGAAGGTTGTTGCTGGTTTCGTTGGCTACCCAGATGGCGTTCCCGTCGAAACACACTCCCATTGGACTGTTGCCTACCGGATAGGTTCCGACGAGTTGACCATTCGTGTAGTCGAGTTGCGAGATAGTGTTCGCACCGGAGTTGCTGACCCAGATGTAACGGCCATCGAAGACAATTCCAGCCGGCGCGGTCTGGACCGGGTAAATGCCAACCAGAGAACCACTCAGTGTGAGTTGACTCACATCATTGGCACCCTGGTTTGCTACCCACATGGATGATCCGTCGAAGCAGATCCCCACGGGTTTCGCATCCACAGGATATGTCCCGAGCACCGCACCACTTCCAGGGTCCATTTTTACAACGGCATTCGTACTGTATGAGCAAATCCACAGAGCGGAACCGTCAAAGCACATTCCGCATGGAGATTGCACCGAATAGGCGCCCGGCTGGAGAGTATCATCCGCCGCTTTGATTTTCGTCAGACTGTTGCTTCCGCTGATAGCGACCCACATATAAGTCCCGTCGAAACACATATAACTCGGTGAACCAGGCACGGTAATGGTGGCGAACACCACACCGGAACTGGCGGTGAACTTTGTCACCGAATTGGTCGTCTTGCGGGATACCCAAGTGTAGTTTCCGTCCGTGGCACAATACTGAGGCGAACCGGAACACGCATAGGAACCGAGAAGGGCTCCGTTGAGTGCGAGCTTGTCAACCGCATTGCCGCCGGATTCGGTCGCCCAAACGTAGTTCCCATCGAAACACACGCTAAGGGGAAGCGAACCCGCGCCCAACGAGGTTGCCGGGTAAGCGGAATCGGCGGAATACCATCTCAAGGCTCCGAGACGGGCAGGAGTGAGTCCGCTGAGGGCCAGCGGGCCTGTGGGACCTTGAGGGCCGGTCAGACCTTGTGGCCCCACTGCGCCCGTATTGCCCTGTGGTCCTTGAGGCCCGGCGGCGCCGGTCTGTCCTTGGGGGCCAACCGCTCCCTGCGGTCCCACGGCGCCAATATCGCCTTTCAGCCCTTGAGGACCAACTGCGCCCGTCTGCCCCTGGGGGCCTACCGGACCAATCGGTCCAACAGCACCTTGCGGCCCTACAGCCCCCATATCGCCCTTTGGTCCGGCAGGACCGACGGGGCCAACCGCACCTTGCGCTCCGACCGCGCCGATATCGCCCTTCGGTCCCTGGGGTCCAACCGCACCTGTTAGTCCGGTTTGCCCTTGGGGACCTATCGGGCCAGTCTGTCCTACCGAACCTTGTGGCCCTATTGCACCGATGTCGCCTTTGGGTCCGACAGAACCAACGGGGCCAACCGCACCTTGTGGTCCCACCGCGCCGGTATCGCCCTTCGGCCCTTGGGGACCAATCGCACCCGTCTGTCCCTGAGAACCGGTCAGTCCAATGAGACCTTGCGGCCCTACAGCCCCCGTATCGCCCTTTGGTCCGGTAGGACCAACAGAGCCAATCGGACCTTGCGGTCCCACGTTACCGATGTCGCCCTTCGGCCCTTGGGGACCGACAGCGCCAGTTTGCCCTTGAGGGCCAGTCTGTCCAATCGGACCTTGCGACCCTACGGCACCAGTATCGCCCTTCAAACCACTGGGACCAATCGGGCCGACACTGCCCTGTGGACCTGGCACACCTTCCGGGCCGGGCGCGCCGTTGCCGGCGAGCACGATGTCGAGTGTCGCTTCGTGGCTGCTGGCGGCGTTTTCTTTGGAATCGAAGGTGGCAACGATCCCGTCGAGGCCGAGCGTAAACTCTGGCACGATGGCAATACCATCGTTCGGCAAAGCGCCGTCGATCCAATCCTGGACAAGTGCGGTGATGTCGAAGGAAATCCAATGCCGCTTGTATGCGAGGGTTATCGGTGTGCTGCCTGACTCTACTGGTCCCAAACTGGGAGCGTTTGTGCCGTTGATCGTACTCTCGATCCACGGCGTGGTCACTCGAACGACATCCACCATACCCGGCCTAGTGATGTTATCGCAATATAGGTTGAGAGTCGCCTTCACGACCTCCGTTCCAGTTGTCTGCGGCGGCAGATTTGTAAGCTGGAACTTGAGGTACGCGACGTTTTGGACGCCCTTTTGTGTGACGGCGATGCCGAGTGTGGGCTGGTTGTAATAAAAGCCGTGTGGAATGGCGCGGTTCACGGTTGTGTCGTCCGTAAGAATGGCTTCGGTGGCGCGGCTCGTCAGCACACTGGCGAGGTTGGCAAGGAGTGCAATGAACGCGATGAGGATGGGATGCGGTTGTTTCATGCGCACAGTTTTCGCAGATAAAATGCACGGAGCTGATCCCGCGCGGGATCAATCTTTCAAGATGCTTAGGGCAGAGTAGCGAGCGATGCTTTCGCCAAAGACCCAGTACAACCTCGCAAATGCGAAGAGTTATTTCGAGGAGCATCTCTGCGTCGGCGACTATTACTCCGAACGAGAACGGGTGGAGGGCGAATGGCTTGGTCTGGGTGCCGCGATGCTTGGGCTATCTGGAGCCGTTACACAGGATCAGTTCCTCGCGCTATGCGACAACCTTCACCCTACGACCGGCAAGCGATTGACCCAGCGACAGAAGAGCATGCGTCGGGATTCCACTACGGGCACCGAAATTGCCAACCGGCGGGTATTCTATGATTTCACGCTGTCGCCACCAAAATCCGTATCCATTGCGGCGCTGGCACTTGCCGACGAGCGCATTACTGCGGCTCACCGTGCGGCGGTGCGGGTTGCAGCTTCGGAATTGGAGCAATTTGCGACGACACGAGTTCACGAGGGCCAGCAGCTTTGGACGCGCCCCACCGAGAATGTTGTCGCGGCGCTTTTTCAGCACGAAACTTCCCGCGCGCTCGACCCGCATCTGCACACACATTGCATTCTGTTCAATGCCACGCACGATTCCGCCGAAGGTCGATGGAAAGCATTGCAAACCTATGGCATCCTTGCCGCGCAGAAATACGTCGAGAACGTCTATTACCACGAAATAGCGCGGGCGCTCCGTGACTTTGGGTACTCGGTCGTTAATTCAAGCCGGGGCGACTTTGAGCTTGCTGAAATTCCGAAAGAGATTCGGGAACGGTTCTCCAAGCGACACCGCGAAATTGATGAGAAGACGCGAGAACTTTTGATGTCAAAACCGGCGAAACGTGGTGAGAACATCTCGGCTATTCGTGAAAATATCGCGCACAAGGATCGCGCCAGGAAAGCGCCCCCGCTTTCAGACGAACGCCTGCGCGAATCTTGGCTCGGGCAACTCAGCGTTGATGAACAGCGGAGGCTTGTGGTTCCAGAAATCGCTGTCACACGGACACGCAAACTGACAGTTGAGGAAGCAGTCTCGTGGGCCGAAGAACATCTTTTTGAAAGGCGCTCAGTCGTACGTGAGCAGGAACTCTGGCGCCATGCCCTCAGCGCCGGTCGTGGGGCGGCCTTCTCTCTCTCCGAATTGAAGGCGGAAACAGCACGGAGAGATTATATTCGAACGGAAGGCGGCAAGGTGTCACAGCGGGATGTCCTTGCTCGGGAGTGGGAGATTGTGGAGATGGCTCGCGAAGGCGCACGCCAGCATGCGGTTTTGGCACCTCCGGAGCTACGTGTCGGTCGTGACCTTGCACCGGATCAGAAAAGTGCGTTCGAGCAGATTCTGGCTTCACCGGATTTCGTGACACTGTTTCGTGGCGGGGCTGGAACCGGAAAGAGCTATGTGCTTCGACGCATTCAAGAGGTTCTTGCCGAGATGGGATACACCACCGTCGTGCTTGCGCCACAGCGCCAGCAGGTGATTGACCTGGGCCGAGACGGGCTGACGGATGGCCAAACCGTCAGCGAATTTCTCCACCGCGGCACTGCCGCAAGGGGCGCAATCGTAATTGTGGATGAAGCCGGCCAGATCGGAGGAAAACAATTGCTGAACCTGCTTCAACTCGTTCAACGGCAGGGCGGCAGGGTGATCCTTTCCGGCGATACGCGACAGCACGGACCTGTGGAAGTTTCGGATGCCTTACGTGCAATCGAAAACTACTCCGGCCTGCATCCAGCGGAGTTGAACGAGATTCGCCGGCAAGATCCCGCTCGGGGCGCGACGGAAATCGAGCGCGAGCGAATCCTCGAATACAGGGAGGCCGTCCAGGCGGCAGCAGAGGGTGACAGCGCGACGTCATTCCAAAAGCTCGATGCCCTCGGCGCAATCATTGAGTGCGGAATTGGGGAGCAATCCGCCTGTCTTGCCGAAAGCTGTCTTCAACTTGCCGGCAAGGGCGAATCTGTCCTGGTGGTTTCCCAAGTCCGTTCAGAGGTTCGGGCCGTAAATGAAACAGTTCGAGCCCGGCTCATTGCGGCGGGCATTGTGAGGGGGCCAGAGCAGTCCGTTACCGCGCTGGAAGCGTTGGACCTGTCGAACGCGCAAAAAGCCGACGCGCGCTATTACCCTTCGGATGCGGTAGTGACTTTCAGAGACAGCCGTGCCTCATCGGGGGCGAGGCCCGGCAAAGTCATCGCCATTACTGCCGCAGGAGTCGCGCTTGAGATTGGGGGGAAGATTCGATTGGTTCCGCGAAAGGAACTTGACCGATTCACGGTTTGCCAGCCGCGTGAAATGACGCTTCGGGAAGGCGACCGGCTTCAACTCAAGACAAACGGCAAAGCCGGCGATGGTCGGAGGCTGGCGAATGGCGAAATCGTGACCGTCGCAAAGATAGCAGAGAGCGGCGCGATCAGGCTTGCCGATGGCCGCGTAGTGCCGGCTCAATTTCGTCAGTTCGTCCGGGGATACGCTGTTACCTCGTATGGCTCGCAGGGCAAAACGGTGGATCACGTCCTCTTCGGGGACTCCTGCGTGCGAGCGGCCACGAATGCCGAACAATGGTACGTCACCATTTCACGCGGTCGCAAAAGCGTCCGCATCTTCACCGCCAACAAAGCCCAACTCGCCGCGAACATTGCTCGCACCGGCCACCGCGAACTCGCCCTTGATCTCATCAAGCCGCCGAAACAAAGCCTCCGGGTGCGCAAGCAAGTTTTGCGCGGCATCCGGCGGGGCCGCGACCTTGCTCGCCGCATTTGCGAGATGGTCAGCCGCCGTGGTTTGAATCGGGGCATTCGCCTGCGCCCGCAAAACTCCATTCGAATATGAAAACCCGCTCCACTATATCCCGTGACTTGACTGCACCTGTCCAACCAGCTTGTTGGCAACGTGAAGCACAGGCGGCTTGCCTGCGCTTGGAATTGCCATCGGGCGAAACGCACATCCTTTCTTACGCGCATTTTCTGGCCGCGTGTCTCCGACGTGGCGACAGCGTCCCTGAGACGCTTTGCATTTCCTTCTCAGGCCATGAAATCGAAATCGACGGTCATGGTTTGCGCGAGCTGCTGCTCAGCTTGCAGGATTTGGCGGTAAAGTGGGTGCGAACGGCGCCTGAGCGTTTCCGCGGCCTGGTCGGGGACGATTCTGGCGTTGTCTCAAATATCCGAATCACCGCCGTGCAGTGATTCGTTTTCCGGTCGGTCACTTCGTTTGGTTGTGTAAACACCAATAGTCGCTTGGGCTGAATATCCTGGGCAGAAGCAGTCGAGGTGGATTCGCCTGGAGGTTGGCTGGGGCCGGCTTGCTTCCGCTCCAAAACGCAAATGCGGATGAATTGATCCGCGTTGAGATCACAGCGCGGCGGAATGGAGGGCAAGATAGGGAAGATACAAGAATATGGAAACACCCACTTCGCCGCTGCACTCGTCACCCCCGCCGGAATCCGAACGGCTCGCATATTCCGTGCAGGAAGCTGCTGACCTGCTCGGCGTCAATTATTTCAGCGTATATCGGCTCATCCAGCGCGGAAAACTGCGCGCGTGTCGCGCTTTACGTGGCAAGCTTCTCGTCCCCCGCTCGGAATTGTTACGGTTGCTCCGACCGATATGATCACCGGTAGATTTCTTCTTCCCAACGGACAGGCGTCCGCTGGCCGGGTTTGTCTCAGTGAATTTTTCTAAAATTGATCTCGCGCGGGGGCGGGGCCTTGTCATTACGCATGCGATCATCGGCGCTCATTTGTGAGTGCCGAAGAAAATTCAAAATGGGAGACGACGACGGTTCCTAATTTGGTCCGCTATCGGCCTTCCGAGACCTATTTCGCCAGATTTAAGGTTGGCGGCAAAGTCGTATGGAAGAGTTTGGACACCACCGTATTCTCTGTCGCCAAGCAGCGTCTGCCAGACCTCGTCCGCGAACATCGTTCTCGGGTGGAATCCAACCGGGCATTCACCAGCGGGAAAATGACGGTAGGCGACGCCGTGCAGGTGTACCTGGAAAAGGTGAACGCGAGCGTTTCCACCAAACCCCGCACCAAGCAATACCGCCACATGTTGATTGATTTCATCAAGCGTTCCTGGCCGGCGTTGTTCGCTATGGACGTGCGCAAGGTGAGCGAACGCGATTGCCAAGAGTGGCTCTCCCGCTATCAGAGGCAATATGCGCCAACGGTAGTGAATAACAGCGTTGGCACGTTGAGAGGCGTTTTTGAGGAGGCTGTGACAACAGGGGCGAGATTTAACAACCCCGCCGCCAAGCTTTCGCGGGTGCGCGTGGTCGCGAAAAAGCTTGAACTTCCCTCGCGAGAGGAGTTCCTGCGCTTCGTCGAGGAAATCCGCACAGCGGGAGCGGGCCAATCGAAGGACTGTGCAAACTTGGTGCGCTTTCTTGCCTACAGCGGCTTGCGGATTGGCGAAGCAAGGTACGTAACCTGGGCGGATGTCATGTTCCAGCGGCGCCAACTGTACGTCAGGGGAGACCCGGTTACGCGCACGAAAAATGGCGAAACCCGATTCGTTCCAATGATTCCCGAGTTGGAAGAGATGTTGGGGGAGCTACGGCGGGAACGACCGTCCGAAACGCCAACCGGCACGGTGATGCGGGTATTTGAATGCGAACACAGTATGACGAATGCCGCAGCAAGAATCGGCATGAAGAGAATCACCCACCACGATCTTCGACACCTGTTCGCCACGATCTGCATTGAGAGCGGGGTGGATATTCCGACCGTATCCCGGTGGCTCGGGCACAAAGACGGAGGGGCGCTGTGCATGAAAACCTACGGTCATTTGAGGCAGGATCACAGCCTCGCCCAAGCTCAGAGGGTGCGTTTTTCCGGCGCTGCGAACGTCTTGCAGATCGACGCCCCGTCCCATTCAGGGATTCGGGTTGCGCCGTAGCCGCACGTGGTACGAGAATCGAGGTGAGCCACAGAGTTTCTCCATGGGGAACCAAACGACGAAATTCAGGCGGATACAGTCGGTTTCGTTCGCCAACTCCCAGGCTGAATCCAAGCGATGAGAAGTGCCTGACGACCGCACTTTGGCTGACTATCAATTTGAGGTCATGACAAGCGACCAACTCGACGCCAAAATCCATGCTCTCGACCAGCGTTTGGGCGGCTGGCTCACGAGAAAGGACGGCACATTTTGGAAGGAAGCATGGACGCTGGTAAGAGAAATCGGCGCGGGTTTCAAAGGAATCCATTACCCGAGCCGCGAAGCCCACCAAGCCGCGTGGGATCGGTTTCAGGAATTGGTTTCCAAGATGAAGGCTGATAGCGAGCAGCATCGTCAGGAGCGCGAGAAGCAGTCGGACAGGTCGGCAGAGATCAAGTCAAAGGTCCTTTCCCTAGCCCGTCGTGCCTGGCCCCGGCAGAGCGGGTTCGAACAAATCGCGCTGTTTATTTCCGGGGTGGCAATGATGGAGGCCATCGCCACCGTAGCAGTCGAAGCGATTATGTGCGCCTTCGGGCAGGGCGACAAACGGAACGCGCTCCAGAAATGGCATGACGAATTGAAGGGCTTCAGCCACCACATGAAGGAGGCGTGGGCCTATTTCGAGCGGGAGAAGGGCCACCTGATGGGCCGGGACAAGACGGAATGCTTTAAGGTGCTCCAGGGCGTGTCGGAGGAACTCCAGCGAGCTTGGGAGGAATGGAAGAGGGAGAATGAGCGGCACCATGGGGACCGCCGCCTGCAACAGCAGGAACGCGACCGGGAGTTTGAGCAGAAGCGGAGCCGCAAGCGGGAATTAATCCGCAGGGCGCAGGGACTGGACCCGGATGACCGGACGGCGGCGGAACGTGCAAAGGGGTTGATGAGCGAATGGAAGGGAGTCGGTTTTGCCGGGCGCGATCACGAAGATGGGCTGTGGGCGGATTTTCAGATTGCGCTCAATGCCTTCTGGTCGTGCCGGAAGTCGGGAAGGCGCGACCGGCTGACGACAGCCCTGGGCAGCAAGGAGGAACATCTGCAAAAACTTCGCGGCTGGATTGTCCGCGATGAGGCGAAGCTCGACGAATTCAGGGGGAAGCGAGACAGCGCATGGAGCGATGGCTACCGGGATAAAATGCAGAGCATTATCGACGATATGGAGTCGCGCCTGGATCAGAACCGCAGCAAAGCCGCCGAGGTCGAATCCGCTATCGACGATATTGAGCGGACCCTTCGTGATCTGAATTGACGGCGGATACCGATGCCCCCGCTACCAGGGGGAAGCAGCACCCGCCCTGTGCGGAATTTGGGTTGCCCCTCACCGTAAACCGTGCGAAATCTCCGCCGAGGTCGTCCTCGAACCCGAAAATCTTGCCTCTGGACGCGAAAAACGCTGAGGTATAGAAAAGCGGTATAGAATGGCGGTTTTGGCCGAGCCAAAATTGCCAATTCTCCAGAGTAAACGCCAATGTAGCTCAGTTGGTAGAGCAGCTGATTCGTAATCAGCAGGTCGCGGGTTCGAATCCCGCCGTTGGCTCCATCTGCTAGACAGTGTTTGATGCCACTTTGAAAATTTCAGATTGCTGAACGTGGTACGGCATGGGATACGGCATGAATGAAGACGCAAAAGGCATTCAAAATTTTCGAGCGTAAGCGGGCCAGTGGAACCACGGGATACCGTGTAGATTTAGGGGAGGTAAACGGCAAGCGCCGGTTCAAAGACTTTGGCAACAAAGAGGCTGCGGAAGCCTACCGGTTCAAAATGGACGGAATACCTACGCGATAACCAGCGCGAAACTCGGAAGTTGTTCCGGTCGTCAATAGAAGAACGCCGCAGCATTTTGCACCCCTCGGGGGCGTTTGATGCAGCCTTCGCTGTCAAACTCTCGTACCGTTTCGGTGATGGACGCCCCTTTAAATCCTGACGACAGCACCCTGCTTGGGCGTTTCCTCGACCTCGTCGCAGGCCGCGGGATCGAACTCTATCCGGCCCAAGAAAACGCCATCCTGGAGATATTCGCGGGGAACAATGTCATCCTCAAGACGCCCACGGGCTCCGGCAAGTCCCTCGTGGCGGAGGCCCTCCACTTCATGAGCCTCTCCCAAGGAAAACGCTCGGTTTATACCTGCCCGATCAAAGCTCTGGTAAACGAAAAGTTCATGGCGCTCTGCCGTCTGTTCGGACCGGAGAATATTGGCCTCGCCACGGGGGACGCATCCGTCAATCGGGGTGCCCCGATCCTCTGCTGCACGGCCGAAATCCTCTCAAACATCGCCCTTCGCGATGGCTCGAAAGCCGGCATCCGGGACGTGACCATGGATGAGTTTCACTACTATGGTGACCGCGACCGTGGGGCGGCCTGGCAGATCCCGTTGCTCACAATGCCGCAAACGCGCTTCCTGCTGATGTCGGCCACCATGGGGGACAGTACTTTTTTCGAATCCGAACTGACCCAGCTCAACGGACGTCCCACGATTGCGATCATTTCAGCGGATCGTCCAGTCCCCCTGGAGTTCTCCTACTCTGAAATCCCTCTGGCCCAGACTGTCGAATCCCTCCTGTCGTCGGGCAAAGGCCCGGTCTATGTCGTCCATTTCAGCCAGGGGGAGGCAGCCCAGAGTGCGCAGGATTTCACCAGCATCAATGTTTGCACCCGCGAAGAAAAAAACGCCATCGCCGACGCCATTGTGGGCTTTCAATTTAACAGTCCGTACGGTCCGGATGTCAAAAGGTGGTTGCGGCATGGCATCGGGCTGCACCACGCGGGCCTGCTTCCCAAATACAGGGTGCTGGTCGAAAGACTCGCTCAGCGCGGCCTCCTCAAGGTCATTTGCGGCACTGACACTCTCGGCCTCGGCATCAATGTTCCCATCCGGACCGTCCTATTCACCCGCCTCTGCAAGTACAGTGGCGAAAAGACCGCCATTCTCACCGCACGCGATTTCCACCAGATCGCCGGCCGCGCCGGACGCAAAGGGTTCGACGATCTGGGTTGGGTTGTCGCCCAGGCTCCGGAGTACGTGGTGGAAAACCTCCGGCTCGAAGAAAGCGGCAAGAAGTTCGTTAAGCGGAAGCCGCCCGAGAAGCATTTCGCCAACTGGGACAACAATACCTTCACCCGCCTGATTTCCGCGCCGCCCGAGCGGTTGGCGAGCCGCTTCCAGGTCACCCATGGGATGCTTCTCAATGTGCTCAGCCGCAACGAGGACGGGTGCCGGGCCATGCGCAATCTCATCAATGATTGCCACGACTCCGCCAAGGAGAAGAAGGCTCATCGCCGCCGCGCGTTCCAACTCTTCCGCGCCCTGATCGAGCGGAAGATCATCGAATTCATCCCGAAAACCTCGGAAGGCGCCAAAGTGCGCGTCAACGCGGAGTTGCAGGAAGACTTTTCGTTGAACCAGACCCTGGCTATCTTCGTCCATGACACCATTCCTCTGCTCGATCCAGAGTCCCCCGAATACCCGCTGCTGATTCTCACCCTTGCAGAATCGATTCTCGAAGACCCGGACTTCATTTTGCGCAAACAACTCGACCGGGTGAAAACCGACGCGATGGTCGAAATGAAAGCCCAGGGGCTCGACTACAGCGAGCGCATGGAGGAGTTGGAAAAACTGGAATATCCAAAGCCCAATCGCGAGTTCATCTACCCTGCCTTCAACGCATTTGCCGCCCGTCACCCATGGGTTGGTACCGAGAACATCCGCTTGAAGTCGATCGCCAGGGAAATGTTTGAGGATTACCGGTCCTTCGCCGATTACGTCAAACTCTACGATCTTCAACGCGCAGAGGGCATCCTGCTGCGTCATCTTTCCGGTGTTTACAAGGTTCTCCAGCAAACCGTTCCCGACAGCGCAAAGGATGACGGTGTTCTTGAAATCGAGCACTACTTCGCGCTGATGCTGCGCCAGGTTGATTCGTCCCTCATCCAGGAGTGGGAGAAGATGCGCGACCCCAACTACCGCCCGCCCGCCGAACCCGACAAAACCCCAAAACCTGAAGCCGCCCCCGACATCACCCGTAACCTTCCAGCCTTCAAGGCCGCCATCCGGGCGCGGATCTTCACATTCCTCCGGGCTGCGGCCAGCGGCGATATTGAGGGTGCCATCGCTGAGTTTCCCGATCAGGATGGAAATCATCCGCGTGCCGACAGCGTCAGGGATGCCCTGACTTCCTACCAGGCCGGACACCACCGGATTCGCCTCGACCCCGAGGCCCGAAATTTGCGGCATCTCCACGTGACGCCGAGCGAGGACAACCTGGCCTGGAACGTCCAGCAAACGATTGTTGACCCAGAGGAGTTCAACGACTGGGTGGTCGAATTGCAGGTGGATATCGGCGCCTCACGGGAAGTCGGGACTCCCGTGATGTGGATGCTCGGAATTCATCCCTTGTCGTGAGAAGGCCGCGTGCGTGGTCCGAGCATTCTGTTTTTCTGATTACTTGGCTCTGGAGCGGCAAATTCTGTGATGTTGGTCGCGTGGCGCATCCACTCTGGACCGTACCTCATCGGACCGGTTTGGTAGCAGGCCGATAGGCGAGGTAAAAAGGAACGCCGCCGAATCGGCGTCCTCTGTGGCAAGCGTCGATTCAAGCCCGGTTCCGTTCCGAACGGCCAGCGGCTTTCTCATGATCGATCGCGAGACAGCCGTGTCGCCGCAGCATGCGGCAGACTTCCTCGAGTTCGTCCTCGCCCATAACGTCGTGCACATCGGCCGCGAGATTTGCAAGGAGGTATCGTTCTCGATGTGGTGGGAGACGAACATTTCGAACCCGGGTGCGATCCTCGAGGCCGAGTATTGCATCGACACGACCTACCCGGTGTGGAAGGCGCAGATCGACGAGATTCCGTATGGGTCGCCGTACGTGCAGGCGAATGTGACGCAGACCGTGGGAACGATTTCGGTGACGGGGAGTGTGACGGCCGGGAGCCGGAAGGCGGCGGATGATTCCGCTACCGGACGGAGTTCAAGTTCTTGGCGCGAATGGTGAGCCTGACGGCGCAGGTTTGACGACGCGCCAATGCCGCTGGCCGGAGCA
>Ga0182030_10001202_pt1 | contig 52770 bp, 38 predicted proteins | sample 812S3MmetaG_FD_121299 | JGI IMG/M metagenome (GOLD analysis project Ga0182030, IMG submission 121299) | Permafrost microbial communities from Stordalen Mire, Sweden - 812S3M metaG (Illumina Assembly) | ecosystem: Environmental > Terrestrial > Soil > Wetlands > Permafrost | place: Sweden...
CGGCTCTTTCGGCGACATTCAAGAACTAGCAGCCACGACAGGGCGTGTGTCTGGCTTAGGGGATGATAAATCCATTGAGTTGACGATGAAACTGCTTATGCAATATCGTAAGTCAGTGGAGGGCACGAAAGACTTCATGACTAACCTGAACAAGGATTTCAGAACGGCGGGGCTTTCGGTAACTAAATACGTTTCAATTCTCGATGAAATCACAGGGCAGTTTGACCGTATGAACAAATCTATCGACCAGACTTCGGGGATTCTGCGTGCTCTTGGTACGACAGGGCGTATGACATCCGAAGACCTCGAAGCAAGCATGAAGACAATTCTCGGAGACCCCAAGCGTGATGTGGGTATGCAGATATTCCTAAATTCCCAGATGAGGAGACCGGGGGCTGGCGGCGGGGCAAGCGTGGCTACTGAAGCTGCCGCGAAGCAAGCTGTCTACGCTGGTACTGAAGCTGATAATGCGATTCAAGCGTTAACGGCTCTCGGCGCAGGTAAGGGGTTAACCGACAAACAGATTAAGGAAAAGATACAAACGCCGCAGGGTCGTGACGAGTTGAACGCGATGTTGACTGGGTTTTCATCAGACAACCCTATGGTTGATTCCAAAAAACTCAAAGCTGCTCAAGGGGCGCTTGAGACTGCGGGGAAAGAGGCGCAAAGAGGGCAGAAAATGGCAGCGTGGGCGGCAGGAACGCTGTCGGATAACGAAATGCAGGCCGTCAATATCGGTCTCGGTAAAAATCCGCAGGTACAGGCAAACGAGAACTTAGCGGCTGCAAAAACGGTTATGCAATTAGCGGGTATAAGCACGAAGGCGCTATACGAAGAAGGTGGAGCCGCGAATACTCAAGAGTTTGAACAAGCTTCGAAAACGTTCGGCCTTGCGCCCACATTTCTTAGTGACCAGCAAAAAATATTAAAAGAAGAAGGCGATGCTAGGTTAAAAGCCGCATTGACTAACGAGACCACTGCGAAAGACACATACGACATGTTCAGGGGGAAGGGAGGAATTGTCGGGCCTGACGCAGAACGACGGAAAAACGCTGACGGAACGATGGAATCTTATAAGGAAGCCCTCGAACGGTGGACTAAGGAAAAGACGGCGGGGGGCTTTGGTGGGAAATTCCAGCAGCTTCTTCGAGGTCAGGATGAGGGCCTCATCGCTTCGTATGATTCAGCGGCATCAATAACAGCCGCGATGTCAAAGACAGATAAAGATAAGGCAAAAGCTGACATAGACGAGCAGGCCCGATCCGTAGGTATGGTGACTCAAACTTCGGCGGAAATTTTTGCGACGGCGTTCAGTTACTACTTCAATGCAATCATCGACATTCTCACAGACATATCGTCATTTTTTGGGGGCACATCGAAGGCGGATAAAGAGCAAGCAAAGAAAATGTCGCAGGATGCACAGACACCCCTCGCGGAGGCTCTGGTTCAAAACGGACGCCTGATTGATGATATAAAGAATAGGCTTCTCACAGCGACAGGAAATGACAAGGACACTCTTAAAACGCAACTTGACGATGAACAAGGCAAACGCTTGAGGTTAGAGCAGGCAAAAGCGGGGGACAATCAATCCCCGCAACAAATGTCTAACGCCTTCGACATAGCGAAAGATGAGTTCAAGTACACGCAGGCACAGATGTTGAAGGGGTTAGATGCTGCCGGAGATAAAATTGTCGATAACCTCGTGACCCTAACACCCGAACAGATGGCAAGTCAAAAGGATTTATTCGCCAACATAGACCCAGCCTCGATGACCACGACGACGGACAAGAATGATAAAAACAAAGTAATCAACTATATCTACAACACACAATACGACACCACGCACAACATGAAAACGGGCGTGATGGATGATGCCCAGAAGACGGTCGCCGCCCCGCCGCCGATGGAGCCCCCCGTTTTAACGGGGGGTTAACAACAGATGCCAATTACAGCCTCCAATCCGATTGCACTCTCTCTCGCCAATGCGATTGCTCTGGCGAATGGGTACAATATTGTGGGCTCTGTCCCGAACAACAACAACAACCCGGGCTATTTGAAAAACGGGGATGTGGGGTTTGGCGTGGACAGTATGAGAAACACCGTATACGGAACTTCCGAAATGGGGAACATTGCGCTGCAAGCCCAAGCCGCTCACATTTTGAATGGGGACAACAAAACTTTCAGTTACGATCCTAACAAAACTCCGCTGAGTATCGTAGGGGCAATCCTCGCACCGAATGATGCGACTTGGATAAAGAACGTTTCCGCCTCATTGGGGGTCAACCCCGCAACTAAGCTGGGGGCTATTGCCAGCGGTTCGACTCGGGTCACACCCGCACTCCAGATTCTACCCAGTAACAAGTTGGCACTGCAAGGGACACTACCGGGGCAGGTGCAACCATCGGACGCGGCATCGGCGGGTAACTCCACGTCCCCTCTCGGGTTTGACGTGACCGCCGCCGTCCCCGTGGCGGGAGCGACCGTTTATAGCTCGCAGGCGGTGCAAGCCAATGCCGTTAGTCAGAATCTTCAAATTTCCGATGCTTCCATGAGTGCAGCCCCGTGGTACCAAGACCACAATCTACTCACTGGAAATCAGCGTATTCGCGACAGCGTGTTGCCCGTAGCTTTTCAAGTGTACTTGAGTAAATCGAGCAACTCATTGCTGATAAATCCCATGACAAAACAGCCAATCACCCTGCGGTTGAACGCATCTATAACCCAAATTACCATTTTAAGCAAACACGTTGTCAATCGCCAACCGACCCGCACTGGTATGCTCGTTACGTTTTGGGGTATGGCTGCCGACACCATTAGTGGTACGGCATCAACTGGCGTCTTCATAAACCAACTTGGAGTCACGGACTACTTCAGTACAGCTAAAGCCACAGACGATATCACCACAAAAATCGGTATGGCGTATAGCAACGACCCAGACGTGGAGATGGCGGTAGCCGCCAATCCAGAAGCGTATCGAGTGGCGGCTCAGGACGGCTTCATGGAGTTCCTGAAATTGTTTCAGATGAATGGTAACGTATGGTATACATCGGCTACGACGACCGATCCCACTCAGTTGAATCAGTCTCAGGTAGCCCCCGCCGTGTGGCAACAAAACGCTGGTGCAACGAACATTCAGCAGAACGCCAGAAATAACGACGTGCGATCTAAAGGGTATGTCGTAATGTCGTTCAGAAACAACTTGTATCTGGGGTACTTCAAATCGCTTTCATGGACAATGGACGCCGAGAAGCCGTTCCAATGGGTTTTCAATTTTACGTTTCAAGTGGAACGCACGCTCACGGCGTACTACTATCCAATAGCGCCAGCGGCCCCAACGGTTACGAATGTTCCGATCAACACTCACCAAACTCCAACTTTGGCCTTGCCGAGCCCACTGCCGCCGGGTCCATCTACAGGATCATAAGATATGGCAAACGCAAACGACATCAGCGACGTACAGACACAGGGAGTAGGCGGCAGCACGACTGGTTCACCTCAGGTGCTCCCCATTAGGGGAGAGAAACGCATCCTGCCAATTCCAGTCAACCCGCCAACGTTGATTCCTCAGTTTGAGCAAGCCTATAACCATTCAAGTTCAAATCTGGGCTCACCACAGGACGAGGGGTATTACCCAACAGGGCGAACGCAACTTATTGAGTATCAAGATTTTTACGTTCGCGCTGCATTGAAGCCTTTCGTAGACTATGTGACGATTCGCATCCTGAATCGAGGACAAAGCGCAACGGGAACTCCCGACCCAACAACTAACGCAATTTATCGGTTTCTCATCAACCCGAGTCAGGTTCAAATCAGTCGAGCAACGCTGGACGCACAGTCATTCGCTCGCTCTGGATGGCAGTTCGGTATATGGGGTGAGGATGCAGTTCACGTCACGCTTACGGGAAAGACGGCGGGGCAATACTGGTCTTTTGGTATCACCGATAGGTATCAACAGTACAGCCAGTCCTACCGCAACCTCGAACAACTTCAGGTGGTATTCGAAAACAACGGCTACTGGTTTGAAGGAGAACAAGCCGCATCAGGCCCACTTTCCGCTGACTTTGCCCGTCGCCGTATTAAAATGCACCAAGACGTGGAACTTACCGTTGGGAACTTTGTTTGGTCGGGTATGTTTGAGAGTTTAGAGATTTCTCAAAATGCCGACACGCCGTTTCTTGTGGATTTTACCCTTGCGTTTACCGCGTGGAAGGAGCGATACCGATCTAGTTCCCCATACCCACTCCAAATCGCAAATAACACACAACGTGGAAATTCGTATTCTGCTTACGCTGCAACGCAATCCGCCACTGCAACGTCTCCGGGGACGGCACAGGCTACCGCCCAGCAACCACCATCGGCAACACCCGTTGGTTTAGCCACACCCGCAACCCCCAACGTAAATTCAAATTCGCCAGCGGTTAACTCGTTTTTTACTGGGATCAACCTGTTTCCAGTGTCCCCCAACGTTAGTGACGCTACGCCCACACAAGTTCCTCTCGCACCCACGATTGGTGGGGGGAGTTTTTCAATTGTAACGGGCACGACTGGAGGTAAGTAATGCCTCTTACCCCAGAACAACAAGCAATCGTTGATGCCACAGGACCAGCGCAGACGACGACATCCGCTCTTTCCAGCCCGACAACAGCGAATGCGCCCCCAACCACAATTCGCAACATCTCGCAGACGGTTCAAGAGCGAGAAATTATCAAGATTGCCCCCGATTTAGCGGTGTACCTTGAGGGGTTCCCCTATCTGGTGAACAACTTCATCAGTGACCCCGAAACAAACAACCCCTACACTGTCGTGGGGTTCAACGATTACGTCACATCGTTTAATGCGGGGTATGACACGGAGAACCTCATCCCAGCGGCGTCGATTCAACTTACCGTACCGAACCACGTCAAGCATCTTTTTCAAATGCCGGGCGGGAACAACCTTATTCAATCAATGATGGCGGTGCAGGTTTTTGCAAAGGGCTACTACTTCGGCAACGACGGCTCAACGCTGTTTCGGCGAGTTTTTAAGGGGATTGTCAGCCACATCTCTATGGCTGACGATGGTAAGATGCTTTCAATTCAGGTGCAATGTAACGGCACTCTCCGCATGTTGGAGTTGATGCAGGTGGAATTGGCACCCGCTGTAATTTCGAACTCCCCTATGGGCACCGTACCCACAAAAACAAATTTGGCGTACTGCAACCCCTACCTGATGATCGTGGACATGTTCCTTCGAAGAATCTCGACCGAGGGATATTACATTGGCACCGTTAACCAGAACAACCCCGCCTTTGGTGCCGAGATAAAAAATTCTTCGGACGCATATAATCAAGCAGTGCTTGCTGGGTTCGTCCCCAAGTGGCAAAGCATTCTCGACGGGTTGAAAAAAGACGTGCATTTCTATGGGGTCACGTACAAGGAGCCCGCGCTGAATGATCCAACGAAGCTAACCAATCTGTCGCTCGTTTATGAAACACAGGACGACAACAAGAAGGGCGCAGCCAACGATAAAATCCCATCGCTAAATGAAACCCAGCAACTCGGGGCTCTTGCACTCACTCAAATTGCCCCACTCCCCACCGTAGCCACGGGCACCGTACAAACCACTGCGCCAAGTTCTAACGCCCCTTTCCCCGCCATTCGGCAGTATCTTCCAGACATGGAAATAGCATCGATTCAACTTTTGAATGGGAAAATTGTCAATCGTTTGGATGAAGTTCGTCAGGTTCTTCACGCCATTCTTTATGAGGGGTATCAGGATGTCGATGGTAAGATCATCTTCAAACCGCCCCTTTACAATTTGGATGTAGCAAACGACAACATTGGAACTGCTACAACCACAGTTCCCGCCGCAAATAGCGGCGGTGCGGGTGCCACACTACCAAATTCGTCCACTTCCAATGGGGGTGCCAGCCAAGCAAACTCCGCGACCGAAATCACGGCTGCGAATAACCCGTTCGTTATCTATCTGTCGGAGATCATCACCGAGCAGGAGACCGAAGATGAGGCAGCCGTCCGAGTTACTCGTATGACGGTGCGGGGCAACTGGGAGCCTAGCTTTCAGTTCGCTGGTTCGGAAGATTATCTCCTCGAAACTGTGGAATATATCGATATTCCGAAGCTACAGAAATTTGGTCTTCGGGAAACCCCAACTCAGTCAGTCGGCTGGTTTAGAGATGGGGATAAATACGGTTTGTTTGCGTATGCGGTTTCGGAGACAATTCGTGCTAACCGTGGGTATCGCACATACACCTGCACGATCCCAATGCGCCCAGAACTCAAGCTCGGCTTCCCCGTGTTCCTGCCCCATCGAGACATGTACGGTTATGTCAAATCGATTCAGCTACAGTATAATCAGGGCGGGGCGGCAACCATGACGGTTACTCTCGACGCTCTTCGTCGTCGCCCATTGCTGCCGACTCAAAGTACAACCGCCCAAGGAAGCCCAATAACCGTTTTTGCAAGTCAGCCAGATTTGGTCTATCAGTGGACAAGTGCCCCCGTTCCGCCAACTTCAGGTCAATCCCCCAGCACAACGGTGTCATCCACATACCCGCAGGGAAGTTCATTCGCCCTCGGCTCATCCCCCTCCAGTTCATTTACTGCGTTGAGTACAAGCTCGTCGAATTCCTGTCTCGTTCAACCCGCCCCGAATTCTCCCGCGAATCTCGTGGGGTTGCCAGCGACGGTCCAGACGACACCAGATCAGGCACTAAATCCTCAACAGCAGGCAGTACTCAAAACTCAGCAAACAAGATTGGGCACTTCGATGGGGATTGAGCCCGACAGCGCGACAGCGTGTTTCCGTGTTCAAAACGATGTTTTTGCGCCGTATCAAATGCCTCTTTCCGTCACCCAAACTGCGGGCAGTGTGCCTACATTATCCGCACCCCAAGGAAGTTATTCAACCAATGCGAACGGCGGGGGAGTCTTTAAGAAGCAGCGAGTTGTAGATTCAGCGTATTATCACGATATTCGTCGCACAATGCCATTCACGGATGGTAAGGGTTATGAGGTTGTTGCACCATTCCCGTGGGGACGGTACATCACCCTGCGTCAGGCATTTAAGGAATTCACTCAGGATGGGTACGTCGTTAACCCCCTGTTGGTTGGCCCTGATTCCTACGTTCCCTCCGATCAGGTGCAGGCGCTCCTCGCAGCGGGATTGGTCACTCCCACGGGTCAGGGCGAGACGGTGGATCAACTGCTAACGCAAATGAGTAAAACAGCGATATCATCCGACACCACCATCATTGTCCTTTCATATTCAGGGCAAAATACAGTCTCGGATTCGGCGTTGATGACAACCGCTCAGCCCGATGTCAATTCGGCCATTCAGCAGCTTCAAAATACGATCACCACCCAAAATCAGGCTATCGCCGTATTAGTAAGCGGTGGGGTTTCGCCAACACAGGCTACGGCTGACGCATTAGCGAGCATCACGACGCCCAACCCAACTGCAAATATAGGGCTTACATCTAGTCCTTCGTCACCGCCAAAGGATTTGTACCCGACCACGAATCAACAAGGAATTAAGTAATGAACGTTCAGGATAATTCAGTACTCTATCCACCGAGCCCTCTAACAAGAGGCCGAACGCAGTTGCAGTACGAGATTTTCATTGGTCGCGTGCTCTCGGTTGACCAAGAACGGATAGTGTTGACGCTAGAAGACATCCGTGACGGTACGGTGTACAAGGAAGTTAGCATCTTCCCAAGCGAACACTCGTCCGTTGAAGCGACTGTTATCCAAATGCCAGAGCAGTTCTCAACCTGCGTGGCGTGTCATACAATGTACTTGCAGGGGTTCAGCCAGATTGCCATCATAAGCTGGATCACCAGTAACGTTACAAAGGCTTTGGACGCCATCGCCACTCGTCCGATTTCCGGCACTGTGATTCAAGGGCAGTCCGACCGTCTGCGCGGCACCTACCGAAAAGCTTACCCGGGGCAGAAGACCTCATCCTATACAGGCGGCTACACGGAAAAGATCGACACGGGTTGGGATCGTGCTGGGTATGACTTCAGTCGAGACCGCCTCGATCCTGAACGTCGGCAGTGGACTCAGATCACGGGGCGGCACGTCGGATACTCCGATGCGGGTCTCTCTTTTCGTGGCACGGTGAATCGCCCGAATGCGGTCAACATAACCCCCGCCGTACTGCCTGATGGGAGCTACCAGTACGTATACTATCTCGCACCGGGATCGCAGCCAACCGACCGCTACATGTCGGGTAAGCCCGATGTAATTCCGTTTGTTGAGAACACGGAACTCACGCAAGAGTTTGCTCTTGATTACCCGCTACCCGCCGAACTTCTTCAGACCGACCTGTTTGACCAGCTTCTCGGAACCACGCAATCTCCATGGACCCGCACGTCCATTGGTGCGCTCCCGATAACGGGAGCTACGCCCCCCACCACCGTCGATGCAACCGCCGTCATTCCGAAGGTTTTGGCGGATAACCAGACGTATCTCATACAGCAAGGTGTCGATCATCCGTATGACACCACGGCCACACCAGTAGGTCCGACACTGAATGAGGGTGCTACGCCGCAACGTCGAGCGTTCATCGTGGAAAAGGTCGCGGGCACGCTCGTTGGGTACAACCGTTTCGACAAGGGGACCTACGGTCACGTACTTAAGCCAGCCCTGTTCCCCTACACATCACAAGGGCGCTTCGGTGCGGATGTGGATTCGAGCTATTTGGCGGTTAAGGATTCAACTAATCACGCTGAAGCTCGGCTCGCGGCGTCGGCTCTTGCAATTCGGTTTCCCCACGAGTACAACACGACTCGCCTTGACGTGACTAAAGAGGGATTCACGAGCATGGAAATCGGTTCTACACTTCCGAAAGAGAACAACCAATTCGGTGGTGACTACGAGCACCCCCACGGCGCGGGTCGGTCATTGGAAGCTCATTTTGTTGGCAGTGTCAAGGCGGTCATCGGTAAGAACCGTGACGAGGAAGAAGCCATTGATCTTCAAGCGTTAGGGCAGGTGGTTGTTCGTATCGGGGCGGACGATCAGGGATTGCCTAACGCTCGTCGCAGCGTACAGACACAGATTCGCGGCAAAGCCGATGCCCCAGCCGACCGTCAGTTGCAGTATTGGGACTCTAGCCATCTGGGACTAAAGGTTGCGGGGGATTCAGGCGTTAACGCTCAGGGCTACAATAAGACTGGTGCCGAAAGCATTTCACTTCAAGCAGCATTCGACGGAGCGGCGGTTATTCGCCTCGGAGCCCGCAACCCCGCCGCCCTTCGTCGGCATTTGATTAACGGTTACGTGGATGGTCAGGGGATCACCGCATACGGTGTGGGCAATTCAGGCCGAATCGACTCTCATACCGTTGGGCGTCCGAACTACGGTGGTGGGGACAGTAAGTACGCCTTCCACGACATGACAACGGCTGGCGCACCGACTTTGAACATGTTGCCTTACAACACGGCGGCATACAACGCTCTTGGCACGCCCCTTCCAATTAACCCGAACGTGACGCCAGCAACTTCGGCTATGGACCAACACGGGTTGTCGTTTGATTTCCATTCAACTCGGGATATGTTAGTTCGCGTCGGGAAGAACCCGGGATCGGGTCAATCCATATTGATCGATTCGGCTGGCGGTTTAGTCGCGACTATTGGGAAGGACAACACGGGGCGTTCGATCACTGCATCGTTTGACGGCGGCGTGCAGATCACCATTGCAGCAAATAATAGCGGCAAGGCCCTCCAGCTTGAGCTTCTAGGTGATATTGACATTGTACAGAAGGGCAACTTCCAATTCCTGTGCACGGGCGATCTTGTTACACAGTGTGTGACATGGAATCACGTCAGCCTGACGGATACTATCTTTACGCAACAGAAACTTGTTCAGTCGTCTTTGACACGCCATACAGTAGAGGCCCCCGATATCGTGCACAATCAAGGAACGCAGGTTCCAGCACCGGGGGGAGAGAATAGCTAATGAGCGCCCCTTCAGGTAGTCTTTTTCCGATCTTAACCCCGGGAGCAATCATCCGCCACACCCCTGCGGGCGACCCCACTGTCGAGCAATACTACCATAAATCGATGGAGGACGGACGTTTGCTCGAAGCCAGCGTTGGAGATGCGAACAATCAACTGCTCGAATTGAAGATGCGGATCACCAAGGACATTAACACTTGGCTGAGCATGAATCAACTTGCCGTAGATGGACAGCTTGGCCACACGCCCCGCGTGCCAAAGTACATTGCGGACTCGATTAAATTGTTGCAAACCGTCAGTAAATATCAAAAAGAGTTGTCGGGCGTAATCACGGCGGTGCAACAAAATATCGCCCTACTCCTGACGATGAAGAATAGCCTAACCTCTATGGTTCAATCGAGCCTGAATGCTCTTGCGAACCTGCTGAACAACATCTGTAATTGGAATCTTCCGAAGATACCGTCTATTCCAAACCTGATCGCTGACGGACATTTCAACTGGAATGGATTTACCTTCTCTCCGTTGCAAGCGTTCGCGAAGTCAATCGGCAACCTTCCGAAATTCAATTTCAATTTTTCGTTTAGCCAGTGCAATTTGCTGAGCTTGGGGTACAACCCCACGACTCAGCCTTCGTCGCTCACTCAGATGAACGGCAACGTCATCAATCCCTCGGCGCTTTTCATCCCACCGCTGGGCGGCACCATAGCGACTGAGAGCGAAACCCCAGCGCAGATGCAAGCGATTACATCGTTTCCAGTATACGCCGCGTTCAATCCGAACTCATCTATGTTGGGTGCGGTTCCCGACCCCCACACGATCATCTCGGATTACCAGATGCCGTCCGCGACGTACCAGAGCAACATCGTGAGCATTGTGCCCGCTCTTCGCGGCGACACCGTAGAGCCAACCGATCTCGACTACGCCAATCCGAATCTGGTTGTTCGGCAGGCAAATCTCCGCAAGGATTTGGTGCACTACATCACACTGGAACAAGTGGTTGCTTCGAACTATGACCCGTATATCACATCCGCGTGGTTGTTTTATCTGCAAATCTGTCGTAATGGGCGTGGCGGCAATTGGCTAGCGAGTTTCCAAGCGGTTTACAATCAATACATCGTGCCGTCTCTCACCGCGTTGGCGAATAACCCCATTCCGTGGAATAACGTACTCGGGAGCTTGGGCGATTTTTACATGGGTGTTTGGGTTGCTGGTACGACTTACGAAGCGGGCGACGTAATTGTCTACAACAGTGCATTTTACACCGCCCTTGCCGCGAACACGGGGCTTGAACCCGACACTAATCCCATCACTTGGCAAACTCCCCCGCCCACGGGTATCGTGTATCAAAACACGCCAACTGACATACCTCTGGTTGACACACTCGTCGCGGCTGGAGCGGGCACGCAAGCTCAATTAAACATCTTGTGGCGGCTATCTTACGTCGAGGCGTCCTTGTTGGGTTACACTCGGACGGCACTTTGGGACGGCGGTGGGGATTCGAACTACCTTTCGAGTTTCACTGGAACTGATCTTGATTATCAGCCCACCACGATAGGTACGAATATGACAAGTGAGATTCTGGGCTCGGGGACGGCGGCATACCCCGTATCCGTCATCATTCCGACCTCGATCAAGGCAATTTTTGATGAAGTTGTGGCTCAGGCGACCCTCAGTATCGCGAATGACACGACATACCAGTCGTCTTACCCGCGATTCAAGTATGTTTATGACCAATTTGCCACGGCAACTCTTGTGGATAGGTTTACTCAATTCTGGAGAACTTTCAACTACAATTTATTGCTGCTGCTGGCTCAAGACCCATATCTCGTGTCGTTCGTCGCATCGTATGAGGGTGCGCTGGATTCTGCAATCGACCCGCTCGGCAGCCCCACGGACTACAACATCATATCGGCGGATGCCGCGAGTCGCAACCGTAGCTGGACTCCCGGGACTCCGCTGTTGAATATTCCCATTGCCCCTATCGTGGCATACGCAAACAGTACCCCGCCATCTGGCCCGACCAGTGGTTGGTCTTCGGCGACTCAATTTGACGCCAATACTTTCTTGCTGCGCCCCGACGTTCAGGCGCTTCCAGTTCCAACGCAGTTGGCTATGTTGCGAACGAATATTAGTTATGCGGGGTTGAGTCTATTTGTGCAACAAGCGGTTGCAGAAGTCGATAACCAAATTGCCAACGCTCAAAGCATTATCTCCTCATCACAACAGTTGGGGTTTGCGGTCGCCGCTTTAGGTGATACCACAGTGGTTCCTCAAGGAGCGGCAGGCGTAGCGGTGCAATTCGACGAGACAGATTTCGATCTCACGGGCAATGTCACCAGTCCGACCACGTTTACCATTCAAAGCGCGGGAGATTACGCAGGCTACGGGCAGGTTGTTTGGGATGCGACTGAAATGGGCAATTACACGATCACCGTGACCCAGAATGGGACCCCGATCTACACGATTTCATCCGACCCCTCGGCTTCGCCAGCCAACCCCCTGACGTTGCCATTCTCGTTCACGGGAAGTTTCGCGGTGGGAGACATTGTGCAGGTGGTTGCTTCCCAAAATACATCATCTCCGCAGAACGTGTTGCCGACAAGCTATTTCAGCATGATCCTTACGGGCGCAACCTCCGCTCCGTCTGTTGCCCTGATAGCGACGGATATTGCCAATAGTTTTGTGACGGACAACCCCATCGCTGCTTTGACGGTTGTTAGGGTCCAACCCGATGGGAGTGTCGCCCCCGTGGACCCGTCTATACCACTCGTCACAGCCGTTACAACGGATGTCACAGGCGCGTTCGTGGCAGTTACAGTGGCGACACCCGCCTACGGCAACCCGTACAATTTCACCGTTGGGCAGGTGAATCCAGTTGTGTTTTCAGGTTTGCACGTGGCGACTTTCTTAAACGGTCAGGCGGGAACGATCTTCGCTACGCCGACAACCACCACGTTTGTCGTTCAACTTTTCACTCCCACGTCTCACGTGAGCTATTCTGCGGTTGAAACCTCGGGCTCCGTGCTGTATGCTATTGATAGTTCGGGCGTCGTACTCGCCCCGCTTCCAGATGGTGTCACCCTCACATCGGCTGCCGCTGGCGATGCAGTGTCCGTAGGGACCGAGTATGGTGGATTGTTCTCGGCTACGGGAGCCAACCTCACGATTGGCGGCCTTCTCTATGCGGGGCTGGGCGGCGTCGTTACCCAGAGCTACCAAGACCTCATCAACGGCCCTGCTGTTGGTCCAGTGGGCTGGATCATCTGCGTTGGTAGAGCAATCTCCGCGACCGAGTTCATCTACGAACCGCACCTTCCGACCCGTTACGCGGCGTTCTTCTAAACCTGTAACCCATTGTGGTCATTGGGTTTATAAAAAACCACCCTAGTTTACCCAATATCACCCCCTATATGTACCCGTTTCACCCGAAGTCAAAGATAAGTCCTTTGTCTTCAATGGTTTATATTCATAGATATTAGGCATTTTAGGTTGGTATAATGGCAGGAGCGATGATAGAATGAAACATTGTCCGAAAAAGAAAGGGGACGAACATGAAAAACACACGAGCACTATTGCTACTCGCTGTTCTAACAGTTATCCCGATCTTCGCTCAGGCTCAGGCCGTGGATACCGAAAAGGTGATCGCCATGTCACAGGCGGTTGCTCAGGCTGAGGGCTTTGGCGTACCACACACGATTCCCACCCGTTATCACAACCCGGGAAATATCCGCAGCACTCGTAACGGACACCACTACGCGGGGCAAGTCGGACTCAACCATAGCGGCTACGTGATCTTCAAGAATGATTCTTACGGCTGGCGGGCTCTTCGTGAGCAGCTTACCTTGATGGCATCGGGGCAGTCAGCCCACTATGGCGTTGACATGACCATCACACAGGTCGCCAAGCGATACGCGACAAACTGGCGGGTATGGGCAAAGAACGTTTCCAATCGACTCGACGTACCGCCGACCACCACCCTGCGGGCGTATTTCACACCTGAGGAACCCGTGGCTCCGAGCATGGAGAACGTCGAGATCGCTCAGATTGATCTGAGCGACATCCTGAATGTCGCAATTTCACTCCCAGTTCTCTCGAAAAATTAGTATCATAGGGAAGAGGCATTACATGAAAGTGATCCGCACTGAGTTGCCGCCCGAGTTGCACGACTATTTGGTCTCCGTTGTTCGGCAGCATTCGCTTGCTGGGCATGAGCCCGACGAGAGCATGATGCTTTTCCACCTGTGGGATTCCGTTACCAAGCGAGCACAGGTTGTCGAACTCGAAATGCCGAAAGCCACTACCGCACCAGTCCACCAGTCACCAAACGGTACGGTTCATTCGGACGGCTCCGTGGAAATGCGGACAGTTCAGGTTCCTAACCCACCAGCCGACGAGGATGATCTAGGGGATCGGTAATGCTGCCCCTTCTTCGCCTCTTCGTGTTGCACCACCTTCATCTCGTGATCGCAATGGACGCCGCGCTCCACGGTCTGACCATCGGCTTGTCCATCCTTGCGTTGGTCTGGGTATTCAAACTCATCAAGGTGGTCAAGAACCAACCCAGTACAAGTTTAACCGCTTTGGTCACCGCCTACTGCATGGTTCCAATTGTTCTATTCATAGTCATTGACACGTTCCGCAGTCTCTACGCTTGCGCTACCCAGTATCCGCAATGGTGGAATCGCTAATCCCCTGACTTTCAGCCTCTTTTACAGAGGATTGAAGGTCATGCTAGATGATAAAAGTTTGTTGGAACTGTGCTTGCGAATATCGGGAGCTTTTGAGAACGGTTCTGGGTCCTCGTATACGGCGGTAAGCGGAAACTTTGACGGTATGGGTATAAGTTGTGGCTGTCTTCAATGGAACGCGGGGCAGGGCACCCTCCAGACCCTCGTCAAGAACATTGCCGCCGCCACGGGCTGGGATAAAGCCAAGACGTTCTTCTCCTCCGACATCCAGCAGTTCGCCTCGCTCCAGCCCGCCGCCGCCATTGCATGGGTTCAACAGCACTACCTCACGACAGGCAGCACGAACCTTGACCCCGGGGCAAAGGCTCGCTGGGTTAGCTTCCTGAATCAACCGGAGAGCGTAGACGCTCAAGTTCAGATGGCGACTAATGGTGTCCTCGGTCACGCCAAGCGGGAAGTCGCGACCTACTGCTCCGATTACATCGACCGCAATCGCCCGTATGCATTCTTCTTTGATCTCGTCACGCAGGAGGGCGGCATGACCGTGGGCAAGCAGACTGTTCCGCCAGTTCCCGTGGGAACCCTCCCCGATATTTCGGACGCCTTGAACTTCGCCAGCACGCACGACGCGATCTGCACCATGACGTGGAAGACCAACTCCAGCAGTGACCAGCTTGCCCAGCTTCTTCTGCACTACGCATACGCCCGCTCGATGTTCGCAAATCCTCAGTTTCAATGGGATACTTTGTCACGGCGGGGCACCATCGCGTGTCGCGGCGGGGTGGTTCACGAAGCTACGCTCGACTTCACGTCGATCCTCGACTAGAGCGCCACGTCCAAATACGCCAAATCTTGGGCAAAATCGATATTTACAACCATGTGGGATTGAGAAGAATCACCCGATACGGGTATGCCGGGGGCGGGAGGGCTTCCGTCTATTATGGCTGGCGCTTGATTCCCAGCGTCAGGTGTGTAGATGATGCTGATGATGCCATCGGCATACGATAGGCCCGAGGGCGTGAATCCCTGAACCGCCAATGCGGGTGTGGGGAGGAACGCCGCATAGTTGTTACTCATCATGTATTGATCCGCAAGACCGAACGTCATCCACATCCTCAACTGATCTGCCTGCGGGACGGGCGTACTTTGCTCCACAATCGTCATAGCTACGGGAGAAAGCAGTATTAGACCATAGGCGGGGAATGCTGCCTGAAAGTCACGTGAAGGTTGTGGTCCCTGAGTGACAGCACAGACGCTTGGGTTGGCAAGTTCCAAGTACCACGAGGCGTATATCGGATTTGTCGGCGGCGAACCAACCAACTGCTGTATCCCGTTGAGGTATAAAGTCCCATCGGCGGCGAAACCGTAGTGGTTGTTGGTCGTCGGGTTGTAGAAGGAGTCGTTGTTGTACGCCTGAATCAGCGTTGTTGCGACGATGTTCTGATCGAGGTAGTCGTAATTCGCCATGGGTATTCCTACAAAAGAAGAGAAAAGTCAAGTTCCGCGTTTTGTTTTATGTTTTCCGACTATTGTTGCTCTTCCTTAGGGGTACATTATGGGTACGGTTTCAAAGGACCTGAAAGGGCTACAATTTGGGCTTTTGATTGTTCAACGTGAGGGTGAGCCTCAAGGGAAACACCACCTACCCGTATGGATATGTCGCTGCATCTGCGGGGTAGAAAAGCCTTTTCGCTACGACACTCTCCAAGACGGCAGGGCAAAAAGTTGTGGCTGCGCTACCCAAAGGTTTAGAAAAACAAAGCTCGAAAAACGCCACAGCCTCGTAAACCAGCGATTCGGACGGCTGTTCGTTCTTTGGCGGGTGGGGTCGGTGAAATATGGTAAAACGCCTTCTTCCCATTCTTTGTGGGAATGTAAATGCGATTGCGGAAAAATTGTCAAGGTCGCAGGCCGTTACCTGCGTGCGGGCACCAAGAAAAGTTGTGGTTGTTTGAAGAGAGACATGATTTATTTGATGCGTGAATTATCTAAACACGGATACTTGCAGTCGGCGATGGGGGCTCACTAATGTCTTCTACTTACGATTGGCAGAAAACGTATCCTACGGTTTGCAGTCGCACGTTAGACCCGACCGGGAAAAACCTGACGACTATCGTTGGTATGCACGACCGTCAAATCACCGACGCCGATATCAACCTCATTCAGGACCTTCAGGATTACAAACGCCAGCGACTCCTCAACGATCAGGTCACCTCGGGGTGCTTGACCTACGTCCCCTTCCAGTTTGCGCCTTTGGTTTCGAACACGTTTTACGTTCCCGCCTTTGACATCCTTTTCAACGGTGAGGTAATCTCAATTCAAGGCAATAACTCATCCGCCTTGACGCTCAACGCGGTGACGCTACCCACACCCCCAGCTTGGTCTTCGGGCACGGCGGAAGAAGACGCCAGATTGTACATCGCATTTGTCGAAGTTTGGTATCAGTCGTTGAACCCGCAGACGGGGCAAGGCTACTATATCGATCCTATTACGGGGTTGCGATTCTTTTACCCGTATGGCGGCGTCAATCCAGTCTCAACGAACGCCGAAATAGTTCCCGATGATTCAGTTGACCCCTTCCAAGGATTGTTCACCACCGAACGCGCCCAGATTCAGTGGCGTATCAATGTCCAGCGTGTGGGGCTCAACTACGACTTCACACAGTTTCAGTATGGTCTCGACCCATCGACGGCAACCAACCCCTATGCTCGCATGGCGGTGTACGCGCAGGCGCTCCAGTCCGCCCCCAATACATCCTCTTCTATTTATCAATTCACGAACATGGGTCCGATCAACGGCGATACGGCGGTGTGGCGTGCTGGTGATGGTAACGTTTTCAATTCACTCGGTACCATGGATGGTTACAGTTACGCTTTCCCGCTCGCGATCATCTTTCAGAAAAACTCGGGCAACTTCGACATCGCCAACAATTTGTGGGGTTCCGCTAACTCTAATCCGCCCGCATACTGGCTAGCTTTGCCGTTTGCCCAGCAGGGTGTCAATGGTCTACTTTCGTCAGGCATCTCGGGCCGTTTCGATTCTCGTCTCGCCGATCAGATTTTCCAAGACAACGTGGTGGATACTCGTTCGACGATTAACCTCGCTGGTTGGGACATGGACGCTCTATGCCGCTACGGGTTTGGCGATCTCGTACAGGGTGAAACCCAACTTGCGATCTCTCGTGGAGATGCGGCGGTTTCCCCCGCCAACGCGGAAAATTGCGGCTCACGACTGAATTACTATGTTTCCATGGCTCCAGCGGGTATCATCAACACCAACACTATCGGTGCGTGGGATGGATTTTCAAATGGATTCAGTAGTGATCTTCGCACCTTCACATCGACCATTGCGGTTTCGACCAGCGGTAAATCTCTCGGCAACATCGGTCAGCCGTGGATTAGTGGACCACCTCAAGGCGATGCATTCACGATTACCCTACCCGTCAACTCAACGGCAACCATCCAATCCGTTGCGGTGACCGCGCTGGTGACCAACCAATTGACGGGCGCTAATACGCCCGCCGCCTTGCTGAAGGGGCAGGTGACGATCAACGGTCTGGGCTCCAAGTCGGCGACCGTGCAGTTGACCGATGCGTTGGGCGGCACCGCGTTTGATCCGGGTACAAACAATATTTACGCAACAGTTGGGGTCCAGTACCCCGCAGGATCGAACATCGATCTCCATCACGTCCCTTATGTGGTGGACGGCGGTCAGTTGTTTGACAACTCTACAGGCATTACGATGCCCGTATATGGCGTTTCTGAATATCAAGTACAGTCGCCGCAACTTGCGTTGCAAGCACAGGCGGTTTGGGCAGTCAACCCCGAATACTCGGACACAGTGTTTGGCACTCGAATTTGGGTGCAAATTCCGGGCTCTTCGGGACAATCACAAACATTGGGCACCCAGACGTATACAACATTCGTTATTTCTCGCATCGACCTCAATGAGTCAGTGAATGGCTTGTACGGCGTCAGTGCGTGGGATTCACAGGTAGGTCCGAGCGTACTTTACCCCATTTCAAATCGCGTGATGAACGGAAACAACTTTGTTCTGACGATCCAACAGGCGGTTCCCGCGTCATCCACGTTGGTCGTTGAATTCGTAGCACAAAATACCGCTCAGTTGGCCTACAACGCTCCCGTAAAGGGCGTCACTGAGATTGAGGAAACGGTTCTGTTTGGTAATTATACCGGACCTTTCTTTACGACCGACCAACGTGTGCAGGCGGTTTCGACGGTGTACAACGGCGCGATTGCAAACACCACCACGGTTATCTTGGCGGCTCAGCAGCCCAACATCAGCACCCTATCGACTGGGTGCAGCATCAAAGGTATCTCGGGCGACGATACGGGGAATAGATTCATCTGGGTTTCCGATGGGGCTACGCCTACGTCAAACTTTACCGCCATAACCATACCAGCAACCAGCATCACCATTAACAACGGTGTCGTTACCTTGGTTGTTCCGGGTAATCTATCGTCAAAGCAGTTTTTCTTCGTGGGATCAATTCTTCCAGCATTTGATCCGCTCTCAAAGTTGATCGTTGAGATGCACTACATTCCGTATCAGGGCGAGGGCGTATTGAATCGTGATTATGAATTCTTACACGCCGAAGACAACGCTCTCATCACCACCAACGGCACTGGTTCCGCCCCCATTGTTGGATTGAAGGACATCTATCCTTACAATCGTGAACTACCGATTGCAATCACTATGCCCGCTCAGCCCGGTTGGAGCGATGCTACGCTTGCCAATGCCCCGCTTGAAACGTTCTTTGATTCAAACTTCGTCGCCATGCGAGTAAACAACGTAGAGCACACGTTCTTGGCCCCACTACATACCAATGATTTCATCCCTCCGATCAATAGGGATATTCGTAAATCTGTGCGCTTCGTGGCTGCGGCCACAGGCGGCAGGGGCTTCGCGACGGCTGTGCCACATCTAGGCTTCGCTATTGCCCCGCCAACTGCCCGCACGGTATTAGGTGCGAACCTACAAACCACCACTGCACCCATCACGTTGTACGTTAACAACGTCACTGGTCTCGACAGTAATAGCGGACTGTCGCTGGCTACGGCGAAGCTGACAATCCTATCCGCAATGAATGAACTACCGCCCGTTCTTAGCTTCCCATGCGTCATCGAGCTTGCGGATACGGTAGTAGCCTACAACCTCACCAGTATCCAAAGCAGCGGTGGGCTGGAGGAAATTACGCTAGGAGATGGTGTGAGTGAAAGTCTCTTCGCGTTCGCTTTGGCTAACTTGTCCCGTGTAATACAGGGCGAGGGTCGTTTGGTCATCTCGATTCAATCAGGGTCGAGTAATCAGGCGGTCATCGACGCTACGGGGTTTGCGGGCACGGGCACTGGTCCGACGTATGCGTTCTACACCGATACAAGCCGCGTGATCTTTAACGGCATCATGTTCAAAGGGTTCCAAGACGCCGCGATCAAGGGTAGAAACGCCGACATTCAATTTGTGAATTGCAGTTGGACGGATAATCTTCAAGCAGGTTCTTACGAAGAGGCGTGCGGCGTTGTCATCGACGGAGGCAGTATCACGCTGCCGAGTTCAGGTGTGGGGCACATCGGAACAGGCGGTACAAGCATCAGTGCTACGAGTGTCAACATGCTTTTGGAGACGAGCCCCGCCGCTTTGAACACGGCTCCGTTCTTTGTAGTTGAGCGCGGATCGAACCTGACACTCATGACGCACGGTGTCAGCGGCTTGCAGGAAAATCTCCCGCAAGTATCTCCGTTCATTATCGTGGCTCAAGCGGAATTGAATAGTAGCGTTGTAGTTACGGCAGATTTTCAAACTTGGGGAAGTTGCGTGCTTGAAGCAAATTCAGTCTTGGCTCAGACCGTTCAAACAAATTCGTTTCTCGGCGGCGTGATAGCGGACGTTACGTCAAGTACGGTGACACAATTATAAGGATCAAAAATGCCTAATCCTCCAAATCTCGGTTACGTGGGTCCAGTATCGGCGCTCATTGACAACAACAATGTCTTGACCGTTAGCTGGGTGCCGCCGACAGGTCCCGCTTACACAAATTGGGAAATCATCCTCAATGGGAACCCCACCGCGTCCATACCTGCTCCATCCCCGTACACGGGAACGCCGCTGTTTTACACGACGACGTTGACCGCAGGCTCGTGGACGATGGACATGCTCACCAACATTGCGGGCAGTCCACCCCAGTCATTTGACTGGGAAGCGTATAACTCGACTCTTAACGTATGGCAGTCAGTTGCTCCTCCAACGGGATCGTATCTTGCCTTCCCCGACGCCATCCCTTCGGCGGATGTTGTATTCAGCAGCCTTACCCTCGAACTCGGGCAGCCCTTGACTCTTACGCTTCAGTCCGCGTACACGGGTGCCGATCAATGGCAGGTCCTCTGGCCTGATGGCTCGAACACGGGGTGGTTGCCACTCTCCGCATCTCTCCTGACTAAGCAGTTCTCGATCTCGGGTCCGTTGGACGTTGTAATTCAGTCCCGCAGACTTTACAACACTTCGTCAAACAGTCCAGCCGTCATTCTGATGCGGCAACTTACGGTTCAAATATTCGTTGTCGATCAGCAGTACACGGGGACGACCACGACATCATCTTCCTTGACAGGCACGCTAGGTATCGGCGGTCAACAGGGATTTGAGATCACAGGCGCAACGGGCGTAGGCTCGGTCGCCAATCCATGGGAAGTGGCTGCTCGTGCGATTGTACGTGACACGGTTACTAACGAACTCAAGCTGCTCGTTGCGACGACTCGCTTCTCCAATGCTTCCTCCCTGCTGGGTACGATGGGTATCGACGTATTCCCCATTGAAGGACGCCCAAAGATCAAGGAACTGATCCAGCCCGTTTACGAAAACAGCTTTAACTCACTTACATCTTCGGTCCCAGTAAACATCACGACAACGCAATTGCCGACAAGCATCTACGTCGGTAAGCCGATGGCCGAATTCCAAATGCAGGCATCGGGCGGCACTACGCCGTATGCTTGGTACACGGACGGCTTGCCTGATGGCTTGAAACTGAGCATTAACGGCGTACTGAGTGGAACCCCCTTGGCCTTAGGCACTGCCTCTATCAACTTTGCGGTGCAAGATTCCAGCGTGCCTTTCTATATTGCGGAAGCAGCATTCCCCATCACGATAAGTACCGATTTATTGGTGGAGCTTGCATTGGGTCAAACCGATGCTAACGGTAACCCGCTATCTCAGTTGGGCAATTCGCTTGGTATAGCGAAGATCGATGCGCCCTATTCCGTGCAGATGATAGTTGGAAACGTCAACCCAGCCAACCCAATTCCGGGTGGATTGCCGCCGTATACGTGGAGTATCCCCGCAGGTAGCCTACCTATCGGACTCAGCATCAATCCAAACACGGGACTGATCTCGGGCACTCCGAGCACATACAACTCGACCTCGGACTTTGGCAAGACATTCTCAGCGGTCATTCAGGTAACGGACGCTATCGGTGCCATCGCCACACAAACGTATCAGATAACGTTGGAACCAGCCGTGCTCCAGTTCGGCAATCTCTCCCAACCAACTATTTACGCGGATCAGCAATTCAAACTGACGATTCCAATCTTTGGTGGGTTTTCGCCGTATTCGATCACGGCGGCAGGCTCAGGGTTCTTTCCAGCGGGGGGAACAAGCGCATACTACGGTCCAGTAACCCTCGTGGACGGGCAAATTCAGGTCGATGTCAACTATCCAATTGCGGGCTCGTACTCGTTCATTGTTATCGCTCAGGACAGTCCGTCCCCCATTGGGTATGTGCCTGTAACACTTGCTCAGCAGGTTACGCGCCAATTCACCGTCGTTGTCGAGGCCGCTCTTAGCGATCCATTTCTCGTCCCAGCTTTCGTGGGCCATGTGTGGGGCTACGCAGACACGCAAGTGAACGGCGGCTATAAAGCAACGCCGATTGCCATAACCGGAGACTTCGCAGGTTTCACGCTCGGTGGAGTATTTGTCAGCCTGAATTCCGCCGCGCCAGCTTTCGGGGGCAACACCCTGTATACGGGCACACTCGGATTTTGTAGTGGGGGCGGAAACAATGCTTATTTGGGCAAGACTTTCGTTGTCTCGGGATTCCAAAACCCGACGAACAACGGCACATTCCTGTGCACTGCGTCCGACACGACACACCTGACGTTGAACAATCCTAATGGCGTAGCGGAAACGATACCAGCCCTTGGCTACAGTTCATTTCTTACCACAGCTATCCCTACGCCCCTTCCAGCGGGCTCTACTGGCACGCCAGCTAGCCCCGTTGCCCCGTTTGCTTTAACGACCTTGTATACGGGAACGGTTTTAGGCGGGGCGAATAACGCCCTTGTTGGACAAGATTTCATTGTCTCGGGATTCGCTCCTCTCTCGGGAAACAACGGTACATTCTACTGCGTAGGGTCCACCGCAGCCACCTTGACGCTGAGTAACCCAAACGGGACGAACGTGACCGTCCCTAGCACTGCGTACTCGTTAATCTCAGCAATCAGCGGGTCCGGAGCGGGGTCCCTCGTCACCGTTGAATTAGGTTCGGCGGCTAATTACGCCCTGCTCGCCTACAGTGGGATCACGAACGCTGATCCAGCGACCTCGATTTCGGGAGGTGTTATTGGCTCAGCCCCAATCATGAGCATCACGGGCTTTAATCCCCCTACGGCGACCGTAGACAACGCTGACGCTCCTGCGGCCCGTCTCGACGGTAACGCCGCGTTTGGTTATTATAGTGGCCTGACCCCAACTCAATCGAGTCTAAACAACTTGAGCACGAACAATGGCGGGGGCGGCGTAGGGGTTTATCGCGCTGGCATCTTCTCAGGCGGTGCTTTGGACATGCCTACCAGTATCACCCTTGATGCTCAGGGCAATGCGAACGCGGTCTTTGTGTTCATTTCCGCGTCTACGACTCAACTTCAAAGCGGTGCATCCATCCTCTTGCTCAACGGCGCACAGGCTGCGAATGTTGTCTGGGTGGTCGGAAGCTCCTTCACGCAGTTCGGCACGGCTGGCACAATGGTTGGTACTATTCTCGCTTACGCGAGTATCACCCTTGGTGGTGGGACATTAAACGGCAGGGCGCTAGCCGTAGGCGGCGGCAATGGGGCCGTGACCATCGCGGCTGCCGAAGCCATTACGGTATCGGCGGGCGCGGGTTCGCCATCAACCACAATTTACACCGCCGATTTGGGCACGTTCTCACCGTCCCTATCGGGCAACTTTACAGTTAGCGGGTTTGACTACACGGGAAACAACGGCACCTTCGCTATCGTGTCTAACACATCCAGCCAATTGATTCTGGCTAATCCAAATGGCTCGCCAACCCTTGACTCTATCGGCAGCCCGCCAATAGCCATCGGCACCGCCACTCAAGTAGCAATTGCGGTACAGTCGGCGGCAAAGGCGTTGCAAGCAACAGCTTTGTCAAACGGCATCACGGTTGCTATCGACCCAGTAATCCCAGAGGTAGAATTTAGTGGTCCTCCGTCTGGAGTTTATGGCAACGTACAATACATGGTGCCTCTCCTGCTTCAATTGGCAGGTACCACCGTTGCTACGACCTCGCAAGTGTACACAGTACTAACGCACGATGACGCGACACTCCTCGGTTGGGTGACGGGTACAGACATTGGAACGATAAGCACGGTCACACGCCCCTACGTTGTCGGGGAAGTGGTTGGTTTGAACCCGCGTCAACCGTACTACAACTCGCCAGATGTTCCTCAGATTACCCCAACGAGCCCCGTACCGAGTGACGCTCCATGGATCGCCACGATGCCCATCACAGTGTCGGGCAATGCCCTACCATTGGGTCTTTCGCTCGATGCAAATACGGGGTTGATCTACGGGACACTCACGGGCGTGGCTACAGGTCCCAGTGTTATCCAATACGTAGGTGCGATGGGCATAATCCACGGCACGGTGACCATCACTTGGAACACTGTAGTGAGTGCTTTCTCTCCGATTGATAACCTTCAGGATAGCGTGCCGCTTGGTACGATACTGAACAGGACAAGCAACACCAGCTATATAGCCGTACCTGCGGGAGTCACACCAGCATCGGCATCCATATACTACATAAGAGGCGCTGCTCAAGGGGCACTCCCAGCGGGCTTAACCCTTGACTCCACCCCAACGGGTCAGAATTTCTATATCACAGGCGCAGCCACAGAGAGTGGGTATTTTGACGTTTGGTTTCAGGTGACCGCAAACACGGGCACCGCGTACTTGTACCATCGTATATCCATCGATTTTACCGCCCCGTTGACGATTGTAACTACATCACTGCCCAGTATTAGTCAACAGGCTTACTCCGCGCAAACACAGGGGTTTGGCGGCGTGCCTCCTTACACGTGGTCAGCGGTTTTCCCAGCAGGCGCGGCGGGGCTCAGTATCTCGCCATCCACGGGTATAATTTCAGGCACGCTGTCGTCTTTCCCTGTAATTAGCCCCACCGACTTCGACAACGTTGCAATTACTTTAACAGACTTCCGAGGCTCCACCACTACAGCGCAGCTTGACCTCACGTACAATAACAGTTTGCGGCTTACGACGAACCGCATAGCGACCATTACCGACGATCTTAACGGGTATTCGTTTCAAATGACGGCTGCGGGCGGCATAGCGCCGTACACTACATGGGCTGAGATTGGCACGCTGCCAACAGGCATCACGTTTAATGGCAGCACGGGTTTGTTTTCGGGGGTTTATTCTGGTGCCACGGGATTAAGTTTTCCCATCACCATTGCAGTGACGGATAGTACACCCCTGACGACTGCACCCATACCATTTACCATAACTACTGGCGGCTTGTCTGGAAGTATTAACGACAGCGGAGTAGGGCCTATCCCGCGTGGCGAAGCTTATCAAGGCACGCTTTCAACGGCGTGTATGACAACTCCTGTACAGTGGCAAGTTGCGCCTACCACCGGATATCCAAATCTTCTTCCTTCGGGGCTGTCATTACAAGTCAACGGCACGGGAGCAACAGCAACGATTGCTGGCATTTATTCAGGTCCTATAATTCTGCCTACAAGTCCGTATCCAGTCAGGGTTATTGCGGTAGATAGTCTAGGCGATACGGCAGAGGCTATCGTAGAGTTCAGTACCGATACAAACCTGACCATCATCGGATGGGACTATGCGTTGTCCCCTATCGGCGTGCAGCCATTTCCGCTTCCCAACGCTGTTATTACTGGCAGCTATCCGCCGCCAAGCGGCGGTGGGATTCAGCTTGTAGCAATTCACGGCGTACCCTCGGGCGTACTGGCGAACGGATACAATCAGTACGTTTGGAACACCATACCTTCAGGTCAGTTCCCATTCAATGGGATTTCGCTCTCCTCGACTGGCGTGCTCTCGGGCGCAGCTACGACGCTGTTTAGTCAGAGTTTTGACTTTGTGGTGTCGGATAGTCTCACACCGCCTAACACCGCCCCCCCAGTCACCACTACGTTTGCTTCGCAGACTTCGGCACTCGTTATCACCACGTCATCGTTACCACAAGCAACCGCTGGCGTAGTGTACAACGGAACAGGGTTCCAACTGCAACAAACGGGAGCGGTGGGTTCCTTCACATTTTCCGTTGTCGGCGGCACCCTACCTTCAGGGCTTTCGTTGTCACCTACAGGTTTGATTACGGGCACTACGCTTCAGGTAGGAAGCACCCCCATCACGTTCCGTGTGACGGACAGCACGTCGGCCTACTTCAACAGAACCTTGACGTTTACGGTTATTTCTGGGTTGGCGCTGAAGACGGGTATCGATTACGAGGATTCAACTGCGTATGGCTACATCGGATATGTTGATACGGGCAACGTGGTTGGTATTGCACCGCGCACAAACCTGTCATTCTATGTGGTTGCAACGGGCGTAATTACCACCGATCCTGCCGCGCTCGGAATAATTGTCAGTGGCGGGTTTGGTGTCGGGACCGTGACCATTTCGGGCGGCGTGGCAAAAATTCCACTGACCGGGGCATTTTCATCGGGCACCATCGGAAATGTCAACCCCATATCCATTTCTGTCACCGATTCTGGCATAACTGCTACAGCAACTTTTAATTGGGTGGTTTATAACGACGGAGTGTTGCGACTGGTCGCTAACAACGCATTCCCAGTCAAGTTAACGACGCCGAACTAAGGCGTCAAAGGGTGAACAATGGCACAAGTAACAGAAACAATTACCGTAACGGTGACAGGAGCAAACCCCTCTACAAAAACGTACTCCGTTCTTGTGGATGTAGGCACGGGTGCGGGTAGCCTGTCTATCCCTCTCACGGGCACCAACGCGGGGACGGATACGGTAACGGCGTCCATGACATCGCATTCGCCTCTCTTTACGTCGAATCCTGTCCAAGTCGCATGGTGGGGAGCTACACAAATATTGCCGCTTCTTGGCGCTGTCATAGAAACTCCGATGCCTTTTCTCCAGAGTGCGGCGGCGGGGTCTACAACTCCGGGAAATATTCTTACGGTGTATTACAACGATTCCAACACTCATGGTAATTGGGTTGCCCTTCAGAATTCGTTCAATGCAGGACCCGCCTATGTATATCTATCAGGCGGCTCATTACCAGCCCTATATGCTAATGGTCCATACCACGGAAGCGTGTGGAAGGTTATAGCTATGGGTAACGATGTGCCTCCGGGTGAAAGCGATCAACACAACTATTTTCAGATCACGGTAGGCGGTCCCGCTGTTTACGTGAATGCCGAATATGGTGCCGCACAAGCACAGCAGGCTATAGTTAGTCCTATTCTCGCTCCTCCAATAGGAACAGCAGGAACCGCGCAATTGCGGTTGACGCCAGTTGCCAACGGTAGTAATAACTGGCAACAGCAAGGCTCGGGCTACGCTCTAAACTTGACAATTCAGAATGTAGTGTACACCACCATCCCGTACATCCCAGTTTTGGAGGGTGTTACGGGTGGTGTTTTCCTCTACGATAGCGCATCACCTCGATTTGATTTCGGTGAAATTGGTGGAATTCCTATAACCTATCCTCCAGTCGGCGGTGCTTCCCCATCTGCCGCCGCAGTCACAGCGGCAGGCGCGGTGAGTTTGTCAGGCGATAATACAGCTTGGCAGGGCTTGTTCACGCTTACGTACAGCGGCACATCCCCGACAGGTTTTTACACGCTAGCATACAATGGTGGTCCAGCGGTATTTGGCGTTGATGTTACCAACTTGGTAATCACGGCAGACGACATTGCGTGGTACGACAGCGCAAATGACAGTCTCGATCTTTTCCCCATATCCAGTGGCGGGGTTTTGCAGTACCCAATTCAGGTAGCGTACATGGTCATGCCTGATCGAACTGGAATTACTGTCACTCCGTCTACGTTGCAGGCTAACGGTTCGGCTCAGACACTCAATGTTAACCTGCCCAAATCGTTGAGTCCCGAACAGCAAGGGCTGTATGGTACGGGCGATGCGGTTAACGCTCCAACAGTTTCCACCACGGGCGGCGTCACCGTCACCACACCACCTTCCGTGGTTTTGGACAGCAACGGCTACCTCACGGGTTGGACTATGAAGGTCACGGTACCTTCAAGTTCATCCAGCGGCTCTTTTCAACTGACCTTTGGAGTTACGGGCACGCTCACGTATCTGAGCGGTAATTTGTTTGTGACTAACACCGTCACCTACATTTCAGGAGCATCGCCGCTTGCCACTATCGGCACAGTTAGCAACTCGTACGCGCTACCCACAAACTACTCGTTCGTCGTTGGGGGTGGGAGGACAGGCACCGCACCGAACTACACCATCACAGGGCCAATCACACTCACCGCGATTGTATTTTCCACCGACAATGGCGCGTTTACGGGAAATTTCTTTCGTATCTTGGGTGCAACTAAAACCTCATTGGGGGCCGCTACGGTTGGATCGCCCACCCCCGTCGCTGGTGGGTACCACACCCAATTGACTTTGGGAGTAACCTCCGTGTTTGCTTGGGGCACACCTCTTAGCCTCGGGTACACGGCTACAGACACTCTAAGCACCCTGTCAGTTTCTTATACTGACACAAACACCTATAACAACGGTAATCCAAATCCGGGTGGTGGAGGCGGCGGCGGTGAATGCTTCACAGGTTCCGTTGAAATTAAGGCTCCAGAAGGCTTCGTAGCATTTGAGGACTTCGCGGACGAGACCGAACCGTTCGAGATCGTCAATGAGACGGGCACTCACAAGGCCGAACTTGTGGTGCACGAGAACTACGCAGGCTGGATGGTTGAACTCGATGGCGGCAAGCTCGTCACCTTGGATCACGCTATGAAGATGTCGGACGGCACATGGGATCGTGCAGATGAGAAGTACGCCGACCTGCCTCACGTGTGGTTTGAGGGCACCGTCTACAACCTGCACGTGCTGTCTGATGATCCAGCGGATAAACATTACATTCTGTTCAACGGCGACGTGGCGCACAACGTCAAGATCGTCTAAGGGGAGACATGGCGACCACGAATCCGTATAAGTACGCCTACCCGGGTCCACCGTTCAATTGGCTCGGGCATGTCTCCGAAACTCAGTTCAAAGCCTTTCAAAGTTGGTACACAGCTTTGAATATCAGTGCGCCCGCGTCTTCCGCCGCCACGTCTCCCGGAAGCACGAGCACAAATCCCGCCGCCCCGCCGGGCGCGGGAACCACCACTCCCATAACCCCACAGTCGAATTCGTCAACCACCAATGCAGCGGCTCTGGCTGCGACCATCGTCAAGAATTTCGAAGGATTCAGTGCAACAGCATATCCCGATCCTGCGGGACAGACGAAAACGTATTCCATTGGGTATGGGCATCAGATTGTTCCGGGTGATGGGCTTTCTACGTCATCGGTAGTGACGATGGATCAAGCGAATACGCTTTTGATGTCCGACCTGTCGGCGTCGATCAATACCGTCAACAATTCCGTAATGTCGCCGACACCCTTGGAGCCCACTCAGACGGCGGCTTTAGTCTCGCTGGCGTACAACATCGGCGGCACTGCTTTTAAGAATTCTACACTGGTTTCTGATCTCAACAGCGGCAATACGGCTGCGGCAGCGGCTCAATTTAACAACTGGGTGTACGCTGGCGGGACTGTAAATTCGTCGTTGGTTGCTCGGCGTACACAGGAGCAAGCACTTTTCAGCACGGGCGTCATCCTAAGCAACTCGGGCAACCCGACCGTCAACGCCGCCAATGCCGCCAACAGCGGTGGGTCGATGACCACCCAGCTTCATTACCAGATTCGTGCTCAGCAGTTACGGAAGACCGCAGGAGCTTTGGAACAGTACTACCAAACGGTGAATGAAATCTCGCTAGGCGTGCTGACTCCATCGTTTGCAAAAGCCGCATGGCAACCACCTACGGGCGGGTACTTCCAGTACGCTCATCGGGACGATCACCTACCGATGGTTGCAATGGGGCAGGTCAAGACCTACCTGAAGGATCGGCTCCAACGTCAGGATGAAGCGGTTTTTCACATGAATCATGCTCGCAATATCATTGAAAAGATTGAAGATAAGGCACAATATCAAGCGGATGCTAAGACCCAAATCCCCAACTTAATCGCTCAAATCAACGGCTATTTTGCTCTCCCGCAGTATGCTCCCGTGCTGGTTAAAGATCAAACTGATGTATACCCAACGGATAGCACAACACCCAGATATCGAGTTCACGAACTCGATAATCCGACCATTTTCGAACTCGAACAACACGGTCGTGCTCTCCCGGGAGGTCCAGTTGATCTGAAGGAAACACCACAACCCGCTACTGGCTAGTAGCGAATTTGGATATTAAAACTGTGAAACTATTTGAATGAGGAATAATTTGTGAGGAAATTGAGAAAAGACCTTACGGGTCAACGGTTTGGTAGGTGGACAGTTGAGAGACTTCAGAGTCGTCAACCCACAATCTGGAAGTGTCGATGCGATTGCGGGACTGTAGGGGCGGCGGTCTAATGTCATTCGACTACAACGTTTTGGTAATCGATCCAACCACACAGCAACCCATTGGCGCGTGCGATCACCAACAGAGTTTTGAAAGATACGTTTGCGACTTTAATGATTTTAAGACGTTGCACTACGCCGGGAATACCGCGTTGAATATGCGGGCTCCAATCAACGGCACGGATATGGTTCGGATGTGGATTTCCGAGGAAGAGGTCCGGCAAAATGATCCTACGTATGGGTGGACAATCGTGCGTGACCCAGCCCGACTGGATGCCGTTAACGCAACCGATCAGTTTTACAAGGTCATGTTTGTGAAGCCTGTCCGCCTCGTGGTGCCGTTGATCGAGGTGTCGTACTTAACCTCACAGGGGTACTGCCTGAAGTGTAGTGCCATAGGCTTTCTAAACGATTTTAAGAATGCGTCCTCAGGAAGTTTCGTACGAGTCACCCAGCAGGTAAAACTGGCCCAAAAGGGGTTGAAATGGGTTTTGACATCTCAGTGCGCTTTCTACCCGACATTTGTTTGTCCTCTTAAGAGTTATGTTGGCAAGAAATTGGGTATTCAACTAACAGACACCGACATTCAGAATGCCGTACAAACCGCTCTGAGCACAATGCAGCGAGTGCAACAGGCTCAAAATACGGTCCAAGTGCTCGACCCGTTGGAAATGATTAAAGATATCCAGTACGTAACGGCGCAGGTCGCCGCTGATGATCCGACAACCATACAGGTCGGGGCTATGATTACGACATTCAGCGGCACGTCAGTTCCTCTGTCGTTTCAGATGATGGTGAATAACTAATGCCGACTCCCGTGACATCGCTTACCGCGCTTCAGTTGGTGACGCCGATATTACCGAATAATGTCCAGACGATCTCCGTAGATTCATCCGTACTTCCCGTCGTGATCGTCGCTGACGCGAATACAACTCGCATCGAGGTGTCGATCTACAACACAACTTACGTGGCGACAACGTTCACTACCGCAACAGTCAATGGGGTGACTCAAAACACATTTTCTATCAGCGTTCCCTTGATTCCTACGGTTCTGGAAGCCACAGTTCAAATCCTTGGGCGAAACTATAACCCCTTCGGTGCTTGGGCACCACTCACCACGTTCCCGACTGGCTACACTTTCGTTGATCCTAATGGAAACGTGCAAGTCGCCACAGTCGGCGGCGTTTCGGGCAGTTATGGGTTGGTTGGCAGCCCACCCACCATCCCAGTGCAACCCCCGTGGAGTGCACAGAAGGGTGGAGTCACATTAGATGGCAGCGGTGCTACGATAATCACGTGGACGAATGTTGGCGTCCTCGCTGTTTCTCCGACCATCAAGTTTTCGCTGATCTTTTTCCAGAGCAACCTCGCCGTCCAGTTCGGCCCGCCATCGGGTATTCAGGCATTCAAGGATCAGACAGATTGCACCCTTCAGTGGGTCACTCCGTCGTTTACAACCCCGAACATCAGCCTTGTCGGGGTGCGAGTCCTGCTTTCGACGGACCCCGCAGGCATCAATCCGCCGTTCGTTCAATTCGGCGATCTGGTGCAGGACATTTCAAGCTCCGTCAACACGGTGATTGATTCTGAAACGACTACATCCACGGTCGGCAACACGACCGTTACCACCACCTCTTCGACGACGATGCCGACGAACTATAGTACAGTGGACGTACCCTCGTCGTTCTTTGGCGCTGCCCCAGAGTTTTACGCGATGTTCTCCACGGTCATTCAGGAGACCAACCCCAACTCAACCACCATCTATGAATCTCAGCAGAACGGTCCTCTGACTTGCGGATTCGTGAACCTCAAAGTGGTCAGTCCAACTGATTTCCCAGTGCTCCAACGTCAACAGGATATCGCTGGGCGCATTATAAGTCAGATCATGCGGCAGCAACCGAATCTTGATCTTTCACCACGCTCGGAAATTCGCGATGTGGTCGTCGATCCGATTGCCGTGGAATTATCAAGCATGAGTGTCCGCGAGTGGTTTGCTCGTTGCTCCGCATCTATCTCGGCTATCAGTCAAGTTGATAACGCGAGTGGCAACGGGATATCCGATCCTTTCAATAGCAGCCCCTACAAACCCCAGATAGCCCGCGCATACGGCCTTAACGCCTCCAACACTCAAAGTTTAATCGACACTCAGTTCAACATTCTCGGCGAACAGGCGGGACTGACCCGAGGTGGGACAACTTCGGCCACTACAATTTTGACGTTCTTCACGTACACGCAGCCCACGCAAAGCATTACAATTCCCGAGAACGCTACGGTCGCGACCATCGCCGACGCCAACACCCCAGCCTTGAATTTCATCACCCGAGGTTCGGCGGTGCTCGATGTAAACAACCTGAACTCTTACTACAACGCGGTACAAGGCTGGTGGGCGGTCACCGTACCTGCGGAATGCACGGTCGCGGGCTCCGTAGGAAACGTCGGTGCGGGTACGATCCGTTCCGTCGTGAATGGGTTGCCATCGGGTATCAACGTTACAAACCTTGTGGCGGCTCAGTATGGCTCCGACCAGCAATCCAACTCTCAGTTTGCGGCTTTAATTCAAGCACGTCTCGTCACGGGCGTGGATACGGGCACGCGGCACGGCTACCGTGTAACTGCCTTGCAGACTCCGGGCATCATATCGGCTGTAATCGTGGCGGCTGGTGACATAGATATGCTTCGAGATTGGGACCCAATTCGTCAGAAGCACGTCTTCGGTTGCGTGGATATTTACACTCGCGGTACGACACTTACCCAGCAGGACGAAAGCGTTACGTTTACATACGGAACCACAGGAACTTACGGCAACTTGCTAACGTATCTACCTCTCGTACTATCCGATTCGCAGTTGATCCGTTTCAACATTCCGACATTCAACACGTTGACCTCCCCAATATACACGGCTGTGGAACTCGTCGTGACTCGCGGGTCGAGCAATTTCTACCTCGGCATTGAACGCGCCCAAATCGATAATGTGGGCGGTAATATTTTCATCAATCCGAACGACCCATGCTATCAGTACGTTGGATCGGGAGCTACTACGGCCAAGATTCCGTTGCTTATTAACGGCAACCCAGCTACCAACCAAACAGCGGTTGCCGCCCTCGCTAGTGCTTCGGGTTCCTACACTTTTGGATTGTTTGCACGTCTTCAATCATCGTTGCTTCATACCCCAATTCTTCAACCCGTCATCGATGTAGATTCGGTTACAGGCGAAACGGGGGAAACGGGGTCTGTTAGCAGTCCCCTGATCGAACTCATTCACACCTCGGATTTTCTATTGTACGGCGGCTCCAACAAGGCGGGTGATGAGGTTAACGTATCGACAACCACGAGTGCCCCCGTCACCAAGACAATCACGGCGAGCACCGCCACTCCCGCCATTATCGATATTGCAATGGATGTGCCGCTCAGCGCGACTGGTGTGCCACAAGACATCATATCGGTGTTGAGTACGGACCTTTCAACCAAATACATTTGGGGTGTCGATTACACCGTCGTCGCATTGGATACCTACCACACTTATGGGCTGAATCTGCTGACCTCCACGGTTCCGATCACCAACATCGAGATTTCAGGCGATGTACTGACGGTCACAGGTCCCAATAACTTTGGTGCGGGGGCAGTTGTCGCTCTTAGCCAACTCGGAGTCGCCCAATTCTTAAGCGGACAGAACGTCACCGTCGCCACGGCCTCACCTTCGCAGTTTACGGCAACCTATTCTCACGCTGATTATGCATCGGCCACAGATTCAGGGCTCGCTACGGGATCAGCAATTCAAAACTTCGAGCAGGTGGTGGTCACGTACAACCAGTTCACGGTGTACGAGCGTCCGTCGCTCATTACGGGCGAGCAGCACATCCTCACGGGAGTGATTCCCACGCCGCTGAACAATGCCTTCAGCTTCGTAGATGATGTTTGGTTACCCGAAAGTTATGCCCCGGGTGTACCCGTTTATCCGCCCGATCTGTACCACACCCTCACGCTCGATGGTTGGGACGGCTCGTACAATACCACGGATGGCGGACTGGATGTGGTTGGCTCCACTGGACTCGTCGGGGCTCAAGTTCCATACCTTAATCGTTACATCAAGGTCACGTATAACGGTGCAGTTATGCGCGAAAACATCGACTTTACCCTTAACCAAGACCCGAATACGGAAGCATGGCAATTAACTCGTATCGGAACTGGCAGCATTCCAGACGGGCAGACCGTCGTGGTTTCGTACTTCGCTACGGAGACGTTCACGGTCAGCACCGAATACCCAGCTTTCGTGCAGATTCTTGCAAACCAGATTGCAATCACCAAATCTGCGGCTGCGGACGTGCTTATTAAGGCGATGGTCGCAAGCCCAGTAGACATTACGATGACCGTTACGCTTCAAGCAAATGCGTCACCCGAGGTGGTCGATTCTCAAATCCGTACGGCGATTAGCATCGTGCTCGACAACGCGCAGGGTACACTCTACCAGTCGGAGTTGGTTGGTCAGGTTCAGGCGATCACGGGCGTCACCAGCGTCAACTTACCGTTGCTTCGTTGTGCAAAAGCCGATGGTTCGTATGATATTGGAGTCGTTGTCCCTACGCAAACCCCGTGGATTCCTCTGGTCCAAGACCCACTTTTCGCTCCGCTGGGGGCGACGGCATTGCCGACAAACAGCTTTATCACAACGTCAAAAGTTTTAGCCGACAGCACCATCCCATCGGGGGGATTGGCGGACGCTGTTGTTGATATGCTGTATCAAGGGCAGCTATTCCGCCGAGCATCATCGGTCGCAGATTTCCTAGCCAATAGTCCAGCAGCGGTGACTATTGCCAGCACAGCCGTGCCGGGGTCATTCTACATCTTCGGTGAAAATGATAACGTGAATGGCACGCCGACTTCAGCATACGACGGGAGGATTGCAATCGTGGTGCCGCAAGATGTCGCCAACCCCGGTTTGTACAGCTACTTCGTGACCTATCAGGTTTACGATGAGACGGGTGCAAGCGACATCACCGTATCGTCCACCGAATACCTGACGACTGGCAATATCGTCATCAACTATGTGACGCCCCCAGCTACGACGACGGGACAATAATGGCGACAATAACCAACATTGTCGAGACAGCGGGTAGCGTCGTCACACTCACCGTCAACAGTGGGTACACGTTCGCAGTGGGTAGTATCGTCCAGATGTGGGGATTGACCACGGGCTGGTGGTTGAATGGGCGAATTGTCACCCTTTTAACGGGTACGACCAACACGTCACTGGTATTCGCCGATCCGACGCAAAACGGTCCTCAACCCTCAGTTGAGGAAACGGGTCAAGTAGCGATATTCATACCCCAAAACGTGCTGCCTGACGAGTTGTATCTCCAGCCAAGAGAAAATCTACTTCCTTATGAAGACGCACGTTTCAACTCTTTGATTCAATCCGTTGCAAACTTCTACATGACTCGCAACGACCAGAGCACATGGGGCAACTGTCTTCGCGCTGTTGCCATGGAGTTGTCAAGACTGGAATATTACTACGCCTACGACCTTATCAACAAAGTTCCGTCCTATTTGACGCCGCCAGATATCCGCCGACGTTGGGCTGATCCGTGCTATGTGAGTTCCTATTGGCCGAGTCCCACACAGTTTGATCTCGATTTCAAAACGATGCTCGTGGATTTGATCGCCGCCTACCGTCTGGGCTCCACTGTGGTCAGTATCCAAGACGTGATCTTTGCCTACACGGGCATCAACATTGTGGTGGAAGAACTTTACAAATTCATTGGTGATGGTTTCTACGATCAATCCGACCGTAACGCAATCAAAGTCAGCGTCAATGTCGGCAATGTCGGCGGTCTTAATTCGTTACAGGACATTACCAATCTGGTTCAATTACAGAGCATCGTTCAAAGTCTTTATGGGGCTATCGACCTTGCAAAAGCCGCCCACGTGGGGCTTGAATTCACTACGGTTTTTGGTGAAGGCGAAGATTTGGACTGTTTAATAAGCCCAAGGTACGTGACTCAACAGATGTACGATACGCTTTCCGCTGCGATGCAAGGGTACTATCATCTGGATTCTTATGTAACGGTCAACCCAGTCCTGTTCTGGAAGCCCCTCACATCATTTGTCAACCCCAATCAAACGAATGGACTGGGGCTTGTCATTACGGATTCAAACGGCAACCTCCAGATGGTCACCGCGATCACGACGGGTCAGACTGGTTCATCGCAGCCCGTGTGGAATCTCGCCGCTGGGGGCGTCACCGTTGACGGCAACGTGACGTGGACGAACATTTCTGCCACAGTGACGGATGTCCAGATCGTGAATAACCTGCTGACAGCAACCGTGAGCAATACATTTCTGCCAGTCACACCCACCCCCGCGACGATCAAGTTCGTGGGTCTGGGCAATGCTCAATTCCTTAATGGGCAGCAGGTGACGGTGCTTACGTCGAGCCCAACGGGATTCACCGCGACCTACGTGAGCAACGCTTACGTCACCAACGTTCAGATCGTGGGGACAACGCTCACGGTGTTGTACGCGAACAATTTTCAGCCCAATATGACCGTTGAATTTTCTGGGCTGCTCGATGCAACCTTTTTGAACGGGCAGCAGGTGGTAGTGGACACCATCATATACGGCGGTTCGCCAACTGTCGCTATTGGATTCACGGCGACGTTCTCGTTTGGTTCCCCACCAGCCGACTATCCATCCACGGCTGACTCAGGTACGGCTGCCGTGATTAGCTACCCGCTTACGCCAGAAACATTCGGCACCATCGCGTACTTCCCAGCCACACCGATACCCATTGCTCAGTATCAGGCGTTGACACCTCAGTTCCAGACCTTGTATCAGGCTCAGTACCTCAACTACTGTTGCCCCAACTATTTGCCTAATCAGTCCTGCGCGGATGTTCCGCCCGATGAACAACCGGGCATCACCGATACGCTCCGCATCATCATTCGTGAATTCGAACAACCACCATTCGCTCCGATGCTTATTCAGGCCCCAGTTCTGGGCAGACCGTCTTTGGAAAATGGCGTCCTCACACCCGCCGAACTTATTGAATGGGATAATGAGGTAGCGAACACGTTGTTTGGGCATGAGCCCACGACAACCCTCGCGGCTTGGGGCTACAGGGTATCCGCAACTCCCGATCCGAACCTCTCAGTTATTACGACAGGTCAAAAATTGACGCCCGCGCAGTGGGCAGCTTTGCCACAGATTACTTTCACAATTACGAACGTGGTTTCGGACGGCAAGAATGCGACATACACTTACACCGCATTGGCGAGTACCCCCGCCGCCGCGACTCCCATTGTCCCGCCGTACTTGCAATTACACGAAGGAGAACTCGTCACCATTGGGGGTTGCACAAACGGTCTTCTAAACGGTACAGCGAAGATCAAGGATGTAACGGCAACCACATTCCAAATCCCGAACCCTAACGTGGTCGTGTCGGCTCCACAGACCGCTTCAGGCAACGTCGCTCCGCTGCTTCAGTCAGCATACACGCTTCAGTACGGAAGCTACCAGTTGCTTATATCGCCGCCCGCACCGCTTGCGCCGTACCTCGGAGTTACGCCCATCCTCAGTGCCCCGACAAACTGGGTGGAGATTGTACTCAACGTCCCGTTTGTCTTCGGTGTCCCATTGGCTCCGAATGAATACAACTTAGAAATCACGGGTGAAGTCGCGAACTGGGATCAGACGCACCAGATGGGACTTTTGGCCCCTAGATTATCGCAAGTCTGGGAAATTTCTGGTGGAGATCAGTATTACATCTTTGAAGAAACGTAAACCCATGAATTACTTAGACTTACAATACGGTGTTTGTGGCGTTTACGCAATTATGAATTGTGTCAATGGGCAGGTTTACATCGGTTCGGCGATGGACATCAAACGTCGTTGGGTCGTTCATGTTAACCGACTACGAGCGGAAACTTATACTACCCACACCAGTCCCATTCTTTGGTCGGCGTGGAAGAAGTACGGTGAATCCAGCTTCGATTTTTTCGTTCTTGAAGAAGTGCCTGACCGCCTCTGGTTGATGGTTCGAGAGCAACTTTGGCTCAACGATGTTCAACCGTGGAAGCGGGAAAATGGCTATAACATTCTTCCTACCGCTGAGAGTAGGCTAGGGCACATAGCATCCGAGGAAACGCGACGTAAATCATCTGTCGCTACAACGCGAGCTAAACTCGGGAAACCGCTCTCACAAGAACACTGTGAGGCTATTTCTAGAGGACATATCGGTAAACCTTGGACTGATAAACAACGGGAGGCTGATAGAAGTAGGGCTTACATAACGGAAGATTGGCGAGCCGCCAATTCTGTCCGTACTTCTGGCGAAACCAATCCATTCTTCGGTAAGACTCACCCATCCGAACTCTTACCGACTCTTCAACAAGCCGCTGTATTGGGTCGCCATACTCGCTGGCACGTAAACCGTGGCATCGTCAATCCCGCTTGTGGACTTTGTGAAATAGGGGTTTCATAGGTATATGCTTGAACACCCGCCTATCATGTACCACGGGACGAGCCATGAGAATCGTCAAAGTATTTTGGAACATGGTTTGTTGCGATCCAAGGGCGAAGCTGCACAGATGGGCGGCTATGGTGGAATCTTTCTCTCCTCAAAATACACGCCTCAAGGCGGTGGAATTGATGAATGGGAAGTAGACGTGAGGGGCCTTGATCTTGAAGAGGACGATACAACTATCCCCGAAGATGAAGAAGACACATGGTGGGTTACCTACGATGTGGACATACCACCAGAACGGTTAAAATTGATGTCAAAAGAAAAACAGGCATCTTCTAAGCTCTCATACATCTCGTCGCCGCAAGGCATTCTGGAACTTAACGTCATCCGTGACGCAAACCCCCGCGTGACTTTGGTGTTAGACCTCGGAATTCCCAATTTTACCGTGTTTTCCATGACCTTACCGCTGGTGGAAAACCAGCCCCAAGCCATGTCCGAACTCTTGGCGGAAGCTATTCATGTCCTCTGCGATGAGGTCGCGAACTTCATGCTCGTGATGGACTATCAGCAGGAAATAATAGTGCAAATTTATAGTACCGTGCTCAATTGCTACAAAGGAATGAGTAAGGAGACGGACTCAGACAAAACCACGGGCGACTTGACGGAGGACGATTTTGTTAAGACGTACGCGGGCACTTTCAACCTGCCTCAATCATTCGTGAATGAAACGCAAAACCGCGTAGTCACCGCAGCCAAAGTTATCAAGCGCCCACCGAAGTGCCGTAGGATTGAATTCTCGACGGAGAAGCCCGCAAAACCCACGACAAGCGATGTGGCTCGGGTGATCCGTCAGTACCGAGGACGTTCGCTTAGGACACAGCCAAAGCCGCTGTTTGTTGTGGTATACGATCAAGTTGGTCGTCCTTCGGGCACGCTCCCGCTCGGCCCGCAGTTTAAGAACAAGTTGCTCAATTTGGTCAATAAGAGGGGCTCCGCAGAATTCACTAACGCCGTCACGCTGGACAACGAACATGAGATGCGTTATCTTGCGGTGGACGGTATCCCCGGCACAATCACAATCGACGGTCGCATCTACAGACCAACAGCCACGGCGGGGCTCGATACGGCACTTTACTCGGGGGATGAGGGCGACTGGTTGGTAAAGCTTATGGATGGGCGGATTGTAGGACCCTTCCCCGGGCGTCCATGCTTTATTGACTTACGGCGTCTGAACTACCCCATTCCGAAGAATCGTAACCGCTGGCATCTTTTGAGTGAGGGGGATATTCCCGATCCTGAACCTGAAGAGCCCGAGGAAAGCGACGAAAATGGCGTATTAGAACCTGAGGGCGGTAGTCAGGACGAAAACGCGGGGAAAATTACCCTTTAGGACTATCCCCCGCTATAACGAGGACATCATGCGTAATTTTGACCAATTCGGTAGCGTTGTGTCGGACGTGAACGTCAGCATCAAGCGACAGGACACGGGCGAGACCCTGTATCAAGCTCACAACGTCATTGTAAACACTTCAAAATTTTTGTTCGCTCGTCTTATGGCGAACGTATTCCCCAATGACCCGAATCCTCCGTACCAGCAAGGGCACGAACCCCTGTACGGCGTGTGGGGCTTGGCTCTCGGCGCAGGTTCCGCACAGTGGGCTCCAGAGACACAGCCCGATCCGACGCCCGTGCAGACGGCACTCGTCGCCGAGTTTCTCCGTAAAAAGTTGTCCAAAGTCAACTTCGTGGACAGCAATCAAAACCCTCTGAGTACGTTGAGTACCGTGGTTGATTTCCAAACCACGATCAATGCGACCACGGACAACATCACGCAAGGCATCCGTGAGATGGGCTTGATCGGCGGCGGCACTTTCGGTACAAATCCACCAAGCACACAGACACTCATGGAGACGGCTCCGTATTTCAATCCGAGCGCCATTCCTCCGGGTCCTGCGAACAGTGTCATATTGGTAAATTATCTTACCCTACCGCCGCTCGTTCTCCCACCCGGCGTGAATGTAATCATCAGTTGGATTTTACAATTTTAGCGACTGAAAAAATCTGACTTCCTCAGTGTAGTTGTAGTGACTGAAAACATGCTTTCCTTTTGGCCCCACATTCCGTTCGCACACATAGCCAGTGCCGTCGCCGGCGGAATTCTGGGCTATCCGTTCAAGGCAGCTTGGGACTGGTGGATCGAGACGTTCTGGATCGGCTTCAAGCTGGGTATCAAAGAATCGGAAGGCGGCAGGCGACTCATAGCGGCTTTTAATCAAGGCAAAGCCGAGGCGGAAGCGAGGACTCTGGCGAAGCATCCCGAACTCAAGTCTGCACTCGACGAAATACACGCGAAAGAGGCCCAGTAATGGCATTTTTCAAACGGTTCGCAGCGAAGGTCAACGAAGAGGATAACGTCGTCTGCACTGCGGAAGAAGTTGACGAAGTGGTGAAAGACCGCAAGAAGCGGAAGAAGAAAAAGAAGGAAGACGATTCCTCGGACACCGATTCCTAAAATCGCTCCCGCCGCAGTATTAGACCCTATGGACAATGTAGAATGCGGGGATAGTTTAGCGGTAAAACAGCCGACCCAATCGGAAATCGGGGGTTCAAATCCAGCCTCTCCGCTCCAATCTGCACGCCAACTTGCCGAGCAACGATTCAAGACCAATCCAGTAATGTGTTTCCAGCGACATCTAATTGAAGCTTCCGCCGAGCTTAATCCTCGGGAAAAATACCCTAAAGAATTCCTGCTTCACGAAGGTGTGCGGGAGATCACTCGTGCTGAGTGTGCGACATTCATTGAGCAGTATGAATACCTCGGCACCCTCGGTCGCGGTAGCGTGTACTACGGGTTGTTCATGCCGAATGGCGAGATGGTTGGGGCCAACTGCTTCTGCACAAGTGGCGGCGGGATTGGGAACATTTGTGGGCCTGAGTACGCGGGTAAGACCGCTAACCTAGCCCGTGGGTGTTGTGTCCTCCACGCCCCCGTCAACGCGGGCTCGTTCTTTACTGCTCGTTCAATCAAGATGGCGTATGCGAAATACGGATGGCAAGTGTACTTTGCTTACAGTGACCCCAACGCCAGTGAGAACGGCAAGCTTTACAAAATCCTGAACTGGTACTATCTTGGCGCGGGCCTCAACCATAGTGGCGGGCATAGTGACTGGTATAAGGACGGCAACAGGATCAAAAGCTACGCCGTGTTCCGCGATGGCGGCAAGGCCCTAGTGAAGTACGGCTATGAGCCGGGCACAGGCGGGCAATGGGCGTGGCTGCGAGCTAATGGTTGGGAGCAGAGAATTGATCCCGACAAAGGGAAATTCTGCTGGTTTGAGGGCAACAAACGCGAAGTACGAGCCGCAAAAGCGGCGTGTCGCTACCCCCTTGATCTACCATTCCCAGAAAAATAAATCAACTAAAATCTTCGAACTTGTGGTATTATGTAAATGCGGGATGATATCCCGCTAGTACGAGGGTCAGGGCGCAATGACCATCACAACAGACGCGCCCCTTGGGTTTCAAAGAAACTCATTGTACAAACGAGGAGGGTCAAATGACCATTACTCAGAGCACGATCTCTAAATCCACCCAGACTGTCGAAAAGCCGACATCGGCTTTCATTTATGACAGCGAAGGAAATCGTTATCAGGTTTCCTTTGAAATTGTTACACCTGATGCATCCCGAGCATACCGCTCAAAACGGGTTGGGAATCGCAAAGAAACTAACATCGACAAATATGGTGCGGACATGGTGAACGGTCGGTGGACCGTCACAGGTCAGCCCATCATTTTCGATGAAAATGACGAGTTGAACGACGGCAACAACCGCACGGGGGCATCCGACAAGTTCAATGTCTCCTTCGAGACTCTCGTTGTTCGCGGAGTTCAGACCGCCGCACACCTGAACATCGACACGGGCGCATCTCGTACCCTTCTCAACGCCCTCCAGTTCATCAATCACAATCTTTCCGAAAGTGAGAAGATGGACTACATCGGCACGGTCGGATACATGTTGAAACGTATCGTGCAGGTAGATATGGGACGCGCCGTCGCTTCAAACTCCTTCACCACTCGCTCCGAAGAACTCGAAGCATTGAAAACGTACAAGTCGGGTACGCCCGAATGTGCCGCTGGCGTGGAAGACATCGTGGCCTTAGTACAACATTTCAAGGTCGGGCGTGAGTTGCTCGGTTTCTTGACATGGCTGTACTCCCGTAAGGCTTACGGTTATAAGGGGAAGATGAAAGAGTTCCTCGAAGCCTACCAGCCCAAGGACCCAAGTGCATCGACGAAGTGGAACCATCCTGCTCAGGTGCTCTACCGCAAGTTGAGCAAGTCGAATCTGAACAAGAGTGAGCGTCTTGGTGTGGCGATGGCCGCTATCAATTCGTACATCTTGGACAACCCGCTGCCCAAAACTGCCACTGGCGATTCTTACCTTAAGGTGCCTCGGCTGTTTGAGGTTGGCGACACGGGTGAAATTATTCGCACGAGCAATCCGAAGCCCCCAAAGACGAAAAGGGCTGTAGCGGGCAACTAAACTACTGTACCCTATTCCCACCCCCCGCCTTTTGGCGGGGGTTTTCTTTTGTGGTGTTATTTCATTCGTCTCGGCGTATTATGTAGGAAGGAGATTTTATGCAGCGGCATCGACGGTGTGGAGAGCACAGGAAATTTGCCTCACAAAAAGAGGCTGATGAAGAGTTAGGCAAGGTTGCGTTGTGGGGAATGAGACGCGGGGGCGACACGTGGCGGTTGCTCAAGGTGTTCCCCTGCGGGGATCATTGGCACATCGGCAGGGATTGGGCGTCGAAGTTTATGCTTCCCGAAGACAAATCTGTTGGAAAGTCAGTTTAGGGTCGTCCCGGATAGCCGTTACGCGGTTTGCCCTCACCTAACCGCACCCGCTCATACTTATCGAACTCACAAAGGCAATTCTGGAGGTCCTGCATGTGGATTTCCGGCATACCCACGTTGGCGACCAATGGTTTGATCTGCCGCCGCAGGTCGAGCATGGTGTCTAACCACATTGACTCTTGCCAGCTTTGATCCACGGGGTAATTCATGACGCGATTCAACCCGCGTTTACTGCCCGGTCCGCTGCACGCCCAGTCCGACCAATCCACACAGTTTTCAAGTAGGTAGGTGTATTTCGTGTCGCACACGATTTGTCCCCCGAGAAAGCTGCCCAAGCCGTTAAACTCGGTCAGACGTTTGTGGAAGGTCGCAAGGCTCCACGCTTCTTCGGTGATGTAGTCGCGTTGACACCAAAGAGGGTTGAGAACTTCGCTGGCGAGATACCTCGCCTTGGATGCAAATCCTGCCTTTGCGGGTACGATGTAGACGCCCGTGAAGACTTTCTCTTTCGCCTGCTTGCGGCGTTCGAGCACTTCGACGAAATGCATCGGGTCAAACGGGACGGGGTAGCCAAGCTCTTCGAGCGTGTCGGGCCAATTTACGAGACGGGCGACTGCCATCGCAAACCATACCTCAGGTTCATCAACGTGTGGTTGACGCCAGTTCTTGGCAATCCACTGCGTCACCTTGTCAAGTTCACGATACACGTTGCAGAAACGATAGGCTTGCAGGATGGGGTCTTCTGTCCAAGGTTTCGGGTACCCAGCGGTTTTGGCTTCGTAGATCGCGTGCCGTTCGGTGATCCATGCAAAAAGGGCTTCAATTCTCATCTTTTCAATAATACCACAATTCTCTTCACTTTCGACTATATTACTGAGGACCTTTTCCTGATGAACCCGCTTTTCCAGAAAAAGACAAACGACGAACAAGACCCCATCATCCTGCCGCAAGATGATAACCAGCAAGGGGATATGCTCGATCCAGCTACCCAACAAGTTGTCGCTCCACCGCCCGTAGCTCCCGCCGAGGATGAGAAAGTCGTCGAACAGAGTCGGATGGCAGCCCAGAAAAGCGCGGCTGCTCATACCCCATGGGATGTCTACCTTCGAGGGAAATGGGTCAATCGTGTTTTTACGGTGCCGAACATGACTGCCGACGACGTGAAGCGTGGTCTGGTAGATCATGATGGTCTCAACCCAGCCATTGAAGTGCGGTCTGGACAGGGGCGAAACGTCCCGGGTAGTGTCCCACTCAATCGGATAGGCTCCAACCCCCTACTTCAAAAAAGGGGTGCGGGTGCACCTATTGGCATGGATCAGGATCAGCAGACCTGTCGCAGATGCAAACAGCCGATTCAACAGGGCCAAATGGTTTCGTGGGAAAGTGGTAGTGAGACTCACGCGGGCGTCTGTCCACCTCCACCCCCAACCGCCGTAAAGGAGCAGAGCCGTCTCATGTTTCCTAAGGGGTATGAGCCAAAGCAACCGCCAACGGCCCCCCAGCGGCCCCAGAAGCCCCCTACGCAGCCCCAGTACGCTTCGGCTGAGAAAGTAGCCACACGACGTAAGATCAGCGGCTACGTGCCCGCCACAAGCTGGGGCGTACCGCAGGAATGCGCTCATCAAGTTGCCCATGCCCTTGCCAACGCGGGTGTGCGTGATTTTGACGTGGCGACGGACGAAAAACTGCATGTGGCATACTTTTCATTCGGCAACGAGGTCGAGATGGAGGTCAGCGCAGATATTGTTTGTGAATACTTTGGTCCTCAGATCGCCGCATCCAAGGGCAAATGGATTGGTTGGCAGTGCCGTCCCGAGCGCCAACCGAGAGTGCCTGACGTGAACATGCCACTGAGCAAGATGAATAGCAAGCGGGCTGGCAGCCAAGGCACCCGTGAAGCCGTCGCCAAGTTGCAAAGACTCGGCATCAAGACTACGGCGGACCTCGACAAATGGATCAAGGAGCACCCGAAGACTGAGACCAAGGGACCCTACGCGGGCTCGCGGTCGCTCATGAGCCGTTACGACGCCCTGAACGAGCTTGTGGGCACCTTCGCCGCCACGTGGATTCTACACGATTTGGCGACCGACGCCGCTGTTAGGGAAGGGCTCCCCAAGAGAGGATTCTTCTCCCCCGAGGATGCCAAGCGGTTCCGCGACGACAATCAGGGCAGCAACGTCGCTTTGAATCAGGATGAAGAGGGCAGCCAACTGTGGGAGAAAGTGCCCGATAACGAGTTACTTAGGAAGAAAGAGGGGGCGGTTCCGCCTCCCCCACCTCAGCCGCCAGCTTCGCATGTCAGGGAAGCACCAGCACCTCGCAAACCCGCCCCGCCGCAGGGTTCGCCGAATGTCACCTTTCCATCGGACATGCCTGACATTTATATTGGAGGTGAGCCGCCACGAGGCGCACCAGCGGATTTCGGTGGGGCTGTCTTCCCCAATCCAAAGGGGTTAGCGCCAACGCTGGATACAGCCCCGCCTCCACCTCGGCCTGAGCTTAATGCAACCCATGAAATGGGCGTATATAAGGGCGATATGAAAATGGACATGACCAATGCAGACGTGTCGGACGTGGTGCCAAACCCATTGCAGCCCCGTGAACAGTAAGAAGTTAAATATTCCTAGCCAAAATCCTCAGACTTCTGGTATCATGTAATAGATGGTCGTAAGCCCCGCAAGGGGTAAAAGGCACTGGTACTGATTTTCAGACAGGGGTTCGACTCCCCTCAGGTCCACCATAAATTTTTGCACCACCTTATGGGCCTGCCCCGGTTTCGATGGAGACGGTATGGGATGGCAGCCAGCGACCCGAGCGCAAGGGTGTACCCTCGTTAAACAGGCATTCAAAAAAGTAAACGCTGAAGCTCCAAAGGCTTTCGCTGCTCATGCTTAATGAGCCAGACCCCGTGGGTCTGTTCCTCAACACGGCAAGAACGCCCGCGCAAGCGGGCATTTTTGTTTCTGGTTGACAATCTGAATTCCAAAGGCTAGTATAGGGGCACATTATGGCAAACGACAAGGTTAGGGAAGCACTCAAAGCCGCCGCGAGCTTCAAGGCACGCGGCATCAAGAAAGCCGCTCTGGGCGTAGTTGCGGAGTACGAAGCGAAGAAAGCCAAGGACTACGACGACATCAACGGCTCCAAAGACAAGTGTGCCGACTGCGGTGTCAAATCCGGCAAGCCCCACAAAGAATCCTGCAATGGTGGACTGCACGATATAAAGTCCAAGAAGGCCGCTCCCGGCGATCCGATCCAACGTGACCAACCCGCCGCCCAAGCCGACCCCGCCATCCCCGATCCGACTGCTCAACCTGCCGCTCCCGTTGCCCCACCCGTGGAAGAGGTCGAAGAGGCAGAGGAGACTCCCGAAGCTAAAGCCGCTCGCGTGCGTGAAGCACTTGAGACCGAGTTAGGCGACGACGATCTGGTGACGGCTGTCCTCGAATTTCTGGAAGCCGAAAAATTCGACTACGACGATTACAGCGTCGATGTCACGGATAACAGCGACGGCACAGCCACGGTCGCTGGCTACATCATTGCCCCCAACGACGACATTCCAGAAAGCATCGCTCTGGCACAGGTCCGTAGCGATTTGGAAAGCGAGCCTGAGCTTTTCAATCAGGATTGGCTCCAAGGACACATCGACGAGGTGCGCCTCCGTGACCATCTGTACTCAGACACGGAGGAAATGATCCGTGATTCCCCCGACTCTTATGGGTGGGTGCCCGGAGGCGGCGAAGAACTCGTCCGCTTTAACGCCGAGGGTGAAGAAGAGGATGACGGCGAGTACGATTCGGCTGGTGAGCCCATTGTAGAGGAGACCGAACCCTCCGACGACTGGCTTGAAGAGAAGACCAATGAACTCCTCCGCTATCCCGTGCAATACCTGACGGACATGTTAGGCGAAGAGGACGGCATCAAACAGGCGATATCGATTGCTGGGATCGACATTAACGCAGCGGCAGAAGAAGCGGTTGCAGCCGATGGCTGGCAGCACTTCCTGTCCCGTTATGACGGAAACTCGTACGATCTCGCTTCTGGCGGGGTTTATTGGCGAGAAAATTAACATGAGCCAAATCAGTCCCGTCTACCACGTAAATCGTCATGGTGGTGCGGCCTGTGAGCACTGTTTGGGTATTGTCCGCTGCGCCTCGTGGTGCCTCACCAAGAACACTGAAATTTTCTACGCCTACGACATCCTTGTCCATCCAGAAACCCTGACCGAACAAGATAGAATTACTCTTCACGCTCTCGGCGTGCTTTGGACTAACTAAAATCCTCAAAAAGCGGTATTATCTAATAGCTCCGGTGACCGTGGGCAGCAGCCGTTTCTGATTCCGAAAGTATTCCCACGGGTGTATCTGACTTTGCCATGGGCAAAAGGGTTGCTGGTGCCCTCCGTGGTCGGTTCGCAAACACACCGTAAGCACCGCGATGGGTCGAAAGCGAACTAGGCCCTCCTTGGTTTCAGGAATAGGCTGAGGCGTCGGCGGTGGTCAGGCGGTTGAGCCATGGTGACCGAGACGGAACTCCATGGCCGGAGCTAATTTTAGGAGAAAGCATGAATCTCAAGTTTTGGGAGTGGTTTAAGAAAAAACAGGAGACCGATCCAACTCTCCTCGATCCTTTCGAAGGCAGCGTACTCAAAGAGTATCAGGATGCCGTAGGAATACGGCGTATCCCGATGCAGGTCACTGATCGCCACGATCTCACCACGAGTGAAGTCGCCAACCCCGACCTCGGTAAAGATGATGCCGAGACTCTCAAGAAGAAACTCAAGTCCGGCATCCACCAGTCTGTTATGACTGGTCCCGATACGCACAGAGTCAGCGGCGTGCGAGTAATATCGGAAGAGGGCGGCACTGTCGAGGTCATCAAAAAGATCGACAAGTCCAAGCTGTACGAACTTGGCTATGACATTACGGAAGAAAATGAAACTTTCGTGAAGAACCTTGGATTAGAGCCTGAACCTTCGCTTTTCCTCGGACTCTCTCAAATACGGAAAAACGTGGAAGGTACGTCAGAGGAAGAGCGACTTCATTCAGAAGGCGTTGACTTCCATCACTACTCAGGTAAGCCTGCAAATCGTCCTTCGGAAATGCAGCCCAATGAACTAATGGGGGGTTCGGAGCCAGCCGAATCGTATCCGACTGCCGTGGCTGAACTTGTTGTGCCTGAACTGGAAGAAAGCATCAAGGCCAGAATTGAGGCATTCCACGCTGGAGCCAAGAATCATGACCCCTCGTGCCCATGCTACGAGCATTGCATGGAGCATATCGACAAGTTGGGTCAGGAGTACGACTGCTTCCACGTCTGTAACTGCAAAGGGAAACAATGACGATCAAGGGGACCTTGCACTTGTATAGCGAGACGGGAACCGAAGGCGGCTATTGGGCGATTCAGGATGAGCGGTTCATTCAACCGCCGACCGAGGAATGGCCGCATGAGCGGTGGTCCTACGACGGTCTACATGCTCTCAACGACGGCGACCACCTGAAAATTTTCCATCCTGACGGCACGCTCCTGTGGGAAGGTGAAATCAAACTGAAAAAGTATCCCGCCTTTACGGAAGCGGTAGATATCCACGATGAAAGCGCGAACGTAAACCTCGGGCTGTGGATTCACGCCGATCAAATTGGAATGAGCCGCCACGATTGGGCGTATCCATTCTTGAAGCAGTATCAAGGGGAGTTAACGGAACATGGAAAATGACGGCTACGATCCGATGGGTTCTTGTTTCCTGTTCGACTACGATCCCGTTGCCGCAGGATTGAACGTGGTGCCCTACGTCGAGAAGCCCGCAGAATTTACTGAGAAGGACAAGCAATGGCTCAACGACACGCTGAAGTGAAAAAACAAAAACTGGTCACTGTAGAGCAATACGTCACTCATCATCTGGGGCGTCCCAGCATGACATACGACCGTCCGAAGACGTATGCCCAAGTCCGCAAGATGAGGCGGGAGCTTGCCAAACATAACATAGCGGTTAGCTGCGGGCGACGTTATGTCTACGTCAGTCCGCTGGACTGGGAGGGCCTCATTCCCCGTAATTTTACTAGCGTTGCCGATCAGATCGTGTTCGATAATGGTGGAGGTTGTCAGTGATGCACGCATGGCTGGTAATTCGACACAACGAGTCCGAGTACATCGAGAAGTTCAGACTGTTTTCGGACAGCAAGACCGCGTATGCATTCGCACGTTTCTGGGGATACGAAGACCCGTTTGGAATGGGCGATGATGATCGCCCGGGAATGATGAACACTTATCAGGCGGGCGACGTACACATCGGCGTCATCCATTTGGAGACCACGCCACGCCATATTCCTGCGGAGGAACGGCATGAAAAATTCTGGGCTAAGTAGAGCATTGTGGTTGGCGTGGCACCCGCTTGAGCTTCTGCATCTCATCCTCGGCTCGATTATCATTCTCTTGATGATTGTGATTTCCTATGTGAGAGAGGCCATCGACGAGGCTAAGAAATGACTTTCTGTTGCAGCGGTTTCGAGTACCCCGATACGTGCATTGACTGCGGCAACCCCGGCGGCAACCAAAGGTCGAAACCGCCGCAAAATAATTAGAAAAATAGTTGTTGCAAATTTCTCAACTACTGGTATTATGTCTTTAGGAGCTACTCAAATGCGTAAGATCGATGAAGGCAACATCACGGGTCTCTAGGTTTCACAGCAGCAACCAGCGTACTTCTTCCTTTTCGTCCGTCAAGACATCTCCCTAGCACAGCAATTAGTCCAAAGCAACCACGCCACGTTTGAAATGGCGAAGCGTTTGCCGTCCGATTACGATCAAACCCCAAATCTCATCCTTGTCGGCGTGCCCGATAAGTCAGCTTTATTCCGTGTTATCAACAAGTTAAATGACAATGCCATCGGCCATGAAGTGTTCTATGAGCCCGATGACAACCTCGGGTTGACCGCAGTCGCGACCTACCCGCTCACGCAGGAGCAGCGTCGTGCGCTTTCCAACTATCGGTTGTGGAAGTCCGACGTTGCCCCTGCACCACAAACCATCGTGCCGCAATTCAAAGAACAATTCAAGGAGGCATCAGCCTGTGAAATCTAAAGAACTAATTCGGCTTTTGCAAGAGGAAGACCCGACTGGCGAAACAGAAGTCAGCGTCGGCAACCACGATATTTTCGAGCTTCGCACGGAGCCCGCATACTGGGACGGCAAGCTGCAACTTTTGATTCGTGATCCAGCGAAAGCTCCGTATTACGACATAGTGGGCGGCAAGTATTGCACGGCAGGCAGCAAGATCGTCATCAACGCCATGAGCATCAGCGATGTGCTGTGGCAGGACCCTGACGCCACTGTGGACTACTCGGAACTTGGGCAGTACGCCGACAAGTACCGCGAGGCCGATGAGAAGACACGGCGGGCATCCCGTGACGTGACGCTCAAGGTAGGGATGGACGCCTTCTATCGTTGGGTAAAGTCGAAGGCGGAAGCGATTCGCCCGGGTGACACGGATTGCCGCAGCGGAGCGGATTACTTCTTCGAAAAGCATTTGCATGTGGACGACCCATTGAAGGAATTGCCGAAACAGAAGCACGTAGATTCGACTGGCAAGGAATACGAATGTTGGCCGAGCGTTAACGACCGCCGTGAGTCAGGTTGGGATGATCGCATCGAGGTCTACTGGCGTGGCGGCTGGGGTATCAAGATGAAAGACGGCTCCGCTGTCGAAGGGGAATAAGTTTGCGGGCGATAAAAGGCGTCGAGATCGTGCTTGCTGGATTGCTACGGCGAGCGTGATTGAAGTGCTGGGTGCTGAAAGGTGCCACGCCCACCATACGCGGGTAGCTCAGGTGGAGTTTCAGAGCGTCGGGACGCAAGTCTCGAAGGTCGGTGGTTCGAGTCCGCCCCCGCGTACCAAGTTTGCTCTTGAGAGCACTAGCGTTTGAGTATTAGATTGTATGACAAGAAATTTACTGATTACTGCACCGCCGTTCAAAGTGGAAGCATCAATGAAACAACTGGGTTCCAACTTACGTACAGCACGAATTCGACGCGAACTGACGATAAAGCAGGTCGCTGAAAGTATAGGGACAGGACCACGCGCCGTCATGGATGCCGAAAAAGGAAAATCCACCACGGGATTAGTTGTTTACACCGCACTTCTTTGGAAGTATCTACTATTGGATAAAATGCACGAATTAGCCGATCCCCTTCGAGATGAAATCGGGCTTATCTGTGCCTCTAAGCGGGAACCAAAGCGTGCAACACGTGCACGTGGAGTTGAAGAGGTGGGTGTCCCGAGCGTGTATTTTATAGGCGACACAAAGCGAGGCATTGTTAAAATTGGAAAATCCAATAAGCCCGTCAACCGTTTTGAAAGTCTTCAAGCGGCCAATGCGGGGCCGTTGCAACTATTGGCTGAGCTACCCTTTGAAACGGATCATGCCGCTTGGACCGCCGAAAGCGAACTGCACGCCAAATACAAATACCTCAATACCCACGGTGAGTGGTTTCGATTGGATTCGAGCCTGAACGAGGAAATTCTGGGTATTCGAGCGCGGAGTTTAAGGAGAGCAGATTTTGTAAGGCCCGAGTAGCTCAGTGTTAGAGCGCCTGTGCAACGCCCGCAAGGGCTACGCCACAGGAGGTCGGTGGTTCGATTCCATCCTCGGGTACCAAGTTTGTATGGCGTAGAAGACGAATGTCTTTTATAAAATACACGGGCGGTAGAGCAGCGCAAGCTGGGTGCCGCAAGGCATCACCGCCCACCAAGTTTGGGGAGTTCGCTAGGCGAAAACTTAGTAGGTGATATCGCCGAACGGTCAGTAACCGATAGGTGTGAGGCCAGCGGCGTAGTCGCCTTTAGCGAGGCTTGGCTGAAAA
>Ga0182030_10001203_pt1 | contig 52767 bp, 45 predicted proteins | sample 812S3MmetaG_FD_121299 | JGI IMG/M metagenome (GOLD analysis project Ga0182030, IMG submission 121299) | Permafrost microbial communities from Stordalen Mire, Sweden - 812S3M metaG (Illumina Assembly) | ecosystem: Environmental > Terrestrial > Soil > Wetlands > Permafrost | place: Sweden...
CTAGCCGTTGGCAAGCGTGATTTCATGGGGGTGTACTAACGCATGGCGGCGGTCAGCTGGTAGCCCTCGAGTCGGTGGGCTCCACAACGACGGCGGTTCCATAACAGAGAACCTCGGCGGCGCCAACCATTGGCCCCGTGTCGTAGCGGATGCCGATTACGGCATTTGCACCCAGTTTCCGCGCATGTGAAACCATCAATTGAAAGGATTCTTCGCGTGCCGATTCACAAAGATCTGAAAAAATCCCAACGCGTCCGCCCAGAAGTGTTCGCAGGCCACCCAAGATGCTCAAGGGTAAGGATCGTGTTCGGACGGTGATGCCACGGACAACTCCCAGGGACTTGGTGATGCGAAATCCAGTGAGCTCAAATGTCGTCGCGGTTTGCATGGGGTCTTGAGTTTACGGCGTTTGAAATCGAGATGATAAACTGAAAGTGTGGGCAAGTTAGCCAGAAAAGCCGTACGCGGACTCACGCAACTCAGACAGTACGGATATCGTCTGGTGCCGCTCGCTTTGGTTGTGAACGAAGACCTCCCGCCTTGGCGGTTTCTTGCTAGCATTCCGGTTAGCCATCTGAAACCAATACCGATTAGGGGGAATTCCATGATCATAAGGGCAATGCGGTCAACCGCGGTCGCGGCGTTAGGCGTCACTCTTGGGTTGGCCGTTGGCATTGCGCAGGCCGACATCACCATTGAGCGCAGCACGTCCGTCGAGGGCGTCGGCGCAATGGCGCTCGCCAATATGACAGGTACCTCCAGGACCATCATCTCCGGCGACAAGTCGCGCACCGACACCGACACAAAGATGTCGTCAAAAATTGTCGGCTTTTTGGCGCGCAATGCCGCGGGCCCCAGCGCCGAGATCATTCTGCTCGATCAGGACAAGCTCTACCATCTGAACATCAACAAAAAGGAATACACCGAGACCACTTTCGAGCAGATGCACGCGCAGATGCAGAAGGCATCCGAGCAGATGAATTCAAACGAGGCAAAGCAGCAGCCGTCCCAGCAGCCCTCCGCGGTAGACCAGTCCAAGTGCACCTGGCTGCCACCCAAGGTTGCCGTCAATAAAACGGGGGAGAAGGCGCAATTCGCCGGCTATGATTCCGAGCGCGTTACCATAACGGCGTCGCAGCCATGCCAAGACAAGGAAACCGGCTCGGTCTGCGAAGTTGTTTTGGTCCTGGATCAGTGGCTGGCCGCTGGGTTTACCGAAAGCACCGAAGTGCGAAAATTCTATAGCTCCTACGCGAAAAAGATGGGTATGGATCCATCGAGTTCCGAGGACGTGTCCCAACGAGCGAAGCTCATGTTCAGCCAGTACAAGGGGATATGGACCGAGGTCGCCTCCAAGATGCAGAACGTGAAAGGGTATCCCGTGAGGAGCAGCTTTACGCTGGCGCTGGGAGGGGCTCAGTGCAAAGACTCCAATGCTCAGCAGCCTCAGTCCAGTCAATCTCAATCCAACCAGACTGCATCCGCCCAAACTGACGACAGTCCAAGCGGCCCAGCCGGCATGGCGGGCTTAGTCGCGGGCAAACTAGGAGGTTTTTTCCACAAGAACAAGAGCGATGCAGACGCGCCCGCCGCACAGCCGGCACCCGCCGCGCAGCCGACACCCGCCGTCACACCTGTAGTGGTGCCTGAGGGTGATGTGGCTTTGATGACCGTGTCATCGCAGCTGACCTCGGTGTCGACCAGTGCAGCGAGCGCCGATGCGTTTTTGGTTCCGGCTGGTTTCAAGAAACTGGAGTTCAAGACACAATGAGCGATGCCGCTGAGGGGCGACCGCAGCGAACGCGATCAGCCGGATGCTACGTGCCTGCTTGCATTGCAATTCGCGTGCGCCGTTCGCTGCGAAAGTGCGCTACCGTCACAATCAGCGCGACCGCCTGAAGTAGTGCGCAGAAGTAGAAGGGTGCGCCGATTCGCCAATCGCCTTTGGGGAGACGAGACACCATAGTCAGCAGCGGTGCGCCGAGGGCCGGCGCGATCACGGCCATCAGACTGTTGAGGCCGCCGACAGCGCCAAGGGTCTTGCCCTGATTCTGTGCGTCCGCTGCGCTTGAAATGATGCTTTGGATGGTCGATGAAACGGTTGCGCCCAGCAGATTGACCAGGATGATCGCGTACATCATCCAGCTTTGGGTGGCGGCTCCCCACAGGGCATAGGCAAGCGTGGAGGAGATCAATCCCAATACAGCAAGGCGCCGCACGCTGATGAGCTTCAAAATGCGGCCCAGTAGCAAGCCCTGCATGATGGCCGAGACCACGCCCACGGCCGCGAGTGACCAACCGTTGTCGCGAGGTCCCCAGCCGAATTTGAAGGTGGTGTACAACACCCAGCAGGTATAGAGCACAAATTGGGCGAGCCCGGAGAAAGCCACGACCACAGCCAGCGGCGCGGCGTCCTTCAACTGAGTCAGGCGGCGGAGCGAACTGAACGGATTCGCGGCCTTCCATTCAAATGCATGCCGGCGGCTCAAGGGCAATGATTCAGGCAATACGAAGTAGCCGTAAAGTAGATTGAGCAATGCCAGACTTCCCGCCGCATAGAACGGCAGCCGTAGATTGTTCGAACCCAACAGTCCACCAATCACGGGCCCGAGAATGAATCCGACGCCGAACATCGCTCCCAATATGCCGAAGCGCTTTGCCCGTTGCTCAGGCGGCGTGATGTCGGCCACATACGCGCTGGCCACTGAAATATTGGACTGCATGCCACCGGCGACCAGCCGTATGACAAGCAACATACCCACGGAAGTCGCCAATGCGGTCGTGAAGAAGCTAATCATCAGGCCGCAGAATCCGGTCAGCAATATCGGCCGGCGGCCGTAGCAATCGGAGAGCGCCCCAAGAATCGGCGATCCGAAAAAATTAGCGAAGCTAAATGTGAAGGTGACCAAGCCGTACCATAGCGCCTGGTCCTTTTGGGTCCCGGTGAGACTGCCCACCAGCGCCGGCAAGACCGGAATGATCAAGCCAATCGATATCATATCGATCAGCACCGTTACCATGATGAATGGCATCGCCGCGGATCGGCTGTGACGCGGGGCGAAGAGTTTGAAACGTGGTTCCGTCGTTGACATATGGCAAGGGTAACCTAATCCAGAGCGCAACTCCCAACCCGCACCATTCAGCTTCGCTGCCGCTCGTTGTTCGGATCCCAGGCTGCTTGCGCGATGACGCGCGCAACGCGCTTCTCACCTCGTACCATGATCTCGAATTCGCGACCGGCACGAGCGATCACCGGATCCATGTAGGCGAAAGCGAGCGACTTGCGAACCGCAAAACCGTAGGCGCCGCTGGTGGTGAGGCCGACCAACCGACCTTCGCAAAGCACCGGTTCGTTGCCCAGACAATCGGCGTCCGTGGCGTCCACTTCCATGTAAGTGAGCAGCGTACGCGGACCGCTGCGCTTCGACTCGAGCGTACCCGCCTTTCCGATGAAGTCCTTGCCCAAGTCCACGAAGCGTTCCATGTCAGCCTCGATCATGGTCACTTCGTTGGTGAGTTCTGCGCCCCAGGATCGATAAGCCTTTTCCATACGCAATGAGTTCATGGCATAGGTGCCGAACAAGCTGATGCCGTGACGCGCGCCGGCCATCATCAAGGCATCGAACACATGGGCCATTTGCTGCATGGGGACGTGCAATTCCCAGCCTAGTTCGCCCACGTAGTTGATCCGCAGCAACCGCACGTTCGGCGCGCCGGCGATGGGGGCGACCTGACAGGTCAGCCAGCGAAACGTGGAATTGCCGATATCGAGCGTGGTGGTGTGGCTCAAGACATCCCGGGCGCGGGGACCGGCCAACACCAGCACGCCCAGATTGTCGGTCACGTCGGCAATGCTGACTCGATCGCGGGGATGCTTGCGCCATTGCAGCTGGTCATTGTCATGCACCTGGGCAGCGGCCGCCGACAGTAGGTAATAGTGGTCGTGCGCCAGGCGCGTCACCGTCACTTCGCTTTCGATGAATCCCGCCGCAGTGAGCAGATGCGTCAGCACGATGCCGCCGTCGCGCTGAGGGATTTTGTTGGCGCAAATGCGCGCCAGGAAAACTTCCGCATCAGGGCCGGTGAGCTCGTATTTGGAGAACGTAGAAAGATCCATCAGGCCGACCCGCTCGCGCACGGCCAGCGCTTCCTGCTCGACGGCGCTCCACCAATTGGACCGAGACCAGGAAAATTGCTCGGTTCCTATGCCGTCCCGATCGAACCAGCGCGGCCGTTCCCAGCCATAGATCTGACTGAACTGTGCGCCCTGCGCTGCGAGGCTGTCGTAAAGTGCGGACTTGCGCAAACCGCGACCAACCGTGTGCTGCTCGCCGGGTTTATAGCAGTAATACATGTGGCGATAGTCCTCGAGCGCCACCGTGCGCGCGAATCCCGGAGTCGCCCAATCGCCGAAACGGCGCGGGTCGAATTCGCGCATGTTGATCTCGGCTTGGCCGTTCATCATCCACTGCGCGAGATACTTACCGGCGCCCGCACCCTGGCAAATACCGATCGAGGCGCCGCAGTGCATCCAATAGTTGCGCGGTCCCGATGCGGGTCCCGAAAGATAGACGCCGTCGGGTGTATGAGTGATGGCGCCGGCGATCACCGACTTCACTCCCGCCGCCGCGAACAGCGGCAACCGTTCTGCCGCCTTCTCGAGCCATGGCATGATGCGGTCGAGTTCAGGTGCGAGCAGTTCGCTTTCGAAATCCCAGGAGGGCGGTTGATCGTGCCAGCAGGAATGCGCGTTGGCGGTCTCATACGGACCCACCAATATGCCGTGGCCCTCCTGACGCAGGTAACAATTCGAGTATGGATCCCGCACCACGGGCAGTTCCTTGAGACCCCGCAGTTGCGGCAGTGGCTCGGTGATCACGTAGTGATGCAGCAGATTCGAAATCGGTGCTGCATGCCCGGTCCAGGAGGCAACCACGTCGCAGTAGCTGCCTGCGCTGTTCACCACATGTTCGCAGACAATATTTCCGGCTTCGGTGATCACCTGCCATTCACCCGTCGGCAGGTGTTTGATATCCGTGACGCGAGTACGGCGGTACACCTCGGCACCCAGTTGCCGCGCTCCTGCGGCCATGGCCAGCGTCACGTCGGCGGGTGCTACGTGGCCGTCGCTCACTGTGAGGAATGCTGCCTTTATGCCGAAGGTGTTCAGATAGGGATGCAGGTCGGCAATCTCACGCGGCCCGACGATGTGAGCCTCATAGCCCGCGAGCTTGGATATTCCGTAAATGTGTTTGAGCCACAATACTTCTTCGTCGGTGGTGGCGAGCCGCAGTCCACCGCAGCCGTGCCAGCTGACTTGATGTCCCGTAAGCGCTCCCAACTTTGGATATAGCTCCGTGCCGTACTGATGCACCTTGGTCACATTCAGCGAGCCGTTGAAGAGCGGACACTGTCCGGCGGCATGCCACGTCGAACCTGACGTCAGCTCCGCTTTTTCGACCAACACCACATCGCGCCAGCCGGCGAGCGCCAGATGATAGAGCAGGCCGACGCCCATCACACCGCCGCCGACCACCACGACACGCGCGTGAGCTTTCACGACTTGATGCGTTCGTTGCGCGGGTCATACCATGATTCGAATTGCACTTGTGCCGGATAACGAGTGCAGGCGACCTCGATCTCCCAGCGCCCGGACTCGAGCCATTCCTCGGACACTCCGCCGGTGAAACTCACGTAGCCCATGCCGAGCGACTTGGACAGGCGGTGTCCCCAAGCACCCGATTTGATCGAACCGACGATAGCTCCATCACGAACGATCGGTTCTTCGTGATGCAGCAACGGCGCGGCGGCGGAATCGTCCTGCAACTTCACCTGGACCATGCGCTTAGCGAGTCTGCCTTGGGCTCGGCGTGCAAGCAGTGCCTCGCGGCCAATGAATCCGCCGGGTTTGTCCCAGGCGCATGTGAATGCCAGTCCGGCGTCGAGCGGTGTGTCCTCGTCGCCGATGTCATGGCTCCAGTGCCTGTAGCCCTTCTCGACGCGACACGCTGCCATCGCGTGATAGCCCGCCAACTTCAGACCATACGCGGAGCCTGCCTCGATGAGCCGATCGTAGACGTCGAGGCAATGCTCCGCGGACATGTACAACTCCCAACCCAGTTCGCCCACGTACGTGATGCGGCTGGCGCGCACGCGTGCGTAACCGATGTCGATCTCGCGAGACCATCCGAACGGATGCGCTGCGGCGGAAAGATCGGCACCCGACAGCGCCGTCAGAAACTCCCGGCTGTTCGGACCCATGACGCCCAGCATGACCATGCCGGAGGTGACGTCTGTAACGGAACAATGCCAGCTGTCGTGCTGCGCGATCTGATTCTTCAGCCGCGACAGGTCGCGGGTCTGGCAGATCGCGGACGTGACCACCATGAACTCCGTTTCCGCGAGTCGTGTGATCGTCAGATCCGCCTCTATCCCGCCGCGCTCGTTGAGCCACTGCGTATAGACCACCTTGCCGACCGGGACGTCGATGTTGGCCGTCGAGATGCGATTGAGCAGCCGCAGCGCATCGGATCCTTGCACCAAGTACTTGGCGAAACTGGTTTGATCGAACAGCGCCACGCGCTCGCGTACCGCGTGGCATTCGGCCGCGCACGCGTCGAACCAGTTCTGCCGTCCGTAAGAGTACCGATACTCGGGCTTCGAGCCAGGCGCAGCAAACCAATTGGGCCGCTCCCAACCGGCGGTCTCGCCCATGCAAGCGCCGGCCGCAAGCAGCCGGTCATGCAACGGCGTGCGTCTGGCGCCGCGAGCGGTACGGTATTGATAGTGCGGCCAATGCATCGCATACAAAAGTCCGAGCGTCTCGATGGTGCGGTCGTGCAGGTAACGACGGTTTGCTTGAAAAGGCATGGCGCGGCGCACGTCGACATCACTGACATCCAGCGGCGGACGACGGTCGACGATCCACTGCGCCAGCACTTTGCCCATGCCGCCGCTGCCCGCGATGCCAATGGAATTGAAGCCACTCGCGACGAACAGATCGCGCACCTCGGGGGTCTCGCCCAGGTAGTAGCGGTCATCCGGCGTGAAGCTTTCCGGACCGTTGAAAAACAGTTGGATGCCGGCGTCGGCGAGAACGGGAACCCGGCGAATCGCGTCCTGCAGTATGGGCTCGAAATGCTGGTAATCTTCGGGCAGCGAGTCGAAGCAGAAGTCATCCGGAATTCCCTGCATGCCCCACGGTTTGGCGGTGGGCTCGAAACCGCCCATCAAGATCTTGCCGGCGTCTTCTTTGTAGTATGCGCACTCATCTTGTACGCGCAGCACGGGTAGATTCGTGGGCAGCCCTTTAATGGGCTCAGTCACGATGTAAAAATGCTCCGCCGCATGCAGGGGCAGCGCGACACCAACCTGGGCGGCCAAGCCGTGCGACCACATCCCGCCGCAAATCACGACTGTGTCGGCGCGGACATCGCCTTGCGCCGTTCGCACGCCGATCGCGCGCCCGCGCTCGACCAACACCCGGATGACCGGGCAGTGCTCGAAGATGCGCGCGCCGCGCTGTTTCGCGCCCTTGGCGAGTGCGTTCGCCGTATCGATGGGATTTGTCTGTCCATCCTTGGGCAGATGCACGCCGCCGACGACGTCGCCGACCTCGAGTAACGGCCAGCGCTCCTTGATCTGCGCGGGTTCCAGCAAATCGATCTGAAGACCGAACATCTTACCCATTGACGCGCCGCGCCTCAGTTCCTCCAGCCGTTGCGGGTTGGTGGCGACACTGATGGAGCCGTTTTGTTTGAAGCCCGTTGCTTGCCCGGTCTCGGCTTCCAGCGCTCCGTAAAGATCCGCGCTGTATTTGGCCAACTCCGTGAGGTTGCGGGTTGCGCGCAGTTGCCCGACGAGACCGGCCGCGTGCCAGGTGGTGCCGCACGTGAGCTGCTTACGCTCCAGCAGCACCACGTCGGTCACGCCGATCTTGGTCAAGTGGTAGGCGACGGAGCAACCCGCGATACCGCCGCCGACGATGACGACGTTCGCATGACTCGGCAGGGCTTGGGTTGACGGCACGGGATACTCGGATCAGGTGCTCAAGATCTGGTCGATGCGCACGGCTGCCGCGCGTCGGTGGCCTTCCATGCCTTCGGTCGCGCTTTGACGCATTGCGGGCGGCGCCACCGCTTCGACGCCGGCTTGTTCCATCCATTGATGCGTACAGATCTTGACGAACGAGCCCACCCACAGACCGCCTGTATACCGGCCGGCGCGCATGGTGGGCAGCGTATGATTGGTTCCGCAACACTTGTCCGAATACACGACGCTGGCACGTTGCCCGATAAATATTGAGCCGTAGTTGCGCAGCTTCTTCGCCATCGCGTGCGGCTCTTTGGTGTGCACCTGCAGATGCTCCGGGGCGATGTAATCGGAATATTGGATCATCGCGGCCTCGTCGCCGCAAAAGGCGATCTCACCCGCATCTCTCCAGGCAACGCCCGCGACATTGGCCGTCGGCAGCGTCAACAGCTGTGCGTGCACGTGCGCCAGGGTTTGCACAGCGAGGTCTCTATCGGTGGTGATCAGGCCCACCCGCGTGTGCACGTCATGTTCCGCCTGGGCGAGCAGATCGATCGCAAGAATCCGCGGATCCGCGCTTTCGTCGGCTACGATGAATATCTCGCTCGGTCCGGCAAGCTGATCGATGCCGACTTGTCCGAACACCTGGCGCTTGGCTTCATTTACATAGGCATTGCCCGGGCCGACGATCTTATCGACCGCCGGGATCGTTTCCGTGCCGAACGCCATCGCCGCAATGGCTTGAGCGCCGCCGACGCGAAAGATGCGGTCGGCACCCGAAAGATGGCATCCCGCGATCATGGCGTGATGCGCGTTGGGCGGCAGGCAGGCGATCACTTGATCGCAGCCCGCCACTTTAGCGGGTACGATGGTCATGAGCGGAGCGGACAGAATGGGGTAGCGTCCGCCGGGAACGTATGCACCAATGCGCTCTATGGGAATGACGCGATGTCCCAAGTGCACGCCCGGCAGATGCGTCACTTCCAGCGGTAAGATCGTGGCGAACTGCGACTGCGCGAAGGCGCGGACCTGGGCGATTGCGAATTCCGTATCTTTGCGCGTCTGCGCCTCGAGTGCCGCGACCGCCGCGGCGCGTTCGGCGGCCGTCACTTCGAGCGCCGCTTCCTGGTAGTCATCGAAGGTCTTCGAGTACTTGCGTACCGCCTGGTCGCCTTCGTCGCGAACCGCCTCGATGATGCCGCGCACCAGCGCTTCTACCTGGCTCAATTGGCCTTTTTGGCGCTCGATTGGCGACTTGATGTATTCAACCTTGGGCGGCAGTGCAGGCATGACGATTCTCTCGAGGCGCGTTGACGCGTACTGTGATGCGGTGAGTCGGGTTCGTTTTTGTATCACATGGATAAACCTGTCGGGCGCGTAAATCGCCACGCGCTCGCGACTGCCAACGCGAGCACGGGTACGAATGCCGCGAACACCCAGAAGCCCGCGGCCTTGGCCGCAGAAATCGACACGCCGTCGATGAGGCCGCTGAGGTTGGCAGCGATGCCCGCTGCGGCGGTGCCGACCGCGTAGCCGATCCGCTGCACGGTAGGGACGGCCGCCGCAGCCAGGGTCTCGTCCTCTCGACCGGCAAAGCGTGTGGTTCGTCCGACGATCGCCGGCCAACAGACGCCAAAGCCCGCTCCTTGCAGCAGGGCGCAAATAATCACGCCGACCAACGAGCCCGCCGGTACCGTCAGCGCGAATCCCGCGGCGCCGAGCGCCGTGCAGACCGCACCACCTCTGATCAACGTCGTTTCGTATTGGCGGGGCAGCTTGGCGACGGCGAGCGTCGCCAAACTCCACGCCAAGGCTTCGCCGGCAAGTATGTAACCCACGGTGAGCGGCTTTGTCGCGAAGAGCAGCGTGATGATCAGGGCTCCGTATGCCCAAAATCCGGTGGTGCCGACGGACAGCGCGAATACCATGGCCAAGCCCGCTCCCAAAGTGTGGCCAATCTCCAGGGTCTCGATCGGCAGCAGCCGAGTCGCGGCGCGACGATCGATTCGAGCCGCGACGTACAGCAATGCGCTTCCCGTCACCAGGCCGCTCATCGTTGCGGTAACACCCCGGCTCACTCCTGCCTCAGCAATGATAAGTGTCGCGGCCGTTAGTACCAGCAGCGGCAACACCGGCCATTTTTTGCTTGCTTCCACGGCGCGCGCCCGAGGCAGCCAAACAATCGAGACGCCGCACAGTAGGACGGCTTGCAGAGCGAACAACCAAAAGGCGCCGCGCCAGGTGGGACCGGCGAACACACCTCCGATCAACGGACCCAACAAAGAACCCACTCCCCAAATGGCAGCGACGATGCCGTAAAGCCGGCCCCGCACGCCCTCGGGATACCACGTCTGGACAACGAGATAGCACAGCGACAACAACATCCCGCCGCCCAGGCCTTGCATCAGACGACCGAGCAGCAAAATCAGCATGCTCGGTGCGGCTGCCGCAGCGGTGCAACCGATGCCATATACACAGACGCCGGCGACGAACACGCGCTTCAAACCGTGCCGAGCGCACAGCGCACCCGAGGCGGCACCCGCCACGATGGCGCCGACTTCGTACAACGCGATAGTCCAATTGATGTAAGCGACACCGCCCAATTCGGCGACTATCGATGGCGCCAAAGTGGCCGTGACCAGCGTGTCCGCCGCGTGCAGCCAAACGCCGATCGCGAGCAGCGCGAAGGCCCCGCGGCGCGGCGACGTATCGCCTTCGTCGATCGCTAATGCCTCCGTCGGCACGCTAAGGACCCTTGATCGTAGCTGATGATGCGCGCCAGACGGTTATAAAAGCAGCTTGAGCCCGCGCACCGTGAACACTCCCAGCAAGGTCATGACGACGCTGCCGATCACGTGCGATGCGATTGTGGATAATGCCCAAAGGCCCTGGCCTTCGATCAATGCGGTAGCGACTTCAGCGGAAAACGTCGAGAAAGTGGTGAGGCCGCCGAGGAAACCAGTCACCGTCAGCAACTTCCATTGCGGCGACAACGATGGAAACGCGAGAAACACGGCCATGGCGATGCCGATCAAATACCCACCCAACAGGTTTGCCGCCAGTGTGCCCGGCGGCAGTTGCGGAAGCATTTGGTTGAAGCGCGCGGCGAGATACCAACGCAGCAGCGCGCCGAGCGCGGCCCCGATGGCTACGACGAGTATGGAAGTCAACACCGAATCACCTCGCTTGGGCGCGCTGTCGTCGCCCGGACTCAACTCACCGCTGTTTGTGGAACGATGGGATTTTGACATGGGGTCAGGGCGAGCCGCGCGACTCGCTCAAGTTTCCGGGACATATGATCTGCGGCGGACCGGCGTCGCGCGCGGGATCGGTGGAATGCCAGCTCGCCACCCTGTAGCAATCCGGACTGATCCAAACGATCCAATCGCCGCCATCCGTCTTGAATTGATCACCGGCGTGGGGCCCTGGCTGCGGCCACCAATCGTTCGCCAGGGATTTTCCAGACAGCGCGTTCTGCGCGGGATGATCCCTGCGAATCTCATAGGCGCGCACGGCGCGCTGCGCCTCCGCCAACCAGTCGACTCCCTTGCCACGGTTGCCAGCGCCGGACGAAGGTGACGATGGCGGCGCGGAGGTGAGCACGGGTGATACCAGCGACAGCGCGATATCGGCCCGCAGGCGCTGTGGGCGACCACTGTCCGCGCGTATCCGGGGAAGCGGCGGCGTCGGGATGTAGACCAACTCTATGGGCCGATAACTCGACTCGGGGATGCGGCGAAACGCGGATGCCGTCAACAGCAGAGCGATGAGGCCCAGGTGCACCATCGCAACCACGATCAGGGTGATGAACCGCGGTGCTCGCCGGTCATCAGACTCGGGCATGCCCGATTCCCGGACTAGTATCCAAGAGCATAAAGAGCAGCTACGGCAGCGGCCGCGACCAGGCAGTAGATTCCGAACAAGTACCAGCGCCCGGCCTCCAGCCAGCGGCTAAGCCATCTCAACGCCAGTAACCCGGCGCCAAACGCTACCACGGCCCCCAGCAGGCTCAGCAGCACCACCGAGGTGGTGGTTGCGCTGCCGCCGGCCAGGTCCGAATGCATGAGCCGCAGTAACTCACGAACGACCACTGGCGGGGTCAACACTACGGCCAGCGCGAAGCTGAAAATCTCCGCCTGCGGCTTACCCGTTCCCAGCAGCATGCCTGTGGAAATGGTTGCACCGGAGCGTGAGAAGCCCCTAAAGGGCAAACACAATCCTTGAATGAATCCGATGACGCCAGCTTGCCCAAGGCTCAGGTCGGCGCGCGCCGCGATGCGCTTCTCCAGAAGTCCCGCGACCAATATCAATACGCCCGCCGCGGCCAAGGCCGGTGCGATCAGTTCCAGATGACTGAACAAATCTTCGATCTGCGCATGCGGTGCGTCGCGAAAGATCGTCTTCTCGAAGATTTTGATGATGGCTTCACCGACGATTCCCGTAACCACGGTAGCCAGCGCGACGCGTCCCGCGGCATTCCAAAAAACCCGCGTGCTCTGGAAATAGGCATCGCGCCAGCGCTGCCAGAAATACACGATGACCGCGAACATCGTGCCGGTGTGCAGCATCACGAGCAGCAATGTCATGGGTGGGGAAGATGGGTCGAGCGCCAGCAACTTCTCGGTCACGACCACGTGCGCCGAGCTCGATACCGGCAGCAGTTCAGCGAAACCTTGAACGATCGCAAGAATGATTACATTGAAAAATGTCATGACCGCATTGTAAATGTCTAGCCGGGGATTGTCCCCGGCGGCGAATTTCCAGGTGCGCCGTGAACGCCTATGAACGAGCGCTGCAATCGAATCCGCGCGCTGTGTCCATTGGGACCAGCCTTGGTCTGCTGAAACCGCACCCCAACTCTGCCGTCCAAAGTTTGCGGCGCGACATAACGCATCACGTGAACGGCCGCGGGCAGTCGTTTCCTGCTAATATTACATGGCTATTGCCTGCCGGCAGCGGTTGGCGAACAGATCCGCGGAGGATGTGTGCTAAGAGCCGAAACAATTAGAAGTCGACACTCGGATCTTTTCACGTTCGTTCAGGGCGATCTGGAGGCGACCGCCACGATTTGCCATCGTCCTGAGGAGACCTGTGCCGACAGTCTCGTCTACCTGGGCAATCGCAAACAACTCGACGCGGTGACGTGCCCTGACGCCGCAATCCTGATACTGCATAAGGACTTGCTGCCTGGGATCAATGCCGCACAGAAGTGGCGCGGCTGTCTGTTTTCCGTAGCCGCGATTCCCGCCGCGATGGCGGCGCTGCTCAAGTACTTCGATCGAAAAAGCGAACGCTTTTCGCAGTGGGGCGAACGTCATCCGACGGCGATCGTGCATGCGAGCGCGACCATTGGCAGCAATGTCATGCTGGGGCCGTACTGCGTCGTCGGAGCCGACAGCATCGTCGGCGATGGCTGTTTGATCGGCAGTCATACGGTAATCGAGAATAAGGTCCAAATAGGCGCGCACACGATTCTGCATCCGCACGTCTTCATAGGCTCGGGGTGCGTGGTCGGCAGCAACTGCGAAATTCATCCACATTCCAGCATCGGCAGCGACGGCTTCGGCTTCGCCATCGACGAATTCGGCAAACCGTGGAAAATATCCCAGCTCGGCAATGTCGTCATCGGCGACGAGGTCGAAATCGGCAGTAATTGCGCCATCGACCGCGCGACGCTGACCTCGACTTACATTAGATCCGGCGCCAAGCTCGACAACATCTGCCACATCGCGCACAACTGCGATCTTGGCGAGAATGGCTTGTATACGGCCGGTTTCATGATGGCGGGCTCGACCACCATCGGCCAACGCTTCATGACGGGCGGCAACAGTGTGGTATCGGCTCATTTGACCATCGCCGACGACGTTTCATTGCAAGGCAGGTCCAACGTCACGAAGAGCATAAGCCGTGCCGGCGCCTATGGCGGCTATCCACTGCAGCCCCTGCAAGATGCGCTGCGCACCGCGGTCAATCTGGGGCACCTCAGCAAGATCCGGCGCGACCTCAAGAAGGTCATGCACTATCTGAAATTATCGAGCGAAGAATCCGACGCCTAGGTCAGGCTGCCTGCGACGTGAAAATTGCAGCTGTATCAGACATCCATGGCAATCTGTTGGCGCTCGAGGCCGTGCTGGCAGACATCGACAAGCGCGGCGTCGATATCATCGTCAATCTCGGCGACATTCTTTCCGGCCCATTGCTGCCGCGCGAGACCGCCGATCGCCTGATGGCGCTCGACTTTCCGACCATCAGCGGCAATCACGAGCGTCAGGTGCTCAGCATGGATCCCGACGACATGGGTGCGTCCGATCGCTATGCCCGCGATACGATCACGCCGGCCCAGCGCGACTGGGTGCAAGCGCTTCCCCCGGTAATGCGCCCGGCCGGGGATGTATTCATGTGTCACGCCACACCGCAGAACGACGTGGACTGCTATCTAGAGGACATCGTGGACGGCGAACTACGTCCGGCACCGCTGCGCGCGATCGAAGAGCGAACCGGAAGCTGCGATGCAGGACTGATTCTTTGCGGCCACTCGCACATTCCGCGCCTGGCGCGACTGCACTCCGGTCAGATCATCGTGAATCCGGGCAGCGTCGGCATACAGGCCTACGAGGGCCATCATCCCGCTCCGCATACGGTCGAAATCGGAGCGCCGCATGGCCGCTATGCGATCGCGGAGCGATCGTCTGGGACATGGACCGTCGTATTCATCGCCGTTGCCTATGACTGGGATGCGGCGGCGCGGCAGGCGCTCGAGCGCGGCAGAGAGGATTGGGTGCGGGCGCTGCGAACTGGTTTTGTGCGAGCCGCCTGAGGCCCTTGCACTTTTTACACGTGCAAAGTGTCGTGAGTTTTTGTGAGCGTTGCTGCATCCAGTGTGACGCGTGTCCCGAAGTGATGGGTTACCAACCACTCACCAGGGGAATGAACTCATGAATCGAAAGTCATCGTGGCTGCTCGCGGCTGTCACCGCGGCCGCTTTACCCGTCACCGTGTTCGGCTCCAGTCACCGCGAAGCGCCGTTTATCACGAATCGTCCGAAAGTGGACGGTACCGACCTTTATCTGTTCAATAGTTACGAAGCGGGGCGCGCCGGCTACGTGACGATGATCGCGAACTATCAGCCATTCGAAAATCCGCAGGGTGGTCCCAACTACTACACCATGGATCCAACTGCGCTGTACGAGATCTCGATCGATAACACCGGAGCCGGCAAGGAAGCGATGACATTCCAGTTTCGTTTCACCACCGTGCAGACCGGTTTGACCGTGACGGCGGGCACCAAGAAGATTCCGGTTCCTTTGATCAACATTGGACCGATCAGCACCACGAGTAACGCGGCGCAAAATGTGTCGGAAAGCTACACCGTGACGTTGGTACAAGGAGACCGGCGCACCGGCACCGTCTCGCAGGTCACCGACGCCAGCAACGGCTCCACGACCTTTTCTAAGCCGCTCGACAACATCGGCGCGAAGTCTACGCCCAATTACGCAGCCTACGCGGCCGCCTACATTCATCCCATCACGATACCGGGCTGCGCAATGCCGGGTAAGGTGTTCGTCGGTCAGCGCCAGGATGGTTTCGTCGTCAATTTGGGCGAAACCTTCGATTTGGTGAACATCAAATATCCAGTGACGCAGCTGGCGCCAGCGGGAGTCAATGCGCGCAACATCGCGCCGAATTCTCTGGCCGGTTATAACGTCACTTCGATTGCGCTCGAGGTTCCTGCCGCCTGTCTGACAGCGGGTGCGGACCCCGTCATCGGTGCATGGACCACCGCCAGCCTGCGCCAGGCGGCCGTTCTCAACCCGACTCCGCAGAGTGCAAACAGCGTCGCCAGCGTCGGCCCGGTGGCCACAGGCGCAACCGGCGCGTCAGTGCAAGGCGGCGCTTGGAGCGAGGTTTCGCGTCTGGGCATGCCGCTGGTCAATGAGTTGATCATCGGCCTGCCGGACAAGGATCTCTGGAATACCTCCAAGCCGTCAGGCGACGCGCAATTCGCGGATTACGTGACCAACCCTTCGTTGCCTATATTGCTGCAGGTATTGTTCGGTTCTGCCGGAGTGGTTGCGCCCAATGTGTATCCCCGCACCGATCTGGAAGCAGCGTTCTTGACGGGCATCAAGGGTCTGAACCAGCCGCTCAGCGTCACGCCGTCAGAAGAGCTGCGTCTCAACACCAGCACGGCGGTGACACCGATCGCGACGCAGAATGATCTCGGCGTCTTGGGCGGCGATACCTCGGGCTTTCCGAACGGACGCCGGCCGATCGACGATGTGGTCGATATCGAATTGCGAGTCGCCATGGGCGTTCTGCTCTCGCCGTTCGACGGCAGTGCGGCGGATCCTGATCCTGCCTCGGACGCGTCCCGCCAGTTGAGTTATACCGATGGAGCTGAGCCGAATCCGGCGAACTACTTAACGGTGTTTCCATACCTGAATACGCCGCTCGCGGGTTCCCCCACCAGCGCCAATGATTGAAGGGAATAGACCATGAAATCCAAAACGCCTTTTCTTGGTGCGATTGGCTTGGCGGCGATCGGGGTCGCGGCCTGCCACCACAATGGCAACGGCTCGACGTCGACGACCATGACGCCACCCCCGACCGGCACTTCGACCACGATGGCGCTCGACACGCCGCTGACGCTGGGGTTGGCTGAACAAACATCGGAGAGCAGTGCACCGTTTGCCGTCAACAACAACGCAGTGACATTTACGGACACGAGCGAGACGGCCTCTCCGGTCCCCATCAATCAGCCCTAAGACGACGATGCCTCTCGTACTCATGCGAAGGGCGATTCAAGGCCGGCTGCGGGTAAACCGCAGCCGGCTTTTCTGCGCGCTTTCCCTGGCGTTTACGTTCAATGTTAGCTGGGCTGCGCCGCACATCCCAGGCAACAACGCGGAGGTCGTCGCGGAGCTACCCGCAGGTGCGCGGCATAACAGCGCGCCATCCCGTGCGCTGACCGCGACGCGCTTGGACATCGCGCTGCCGCTGGCGCAGTTCGACATATCGCAAGCTCGCGCCACCGGCGACTTGCGGTTCCTGGGTTATGCCGAGGCGATCTTGCAGCCCTGGCTCAATCAGCCGACGGTGGCGCCGCAGGTGTTGGTGCTGAATGCCACCATTCTGCAGAGCCGGCACGCATTCGACGCATCCTTGACGGAGCTCGACCGTGCCGTGCAAGCGCGGCCCGAAGATGCACAGGCGTGGCTGACGCGCGCGACGGTGCTGCGCGTTCTCGGTCGATACGCCGAAGCGATGGAGTCGTGCCAGCACCTGGCCGCCGCCGCCGATGCCGCGATCACCACGTTGTGCGAGCAAAGCTTGAGAGGCCTCACCGGCCATCTTGGCGACGCATACGCGTCGATTTCATCGTTGCCGCAACAAGATCTGCCTCCGGAAGCGCGTGCCTGGCGCTACTCAGAGCTTGGCGAGATGGCCGAGCGGCTCGGTGACGACCCAGCCGCAGAGCACTGGTTCCGAGAAGGACTACGAATCGCGCCGCAGGATTTCTATATGCGCACGGCATGCGCCGATCTTTTGCTGCGCCAGCAGCGCGCCGCCGAGACGTTGCAGTTGCTGTCCGGCTACGAATCCATGGAACCGATGCTGCTACGCATCGCGATCGCGCACGAACAATTACACGACAACGGCGCAGCCGCAGCCGATGCGCTGCTCTCCAGCGCATTTCAGGTCGAGGAGCAGCGCGGCGATTCCGTGCACCGGCGCGAACAGGCGCGTTACTTGCTGGATGTCAGCCACCAGCCGATGGCGGCCTTGGCGGCTGCGCAGCAAAACTGGCGGGTACAGCGTGAACCCGACGACATCTTGATCTTGCTGCGCGCCGCTCATGACGCGCATCAGGGACAGGCCGCCCAACCGGCATTGCAGTTCCTCGAGCGGCAGGGATTGCAAGACATCAGGCTCGACCCGTACCGCAAGTCGATATGAACGGGCGAGCGCGAATCTCGGGATTTCTCGCGATGTTGCTGCTGGCGACAGCGGCGCATGCGCACATTGCCAGCAATGGCTTCCTGGTGGCGCACGTGAATGGCCGCAGCGTCAGCGGATCCTACGAGCTGGCGGTACGGGATGTCGAACTGGCGGTCGGCGTCGACGCAAACCGCGACGGGCGGGTGACTTGGGGGGAATTGCGCGCGGCGGAGCCGCAGATAACGCACTACCTGGCACAGCACCTGGCGCTGGCCGCGCAGGGGAAGGCGTGCGATTTGGCGTTTCAACCGATGCAGATCAACGACCGCGTGGACGGCAACTATGCCTGGTTGCCTTTCACGGCACGCTGTCCGAGCGCCGTCGACCAACTCACGATCAATTACAGCGTCATGGACGGCGTCGATCCGTCGCATCGCGGATTGCTAACTTTGATCGCCGGCGCCGCTGTGCAAACCGCGGTGCTCGACGGCAAAACCGCGCAAGCTGCCTTCGCGGTGTTCGCGCCCTCAAAATGGCGCGCATTCGTCGAATACCTACAGGCGGGTATCTGGCACATCCTGAGCGGCATCGACCATTTGCTGTTCTTGCTGTCTTTGCTGTTGCCAGCGGTGCTGTTTCGCCGTAATGGACGTTGGGAACCGGTGGCGCAGGCACGGCCGGCTCTCATCAATATTTTGAAGGTCGTGACCGCATTTACGTTGGCGCACTCGATTACCTTGACGCTGGCCGCCTTGGACGTGGTTCGCTTGCCGAGCCGGCTAACCGAATCAATCATCGCGGCATCCATCATCGTGGCCGCGCTCAACAATATCTTTCCCATCGTCACCGACAGCCGCGCACGCATTGCATTTGCGTTCGGGCTGCTGCATGGCTTCGGCTTTGCGTCCGTGTTGAGCGACATGGGCTTGCCGCACGGCGCGCGCGTGGTCTCGCTGTTGGCATTCAATCTCGGAATCGAAACGGGCCAGCTCGCCGTGGTGCTGACGGTGATGCCGATCATCTATGGAATTCGCGCGGGCGCGTTCTACCGCCGTGGGGTCATGCCGTGGGGCTCAGCAGCGATTGCAGTGATCGCCACTGTTTGGCTGGTACAGCGCGCGATTTTCCCGAGTTAGGAGTCAGGGAAGAAGGGGGGTCACTCGCTATGTTTCAGCAAGCTTCCCGCGCGCGGCCGCAGCATCGTGTGCATGGCAAGGCGTCGCAGCGGCGAGTAGGGATGTTGCACGGCGCTGCGCAGTAATTCGCGCACGGCAAGCGGTGCGAATTCGCACCATTCGATGCCAACCTCGTCTCGGCCCTTACGGGTCACAAAAGCTTGAATGGCGGGGGCCTCGTGCTTGGATCGGTATGGCAGCACCACGGTAATCTCGACGCGCGACAGCGGCCGCAAGTCAAGATCCACCGTCAGGTGTGCGCCGCTGACGCTCAAATCGGTCAACCTGCCCTCGCGCACCGAAAATGCGTGGCTACTGACTCTGACGGGGACGTTCACTGGGAGGCGTTCGCCCCATCGCTGTTCCATGCGGTGATGGTTTCATGGCACTGCTGTGAGCTCTATAAGCATTCAGGTGATTCATCACCTCATCAATTCCTACACGGATACCGAGATAGATCAGCATAAGGCCAAACAGTACGCTAGGCTTTGAGCATCGATGAAGTGGTCCGTACTCGATCAATCTCCGACCTCGGTGGGTAGCAGCCAGGACTCGGCGATACGCGAATCCCTCGCGCTCGCGCAGCATTGCGACACGCTGGGCTATGAGCGCTACTGGGTGTCCGAACATCACAATAGCGGCAGCATCGTGGGGACCGCGCCCGAGATCCTCATGGCAGCAGTGGCCGCGACCACGCCGCGCATTCGAATCGGCAGTGCCGGCATCATGTTGCCGCATTATGCGGCGCTCAAGGTGGCTGAACAGTTTCGTGTGCTCGAAGCCCTCGCTCCGGGACGCATCGATCTCGGAGTGGGGCGCGCGCCGGGTTCCGATGGTTTGACCGCGCATGCTCTGAATCCACATTCCAATGCTGCCGAAGAATTTCCGCGGCAGGTGCAAGAATTGCAGCACTGGGTGACGGGAACGGCGCTGCCCGCCGGCCATCCGTACGCCAAGATCATGGCGCTGCCCATGGGTACGACGTCTCCGCAGATTTGGATTCTCGGCAGCTCCGCTTACGGCGCTCAACTGGCCGCGCATCTCGGCTTGCCGTACGCGTTTGCCTATTTCTTCAGCGACGGTGCGGGCGTCGATGAGGCACTGTCTCTGTATCGAAAGAATTACCGGCCGAGCGAACGCCATCCCAAACCTTGCGCGACCATTTGCGTTTGGGCATTGGCCGCCGACAGCGAAGGCGATGCGCAGCGTCTGGCGACGACCCGTGAGTACTGGCGTGCGGGATTTGAGAAGGGATTGAGACAGCCGTTGGTTTCTCCCGAAACGGCGCAGGCGCACGAATACACGCCGGACGAGCACGCCATGATCGCCAAGTTACGAGAGAACGCGCTGGTGGGGGATCCGCCCCAAGTGGCCGACAAGCTCCATACATTGGCGCGCCGCCTGCAACTCGAAGAAATCGTCATCAACACCTGGACCTTCGATCCCGCCGCACGCCGCCATTCCTATGCGTTGCTGGCGAAAGCGTTTGGCCTGTGAGCGTGCTCGAGACTGCCCGGTTGGCGTTGCGAGAATTCGCCTTCGAGGATGCAGCGTTCATATTGGAATTGCTGAATGAACCGGGGTTTGTGCGCTACATCGGTGACAAAGGGGTCAGAACCCTGGCAGATGCGCGCAACTATTTGCAACTGGGTCCCATCGACAGCTATCAGCGCAATGGCTTCGGGCTGTATGCCGCCTGCTTGCGCAACGATGCAGCCGCCGTGCCGCTCGGAATGTGCGGATTGGTAAATCGCGAGGGCCTGCAAGATCCCGACGTGGGGTTCGCGTTCCTGCAGCGACATTGGGGCCGCGGATATGCGGTCGAGTCCGCCGCCGCCGTGCTCGACTACGGCACGCGCACGCTGAAGTTGCCGCGCATCGTGGCGATCACGTCGCTGGATAATTGGGGTTCAATCAAGGTACTGGAAAAAATTGGACTGACATTCGATCGGCTGATTCCCTGGACCGAGGGAGCTGAAGAGGTGAAGCTCTTCGTCCAACCTGCCGACAGGGCTGCACGGTGAGCGCAAACATGGTTTCCTGGCTCGGCGTCGTCTTCATGATTTCCGAAGTGGGTCTGGGTCTTGCATTCCTATGGCGCATGCGAGTAGAAGAGGCTGCGCTGGTGCATGGGCTGGGCGCCGAGTACCGTGAATACATGGGTCGCACGCGGCGTGTGGTTCCAGCGATTTACTGACGAGTTTGGAGTTTGCATGCATCCATTTCCCCACCGTTATACCGTCAACGCGGCCGTTCGCCCCGATGGCGACGTGCCGTTATCCACCGAGGGCGTGCGCGTCATCGAATCTTCGCCGCCAAAGGAGTTCGACGGCCCCGGAAATCAATGGTCGCCCGAGGGTTTGCTTACGGCCGCGCTCGCCGATTGCTTCGCCTTGAGCTTTCGGGCGATCGCGAAGGCCTCGAAATTCGAATGGCGGCATTTGGACGTACGCACCGAAGGCACGTTGGATCGGGTCGAGGGCAAGATGTTGTTCACGCGCTTCGATACCCACGCCAAACTGCAAATTGCTTCAGGCATGGATGGCGAGCGCGGCAAGAAGTTGCTGGAAAAGGCGGAGAGTACCTGCCTGGTGGGCAACTCACTCATGAGCGAACTGCATCTGACCATGGAAATCATCAGCGCGTAGATCGCTCGAAGAAGGGCCCCTATAGGGGCCTTTAATTTCAGTCGTCCATCAAGAAGCTGCGCAGCTGCTCGCTGCGGCTGGGATGGCGCAATTTGCGCAGTGCCTTGGCTTCTATCTGGCGAATGCGTTCACGCGTGACGTCGAATTGCTTGCCGACTTCCTCGAGCGTGTGATCGGTATTCATGTCGATACCGAATCGCATGCGCAGCACCTTCGCTTCCCTCGGCGTCAGCTGCGCCAATACGGAGTGCGTGGTTTCGCGCAAGGACTCCGTGGTGGCCGAGTCGATGGGTGAAGACACCGAGGTATCCTCGATGAAATCGCCCAAGTGCGAGTCCTCGTCATCGCCGATCGGTGTCTCCATGGAGATCGGCTCTTTGGCGATCTTCAGCACCTTACGCACCTTGTCCTCGGGCATCTCCATGCGTACCGCAAGCTCCTCGGGCGTCGGCTCACGACCCATCTCTTGCAGCATCTGACGCGAAATGCGATTCAGCTTATTGATGGTCTCGATCATGTGCACGGGAATTCGGATGGTGCGTGCCTGGTCCGCGATCGAACGCGTAATGGCCTGCCGAATCCACCAAGTCGCATAGGTCGAGAACTTGTAGCCGCGGCGGTACTCGAATTTGTCGACGGCCTTCATCAGGCCGATGTTGCCTTCCTGGATCAGATCCAGGAACTGCAGACCGCGATTCGTGTACTTCTTGGCGATCGAGATCACCAAGCGCAGATTCGCCTCGACCATTTCCTTCTTGGCGCGCCGCGCCTTGGCCTCGCCGATGGATACTTCGCGGTTGATTTCCTTGATCTCATTGATGAGAACATGGAACAGACCTTCGAGATCCTTCAGTTTGTTCTGGCGGCGCTCGACTTCATCCTTGAATTTGGCCAGTGGCGCCGAGTAGCGCTTCTTGGCCTTGATGTGCTTGTCGAGCCAGCGCGTGCTGGTCTCATTCTTCGGGAAGGTAGAAATGAAGTCCTTGCGCGGCATACCGGCCTGCTTGATGCAAAGGAACATGATTTCCCGCTCGAGCAGGCGCACTTCGGTGACGTGCTGCCGCAGGTTATCGATCAGCTGATCGAACATCTTGGGCGACAGCTTCAGCTCCATCAACTCGGAGCAGATCTTCTTGCGAATCTTCAGCGTCTTCGGATCTTTCGAGCCGAGCTTGTCGAGCGCGTTCAAATATTGGTGATACACCTTGCCGATCGAGCTGAAGCGCTTGGCTGCTTCCTCTGGATCGGGGCCGGTATCGATGGCCTCTTCCTCTTCGTCGCCTTCGGCCTCGTCATCGTCGTTGGCGGCTTCCTCTCGTTCGAGCGCCATCATCTTAGGATTCTGCGGCTGCGCGATCTCATCGGGAGCATTCGGATCGACGAAGCCGACGATCACATCGACCAGACGCATCTGTCCAGCCTTCACCGTTTCATAGTGCCGCAGCAATAATTCGTAAGTGCCCGGATAGCTGCCGAGCGCGATCTTGACGGCCTCGAGGCCTTCCTCGATGCGCTTGGCGATGCGGATTTCGCCTTCGCGGGTCAACAGTTCGACGGTGCCCATTTCGCGCATGTACATGCGCACCGGATCGGTGGTGCGGCCGAACTCCGCGTCGAGGTTGGCGAGCGCAGCAGTGGCCTCTTCGACGGCTTCTTCGTCCGGAGCGGCGGTGGCATCGGTGAGCAGCAACGATTCGGCATCCGGCGCCTTCTCGTAGACCGGAATGCCCATATCGTTGATCATGTTTACGATGTCTTCGATCTGTTCAGGATCGACGATCTCGCTCGGCAGATGATCGTTGACTTCAGCGTAGGTGAGGTAGCCCTGTTCCTTGCCTCGCGCAATCAATAATTTCAGCTGGGACTGACGCTCATCGGCGATTGTAGTCGCCGTGCCTGCTGGCGCTTTTTTGATCAAAGTGGACGCCTCGTGGTGGATAGACGTTTTATAAATGCAAGCCGACAAGTATACGATTTTGGCCATTCCGTAGCCACATAGATATGTTAACCGCTATGAAGCTCGAGGGCCGCCTCGCGACTTGAGTAAGTTGCTTAATTCGGCCTTTTCGTCGTAGTTCAAGCCCATTTCGCCTGCTTTTCGCAATAATTCATTCATTCTGCGGCCAGGTCCGGCCTCCTGAAGCAGTTTTTCGACCGCCATCAGCAATTCCTTAGCCGCGCTTGCCGCGTCGGCCACCAAGGGCTCCGCCTGTGCCAACTGCGCCAATCGAGCGTGCTCGGGCCGGTCCCGCCAGCGCTCGAGCAATACTCCGGTAGTTGGCGCCGCCGCCTGCGTCGCCTGCTCCAGTAGTTCCTTGAGTACCGCGATGCCGGGCCGCTCGAGGCCGCCCAGCGATTCCGGATCCTTGACGGCAAGGGCCGCGGTCGGATGGTGCAACACCAACACAATGGCTTGAGTCAGCAAATTGCCGCGTCCGACGCTGATACGACCGCGATTGCGCCGCGAGGGTTCCGGCTTTGCGGCAGGCGGGGGTGCCAGCCCGACCATGAGCATTTCCTTCAGTTTTGCCGCCGGCATGTGAATTTCCGCGGCCAATGCATCGGCCAGCAATTCTCGATAGACCCCGGCGGGCATGCGGGCGAACAACGGCTGCGCCAGCGCCTTCAACTTGGCCCTACCATCGACGTGCGACAAGTCAACCTGCTGACGCAACTGTTCGATCAGGTATTCCGACAGCGGCAGCGCGTTCTTCAGGAGCGCCTCGAAGCCTTCCGCCCCTGCGGCCGCCACCAGGCTGTCGGGGTCTTGGCCGTCCGGCAAAAACATGAACTTCAGCTCGCGGCCGTCCTGGGCCATGGGTAAGGCGTTCTCCAATGCCCGCCAAGCAGCCTGGCGCCCGGCGCGATCGCCGTCGAAGCAGAACACCACCTCGCTGGTGATGCGGAAGATCTTATGCAAATGCTCTTGCGTGGTCGCGGTGCCCAAGGTGGCCACGGCATAGGTGATGCCCGCCTGATGCAGGCGCACCACGTCCATGTAGCCTTCGACGACAACCAGTCGTTTGAAATCGGCGCGGGCTTGGCGCGCTTCGTATAGGCCGTAGAGTTCCCGGCCTTTATGAAATAGCAGTGTTTCGGGCGAATTCATGTACTTCGGCTCGCCCTGGTCGATGACGCGGCCGCCGAAGCCGATGACGCGGCCGCGCGAATCGCGAATCGGAAACATCAGTCGATCTCGAAAGCGATCGTAGAATCCCGCTGAGCGTTCCCCGCCGCGCGTGTCGCGTTCCAGGATCAAACCGACCTGGAAGAGGTGCTGGCGGTCTGCCTCCTCGGCGCCGAAGCGCTTCAGCAGGCTGTCCCACGAATCCGGTGCGTATCCCAGCGCGAAATGCGCCCCTGTTTTGGCATCGATGCCGCGGCGCTTCACGTACTCATGGGCGCGTTCGCTGTCGGCCAGGTTCTGCTCAAAGAAGCGTGCGGCGCGGCCCGTGATCTCGTGCAGATCCACGCTGCCGGAATCGCGTGCGCTCTGCGCCTCGCGCGGCACCTCGAGCCCGGCGCGTTGCGCCAAATCCGCGACGGCATCGAGAAACTCCATTTTCTCGTACTGCATGAGGAAGCCGATGACGGTGCCATGCACGCCGCAGCCAAAGCAATGATAGAACTGCTTTTCGGGGCTCACCCAGAAGGAAGGCGATTTCTCGTTGTGGAAGGGGCAACAAGCCTTGAATTCACGGCCGGATTTCTTGAGTGGAACGCGGGCGCCGATGATATCGACGATGTCGGAACGCGACACGATTTCATCGATGAACGGCTGTGGAATGCGGCCGGCCATGGACCGCGTGCGATCAACCGCTTAAGCGGGCTTTGATCTTCGCGCCGACAGCGCCCATGTCGGCTCGACCCTGAGCCTGCGCTTTGATGATGGCCATGACCTTGCCCATGTCCTTGATGCTGGCGGCGCCCGTTGCGGTGACCGCTTCCCCGATCAGGGCATCGAGTTCGGCATCGCTCAACTGCGCCGGCAGATAGGTCTGCAGCAGGGTGATCTCGGCCGCTTCCTTATCGACCAAATCCTGACGGTTTCCCGCCTGGAATTGCACCAAGGATTCTTTGCGCTGCTTGATCATCTTGTCCAGCACGCTCAAAACCTGCGTATCGTCGAGCAGGATGCGCTCGTCGACTTCACGCTGTTTGATCGCGGCGGTGATCATACGAATCAGCCCAAGCCGCTCCTTCTCGCCGGAGCGCATCGCTGCCTTCATATCGTCGGTGATTCGCTCTTTGAGAGACATCCGCAGGTGAAGTCGGCCCTTAGTAAGACGGTCGAGACGGCGCGGCCGGCGGCGGGCTCGATGGGGTGCCCGTGCCCCGCATGTTCTCGCGCGACAGACGCTTCAGATGACGCTTTACGGCGGCCGCCTTCTTTCTCTTACGTTCTTGGGTCGGCTTCTCGTAGAATTCACGGCGCCGTAGTTCGGTGAGGACACCCGCTTTTTCACAGGCACGCTTGAAGCGACGCAGAGCGGCGTCAAAATACTCATTCTCACGAACTCGAACGCTAGGCATTCAAACCTCAAAGATTAAGCACGTCGCCGGCATTCAGCGACAGGGGGGCGCATTCTAATGGGCGCCCCCGCAAAAGGCAAAATATGCGCGTATTAGGAATCGAAAGCTCTTGCGATGAAACCGCCGTTGCCGTCTATGACGACGCACAGGGGTTATTGTCCCATCGTCTGCACTCCCAGATCGCCATGCACCAAGCGTACGGGGGGGTGGTGCCGGAACTTGCCTCCCGGGACCACATTCGCCGTCTCCTGCCGCTGGTGCGGGAGGCTTTGGCTGCTGCCGCATCGGACCAGCATGCGATCGACGGTATCGCATACACGGCAGGGCCCGGGCTGATCGGCGCCTTGCTGGTGGGGGCCGGATTCGCCACCGGCCTCAGCATGGCGTGGGGCAAACCGGCCGTCGGGATTCATCACCTGGAGGGGCATCTGCTGGCACCGCTATTGGAGCCCGAAGCCCCCGGCTTCCCATTTTTGGCCCTGCTGGTGTCCGGCGGCCACACGCAATTGGTCGACGTCGCCGGTCTCGGGGAATATCGGATTTTAGGCGAAACCCTGGACGACGCGGCGGGCGAGGCTTTCGACAAAACCGCCAAGCTGCTGGGCCTGCCGTATCCGGGAGGTGCGGCGCTGGCCAAATTGGCTGAATCCGGCCATCGCGGCCGCTTCGAGTTCCCGCGGCCCATGCTGGATCGGCCCGGCCTCGACTTTAGTTTCAGTGGTTTGAAAACGGCAGCCCTAGTAGCCTTGCGGGGTCATGCCATGGACGAGAACGGCCGCGCGGACGTCGCGCGCGGCTTCGAGGAGGCCGTGGTCGACACGCTGGCTGAAAAGTGCCGGCGCGCGTTGCGGCAGACCGGCCACAAGCGTTTGGTCATCGCGGGCGGCGTCGGTGCAAATCGCGCACTGCGCGAGCGCCTGCAACAGATCGTGGCCAGCCTGGGGGCGCGGTTGTATTTTCCGCGGCCGGAATTCTGCACCGACAATGGCGCGATGATCGCCCTGGCGGGTGCCAAGCGATTAGCAGCGGGTATGCTGCCGCGTCAATCGATCGGCGCCCGCGCCAACTGGGAATTGGGGACGGATTAGGAATCCGAACGGAACGATAAGGGGCCGCGCATCTGACATGGACAGAATCTTCATACACGCACTGAAAACCGAAGCCATCATCGGTATCTTCGATTGGGAGCGCCAGGTCAGACAGACCGTCGTCATCGATCTGGAATTCAGCGCCGATATTCGCAAGGCGGCGCTCTCGGATTCGATCGACGACACGCTCAATTACAAGCGCATTGCCAAGCAAGTGCTGAGCTTCGTCGAAGCCTCGCAGTTTCACCTGGTCGAGAGTTTGTCCGAACACATCGCGATGTTGATTCTCGAGGAGTTCGGCGTCGCGTGGGTGCGCGTCTCCTTGAGCAAGCCCGGCGCAATCCGCAGCTCGCGCGACGTGGGCATCATCATCGAGCGAGAGCGCGGCGATCTCGAAACATGGCGAGCGCGGCCGGGCGTGGGCGGTGCGGCTGGATGAGTCCTCGAGCGGCCGTCAAATGCTGCGCCCGCCGTCCACCGCGATGATCTGGCCCGTGATGTAAGGAGCATTTGCGGCGAGGAACAGCGCTGTGCGCGCAATGTCCTGGGGAGAGCCGGGACGCTTCAAAGCCGTCTTGTCGATGATCTCGCGCTTGACCTTTTCGTCCATGCCGACTTCCGGCCAGAGGACCGGCCCCGGTGCGATGCCATTGACGCGAATCTCGGGACCCAACTCGCGCGCCAGGGACTTGGTCAGCATCACCAAACCGGCTTTAGCGGCGCAATACACCGGATGCTCCTTGAGCGGCCGCAGCCCATGGATGTCGACCATATTGATGATGAGCCCGCGCCGCGCCTTGAGGCTGGGGGCGGCAGCTTGGCAGAGAAACAAGGGCGCCCTCAGGTTGCTGCCGACCAGATCGTCCCATTGCCGCGCTGTTATGTGCCCGATTGGGGTGGCGTAGAAACTGGACGCATTATTGATCAGCACATCGAGATGACCGAATTCCGAGAGAGCCGCAGCAATCACCTGGTCGGGCGCATCGGGATCGAGAAGGTGTGCGGCGTAAATGGCGGCCGAATGCGACCGCATGGCGTTGAGTGAAGCGGCCAGCGCGATGGCAGCGGCGGCGGAAGCACGATAATGAATGAGTATGTTCGCCCCGGCCGCGTGCAACACCCGGGCTATCTCCGCGCCGACCCGGCGCGCTGCCCCGGTGATCAGCACCACCTGGCCCTGCAGCGGAGAATTCTCGATACTGGATGTCATGCGGCACAACCATACGCCAACGGCTCCGGAACGTGAACTCGCGCTCGACGAGGCAGAGGCGGCACATGTCGCCCGAGTGCGTGCCGCCCTGATCGAGCAAATTAGCGCCGGCGGCGGTTTCTTGAGTTTCGAACGATTCATGGATTACGCGCTGTACGCGCCGGGACTCGGGTATTACAGCGGCGGCGCGCAGAAATTGGGCAAGGAAGGAGATTTCACCACCGCTCCGGAGGTCTCTACGCTGTTCGGCGCGTGCGTGGCGGTGCAGTGCGCCGAGGTGCTGGAGAAAACCGCGCGACCGCTGATCCTGGAGATCGGCGCCGGTACGGGACGCCTTGCCGTCGACATGTTGACGCGACTGCAGTCCTTAGGCTGTTTGCCGTCTCGATATTTGATTCTCGACTCGAGCGCCGATCTTCGAGATCGCCAACAGCGCCTTCTCGAGGCCAGCGTGCCGCATCTCCTGCCGCGAGTGCAATGGCTGGACGAACCGCCCCGCGAGGACTTCGAGGGCGTGATCGTCGCCAACGAAGTGTTGGATGCACTGCCGGTCGCGCGCTTTCGCTGGCACGCGAGCGCGGTCGAGGAACTCGGCGTGGTGATAAATGCGGACGACTTCGCATGGGGGGCACGCCCGGCGGGTCCGGCGATGTCCTCGATCGTCGAGCAGCTGCATGGCGCCGCAGCAGGTTGGGAAGACGGATACGTTTCCGAGTACTGCCCGCGGCTCATGGCGTGGACTCAGGCAGTCACTGCAACACTCAAGCATGGGGCCGTGTTCTGGTTCGACTACGGCCTGCCGCGCGCACAGTATTATTTCGCGCAGCGGCATGAAGGCACTTTGCTGTGCCATCATCGCCATCGCGTTCATGACGATCCATTCTTGGTCCCGGGCCTGCAAGACATCACCGCCTGGGTCGACTTCACTTCTCTTGCTGAAGCGTCGCGCGCCGCCGATTTCGAGCTGGCAGGCTTCACGACGCAGGCGCATTTTCTCGCGGCCACCGGCATCGATCGGGAAATGCAGCGTCTGGCGGCGGACGATGCCGGGAGCTTTGCGCGACTGGCAAGCCAGGCGCGGCAGTTGATGCTGCCCGGGGAAATGGGCGAACGCTTCAAGGTCATGGCGTGGCTGCGCGGCATGGATATGGAATTGCGTGGCATGTCGCTCGTCGATCTTCGGCACAGCCTGTAGACGTTCCATATGAGCCAAGCCGGAGCAACGCTACAATGCCGTCATGCACAACCTAATGGCGGGTGGTCGCGACTGGGTGGCGCGCGCCATGGCAATCATCGACGCGGATCGCGCGCAAGAGATCGACACGCCCTTGTTCGAACTGGATTTGCCGGAGATGGCCGGTTGTCGACTATTCATCAAGGACGAAACCGCGCATCCCTCGGGCAGTCTGAAGCATCGCTTGGCGCGTTCCTTGTTTCTGCATGCCATTTGCAATGGCGATATCGGCGCCAGCACGGTCGTGGTCGAGGCGTCATCCGGATCGACCGCCATTTCGGAAGCGTACTTCGCGAGGCTGTTGGGCCTTAAGTTCATTGCCGTTGTGCCGAAGAGCACGGCGCCGGCAAAATGCGCTGCCATCAGGCGTGCCGGAGCGCAAATCCACCTGGTCGAAGCGCATGACGATGTCTCGGTGGTCGCCGCCGGATTGGCGCGCGCTGCGGGCGGCCATTTCATGGATCAGTTTACCTTTGCGGAACGTGCGACCGATTGGCGCGGCAACAACAACATCGCGGAAAGCATGTTCGCACAGCTGTCCGGCAGGAACGCCGGTTTGCCGGCATGGATCGTGGTCGGGGCGGGCACGGGCGGCACCAGCGCGACCATCGGCCGCTATATCCGCTATCGACCCGAGCTTCGCGCCAGTCGCTTGATGGTCGTCGACCCTGAACAATCGGCCTTCTTCGAATTCTTTCGCAGCGGCGACCGCGACGTGACCGGGGGCATCGGCGGAATCATCGAAGGAATCGGGCGGCCGCGGGTGGAGGTATCTTTCATGCCGAAGGTCGTGGATGAAATGCTCGCTGTTCCAGACGCGGCGTCGATCGCCGCGGCGAGATGGCTGCAACAGCGCATCGGCCGCCGCTTCGGTCCCTCGACGGGCGCGAACATCGTCGGCGCGTTGGCGCTCAGCGCCAGCATGCAGGCAGCCGCTGAGCCGGGCAGCATCGTCACGCTGGCGTGCGACTTGGGTGATCGATATGCCGATACCATATACGATGATTCCTGGCTGGCGAGCCGCAACATCGATATCGCCCCTTGGCAGAGACGATTCAACGACCTGGGCGAAGATCCGTGCATGTTCGCCCGCGAACTGCGGCGCGCACGTCCGCTTTGAACGATTTGTCGGAGACCGCCATCAATTCATCGGATCAAATTCGCATCGCGATTCTGGACGATTACCAAGGCGTCGCGCTGCAGCTGGCCGATTGGACACCGCTCGCGCAGAGCGCGCATATCGACGTGTTCCACGATCATTTGTCCGATCCGGAGGCGGTAGCGCGGCGGCTGCACCCTTATGATGTCGTGTGCGTGATGCGTGAACGCACGCCGCTGCGGCGCGAGCTCCTCGAGAAATTGCCGAATCTCAAACTGATCGCGTCCACGGGGCCGCGCAATGCGTCCATCGATCTGCAGGCCGCGGCCGAGCGCGGCATTAAAGTCGTGCATACCGGATACGCATCCCCTCCGACGGTCGAGTTGACCTGGGCGCTGATCCTGGCGAGTGCGCGGCACATCACCCAGGAAAGCGCAGCGCTGCGGGCGGGTGGCTGGCAGCACACGGTGGGCGAGGAACTGGCGAACAAGACGCTTGGGATCATTGGGCTCGGCAACCTAGGTGCATTGGTGGCGAAAGTTGCCCTGGCTTTCGGCATGCACGTGATCGCGTGGAGCCAGAATTTGACCGCAGACAGGGCAGCTGCGGTCGGGGCCAGCTTGGTCACGAAGGAGGAGTTGCTGCGGCAGGCGGATTTCGTTTCCATACATTTGGTGTTGAGCGCCCGTACCAAGGGTCTGATAGGTGCGGCGGAGCTCGCGCTCATGAAGCCGAGCGCGCGACTGGTGAACACCTCGCGCGGACCGATCGTAGATGAAGCGGCGTTGATCGACGCATTGACCGCCGGCCGCATTGCCGGTGCCGCCATCGATGTGTATGACGTCGAGCCGCTGCCGGCGCAGCACCCCTACCGCAAGTTGGAAAACGTGCTGGCAACTCCGCACATCGGCTACGTGGTGCGCGGGCTATACGAAATTTTCTACCGCGATACGGTGGCCAACATCGTGGCGTGGCTGGACGCGCGGCAATGAGGTTGAACTCTACTGAGAATGCCCGCTGCCGTCGCGAATTGCGGTAACCGCTTGCAGTCGGCCGGCGTGCAACCACGCGGCGATCTGCGGGCCGGTGAGCTGCGCGAGTTCCGCGCCGCCCGGCTTGACTGCAGCCGCCGCAGCCTGCGCAGCGTGCAGGTATTCACGCTGCGGGTAGGGCTTCTGCTCCAGCCCTAGGCGCCCGCGCGAATCCGCCTCGCAGGCCAGTAAGACGTGCGCGAAGCGCTCGGGGCGTCTGAACGCATCGGCCTTCTCCAGCATTTCCAGGATGGTCTTCGGCCGCAGTTCGAAAGCCCGGTGCACGTTGCCGTGATAGCGGGCCACGATCGTGGCTAGATCGCGATACTCGGTCGGCACCCTGAGTCGTGTGCAAAGGTTGTCGATGAGTTCGACGCTGCGTTGCTCGTGGCCATGATGGCTGGGCCAGTCGGCGCGCGGTGTCGTACCTTTGCCGAGATCGTGCACCAACGCTGCAAAGCGCACCGTTGGGTTGGCGCTCAACTGCGCCGCTTGATCGAGCACCATCAAGGTGTGTAGGCCGGCATCAATTTCCGGATGCCACTGCGCAGGTTGCGGCACTCCGAACAGTGCGTCGATTTCCGGGTAAATACTGCGCAATGCGCCGCAAGCGCGCAGCACGCGGAAGAATTCGGCGGCGCTCGGCTCACGCAGCGCCTTGTCAGTTTCCTGCCAAACGCGTTCGGCGACCAACGCGTCGACTTCGCCGCGCTCGACCATGGCGCGCATCAACTCGTTGGTCTCGGGTGCGACACGAAAGCCGAGCGGCGCGAAGCGTGCGGCGAAGCGCGCCACACGCAGTACGCGCACGGGGTCCTCGACGAATGCGGGAGAGACGTGGCGCAGTAAGCGGGCATCGAGATCGCGTTTGCCGCCGTAGGGATCCAGCAACGCGCCATCCTCGGATCGCGCAATGGCGTTGATGGTCAGGTCGCGCCGGCCAAGATCCTGCTCGAGAGTAACCTGCGGTCCGAATTCCACTGCAAAACCGCGATACCCCGGCGACACTTTGCGCTCCAGGCGTGCCAGCGCGTACTCCTCATGAGTCTCGGGATGCAGAAAAACCGGAAAGTCGCGGCCCACTTCTCGATAGTTCGCACGCAGCAGTTCCTCGCGCGTGGCACCGATGACGACCCAATCGCGTTCCTTCACCGGCAAGCCGAGCAAGCCGTCTCGAACAGCACCGCCAACCAGATACACTTGCATGGGTGAATATTACCAGTATCCCCGCAACGGTCCGCGCAGCCTTAGGGGTAACCGTGCTGAGCTGTATCAGCAGCGGGTGCTATCTGGTGCAAAGCGCCGCAGGGCAGCTGCAACTCATGTCGAAGCGCCAGCCTATACCTGCGGTCATCGGCGCCGCGACCACGCCCGCGGCACTGCGTTCGCAACTCGAGGCAGTGGCGTCGATTCGCGACTTCGCGAGCAAGGAGTTGGGGCTGCCCGACAATGGCAGCTACCGCAGCTACGCGGATGTCGGCAGGCCGTACGTCGTGTGGAACGTGGTGGCCGCACCGGAGTTCTCCGTCGACCCCAAAGAGTGGTGCTATCCCATCGTCGGGTGTGTGGCTTATCGCGGCTATTTCGTGGAAGCCCGGGCCCGCAAGTTTGCGCTCAAGCAACGCAAGGGCGGCCTGGACGTGATGGTCGGCGGGACCGCGGCCTATTCCACCCTGGGGCATTTCGACGATCCCATATTGAACACCATGGTGGGATGGGACGATGTGGAACTGGCGTCCATCGTATTCCATGAGCTGACCCATCAATTGCTGTACGTCGCCAACGACGCTGCATTCAATGAAGCGTTGGCCACCACGGTGGAAGAGGAGGGCGTGAAGCGATGGCTGGAAGCCCAAGGTCGCGACCAGGATCTTGCGCAGCATCGGCTCGAACAGCAGCACTATCTCAAGGTAATCGAACTGTTGGGGGCAACGCGCGACAAGCTGCGCGTGATCTACGCACGCCAGGAGCCGATGGAAAGTCTGCGTGCAGATAAGCGCAAGGCGTTCGCCGAAATGCGTGCCGCGTTCGCGGCGCTGCGCGTCGGTTGGGGCGGCCACGCTCCGTTCGAAGCGTGGTTCGATCAGGACATCAACAATGCGCATCTGGCGTCCGTCGCGACTTACTTCGTGTGCGTGCCGGGGTTCGAGCGGGAACTGCGTGCCGTCAACGGCGATCTGCCCGCGTTCTACCGGCGTGTGCGCGAGCTGGCGAAGACGCCGCAGAAAGCGCGCGATGCGCTCGTCTGCGGCGGCGACGACGTTGGCTAAAAGCATCAAGGCATCGTCAACTGGATGATCATTCCGCTGGCGATGACCATGGCGATGGCGAGCAAACCTTGTGCGACCCTTGCGGCGATATGGATTTCGTTCATGATGTTCTCCGAGCTGAGTTTGATTCCACGCTTGCAGGTTGCGCCGCTCGCTTAAGCCGAACAAACTCAATACCTGACGGATGGTTAAGGAAAACTTAATTGCCAAGCGCCCATGACCGCCTGCCGCTCGGAGCCCTGCGGGTGTTCGAGGCCGTGGCTTCGCATTTGAGCTTCGCGGAGGCGGCCGCCGCGCTCAACGTCACGCCGGCCGCGGTCAGCCAACAGATAAAGACGCTCGAAGGCTACATCCAGGTGCCGCTGTTCCGGCGCAGCGGTCGGCACGTGGAGATCACCGAGGAAGGCTTGGAACTGCTGCCGGAAGTAAGAGCGGGACTCGATAAACTCGAATCCGCGATGCGGCATATCAAGCAGCATCGCCGCGCCGGACCGTTGCAAATAACCTTGTTGTCGTCTTTTCTGCAGATCTGGCTGCTGCCGCGCATCAGATCGTTCCGGCGTAAATACCCCGACATCGAACTGCGCTTTCACACCTCGCGCGAGATCGTCGATTTCACGCGCAGCTCGCATCATCTGGCAATTCGTTTCGGCCGCGGCGTGTATCCGAATCTACACAGCGAGAAATTGCTCGACGATTGGCTGGTGCCGGTGGCCAGCCCGGATCTCGTCAAGCAATACGGCAGCATCGAGCGCGGCGCGTCGTTGAGCAAGTATCCGCTGCTGGAAGGCGATGAGGAGCCGTGGAGTCAATGGGCGCGGGTCGAGTCCGACGCGCTCTGGCAATCCAGGGCGCCTAGCATCGATGACTCGGGCGGTCTGATCGCTGCGGCGGAAGAGGGGCTCGGCTATGTACTGGCGCGTTGGACGCTGGTGAGCCGCGCGTTGCGCAAAGGCACGCTGAAGCTGGCTGGAAAAGGAGCGCTGCCCTATAGCTCAGCCTACTACTTCGTGTGCCCGACCCCGATGCTGGGGTTACCGAAGGTTGCGCAATTCCGGGAATGGATCTTCGCCGCAGCGCGCGAGTTTCCGGCACCCGACGCGCTGAGTTAGGACGTATGTGTCCCAGGATGCGAGCGTCCCGCCGCGGCCCGGCTCTGGCTCAAGCGTGCATTGTCTTCCAGGGAGCCCAAAAATTGGCGCGCCGAAGCAGCCATGGACTTCGGCCTGATGCCAAGCTTGGCGAGTCCATCCTCGTTGCAGACGCTGTCGACCTCGAGCGATCGATAGTTGTCAGTGGAGAACGGCCTGCCCGGTACGAAGTTCATGAAGAAACCCTGCAGCCACGCCGCGAAGTTCGGCAAACCCAAGATCCACCGGCGCCGCCCGGTGAGCTTGGCCACGAGCTCCACGATCTCGCGCAGGGTATAGACCTGAGGCCCACCGAGTTCATACGTGCGTTTGCTGCAGGTGCCGCCGTGCAGACAGCGCAACAGCGCATCGACCACATCGTCCACCAGCACGGGCTGAAGGCGGGCGCCGGGTCTTGCCAGGGGAAACGCTAGCGGAATCGCGCCGAGCAAGCCGGCAAATCGATTCAGGAAGGAGTCTCCGGGGCCGAACATCACGGATGGCTTGAAGATGGTCCAGTCGAGCGCCGAATGCTGTTCGTGAATCAGCTTTTCCGCCTCACCCTTGGATCGCAAGTAGTAGCTGGGTGCATCCGTGGCCGCTCCCAGCGCGGACACCTGCAGCAGACGAGTTACGACGGCCGAGCGCGCGGCCTGAAGCACCGTCCGGGTGAGTTCCGTGTGTGCGCGGCGGAACCCGCCGCCGCCGAAACCGCGCTCATTGAGAATGCCGACCAGATTGATGACCACATCATTGCCGCGGAATCTCTCGCTGAGCTGTGCTTCCTGGTAGATGTCGCAGTTCTCCAAGGTGAGCCCGGGCAACACCAGCAAGTGCTTGTGCAGCTCGCGGTCACGCGAGAGAACGGTAACGCGGTGTCCGTTCTTGATCAGACGTGCCACCAGCCGGGTTCCGAGGAAACCGGTACCGCCGAGAACCACTATAGAGAGAGGACGCATCATCAGCGAATCGGAATCAGCAGAGTGTCGCCACCGCGACGGACTTTTAGAACCAGCACGTTTGCTCCTTTGGCCGCTTCGCGGAATGACTTGATGTTCGTGATCGGGGCGCGGCCCACGCCCACGATAACATCGTTGGCGTGCAACCCCGCCTGCGAGGCGCTGCTTCCCTCCCGAACGGACTTGACCAGGACGCCGCCGCCATCGGGCGCGTCGTAAAGTTCGATTCCTTGCAGGCCCTTGTTGATGTCGGCCGCTCCAGCCGACTCCGTATCGCCGCGCTCCGCGATTTGCGCTGTCACCTTGCGCGGCTTGCCGTCGCGCAGCAGGCCGATCTCGACTTTATCACCCACGTGCAGCAAACCGATCGCGTTGCGCAGCTCACCGGAATTCTTCATGTTGGAGCCGTTCAGCGTCGTGATGATGTCGCCGGTCTTGATACCGGCGCGCTCAGCGGCCGATCCTTGCGCCACGCCGCCGACCAATGCGCCGCTGGTTTCCGACAAACCAAATTCCTTGGCGATATCAGGCGTTACATTGTAGAGCTGCACGCCGAGCACGCCACGTTTGACCTCGCCGTACTTGATCAACTGGTCCATCACACCCTTGACCATATTGACCGGAATGGCGAACCCGATACCCATGTTGCCGCCGCTGCGCGATAGTATGGCGGAATTGATGCCGATCAATTCTCCGCGCAGGTCGACCAGCGCGCCGCCGGAATTTCCGGGATTGATCGACGCGTCCGTCTGAATGAAATCTTCGTAGCCGCCGGCGTCCGGATTGATGCCGGTGCGGCCCAGCGCACTGACGATGCCGGCCGTGACGGTGTGCTGCAGGCCGAACGGATTGCCGATGGCGACGACATAGTCGCCCACTTCGAGCTTGGTCGAATCGCCGAGCGCCATGGCCACCAAATTAGGTTGCTTGGCCTGCAACACGGCTATATCCGCGCCCTCATCGGAACCGATCACTTTGGCCGAGAAAGTCCGGTCGTCGAACAGCGTGATGGTGATCTCGCTGGCGTTTTCGACCACGTGATGATTGGTGATGATGTAGCCGTTCTTGGCATCGACGATGACCCCGGAGCCGAGACTCTGAAACGGCCGCTCACGCGGGCGCGCGTCCTGCGGTGCATCGAAGAAACGGCGAAAAAAAGGGTCATCGAGCAGCGGACTGCGCTGCCCTTGAGATTCCTTGATGGTGCCGCGCGTGGCGATATTGACCACCGCGGGAGAAACACGTTTGACCATCGGCGCCAATGAAGGCATCGGTGCGGCGTCGCTGCCCGCAGCGGCGGCCGAGGCAGCAACAGGAGCTGCGCCAAACGCGGGGGAGTAGGCCAAGGCGGACGCCAGCGCGGCCGCTGCAAACGTGAAACGCAGATTCATGCGCGTCCTTCCAAAATGCCTCATCGCACAAAGCGAGGCCGGACGAGCGACGTCCGGCCCCCATTCGCCGAATATTACACGGAAGACCGCGGGGCGGCTGACCGCGGCGCGGCCGCCAGTTACTTTCCGGCGCAGCGCCGGAAAAGTGATTAGGCAGCTTCGACGCTAATGCGATGCGGCTGCACCTGGGCCAGCTTCGGAATGGTTACTTCCAAAACACCATTGACGGCCTTCGCCTTGATGTTCTGTGCATCCGCAGTCTCGGGCAGGCTGAAACGACGCTGGAATTCGCCGCTGATGCGCTCGACCCGGCGGAAGCCTTCCTGCGTGTCCTTGCGCGAACTCTCGCGACGGCCGCGAACGGTCAGCACACCCTGCTCCGAAGTGATCTCAACCGCTTTCGGATCCACGCCCGGCAGATCTACATTCAAAACGAATTGACTCGCCTCTTCATGGATGTCGACAGGCGGCAACCAAGCACCGGAATCCGCGGCCGTGGTCAACGGCGCGCCGAACAAACGATCGACTTCTTTCTGTAGCCGGCTGACGAGTGCCCAAGGCTCATAACGTACGACGGTCATAACAAAAGCTCCTTAAAAAAATTGGTGGAATAGATGGATTCAAAAACTGAATCGAGAAGTACGCGCGTAGCAGGAAAAGTTGGGCCGCTTGCGCGCAATTCAACAGGCTGATGCGCCTAAAAGTGAGACGCAGTTCAAAGTCAATGGGACATAATGGGGATAACGTGTGTACACAACATGTTGCGTTGAGTGGATTTGCCACTTGACCGAGAGCGCATAGAGTGTAATTAGCTAATTTGTCGAGATGATTCTCTAAGCGATTGAAATCAATGGGTTTTTTTGATGAAAAAAAGTACAAAAAAAGTCTTGACGCTGATCGGCATCGCGCCGTACCCTTCGCTTTAGAACACAAGATATTGTGTTCGTCGATTCGAATCAGTCCCCCATCGCCTTGTTTATAGAATCCAACGTTTTTTTTCAGCGAGAACACCGCTTTTCGTGTTCAGGTTTGGCGTCGATAATTATAACGGAGCGGTGTAGTTACCAATGAATACGGTGGTCAAAATACAGCCCAGAGATGTAGGCAGCATTCCTTATCAAGAGGCGTCGTTCGACATCTGGGATAAGAAATACCGTCTGACATCCAAGGACGGCACTCCCATCGACAAATCGATGGACGACACGTACAAGCGCGTCGCGCGTGCTCTCGCCGATGTGGAGTCGGAAGAGAATCGCGAACAGTGGTACGAGTCGTTCCTGTGGGCGCTGCGCCATGGTGCGATTCCCGCGGGCCGCGTTACTTCGAACGCCGGCGCGTTGGAGCACAAGCCTGCGACCTCGACCATCAATTGCACCGTGTCCGGCACGATTCGCGATTCGATGGACGACATTCTTAAGAAAGTCCACGAAGCGGGCCTTACGCTGAAGGCGGGATGCGGCATCGGTTATGAATTTTCGACGTTGCGGCCGCGCGGCGCGTATGTGACGGGCGCCGGAGCGTACACATCCGGTCCGCTGTCGTTCATGGATATATACGACAAGATGTGCTTCACCGTTTCTTCGGCCGGCGGCCGTCGCGGTGCACAGATGGGTACCTTCGAAATCGGCCATCCCGATGCATTGGAGTTCATTCGCGCCAAGCGCGAGAACGGCCGCCTGCGCCAGTTCAACTTGTCGCTGTTGGTGACGGACGAATTCATGCATGCGGTAAAGAGCGACGGGAATTGGCAACTGGCGTTCCCGATCAGCACGCATGAATATGAGACCGAAAATCCGGATTTGACGGACGCCGGTAAATTCGTGTGGCGCGAGTGGCCCTACACGGAAGGCTATGTCGCGAACCCGGAAGGCTTGGTCGCGTGCAAGATCTATAAGACTCTGCCGGCGCGCCGCGTGTGGGACGTGATCATGACGTCCACCTACGACTTCGCCGAACCAGGTTTCATTCTCATCGATAAGGTGAATGAGATGAACAACAATTGGTGGACGGAAAATATCCGCGCCACCAATCCCTGCGTGACCGCCGATACGCGTCTCGCGACGCAGTTCGGCATGGTGCGCATCGGTGATCTGTACGAAGCCCGCGTCGATATTCAAGCGACGGTGGATACCCGCGCTTTGGGCGGCGGATTGGGAGTTGATGTGCGGGAGGCGGTTCCCGCTTTCATGACCTCGCAGTCCGCGGACGTGTATCGCGTCGTGACCAAGGACGGCTATGAGATCAAGGCCACCGAATGGCACGACTTCTACACGACTCGCGGCAAGATCAAGTTGAAAGATCTGAAGCCCGGCGATGAGTTGTTGATTCAGTCCGGTAAGGGTCAATTTGGTGGTTGCGGCAACGGAGAGCCAGGTCAACTATTGGGTTTGATCACAGGCGACGGGCACTTCACGAATCGCGGCAAGAACCGGGAAGCGGCCGTGGTCAATTTGTGGGGCGCTGACCGTGTCTTGGCCGAATCTGTGGTCACGACAGTAAATTCGTTGATCGCCGGATATGCTGCGAATACGCGCAAATATCGGGTGAGCTCGGTTGCAGTTCCCGAACGTAATTTGGTGATGATTAGATCGGTGATTCTGGCGCGCGTGTTGCAGCAACTATTTGGATTCACGGCTGAGTGCAAGAGGTCGGTGCCGGAGATTATTTGGCGCGGCAATGAGGAATGCGTACGCGGATATTTGCGCGGGCTCTTCCAGTCGGACGGAACTGTACAGCGCAATGACGATAATTCTCACTGCACGGTTCGACTCGCCTCGAGCGTGCCGGCTTTGTTGAAGGACGTGCAGATGCTGCTTGCCAACTTCGGCATCGTCTGTAGTGTTTGCAAGCGTCGTGAGGCCGGACAGCGGCTGCTTCCCGACGGGAAGGGCGGCACCAATCTTTACCAGTGCAAGGCCGACTATGAATTGATCATCGGTGGCGAATCGCGCGATCGCTTCATGGAATCCATTGGCTTCATGGGCGAAGACAAGAACCTGAAATATCGTGAATGGAAGCAGGCCCGGATTAATAAATCTCGGTGCGAGCAATTTCACAGCCGTATCACTTCGATCGATTTCTATGGCCGCGAGGCTGTGTTCGATACTACGCAGCCGGATAAAAACAATCTGATATTCAACGGGCTCGTGACAGGCAACTGTGGTGAGCAGCCATTACCGGCCTACGGTTCCTGCCTGCTCGGCTCGGTAAATCTCACCAAATTCATCCTCGAACCGTTCACGGAAAACGCACACTTCGACTGGGAGAACTACCGCAAAGTCGTGAAGATTTTCACACGCATGCTCGACAACGTGGTCGAGGTCAACGGACTGCCGTTGCCGCAGCAGCGCGACGAGATCATGCGCAAGCGCCGGCATGGTATGGGCTTCCTAGGTTTAGGCTCGTCGATCACCATGCTCGGCATGAAGTACGGCTCCAAAAAATCCGTGGCCTTTACCCAGAACGTATCGCGTGAGATGGCCGTTGCGGGTTGGGAAGCGGGCTTGGAGTTGGCGCGCGAGAAGGGTCCGGCGCCCATCATGAGCGAAGAGTTCGCCGTGACGCGCGAAATGCTGCGCAAGCGGCCGGAGATGGTGAAGGATGGCTGGCGAGTTGGGGCCAAGGTTCCCGGCCGCGTGCTGCATGCGCGCTACAGCCGCTATATGCAACGCATCGCCGAAGCGGCGCCCGAATTGATCGACGAACTCGCTGAAGTAGGTGCTCGCTTCACGCATCACACCTCGATCGCCCCGACCGGCACCATATCCTTGTCGTTGGCGAACAATGCCTCGAACGGCATCGAGCCCTCGTTCGCGCATCACTACTTCCGCAACGTGATACGCGAGGGGAAGAAGTCCAAAGAGAAGATCGATGTGTTTTCCTTCGAGTTGTTGGCATATCGGGAGTTGGTGAATTCGCGGGCGATGCCCAATTCGCAAAACCCTGGCGAGAAGCTGCCCGATTATTTTATCTCCGCCGACGACATCGGACCCAAGGAGCATGTGGATATCCAGGCCGCGGCGCAGCTGTGGATCGATTCCTCGATATCCAAGACGGCGAATGTGCCGACCGATTACAAATACGAGGACTTCAAGGACATTTACATGTACGCCTACGATCAGGGCTTGAAGGGATGCACGACATTCCGCTTCAATCCTGAGGCGTTCCAGGGCGTGCTCGTCAAAGAGGACGATCTTAAGAACACGACTTACGTGTTCACGTTGGAAGACGGCACGGAAGTCGAGGCGAGAGGCGACCAAGAGATCGAGTACGACGGCGAGATGCACACCGCCGCGAATCTCTTCGATGCGCTGAAAGAAGGCTATTACGGGAAGTTCTGAGCATGTCCATCAAAATCGGCAAGAAAATCTCCAAGTTCCGGGTACAAAAACCTGAAGTCAACGAGGCGGCGGCTGTTGCTGCTCCAAAGGATCTGCCTAAGGCGCAGGACAATGTCATTTGGATGCACGAGAAGCTCGAGCGTCCTGAAGTATTGATCGGCTCAACGTACAAGATCAAAACCCCCGTCTCCGATCACGCGATGTACGTCACTATCAACGACATCGTGCTGAACGAGGGTACGCCCCACGAGCAGCGGCGGCCGTTCGAGGTGTTCATCAATTCGAAGAACCTCGACCATTTCCAGTGGATTGTAGCGTTGACGCGGGTAATATCCGCGGTGTTCCGCAAAGGCGGCGACACCACGTTTCTGGTCGAGGAGCTCAAGGCGGTGTTCGACCCGAAGGGCGGCTACTGGCAGCCCGGCGGCAAATTTATGCCCTCGACCATCGCCGAACTCGGCTACGTGATCGAGCGGCATTTGCAGTCGATCGGCCTGCTCAAGAAGCCGGGCCTGGACGAGCATCAACAGAAACTGGTGAACGAGAAGCGCGCCGAATTCGAGGCGCGCACCAAGCAAACCGACGCGTTCTCCAAGTCGCATTTTCCCGATGGCGCGCAGTTGTGCGCCAAATGCAGCACCGCGGCGGTGGTGATGATGGACGGGTGCCAGACCTGCCTGAGTTGCGGCGATTCAAAGTGCGGATGAGAGCCCTTACCAAGCAAGCACATCCAGGCTGAGTCATCGCCGAAAAAAGGCCTGGAGTACATTTTCAACCTCATCGGGATCTACCGGTTTGGTCAAATGATGGTCGAATCCCGCAGCAATGGCGCGAGCTTTATCTTCCGCCTGCCCCCAGCCGGTAACTGCGATGAGATATACATCCCGGCCCCATGACTCCGCCCGAACGCGGCGCGCAACTTCATATCCCGTGATATCGGGCATGCCGATATCGAGAATCATGACGCTCGGAACTGACTGGCGCGCGAGTTGCAGGGCCTGCTCGCCGGTATAACCCAGCGTGACGCTATGACCATTCATCTCTAGCAACATAGCCAGGCTGTCCGCCGCGTCACGATTATCGTCGGCGAGGAGCACTTGGTTACCCGATGCCGGGTTTGACGGCGCAGGCGCATTTTCCTTCGGTTCTCGCGAAATCGGCACGACGATCGATCGGGGCAAGTGAATTGTGAACTCGCTGCCAAGGCCGGAGCCGGAACTGCGCGCCTCGATCGTGCCGCCATGCAGGGCAATGAGTCCCTTTACCAACGCAAGGCCAATACCCAAACCGCCCTCGGATCTGGCAATGGCGGAATTCACTTGCGAGAACATTTCAAAAAGACCGGCCAAGGACTCTGGTTCGACTCCGATGCCTGTATCTTTGACCGACAGCGTGATCTCCTCCGAAGACAGCGCAACCCGCAGGATGATCTGACCGCTCTCATCCATGTATTTCGCGGCGTTCGTCAGAAGGTTGGACAAGGATTGCGACAGCCTGAGAGGGTCCACCGTCAACATCAAGGGCTCGTTGGGCAAATCGATCGTCAAACGATGATGTTTGGTTTCAACGAGCGGGCGCGCGGTCTCGACCGCCGCGTCAATCACGGAATTCAACGTCACCGTTTCGATTTTCAAGTCGAGGCGACCTTGGGTAATTCTCGACACATCGAGCAGGTCATCGAGCAGTAAAGCCATTCTGCGGACCTGACGCGATATGACGTCTCGGGCCCATTGATCTTGCTCCGCTTTAATTGATTTGGACTCGAGGACCTTGACGGCATGCCGTACCGGCGCGAGCGGATTGCGCAATTCATGGGCCAGGGTAGCGAGAAACTCATCTTTGCGCCGGTCGGCGAGGCGCAGCGCCTCTTCGGTTGACTTCAAGCGACTGATATCCAGATTGATGCCCGCCCACCCGGAAATCTCACCATCTTCGCCGCGAATAGCAACACCCTGCGATAAGACAGCATGGTAGAGACCGTCGTGACCACGAACACGGTGTTCGCGATACCATACCGCGCCCGTGCTGACCGTTTCATCCCACGCGTCGACCGTTGCTTGCGCATCATCGGGATGCAGTGCCTCAGCCCAGCCCAAATTCGAGCACTGTTCTTGTGTGAAGCCGAGCAGGCGCAGAAACGATTCGCTCGCGTACACATTCCGGCCCCGTCGGTCACAGACCCATACCCCGTAATTGATGGATTCTCCGATCGCGCGGTAGAGCCTTTCGCTCGTCCGAAGCGCCTTCTCCGCGTCCTTTTGCGCCGTAATGTCGATCAGCAAGCCGGACATGAAAATCGCCTTTCCATGCTCGTCCAACTGCACCTTGCCGCGCCGGGCCATCCATTTTTCGGTGCCGTTGGCCAGCTGGACGCGAAACTCGGTCGAGGCGAACACCCCGGAACCTAACGCGTCCCGCTCGGACTTCTTGACGGCCTCCAAATCCTCGGGATGGATGTGCCGATAATGCAAATCCGGAGACCCATTGAGTGCACGCTCATCGAGACCATACAGCGTCGTGAGATTTCGGTCGGCAGTGAAGTCATTTTTCTCGATGTCCCACGACCACGTGCCGATCTCCCCGGCGGCTAGAGTGCTCTCGAGGCGGGCTGTCGCGAGATCCAAAGCCGCTTGCGTAGTCTTGCGGACTTCTACCTCTTCCATAAGCGCTCTATTCGACTCCTCCAGGGCGCGATTTGATTCCTGCAACGCGCGCGAGCGTGCGTCCACCTCCTCGAGCATGTTGTTAAACGCGTCGACCACGACGCCGATCTCGTCGTCCGAGGTTTTTTCGACCCGAAGCGAATAGTCTCGGCGGGTGACGATCGTGCGCGCAAGCACGGCCATGGCGTCGAGCGGTTCGGTGATGCCTCTTTGCAGCCGCCGAGACATTAGGAATGCCACCGCGACAGCAAGGAGTGTTACCAAGGCGAAAATACCGAGATAGGCCGCGACCCGCCCGACCGTGTCGTATCGAGCTCGCAAATACAGCGTCCCGAGGACTTCACCATTGCGCGCGATCACGTGCGCATATTCAACGCGTTGCCCGGACGTGCGGATGCCTTCCGGCGGCGGCTGGCTGGGCAGCGGCGATGCGCCGTCGCGCGAAAAAGAGGCATACACGGTGCCATCGGCAGCATAGAGCGCCGCCGCGATTACCCGCGGCCTGGCTTTGAGTGCGGAGAGGTTGCGGACCGCTGCCTCGTGATCATTGAACGCGAGCGCGGGAGCGAGAGAGACGGCAAGGATGGAGGCGTCGGTCGACAAATCGGACGCCCACGATTTTTGATAGCGAGTCAAATCGACCGTTAGCATCGCGATGCCCGCCACGCACAAGGCAATCAGGGTGGTGACAAGCACAACACGCATGAGTTTGACGCGTACCGTGTAACGAACGCCGACAAAGCTCGGCAAGGGGGCGAAAAAGCGCGATATGCGGCTCATGAGGGACGACTCATCCGTTTGGCGCCAAGGTTTGCCCTGCGCGGCCCTGTACCCGGATCGCTACGCCGAGTAGTTCGGAGCTGATTTTTAAACGCCAACGTTGGGCAGCCGTGAGCGACACTTCGAAGCGAACGTTGCGGTCAACCGTCAAGAAATTGAGAATGCTCCCGCTGCTCAAGCCGCCTTCCTCATCCGTCACCAAGAGCACCGAAAGGCCTGTCTTCGGCAGCATCAAATTGCGCAGCAGGTCCGCGTGTCCCGCTGCGACGTAGACGATTTGCGCATTTCCCCAGTCGCGACCGCCCGTGATCTCGCGTACCTGCGCCACCTGACCATTGATGGGATGGCCCGGCAGCAAAAGTCTCAATTCCCGGGCGATCCCCGGCGCGCCGAGAACATCGATGGTGAATGGCGTCTCAGCCGATCCCCTGTCCGGCCAGCCGACGTAACCGGCAAATCGAAAGAGATATGCCGCCTTGACGGCATCCTCGGAATGGGGCTCGGTGGCCGTCGCCGGGCAAAGCAACGATGACAGCGCCAGCAGGCCGACAACGGCACTAGCCGCCCTAACAGTGCGGGCGATGTGGCGACCTCTGTCCATGTGCATCAGAATTTAAAGCGTGCCTCGGCGATGACGCTGCGCGTGATTTGTTCCCCGGCGGGAGCCGGGAGTTCGGTATGTCGCTCGTGCAGTAAATTCGAACCCCGGATCGATAGTTCGACGGCACTGCTCGCTTGCCAGCCCAGACGTGCATCGAGGTCGTAGTAATGAGGCAGGGCGGGGCCAGGCAATGCTCCCACGTAGCGGAACGAGGCGTCGAAACTCAGGTGATGAGGAAAGCTCAGCGAGGATGCGAGCGTCGCGTGTGAGCTCGGATCATCGGCCGCCTGTCCGACCCCGAGCAATTCGCTGGCTCCCGGCTTGAAGGCCAGCCGTTCGTGCACCCAAGTGACGCCCGGCGAGAGCCGCCACCAGTCGGTCAGCTGCCAATTAGCCCAGGCATCAAGGCCATACGTGTCCCCACGCAGATCATTTCCCCAATATAGCGGCAGAAAAACCGTGGCGGAGGCCGGATCCACGGTTCGTAAATCATTGTAGACGTTGTAGAACGCAGCGACCGTCAGCGAAACGACATCGCTCGGTTGCAAGCGCGATCCGAGCTCGTACGCGCGCACCTCTTCCGGACGGAATTGTGCATTCGCCGCCAGATAGGTAGTGGTGCCCAATTTCTCGACAACTTCCGTGTCAAACGGGGTGGGAGATCGAATCGCCCGCGACGCCGCCGCCCACATCGCGGCGTGATCGGAGATCGCCCATGAAAGGCGCGCATCCGGCAGCGGCGTCCATCCCGAGAAGGGGTCGTCTTCGAGCTTGACTCCAAATACAGCGTTCAGCCTATGGGTCAATGCGATGGTATCTTGAACAAACAAGTTGCCAAGATTGAGCCCCCGTTGCGGCGGCTCAAATAGAAAAGTTGCCGTATTGGTGATTCCGTAACCGTACACCCGCTCGCCGCCGCCCCAAACAATCCGATTTCGGAGACCCGCAGCAATGGTTTGTTGCAACTCAAAGTCATAAGTGTGTACCACAAAGGCAGTGCCACCCGCCGGACCGAACTGTTCCGTCTGGTCGATGTAGGCTTGAGCTTGCGTGTCGACAATTGCGCCGTGATGCTGATACCTAGCAACGAGGTTGCCGCCCAACAGGGACCCATCGGAATTGTCCAAGACTTTCTCGGTGCCCCGATAGAAGTCTCCCTGCACCGTGACTGAATCGTGCTCCATCGTCCAATCCGCTCGAAAGCCCGCTTGACCTTTCGACCATCCGTCATGGGCGTTTGAACCGTCAGCAAGTTCCATGGCTCCCCGTTGAAAGCCAAAACCGTACACGCGGAAAGTCGTATCGGAATCGATCCGCCCTCCGTAGCGAGCGCCGGCGAATCGTTCTTGGTTGCCGCCGCCGGTATCGATGAAGGAGCCTTGGGTCAGATAGGATGACCGCGTGATGATGTTGATGACCCCGTTCATGGCGTTGGCGCCCCACAGGCTGGCACCGACACCGCTGATTACCTCGATCCGATCTATATCTTCCAGCATGACATCAAGCGTATTCGCATAGATTCCCGAATACAGGGGCGTATAAACGCTGCGTCCGTCGATCAAGATCAGTAGCTTATTCGAAAAATTCTGCGCGTTAGGATTGCCACTGAAGCCGCGCGCCGATATGACGTAGGCGCTAGACGAAGTTTGCGTCACCAGCAAATTGGGCGCCAGACGGAGGGCCTCCGGAACACTCGTGACGCCCGATCGTTCGATATCGTCATGGCTAATGACATAGATCGCCGCGGGCGCGCGCTCTAGGACTTCACTCGTTTTTGACACCGAGGTAACTTCGATCTTGGCGAGATCAGCAAGGGACAGCTGAGTAAGATCGTCGGGCGCCGCTGCATCGCCAATCGCCATGGTGGCGCGACACAGCGTGAGGAGTGCGAGCGGCGCCCATCTAGACTCAACTCGTGGCATAGTTCGATTTGCTCATCCCGGCTCGGTGTCCGTCGCGAGCAACGAGGAATGCTCCCGCGCATCGCCGTCTAATATTTTATCTGGCCACTATGGCCAGTGTCGTATGGATATTATAAAAATCACCTTGTCCAAATAGAAATGGGTCACTCTTGTAAAAAATACAACTCCGTGTGTCGTAGCCCTTGGTCTCTTGGATCGTCTTGCGCGTCGTTCATCAGTAACCAATGACCTCCGATTTGTCGCAATTGGGATTTCTGCTGTTCGTGTCGGCATTGGTTGCCATGCTCACGCGACGGGTGCGTCTGCCCTACACGGTGGGGCTAGTGCTCGCCGGAATGGTCCTTTATTTCTCGCATGTCTACATCAAGTGGCACCTCTCCAAAGAACTTATTTTCTCTGTCTTTTTGCCGCCGCTGGTGTTCGAGGCGGCGTTGTTTATTCACTGGCGGGAATTCAAGAAAGACTTGCCCTTGATTGCCCTGCTGGCAACCGCCGGCGTGTCACTGTCGGCGGCTGTAACCGCCGTTGGCATGCATTACGCATTTGATTGGGATTGGGGCAGCGCGATTGTCTTTGGCGTGTTGATTGCGGCTACTGATCCGGTGTCCGTGATTGCGACCTTCAAGGAGGCGCGCGTGCACGGCCGGCTTCGCTTGTTGATCGAAGCGGAGAGTCTGCTGAACGATGGCACCGCTGCCGTCGCCTTCGTTGCTGTACTCGGCATATTGAAAGGCGGTCACGCAGATGTTATCTCGATCACGGGCGCGTTGTTGATGACGATTGTAGGCGGCGTGACCGTCGGAACCCTGGTGGGTTTTGGATTGATGTTTTTGGCGGGCCGTACGCCGGATTATTTGGTCGAGCTTACGTTTACCACTCTCGCGGCCTACGGGTCATTCTTCGTGGCGGAGCATTACCATTGCTCGGGTGTTTTGGCCTCATTGTCGGCTGGGCTAGTCGTCGGCAACTACCGCTCATCGGCCTCCATTTCCGACGCTGGCCGCCACACGCTGGGTCCTTTTTGGGAGTTTGTCGCGTTTGTCGCCAACTCACTGATCTTTCTTCTGATCGGGGCGCAGGAGGCGCAACAGCACTTTGCCGGGATTTGGCTGCCGATAATAGCGGCAATTTGCCTCGTGACATTGGGACGCGCGGTCGCCATCTATCCGCTGTGCGCGGCATTTTTTCGAAGCCGCCTCAAAGTCGACAGGAAGCATCAGCACGTCCTGTTTTGGGGTGGCTTGCGAGGCGCACTGGCCTTAGCCCTCGCCTTGGCGTTGCCCAACGATACGCCCAATCACGATGCCATCATTACCGTCACTTTCGCAGTCGTTGCCTTCTCCGTCTTCGTCCAAGGTTTGACGATCAATCCGCTGCTGAAAAAATTGGGGCAGACGTCAGGGGAATAGGCAAGCACTTCGCCTTCGACCGCGCGGCGCCGTACAGACCTTCAGTTTTCCCGGAGGCGGGCATCGGAACGGGCCGAACGTTGGACGAAATAGGGATCCGCGCTGCATCCAGGGAACGATTTGAACCGAATATCCTAAGTAATACCAATTAATCATACTTCTTACAGCCGTTATCTGCGCGCAGGCCGGCAGGAAACTGCGCTGATACGCTGGTGAAGAAACGACCTTATGAAGACATCCGTAACGCAAGGCGCCATCGCGAGCACCTTACTGATGGGCCTTGGCTGCGTGGGATTGCGGGCCGAGACCGCGCTGACGATGGATATGACTGGTGCTGCGGGAGCGGCGAGCAGCTTGGACGAAATTACGGTCACGGCCCGTCGCATCGATTTAATCGGCAAAGCTTCGAGCGCCAGCGAAGGGGTGGTCGCCGATGAGGAAATCCAACTGGCGCCTGCCTATAGACCGGGTCAGCTTCTGGAAACCGTGCCGGGCTTGATCGTGACGCTGCACAGCGGCGAGGGAAAGGCCAATCAATATTTGCTGCGCGGCTATAACCTTGATCACGGGACCGATCTTGAGACAAACGTCGATGACATGCCCGTCAATCAACCCAGCCATGCGCACGGTCAAGGCTATACCGATCTGAATTTCATGATTCCCGAACTGACCAACGGCGTCACCTATACCAAGGGTCCGTATTATCCGTACATCGGCGACTTCGGCGCCGTCGGTTCGGTGCATGTCAGCTACCGGAACACCATAGAGGACCAGGTGTCAGCGACGGCGGGTATGTACAACTTCCAACGCATTTTGGCGGCCGGCTCGACGGCGCTCGCGTCGGGGAATCTGTTGACGGCGGTGGAAGTGCAGCACTACGACGGCCCCTTCGTGAGGCCGGATGATGCACGCAAAGAGAATTTCGTGCTTCGTTACAGCGGCGGCGATGAGCAGAACGGGTACTCCGCCACCGCGATGTACTATCACCAGATTTGGAACAACACCACCGATATCCCCCTGCGTGCGATCACCGAGGGCCTTGTCCCCAACCGTTTCGGCACGCTGGATCCCAGCGATGGCGGACACTCGCAGCGCGCGAGCTTGTCGCTCGAATATCACGCTCGATTAGCTGATGGCGTTCTTACGGCCAGTGGCTTCCTCGAGTACAGCCAGCTGCACATCTTCAACGATTTCACGCATTACCTGTTCAACCCCGTTCAGGGCGATCAGGAGGATCAATTCGAGAATCGCCGCGTAGGCGGAGGCGCGGCAAATTACGAGATGCCCTTGTCCATTGGGACGATTCAGAATGAGATTAACGTCGGCGTTCTCACGCGCTACGACTCTCTGGGCGTCGGCCGCGCGCCTAGTATCGATCAAGCGCCGCAAACCACCGGCATAGACCCGGTATCTTTTTCCGACGATGATCGCGTGCGGCTTTTTGCGGGCGGCGCCTACCTGCAGGCCACCACCCGGTGGACCTCGTTCTTTCGGAGTGTGATCGGAGTGCGCGGCGACTATCAGCATGGCACCGACCTCGATTATCTGGCGGCCTTGCATGAGACGGCGGGCTACAGCAATGGCGGGACCGCGGCGCAGTCCCTGGTCCAGCCCAAGGGCAGCCTCATATTCACGCCCGCCGACTATTTGGAGTTTTATTTGAGCGCCGGGCGGGGATTCCACAGCGCAGACCTTCGCGGGGTGAACCAGGATGTCAGCGTCGATTTAGGCTTGCCGCATACCAACTTGCTTTCCAAGCAAGAGGGTCAAGAAGTCGGGATGCGCGCCGCCGTCGGCCGCGATCTGACCTTTACCTTCGCCGTTTATAACCTGTGGCAGCAATCCGAAACCATCATCGATCCGGATGTGGGCGCCGATACGGCTGGTCCCCCGAGCCGCCGCTACGGGTATGAACTCAATGTCACTTATCAGCTCAATCGGTACCTCGAGTTCTACGGCAGCTACTCGGGGGACCACACCCGCTTTACGCATCCATTTGATGACGGTACGGGTCATCTTGGCGATTTCATTACAGATGCGCCCGTCGCGACGGGTTCATTGGCACTGTACCTCAAGGACTTAGGTCGCTGGAGCGGCGGAATGAATGTTCGCTACCTCGGCAACTATCCGCTGTCATCGGGGCCTTGTGTGGACTCTGCCGCGGTACATGATTTCCCGGGCGTTGCTACCTCCTGTGCCAACGCTCCCACTGCGCTCGGCCAAGTCAATGGCAAGGGCTTTGCGGAAGTGAATCTAGACGCGCACTACGCCTTCCCGGGCGGTTGGAGTGCCTCAGTCGGCGTCTACAATCTATTGAATACACACGCCGCCGCCGCGCAGTTTTGGTACGTTGATAGATTGCAAAATGAGGTTGGTGCCTATCCGGATGGGCGGGCTGACGTGCATGAACATCCGTTGGAGCCGATCATGGCGCGATTTACCATCACGAAGAAATTCGGGACTTAGCCTGCGCGGCGACTCTGAGGGTTAAAATGGAACGCTTCACGATATCGCTCGATGAAAACCTTGCCAGTGCGTTTGATGCGCTCATCAAAGAACGCGGCTATGCAACGCGCAGCGAAGCGGTTCGCGATATTTTGCGCGCTCACTTGCAGAGCAATGCAGAAAAACGCGATTCCAAAGGCTCCTGCGTTGCGAATTTATCCTATGTTTACAACCACCATGAACGTGAATTGGCCGAACGATTGACGAGCATTCAGCACGCTCACCATGACCTGACAGTCTCCACGATGCATGCGCATTTGGATCACGATCAGTGCATCGAGACTGTCATGTTGAAAGGGCCGGTAAAGCGCGTGCGCGAGTTTGCGGAGGAAATAATTGCCGAGCGTGGTGTTCGCCATGGCAGCTTGAACTTGATCAATGTGAAACTCGGTACCGCCCACACCCACGATGGGATTACGCACCGACATTTAAAGCCGCATCACTGAGTAATTCACTACGCAGCGGCATCTCAAGCTGTGGCTGGCGTCACTTCCTGCGCGCGCAGCAATCGTTAAACTGCCGTCCGTGATCAAGCGCTCCACATCACCGGCGAGACAGGTGCGCGTCCCGCAGCGGCGCCCCCGCTTCGTAGCGTTAGAGTTAGCGTTGGCGCTGGCGCTGGCGTTCGCGCTGCCGATGCTGGGGTTCCCGTGCGGCGCGGCCGAGGCACAGGTCCAGGCACAGGAACAGGTCCAGACGCAGACGCAGTACAATGTCACCCCGTTCGAGCACCCGCCGGCGCTCGAGCGCGACATACGTTTCTGGATTCGCGTGTACACCGAAGTCACCACCGACGGCGGATTGTTGCA
>Ga0182030_10001204_pt1 | contig 52761 bp, 51 predicted proteins | sample 812S3MmetaG_FD_121299 | JGI IMG/M metagenome (GOLD analysis project Ga0182030, IMG submission 121299) | Permafrost microbial communities from Stordalen Mire, Sweden - 812S3M metaG (Illumina Assembly) | ecosystem: Environmental > Terrestrial > Soil > Wetlands > Permafrost | place: Sweden...
GCCCGGACCGACCGGGCCACCGGCAAAGAGGCCATGCGGGTCTTCAGCTACTCCATCACCTACCTGACGGTGCTGTTCGTGGCCATGGCGGGCGACGTGTTGGTCACGAACCACATTCACTGAACCCGACGAACTGCCGGCGATCACCTCTTCAACCCTCGTCTCACATTGACAGCTTTCCCACAGGTCGGTTTCGGCTGGCGTTGAATGCGGCTGGTCAACCTGTCGGCAGGAGATGAGGGGAGATCACGCAACCACTCCCCTCGCGTGACCATGATCTGGGCGTTGATGCTTCCATGGGTGCTGGCCGCCGTCGCCATTCCCCTCATACCGGCGCTGCGCACCACCTTGCGAGAGAACCGACGGGTTCGCATGAACGCCACCGTGGCCAACGGCGAGCAGGCGCAACTCCGCCCGGCCAGGGTGCGATCACGCTCGTGATCCCGATGCCGCGGGCCGCGGGCTCGTGCGCACCGCGGGACGTACACCGGCTCCGACGCGCCTCTGCGTCGTCTTGAGCCGCGGTTCTGCTTCACCACCTTCGCGTTGCCCCTGAGGGCCGTGAAGGCGTCTCCCCCTTACATGATCGAGAGATTCGGCTCAAACATTTACGTTGCTCACACCGTTTCCTGACCGGGCCTTTACCTGGACACGTTTCACTGTGGTCATAGCGGTCGCAAACGTGGCGGCGCGGACGAAGGAGATGCAATGACCGACGACATGGTTGAGCCCGACGGCACCTACCCACCACCGCCGGCCCCCCACCGCGTGCGCCGACTCCGCCGCGGCGCGCTCATCGGAACGGCGGTAGCCGTCGTGACCCTCGGCGCGGGCATCGGACTCGGACACGTGGCCTGGAGTACCGGTACCGGTACCGGTTCGGTCGCGGCGTCATCGTCCTCATCCCCCTCGGGCTCGACATCGTCGGGGTCGGGCTCGACTGAGGTCTCCTCCATTGCGGCCAAGGTCGACCCCGGGCTGGTCGACATCAACACGACGCTCGGCTATCAAGGGGAGGAGGCCGCGGGCACGGGAATCGTCCTCACCTCGAACGGCGAGATCTTGACCAACAACCACGTGATCGAAGGAGCAACCAGCATCAGCGTGACGGACGTCGGCAACGGCAAGACCTACTCGGCCACCGTCGTCGGCTACGACACTACGAAGGATGTCGCAGTGCTGCAGCTGCACGGCGCGTCAGGCCTGACCACCGCATCACTCGACACCGCCACCGTGTCGGTAGGCGAGACCGTCGTCGGCATCGGCAATGCCGGTGGCACCGGCGGGACGCCCAGTGCCGCCGGTGGGACGGTGACCGCCCTCAATCAGTCGATCACGGCCAGCGACGAAGGCGACGGGAGCGCGGAGCAACTCACCGGACTGATCGAGACGAACGCGGACATTCAGGCTGGTGACTCCGGCGGATCTCTCGTGAACAGCGCCGGCCAGGTTGTCGGCATGGACACCGCGGCCTCTGCCGGGTTCTCTTTCCAATCGACCGGCCAGTCTTCGGGGTACGAGGGCTACGCCATCCCGATCGACGAGGCGGTCACCCTCGCCAAGCAGATCGAAGCAGGAAGCTCGTCGTCCACCGTCCACATCGGCACGACCGCGTTCTTAGGCGTGGAGATCGACGCCGCCGCCGATGGCTACGGCAACGTCTCGAGCGGTGCCACCGTGGCCGGGGTCATCACGGGCTCACCGGCCCAGGAGGCCGGTCTCGCGGCAGGTGACGTCATCACCTCGGTAAACGGAAATGCGATCGACAGCGCGCAGGCTCTCACCAGCGCGCTCGAGCCGTACAAGCCCGGTGACCACTTGACCATCGACTGGACCGACGCGTCAGGCGTGGCCCAGACCGCCACCGTTGCGCTCTCGTCCGGCCCACCCCAATAGACCGACGGGCGCACGGGATCGGTTCAGCCCCGGGGGGCCGCGACTTCAGACGAAGTCCCGCGGATCGGGGACCCCATCCGGGGTCCCCTCGTGGTATTCCACCAACTCGATCAGGTAGCCATCGAAGTTCCTTATGTAGGCCATGGTGACCGGCCAGCGCTCCAGGCGGGTCGGTGGCATCTCGGACTCGGCACCCGCCGCCATGGCCTTGTCGTAGAGCGCCTGGCAATCTTCGGTGTTCACATAGAGCTTCCACATGGCGCTGCCCATGTCGATGGGCCCCTCATGGTCGAGGTGTTGAGCGAGTTGCATACGGCTTCCCCCTGCGGATGACTGCAAGACCGCCTCTTTGGCGTTGGGAATATCCGTTCGGCTCACGACGGGGATGCCGATCACCCCCTCCCAGAACTCGATCGCCCGGTCAAGGTCACTCACGTTGATGCAGTACTGGGAAAGGATCGCAACCACGGTTCTCACTTTCTGTCGGTGCGCTGAGGCGACGTCGAGCCACCACGGCCCGATGCTCGCCGAATAGCGCGGGTAGATGTGTTACCAGGGCTTCAGATCTTCGCCGGCGAAGGCGATGGAGTGGGAGTCGGCGGGCACGTGCTCGAGCGGCACGTTCACCTCGTCGACGCGAGGTCCGACCCGTGCGGCGACCGGCGCCAGCATGTCAAGGTCGAATCCGTATACACGGGCGGCGTTGAGCCCGACCATCGGTCCCACCTCCTCCGGAGCGATACCGGCGAAGGTGTGCCGCAACGCCTCCACGGTGTAGGGGTACGTTCCCTCGATATGAGGGTAGTCCTGGCCCCACATGATCTTGTCGACGCCGATGTCGTGGCGCAGAGGAGCCTCGACGGGCCGGAAGAAGCTGGCCCCGGCGTAGCAGTTGGCCTTCCAGTAGTAGCTCGGGGGCTCGGGGACCTTCTTGACCAGCTCCCCGCCAAAATGCGACTCCGCCGTGTTCGGATCGGTGAATCGGCTGTACTGGTGGTCGAGCATGCCCAGCACCGCCGGCACCCAACCCGCCGACTGCTCGGTGAGCACGAGGGTGAGCTGCGGGTAGCGGGCAAACACGCCCCCCAGGGCCATATGCCAGAACACTCGGTGGGAGTACCATCCGAGCTCCACCACGAACACCGCCCGCGACGCGAGGTAGTCGCCACACTCGGGCCCGGCGGCGCCAGCATGGTTGTTGACGGGCATGCCGAGGTCCTGACACGTGGCCCAGATCGGGTCGTAATCGGGGGCGAAAAGTGGGGGAAGCCCCGAGTCGGGAGGGACACCGGGCAGCAGGATCCCACCGAAGAGCCCGTGCTCACGGGCCCAGACAATCTCCGTTACGGCATCGTCGATGTCGTTGAGAAAGATCTGGGCCATGCCGGCCCGGCGACCGGGCGTCTCGGCACAGAAGTCGGCCAACCAACGGTTGTGGGCCTTGAGGCCGGCCCAGCGCAGCTCGTACACGTCGCGGGAGGGCGGGCGGGCCAAGAGGTTGCCGGACGGGAAGAAGGGCGGAATGGTGTTCGGGAACAGCACCTCGGCCACGACGCCATCGTCCTCGAGCTCGCGTAGGCGCGCCTCGGAATCCCAGTTCCGGTACGCTGTCGCACCTTGGAGGTCGGCCCACGGGTTGACGAAGGACTTGGCCCACTCGTCGAACGCGGACAGGTACTTTTTCTCCAGGTACGGGCGGTACTCGTGCACCTGTGCGCCCGCGTGCCCGTCGGCGGAGATCACGATGTAGCGCTCACCGGCTCGCGTCTGCAATCGGTACCCCCCCGGGGCTCGTGTCCACCGTTACACTCGCGCAATCACCGGAGAGACGCAACGGCTCTGGGTTCAAGAGTCGGGCCTGGACCGAACCGAAGATGGGGGGCGACATGCGTAACGTGGTCGGCAAGGTGGCGGTGGTCACCGGCGGGGGCCAAGGGATCGGTCGGGCCTTGGCCGAACGCTTCGGTGCCGAGGGGATGAAGGTGGTGATCGCCGACGTGGTCCCGCAACTGGTGGAGACCACGGCGGCGGAATTGCGCGAGCAGGGGCTCGACATCATCGGCGTCGTGACCGACGTCACGTCCCTCGAATCGGTGGAGGCACTGCGCGACGCCACACTCGCCGAGTTCGGCGCGGTCCACATTGTGTGCAACAACGCCGGTATCGGGTCCGGATCGGAGGGCCAGATCTGGGAATACCACGTCAACGACTGGCGGTGGTCCCTCGACGTCAACGTGATGGGCGTGGTGAACGGCATCAACGCGTTCGTTCCCCACATGCTGGCCCAGGACGAGGAGGGCCACGTCGTGAACACCACGTCGGGCAACGGCGGATTCACCCCTCTGATCAACAGTGCGGTGTACGCCACGACCAAAGCTGCCGTCACCACCATCACCGAATGCCTGTGGGGACAGCTGCGCGAGGTCGGCGCAAAGGTGAGCGCGTCGCTCCTCTACCCCTCGACGAATTCACCGGGGATGCTCAACACCGGCATCTGGCGACCCGGTGCCAATCGCCCCGACCGGTACGACCGTCCCGGCGCGGCCCCCAAAGAGGGGCGCGACGCGCTGGGCTCCTACCTCAAGCGCATGGAGGAGGCCGGGCAGGAAGTGGTGTTCGCACCGTTGTCCGAGGTGGCCGATATCTGCTTCGAAGGCATCGTCAACGACACCTTCTGGATCACCGCGCCCAGCGCGGCCCAGCAACAGAAGATCCACGACAGGGCCACGTCGCAGATCGAGATGACTCCCCCGGACTACCTTTTGGCGGCCAACATGATGACCTCCCGGCCCAGCGACGCGAAGCGGTGACGCTCGACACCTGAGCCCCGAAGTTGCGGAGGGCCTCGGCCCGGCGCTCGCGCCAGGGACCAATGGCTCTGGTGGAAACACGGGTGAACGTTCATGCTGGAAGCCTCATGTCCATGTACACCGACATTCTCCAGGCGGCATTCGAAGCGCGATCGGGGACGACGGGCCCCCCGATGGTGAGCGAAGCGGTCAGGGAACTGCGTGATTGCCGGAGCAGACTGGCTGTGACCCGATCAACCGAGCGACGCACGGATTGGGCCGCCAGCGCCTTGGCGGACCAGGTCGCCTACGACGTCGCCCTCATAGAACTCGCCCGATCTGTGGGCCTCCCGTGTGACCCGGCCACTTTCGACCAACCGGAACTTCGCCGGAGCGAGTTGGACCGGGAGTTGGCCGCACGAGGAGTGCACGTGGACGGCGCGGAAGAAAGAGAGGAGGCGAGTGCGCGCTGAGCTTCTCGACGGGGCGCTACTGTCCGGAGTGATGCGCATGGTCGACCCATGACCTCACCTTCCATGCACGCCTGGGTTGTCGACCGACCCGGGCCCATCGATTCCGGGCCTCTGCTGCGCATGGAGAGGGAAATTCCGGAGCCCCGAGCCGGGCAAGTTCGACTACGCGTCTCCGTGTGCGGGGTGTGTCGCACCGATCTGCACCTGGCCGAAGGCGACCTGACTCCCAAGCACCCCCGCGTTGTCCCGGGCCATGAGGTAGTCGGCATCGTCGACCGCCTCGGCCCCGAGTGTTCCACCCTCCGGACGGGAGACCGCGTCGGGGTGCCCTGGCTCGCCCACACCTGTGGTGTGTGCCGGTTTTGCACATCGGGACGGGAAAACCTCTGCGTTGCCCCCCTGTTCACCGGCTGGGATCTCGATGGGGGCTACGCCGAATACGCCGTGGTCGACGAGGCCTATGCCTACCGGTTGCCGGCCGGGTTCACCGACGAAGAAGCGGCCCCCCTTCTGTGCGCGGGCATCATCGGCTACAGAGCTCTCCGCCGATCCAACCTGCCGGCCGGGGGTCGGCTCGGCATCTACGGATTCGGCGGATCGGCCCACCTGACGGCACAGATCGCCATGGCCGAGGGCGCGCGGGTTCACGTGCTCACCAGGTCGGCTGAAGCCCAGGCTCTCGCCCGTGAGCTCGGAGCGGCGAGCGTCGGCGACGCCGATGCGCCCCCTCCGGAGCCGCTGGACGCCGCCATCCTTTTTGCTCCCGTAGGGACCCTGGTCCTCCCGGCGTTGGCAGCGCTCGACCGGGGCGGCACTCTTGCCATCGCCGGAATTCACCTCAGTGACATCCCGACCTTGAACTACGAGGACTATCTCTTCGAGGAACGGACGCTGCAGAGCGTCACGGCGAACACCCGCAAGGACGGTGAGGACTTCCTCCTGCGCGCGTCGCAGATTCCGGTGCAGGTCACGACCACGCGGTATCGATTGGACCAGGCGGACATTGCGCTGCGCGACCTCGCCCATGATCGCGTCAACGGCGCCGCGGTCCTGGTCAACTCCGAATCCTGACGGTCGCCGGAGCACGTCCACAGACGCGGCACCGGTGCATCGAATTTCAGTGGGGGACCGGTGTGCCGCCAGGCTTTCCAGCATCGGAGGCCATGTGATCTGCCGATGACGCGGCGGCGCGGCCCGGTGCCACCGTCACACCCTCGCCGCCGCTGGGCACGGGCCGCTGGGCCAGCGCATAGACCTCGGCGCCGTCGACGGTCTCTTTGTCGATGAGGTGCTGCACCAACTGGTCGAGAACGTCCCGGTGCTCTTTGAGGACCGCGATGGCCTGCTGCTCGGCCTGGCGGAGCATCCGGGCCACTTCGTTGTCGATCTCCGCCTGCGTCGACTCGGCGAAGGGCCGGGTCGTGAAGGAGCCACCATCGCCTAAGAACGCTGATCCCCCACTCGGATAGCCCACCGGCCCGAGCGCAGCGGACAGGCCGAACTCGCGCACCATTTTGGTGGCCAGCTCGGTGGCCTTGGCCAGGTCGCTGGCCGCGCCCGTCGAACCCTGGCCCAACACGACCAACTCGCTGGCCCGGCCCCCCATCGTCACCGCCAGCATGTCGTTGAGGTAGTCCTCGCCGTAGAGGTGGCGCTCGACCACGGGGAGCTGTTCGGTCACCCCGAGGGCCTGGCCCGCCGGCAATATGGTCACCTTGGCGATGGGGTCGGCGTGGTCGGAGTAGGCCGCCACGAGGGCGTGGCCCGACTCGTGCACCGCCACCGCGTGCTTCTCCTCGGGGATCAGGACGTTCGAGCCCTCCCGCCGGCCCAAAATGATGCGATCCCGGGCCTCGTCGAAATCGGCGGCCGAGATGATCTCGCGATTCGCCCGCACGGCCACAATGGCCGCCTCGTTGACCAGGTTGGCCAGGTCCGCTCCTGAGAAGCCCGGGGTGCCCCGGGCGACCACCTCGAGGTCGACGCTCTGGTCGAGGTGCTTGCCGCGGGAGTGGACCTTGAGGATGGCGACGCGCTCGGACAGGACCGGGAGGGGGATGGTGACCTGGCGATCGAAGCGCCCCGGACGAAGGAGCGCGGGGTCGAGGATCTCGGGGCGGTTGGTGGCGGCCAGGACGACGATCCCCGTGGCCGGGTCGAAGCCGTCCATCTCGGCCAAGAGCTGGTTGAGGGTCTGCTCACGCTCGTCGTTGGAGACCACGGCGCCCGAGCCGGACCGTCGCTGGCCGATGGCATCGATCTCGTCGATGAAGATGATCGCCGGAGCGCGCTTGCGGGCCTCGGCGAACAGGTCGCGCACCCGGGCCGCCCCCACGCCCACGAACATCTCGACGAAGCTCGACCCGCTGACCGAGAAGAACGGGACCTTGGCCTCCCCCGCCACGGCTCGGGCCAACAAGGTCTTGCCGGTACCCGGCGGCCCCACCATCAAGACGCCCCGAGGCGCCATGGCGCCGGCCCGGGCGTAACGCTCGGGCTGCTGGAGGAAGTCCACCACCTCCCCGATCTCGAGCTTGGCCCCCTCATAGCCGGCCACGTCGGCAAAGGTGGTGCTCGGGCGTTCCTCGTCGAAGATCTGGGCCTTGGACTTCCCCACCCCGAGGGCCCCCTGGAGGCGGCCCGACGCTCCCTTGGAGAGCCGCCACCACAGATATCCCAAAATGAGGAAGGGCAGGAACAAGATGACCGCCGAGAGCACGTCGGCACCGAAGCTCGACCCCGTCGTGTCCGCCGTTATCGCGACCCCGCCTTTTTGCAACTCGTCGAGGAAGGTCTGGCCCGCCTGGGGCGGGATGGCGGTCGTGTAGCTCTTGCCGTCCTTGAGCGTCCCGCTGGCCGAGCCGCTCGTGGCGAGAGTGACGTTTTTCACCTTGTCACCCGAGACGTCCTTGAGGAACTGCGAATAGGTGAGGGTGACCTGCTTCTGGCCGCTCGTCGTGGGCAGGACGAACAGCAAGAGGACGAAGATCAGGGCGGCGATCAGCCACAGGTAGTGGCGCCAGGCCGGCGGTGGGGGCGGCGCGGTCGGCGTGCCTTGGTCTCTTGTGGGCGGGGCGGTGGCCTGCTTCGTCATGGACCGCCATCATTCCACGTGCAACCGCCGTCGCTCCCTGGCACGCTGGCCCGCCGCGAGCCTGGCAGTGTTGTCGTGATGCCACCATCGGGGCCCTCCGCGCGTCCGGGAAATCCACCGCTCCGGCTCCATGCGTGGACCGACGGTGCCGTGGTCGCCATCGCGTTTGCCGCGCTGGCCTCGGGATTCGGCCAGTTCGGGGTCGTGGCGGCACTGGGGGACGTCGCCCGCGAGTTGGGGCGGGTCACGCACGGTGCCACCATCGCCGACGAAAGCGGCCTGTCGGGCACCCAGTTGGGTGTCGGGTTGGCGATCATCCGGTTGGCCTCGCTCGGGAGTCTGCCCCTCATCGGGCTGGCGGATCGGTTGGGTCGCCGCGCCATGCTCATCGTCACGCTGTCGATCGGCCTGGCACTGACAGTGGCTGCCGCCGCCAGCTTCAGCTACTGGACCTTCGTCGCCATCTTCGCCTGTGGACGTCCGTTTTTGAGCTCGACGAACGCCCTCACGCAGGTGTCGGCGGCAGAGCAGACCTCCTCGCGCGGCCGGGCGTCGGCGGTCGCCCTCACCGCGGCCGGCTACGGAGTCGGGGCGGGCCTCATTGCCGTGATCCACAGCCTTGCCTCGACGTCCCTCGGGTTCCGCGGCATCTGCGCGCTGGCGGCGGTCCCCTTGGCCGCGGTGCCGTTCTTCTACAAACGGATTCAGGAGCCGGACCGGTTCACGATCGCCGAGGTGGCGGCGGAGCGTCCGCTGCCCGTACTCGGCGCCGTGGGTCCCCGATTTCGCAGGCGACTGCTCGTGGTCGCAGCGCTGGCCTTTGCGATTTCCGTGATCACCGGACCGGCGACGAGCTTCGTGTTCCTCTACGCGCAGAACGTCCTCCACCAGCCCGGGTACGTCACGGCGGCGATGGTCGTCGGCGCCGGCCTGTCCGGCTTGATCGGTCTCCTCGCCGGCCGATGGCTGGCCGACCGCATCGGCCGGCGTCCCACCGCGACCTTTGCCATGGTCGTCCTGGCGTTCATGGGCATCGTGACCTATGCGGGGTCGCGTCCTGCGTTGATCTCGGGCTACATCCTCGCCGTCATGGCGGGCTCGCTCCTGGCGCCCGCGGTGGGTTCGCTGCTGGCCGAGCTGTTCCCCACCTCGGTCCGGGCATCGGTCGCAGGCTGGTGGGTGGCCGCCGGTGTCCTGGGGGCCGTGGCGGGCCTGGTGGCTTTCGGCGCCGTCGCCGACGCGGGCAACCGGTTCGAGTTGGCCGCGGCAACGACCTTTCTCCCGGCGTCGTTGGCGGCCGGACTGTTCTGGTTGGTCCCGGAGACCCGCGGGAAGGAGCCCGAGGACCTGTGGCCCCCCTTGGGCCAGGGAGTCGACGCGACCCGTTGACGACACCGGCAACCCGGCGGGTCGGGGCAGACAGAACCCCAAGGGTGCATACCATTCCGTCCCCTATCGACCTAAAGTTGCGATTGTGAACGGGCCGAACCCACCCTGGCGCCCTTCGACTTGTCGAACGCTCAGCTAGCGCAGGATCTCACCACTGCCCCTGAAGGCTCGCTCTCGCTCTCGGGCGGCGCCGGCTCGCAGGGTGACGATTCGCCGGGAGGTGAACCCGCCCTACGCTTCGATGGGGTCGTGCGCCGCTACGGGAAGCACCTCGCCCTCGATCACCTGGACATTCACGTCAGGCGCGGGGAAACCCTCGCCCTTTTGGGCCCGAACGGCGCCGGCAAGTCGACCACCATCTCTCTCCTGCTCGGCCTCCTGCGACCCCACGAGGGGACGGTCGAAGTTCTCGGGACGACGGCACGGAACGCCGTCGCGCAGGGAAGGGTCGGAGCGATGCTCCAGACAGGCGCGGGCAGCGGACTTCCTCCCGGGGTGAGGGTGGGTGAGGCCCTTGCCCTCGTCCGGCGGCTGTACCGCCGACCGGCGCCGTTCGAGACCACGGTCGAGCGCGCCGGCATCGGACCGCTCCTCGGATGCCGTACCAACCACCTGTCCGGAGGCGAAGCCCAGAGGGTCCGCTTCGCCCTGGCCATCGCCGGGGATCCTGAACTGGTCTTTTTGGACGAGCCCACCGTCGCCATGGATGTCGACGGCCGTCGGACGTTTTGGCGAATGATGCGCCAGTTCGGCCAGGAGGGACGGACCATCGTCTTCGCCACCCATCACCTCGAAGAAGCCGATCAGATCGCCGATCGGGTCATTGTGATCAACCACGGCCGGGTCGTCGCCGACGGGCCCGGGGCCACGCTCAAGGCCGCGGTGGCCGCCCGCCATCTCCGTTTCGTGGTGACCAAGCCCGAGCCGGAGCGCTACGACCGACTGGAGGGCGTGACCGACGTGGAGATATGCGGATCAGGCGTGACGCTCGTCTCGCTCGACGCCGACGCCACGGCGCGTGACCTCGTCCGCAACAACATCCCCTTCAAGGACCTCGAGGTCACCGGCGCCTGCCTGGAGGACGCCTTCATCGCACTGACGGAGCGCAAACGGAGCTCCGACGGCGAGGCGACTCCATGAGCCCGCTCTTTGCATTCGTCCGGTTCGAGCTCGTTCGTCTGTTGCGAAGCTGGAAGTTCCTCGCCATCACGGTGGGCTTTCCCGTGGTGTTCTACATGCTGTTCTTGGGCGAGCGCCGTTCAGGCGAGATAATCGACGGCACCGTGCCGTGGCGCGTCTACCTCATGGTCTCGATGTGCACATTCGGTGCCCTCGTCGCCGCGCTCAATGCCGGCGGGAGCCGTCTGGCCACCGAGCGCTCCACTGGTTGGGCCCGCCAACTCAGGGTGACGCCAATGCCCGCATGGTCCTATGTGGCGACCAAGGTGACGGCGTCCATGCTGGTCGTGCTGCCCGTGCTCATCCTGGTCGAACTGGTCGGGTTCACCTTCGGCGGCGTACGGCTCGGGATCGGCCAGTGGGTCGGGCTCACCGTGTTGCTGTGGCTCACCGCCATCCCGTTCGCCGTGCTGGGCGTGTTCGTCGGGTTCATGGTCAACGCCGAGACCGCGTACCCGGTCGTCACCGCGCTGATGTTCGTCCTGGGCTACTTCGGAGGTCTCTTCAATCCGGTGAGCCAGATGCCGCGCGCACTGCAGTCGGCGGCGCAGGCGCTCCCGAGCTTCCATCACGCCGCCCTGGCGTTGGATCTCCTGGCCAGCCAGACTCTCGGCGCGAGCAATTGGCTCGTGCTGGGCGGCTACACCCTCGTTTTGGGTCTGGCGCTCGCATGGAAGTACCGCGTGGAGGAGTCGCGCGGCCTGGCGTAGTGACCGATTCAAGGCGGGCGGAACGGACCGTTCCTCCTCTCGAGCTCCGGAACGCCCGTTGAGCTCGTTCGGCCGGGGATCCGATGAACGCCGCCGCCCGCCTGCAAAGCTGGGTGCGGCCATGAAGAGGAGAACGCTGTTGCGGCATCGCCAAAAGACCATTGACGTGATCTCCCGCGCCCGCCAGCACGACTGGAAGGTCGCGCTTCCCGCCGGGCTCATCGCGGCGGCGGCACTCGTCGTCGGCAGTGCGCTCGGGAATGTCCACGGACCGGCAATACGCCCGCGTGTTGTCGTATGGAGCTCGGCCTCGGTGCTTCTGGTCTTTGGCGTCATCGCCACGCGTCGCGTCAGTGCGGGACTGGGGCACCTGGTGACGACGCGCACCATCATGGCCGCCGGAGCCGCCGTCAGACTCGTGACCACCGGGGTCGGGTACCTGATCATCATCTGCTCGGAGCTCGGACTGCTCGATGTCTCGATCGACCATCTCCTCGTCGGTGCGGGACTGGCCGGTGTCATTCTCGGGATCGCCGCCCAGCAGAGCCTCGGTAACGTCTTCGCCTCCGTGGTCCTTCTGCTGGCCAAACCGTTCTCGGTCGGTGAACGCATCCGAATTCGCTCGGGGGCGCTCGGCGGCATATTCGACGCCACCGTGCTGGGCGTCAGCCTGACCTACGTGACGGTCCGCACCGACGACGGCGTCCTCAAAATCCCCAACTCCGTCATGCTGGCCACCGCCGCCGGCCCGATCGCCGCGCCCCAGGAGATTGCCGCAGATCACCCTGCGCCCTGACCGTACCGGTGACGGCCGGATCAGCAGCATCTGCGGCCCGGAGCTCACTATGAGAGCCGGCTGAGTACCGGGGAGCAGGCTCATGAGTCGGCCTCCATCCCGTAAGCTCGGCTCGTGACAGGGCATTTTCATCAACCGGGTGACGGGAGCACGTAGCCCTGCCAACTCAACGCCGCCGTGGCCTCGCTCGTATCGCCCGCCTCGGCGGTAGTGCCGCTCGCATCGGCGGCAATGCCGCCCGGTCGCGACTGACCATCGCGCTCGGCGGATCTGCCCGGACCACCGTCGTCGTCATTCTGGCCGGCGTGCTCGCCTTGAGCAGCGCCGACGCCGCCACGGTGGGCGCCTCGGCCATTGAGCTCCGCAAGCATCTCAATATCGACAACTTCGACATCGGGCTCCTCGTGGGGGTCAGCTCGTTGGTGGGAGCCGTCGCCGCCCTCCCCTTCGGCATCCTGGCCGACAAGGTCAACCGGACCAAGACGTTGGCGGTGGCCGTCGTGTTCTGGGGCGTAGCCATGCTCTGGGGTGCGACCGCACACTCGTTCGCGGAGCTCCTGCTCACTCGCCTCGCACTGGGCTTCGTCACGGGCGCCGCCGGCCCGATTGTGGCATCGCTCGTCGGCGACTACTTCCAGAGTCGAGAACGCGGGCGTATCTACAGTTTCATCCTGACCGGTGAGCTGATCGGAGCCGGCCTGGGGTTCGCGGTGACCGGAGATATCGCCGCCCTCTCATGGCGCTTGGCGTTCGGGATACTGGCCGTACCCGCGTTCGTGCTGGCGTATCTGCTGTTCCATCTACCCGAGCCCCTGCGGGGCGGGCAGGGAGTGCTCGTCGCCGACTCCGCCTACCCGGCCGCTGTGCCCGAGGACGCCGAACCCGAGACGCCGCACGACATCATGACCGACGCCCAACGGCTGGCCGAGGAGCAACATGTGGCGCCCGATCCCCGCCTGCTCCAAATGGGCCCCGTCGAGAACATGGGTTTCGTCTCCGCCGCCCGCTACGTGCTGCGCGTCCGCACCAACGTCGCCCTCATCATCTCCGGTGCATGCGGGTACTACTTCTTGACCGGGGTGCAGACGTTCGGCGTGGAATTCGTCCATGGGGAGTACCACGTCAGCCAGGTCCTGGCCAACCTGCTCATGTTGCTGGTCGGCGGGGGTGCGGCGGCCGGGGTGCTCGTGGCCGGTCCGCTCAGTGACCGTCTCCTGCGCAACGGACATCTCAAGGGGCGCATACAGGTGCCAGCCATCGCCGCAGTCGTCACGGTCGTCCTCTTCATACCGGCGCTCGTCACTCACAGCTCGCTGACTGCGCTGCCCTACATCTTCTTTGCCGCCTTCGCCCTGTCGGCCCAGAACCCGCCCATCGACGCGGCGCGCCTCGACATTGTGCCCCCTGCGCTGTGGGGCCGGGCCGAGGGTATCCGCACCTTCGTCCGCTCAGGTGCCCAGGCGCTGGCACCTCTGTTGTTCGGCGGCGTTTCGGACCTCCTCAGTAGGGGCCATCCCATCTCCGGTCTGCGCTGGACCTTTGTGATCATGCTCGTCCCGCTCGGCGCCAGCGCCCTCTACCTCTTCCGCGCCATGCGGACCTATCCGACGGACGTCGCCACGGCGGGCCTGGTCTCCCGCGGGTACACGCTCGGAACGGCGCCGAACTAAGCGAAACCGGGTTCATGCTCATGGCGCAGCAGCGCCCGCCGGCAGCTCAACCCACACGCTTGAACTGATTCACCGCCGCGCCGGACAGGATCTTCTGCTCGGCCGCGGTGATCGGAGGGGCGGGCGCGGTGGTCGTCGTGGTGCTGGAGGAGCTGCTGGCCGGGATCTGCGTTTCGAGACCCACGAACGCGAAGACATCGCCTTGTTGCCAGTAGATCGTGTAGACCGGCCCGCTGGTGCTGAGCTCCACGGCCGAAGACCCGAGCTGCTTCGGCGGCGACGACGAAGCCGCCCCCTCCGCCTTGACGCTGGTGAGTAGCGCGGCGGCGGCCTTCTTGGTAGTGCAGACCAGGACTTCGGCGAGCACACCGGTCTGGTTGGCGGTGTCCTCGAACGCCTCCTGCGCCCCATCGGGACACGACTTCACGCCCGTCTTGGCAGTGGTGCTGACCTTTTCAGCCACCTCGGTGAATCCGGCCGCCTTTGCATAGGCGGTCGTCATCAGGTCCTTGGCCAGGGACTTCATCGAAGGGGTGCTCGCCCCCGCCGTCACCTCGCCGAGTCCGCTGAGCACGACGACAAGGGCAACGGCCACCGCCGGCACGGCTCTTCGCGGTTTGGGCACGGCATTCTCCATTCGGATTGAGGACGGGAGCGCGCGCCAGGGAGGGCGATACGGGACCGTATGAGACGGTTACTGGGTTCCGGAGGCTACTCGGACCACCAGGGCGCCGGGTCCTCACCCATCACACCGGGGGACTCTCTCCTGTCACACCTCGAGGGGCACGCGGGACTGCTCGAGCCGTGCCCTCTCGCGGCCGGGATGCGCATTGATCAACGTCCCGCCGACAACGGCTGCCAACAGGAGGACCCCGGCGGCCCATCCGCTGGCCACGGCGTACCCGTGCACGGTGGCCGCGGTGACGGCATGCACAGTCCTGGCCCGCGACACCAGGTAGCTGGCGGTCGCCGTCGCCGCGATGGTGTTGAGCAATGCGGTGCCGATGGAGGCGCCGATCTGCTGCGAGGTGTTGGTCATGGCGGAGGTGATGCCCACGTCACGGGGATCGGCATTGTTGGTGGCGGTGCTGATGCACGGAACCAAGGCGACACCGAGACCCAGACCCAAGAGGAGCTCAGCCGGCAGCACATGGGTGGCGTAGGAAGCTCCCGGAGTAAGACGGGTGAGAATTCCGACGCCGACGGCACCGATGAGCATCCCCGGGATGACCAACAGCCGGGTCCGCAGATGGGGCATGAGCCGGCTGGCCAACTGCGTGGCCGCCAAGCCATTGGCCGCCATGAGGGGCAGGAAGGCCAGACCCGTCTTGACGGGTGAGAAGTGGTCGACCGTCTGGAGCAGGTAGGTGAGGAACAAGAAGGTGCCGAACATCCCGAGCTGAGCGAGGACAATGGTCAGGAACGCCCCGGCCCGATTGCGGTTCTTGAGGATGCGCAACGGGAGCAAGGGGTTCGGGCCCTTGGTCTGCCATTCGACGAAGCAAGCCAAAAGGAGCACCGCGCCGACAAGGGGCCCGATCACTCCCGATGAGTTCCACCCATCGGCGGCCGCCTGGCCGAGCGCGTAGACGAGGGAGACCAGGCCACCGCACCCGAGGATGACACCGGGGATGTCCAAGCGGATGCCCGGATGCCCGGTCCGGGTCGGGATCATGGTGGACGCCCCGAGCGTCACTAACGCGGCAATGGGCAGATTGACATAGAGGCACCAGCGCCAATTGAGGTACTGCGTCAGGAGGCCACCGAGGATGAGGCCGAATGCCGCCCCGGAAATGGCGATAGAGGCATAAATGCCGAAGGCGCGCCCCCGCTCGCGGGGGTCGGTGAACGTGGTCGTGAGCAACGAGAGCACCGATGGGGTCAGCAGGGCTCCGAACAGCCCCTGCAGGCCCCGGGCCGCGATCAGCATGGCCGTGGACTGGGAGGCGCCCCCGATGGCCGAGGCCAGGGCGAAGCCGATCACGCCGATCAGGAGTGTCCGCTTGGGACCGATCATGTCGCCGATGCGTCCCCCCAACAGGAGCAGCCCGCCGAAGGCCAACGTGTACGCGGTGACCACCCATTGGCGGTCGACGTTCGAGAACCCCAACGAGCGCTGCGCCGACGGCAGCGCAATGATCATGATGGTCGTGTCGAGGACCACCATGAGCTGGGCGCCGGCGATGACGACCAGGGTCCACCAGTGGGCGCGGGTGGGCCCACTGGACAACGGCGCTGCGCTCGCCGCCGTCACCGTGAGTGGACGGTGCGCGCGACAGCCCTCGGCCCCAACCCGGCCGGTCGTTCCGACCGGTCATCGGTGGGACGGTGCGTCCACATGATCGCAGTCGCCGGCACGGAGAGATCGTACCGGTGCCGGTCGCGGATTCTGTCCGCACCAGGAGAACGATGCCATCGCGCTTCCCGCGGCGCCTCGCTCAACGAGGCGCCGACCTGCCACTCCCCTCTGGTGGGACGCCCAGCTCGAACCCCGGTTGGAAGGGGGTTTCGGCGGCTTCATGCTGCCGTAAGTTTCACTTCATAGAGTTCGAAGGTGTACGAAATCTCGGACCGAAGCTTTCACAGACGGCCCACAGCAGCCTTTGAGGCTGATGGGATCCTCACGTCCTTTGATGGAGCCGTGACCACGACGCCGGGCCAGTGCCCCCGATGAGGCACCGCAACGAACACAACTCGCCGGAAGCTAGGCGACGGGCGAACGCGCTCGTGCGCTTCTTGACCCGGGCCTCGATCGTGGGGGCTGCGGGCGCGACCGCACTCATCGGCGTCGTGGTGGCCAAGGAGCACCCGGGCGCCAGCTCGTCGGTGAGCGCCACCACGGGAAGCACCTCGACCTCGGTCCCGTCCACCTCCACGACAACGCCGGCAACAACGCCGGCAACGACGCCGGCAACGACGACACCGACCACCGAGGCACCGGCGGGGTCCGGGACGACGACGCCCACAACCTCGGTCCCGACCACCACCACCACCACGACGTCGCCTCCCACCACAACCACGACCCAACCGGTTGTGACGTCCGGAGGTACCTCGCGATGACCGACACGCCGACCCCCGATCACTGCTTTGGCGGGACTCCGTGAACTCGACCGTCTTTTGGTACGTCACCCGGGCGAGCGGGATCGTCGCCCTCGTCCTGCTCACGGCGACCATGGTCCTCGGGCTGACCACGACGGCCCGGGCCCGGGCGCGTAACTGGCCGGGCTTCGCCCACCAGGAACTCCACCGCCGGATCTCCATGATGTCAATGGTCTTTCTTGCCATTCACATCTTGACCAGCATTCTCGACACGTACGTGCACATCGGATGGGCCGCGATCCTGGTGCCCTTCACCTCCTCGTACAGCCGGTTCTGGGTGGGCATGGGCACCGTCGCCGTCGACCTGATGGCGGCCGTCTTCGTCTCGAGCCTGTTGCGACCCCGTATGAAGCCTGGGACGTGGCGGGGCATCCATTGGCTGGCCTATGGCTGCTGGCCCGTCGCACTGGCCCACACCTTCGGGCTGGGAACCGATTCGGGAGAGCCCTGGGTCATCGCTCTGGGAGTGGGGTGCATTCTCGCCGTCGGCGGTGCCCTCCTGTGGCGGGTACGAGTCACCACCCGGCGGGCCGAGGGACTTTCGGTGGCCAGCGAGAGCACGCCGGTCGGTCGCCATCTGGTGACCTCGTCAGCGAAGGGAGCCCGACGTGAGCAATGACGTGAGCCAGGCACCACCGCGCAGCGCGGTGCACCACCTCCTCGGTCATCCCATTGACCTGGCCGGACACATCGACGCCCATGGCCCGCTCGTCGTCGCAATGGGGCACCACGACTCATGGCAACGGGCGCTCGCCGCCAGCCTCGAATCCTCCGGACTGACGGGCCGCGGTGGTGGTGGGTTCCCATCCGCCGCAAAACTTGCCATGGCAAGGGCACACGGTCACGTGGGGACGCTGGTGGTCAATGCCATGGAGGGTGAGCCGGCGAGCGACAAGGACAAGGTGCTCCTCTCCCGCGCTCCGCACCTGGTGCTCGACGGCGCACAATTCCTCGCCGCCATGTGCCGGGCCCGCCGCATAGTGGTGTGCATCCCGGTCGGTCGGGACGGTATCGCGGCGGCCGTGGAGCACGCCATGAGGGAGCGCAGCGCGGCGCGGTACACCCGGGTGAGTGAGCTCGTTCTCCGCCCGCCGGATCGCTTCGTGGCCGGCGAGGAGTCGGCCCTCGTGAGCTGGATCGACGACCAGCGTGCGCTCCCCGTCTTCCGACCGGACAAAGGCACACCGTTGCGCATCGGGAAGCGACCGGTCCTCTTGCACAACGCCGAGACACTGGCGCACATCGCGCTCATCGCCCGGCACGGCCCCGAGGGGTTCTTGGCCCGTGGCCTGGTCGAAGAGCCCGGGACGTCACTCGTCACCCTCAGCGGTGCCGTAGCCCAGCCCGGGGTGGTCGAGGTCGACCGTGGGACTCCTCTCTGGGAGATCGCCCGGCGCGCGACCCCCGTGGAACCGGCGCAGGCCCTCCTGGTCGGGGGCTACGGCGGGAACTGGGTGGGACCCGAACACTTCGATACGCCCTATGCCTCCATATCGCTGCGCACCATTGGTGCCTCCGCCGGGGTCGGAGTGATCGCCGTCTTGGGAGAGCGCTCCTGCGGCGTGGCCGAGACGGCGCATATCGCCCGCTACCTCGCCGGCCAGAGTGCCGGTCAGTGCGGGCCGTGCGTGTTCGGGCTTCCGGCTATTGCCGACGACCTCGCCCTTCTCGCCCGCGGACAGGCAGATCGGGGCCTCATGGCGCGATTGACGCGCCGACTGGGCGAGGTGAACGGACGGGGTGCCTGCCGACACCCCGACGGCGCCGTCAGCCTGGTCCGCAGCGCCCTCGCCGTCTTCGGCCCGGACGTGGCGGCGCACAACAGGGGCGAGCCGTGTGCGCATTGGCGCACGCCCTCCTCCCTCCCCTTCCCCCGGTCGATGGCGCGGTGACGTGACGACGGTGCGCATCTCCATCGATCCCGTGGCGTGCGAGGCCTACGGCTATTGCGCTGAGCTCGTGCCCGAGGCCATCGTCCTCGACGAATGGGGCTATCCGATGGTCGATGGCGCTCCCTTGCCGGCCGACCTGGTGGCCCTGGCGAGGCGCGCGGTGCGGGACTGCCCCAAGCGGGCGATCACCCTGACCAAGAAGAGCGCGCGCTGACCAACTACGTACTACCGGGACGCCCTGGTACTCGGAATCCGGGCCTCACGGGCCCGTGAAGGCTAACATCGACGCCATCGCGGTTGATGGCTGGGACCAACGGCCCTATTGACTCGAAGGTGGGCGGTGCAAGCTGACCCCAACCGAGACAAGGAGGGTCGCCACCGATGTTCGCCGGCTCGAGCATTTCCACCGTCGTCAACCTGAACGGACCGGGCCGGTACCTGCACTGGTCCATCTTCACCGTCTCCGAGGCCAACCTGGTCCTCATTGTGGTGATGGTCGTGATCTTCGGCGCGGCGCTCCTCATCCCGTTCCCCGGTCACCGGCGTGGAGGGGAAGGGGAAAACGAACCTCAGGACCTGGCAGACGAGCACGAAGTCGTCGCACCACACGGCCCGCCTTCAGCAGCGGACTTCGGCGACGACGCCGACGCCGCCATGTGGACCTCCCGGGTTCGCCGCGCCGTGCTGCGACGGCTGCCACCGGGCAAGCTGCTGCCGGACCGCCAGCCGGCCTATGTGGCGTCGTGGATCTACGTCTTCGGCGTGGCCAGCATGGCTACGCTCGGACTCGTCATCCTCTCGGGCATCGTTATTGCCATCGGGGGGCCCGACTGGTGGCACTCCGACCCCGTCGGCCACTTCGCCAACAGCCTCCACCTCTGGAGCGTCGAAGCGTTCATGGCCTTCTTGGTCATCCATCTGTGGGGCAAGTTCTGGATGGCGGCGTGGCGGGGCAAGCGCTCGCTGACCTGGGTCACCGGGGTCGTGGCCTTCGTGGCCTCCGTGGTGGAGTGCTTCACCGGGTACGTGTCCCAGCAGAACTTCGACTCCCAGTGGATCGCCACCAGTGGCAAGGACGCCTTCGACGCCGTCGGCATCGGCTCGTTCTTCAACGTCATGAACTTCGGGCAGATGCTGATGTGGCACATCCTCTTGATACCGCTGGTGTTGGTCACCCTGGTCGGCGCGCACATTCTGGCGGTGCGCGTGCGCGGGGTCGCCCACCCGCTGCCGGCGCAGCGGGTGCGAGGACGGACGGCGCAACGGGCGGCGGCGGCGGCCGACAAAGCCGATTGGCATGGACCCACGCGCCGCTATGACATTCTCAAAGAAGCCACCGTCGCCGCCGCGATCGCCCTCATCCTCGTCGTTGCCCTGGCCGCGCTGCTCTCGTCTCCGGACGATCCGCCGGTGACGGTCGCCACGTGGTCCAAGATCGCGCCGGCGGACTTCATCGCCACCGCGGCGAGCGAGCTGGCCGGGACCAGCGAAACCGCAACCTACGGGCCGCCGTACAACTCGCAGACCGGGAGCACGCAGAGCCTCCTCTTCTCCCCTGCGAAGATCATCGGGGTGCGTCAGCCGATCGACGCGGCCCAGACCTTCGTGCTCTCCCCCCTGGAGAAGATCGCCCCCACCGATGCCACGCTGGCGGCGCAACTCGCGCGCTACCGCGCCGCCTCGTCCGCCACGCAAGCATCGTGGAACAACGCCTACGCGAAGGCGGTGACCAAGGTCACCTTCGTGGGTGGTACCGCCGTCGTCCCCCGGGCGGCCGACGGGCCCATACCGGGCATGCTCGCCACCGAGTTGACCCTGGCCCGCAGTGGGGCGCTGGATGCCGACCTGATTTCCAACCAGCAGTTCTACGGCACGGACTTCACCAAACCCCTCCTGTTCCTAGAAGACGGGCAGTACTTCTCCAACCTGGCGACTGCGGACCACCTCACGGGGGCCCAATGGGGCGTGATGAACGAGACCGGGAGCTTCCCCGGCCAGCCGTGGCTGTGGTTGTACACCCTGTGGTACCAGGTCCCGGGCTTCGACAACTCGGCCAATGTCGACCTCATCGCCATCTATCTCACCGGGGCGGCCACAATCCTTCTTCTCGCCGTTCCCTTCATCCCCGGCCTCCGCGACATTCCTCGTGTGATCCCCGTCCACCGTCTCATTTGGCGCGACTGGTATCGGCGGGGTTCGACGACTGGCGGAAACAGAGTGGTCAAGAAGGTCGACCCGCGCTCACCCGTTGGGGATGGTGATCTTGGGAACGGTAGTGCTGGGGACGGTGACCGGCCCTCCACCCCCACCCCCGCCGCCAGCGGTGGAGGACGAACCTGACCCCGAGACGGCGGGGTTCCCGGGCCCTGTCGTCAGGTACACCAGGACTTCGAGCGTGCCCGAGTCCGCCGTCGTGACGAACCCGCCCAGACTCGGGTTGGCGATGTCCCATTGCGCGAACGCGATCGGGAGATCGACCAGGGCGTAGATTCCGTCGGGCGTCCGCTCGGCGGCGAGCGAGAAACTCACGGCGCGGCTGACCCCGTGCATGTCGAGGGTCCCCGAAGCCTTATAGGTGGCCTTGGCGCCGACCGGAGGTACGGTTCCGAGGGCGACCGGGGCGGTCAGGGTCAGCGTTGCGGTGGGGTACTTGGCCACGTCCATGATCCGGCCGTCGAACTGCGCATTGCGCTGGCTCTGGTCGCTGACGACACTCGCCATGTCGACGGTGAAGCTCCCCGACGTGACCTCGTCGTTCGCGATCGTGATGGATCCCCAGATCTTTGACGTCCTTCCCACGGCGGTCGCATGCTGACCGACCAGCACTTCGGACACCCGGTACCCCGCTTTCGAGCCCGAGCCGACGTGGTATGTCCCGTTCACCTCGCCGGACGCGGCCGACGTGCCCGAAGACGTCGACGTCGTGGTCCTGGTGCCGGACCCCGGCAGTAAGAGCTTGGCGGGCGCCGGTCCCTCAATGAAGTGGATATAGACGAAAGGACCGGCGGCCCCGAGCACAACGAGGACGGCAACGCCACCGATGAGCCACTTCCAACGCCTCTTCACGGATCACATTGTGGGCGACCGATGTGTGAGCGCACTGTGATGCACCTGTAGGGCCTCGGTGCGCCGGACGGGGCGAGGTGCGGCACGAATACCGATGAAAAGCCCTACAATGGAGGATGAAAAGGAGTTCTGGCATGCACACTCAATGGTTGGACCCGCTGCTCGGGACCGGTGGGTCGACACCGTGTGTCCGAAACGGGAGTCGGGCATGACCGGCGTGTGGGGCCTCGTCTACATCGCGTCGCTCGTGCTGGTCATCTGGGCCATTGTCGACCTGGCCCGGCGCCCGGCCGGTTCACTTCCACCGGGCCGAAAGGTCCTGTGGATCGTCGGTCTGGTCGCGGGCTGGTTTCTCTTCGGGCTCGTAGGAGCGATCATCGCAATCGTCTACCTGGCCGGGTACCGCAAGCGGCTGAACGCGGGCGGCTACTGATCACGTCCCATCGACCCGGATGACGCCGGACGCGGCGAGGGCATCGATCTCGGGCTCGTCCAGATGCAGTAGGTCCCGCAGGATGTCGCGGGTATCGGCCCCGATACCTTTCGCCGGCCCGGCGATCCTGATTTCCGCCGCCGATGAGCGCCATGGCGCCGCGGGGGCGCGCACGCCGGGCGCGGCCAGGCCGAGGACCTGGCGCTCTTCCGCCCACTGCGAGGCCAGGAGCGTCGTCGACCGCTGGACGACCGTGCACACCAGACGGTCGGCTGCGAGCGCAGCCTGGAGTCCCGCGGCGTCCGCAAAGCGACGAACGGCCGCCGCGACGTTCGCACCGGCAGTGTGCTCGTCCGCGGGCGGCGGCCCCGGTTCCGCTCCCAACGCTGCCATCCATCGCCCGTAAAGGCGCAAAGGGTTGCCGACGAGGCAGACGGTCTCCCCGCTGGCCAGCGCCACCACCGGATAGGTCCAGGTATCGAACTCACGTGGTCCGTCGTAGTCGAGGAGGTCCATCACAACCTGATCGCTCGCATACAGAAGGACCTCGGCCAGCGCCACGTCGAGATGCTGGCCGGCGCCGGTGCGCTCCCGCTGATACAACGCGGCGCACACGGCGCTGACGCCGAAGTAACCACTGTAGAGATCGGCGTGCTGGTGGACTTCGGGCACCGGTGGCTGCCCGCGCAACCGAGCCGCCACTTCGATGGTGCCACCTTCGGCGTGCAACAGAGGCGCATGGGCGCGCCGCTCGGACCACACGCCGGTCTGACCGAAACCACTTATTGAGAGGTAGACGAGCCGTGGATTGCGCGCCGCCAGGGCCTCGTACCCGAGCGCGCGACCGGTGAGGACGCCGGGCCGGAAGTTCTCGATGAGGACGTCGCTCTGCTCGGCGAGGCGGGCGACCAGTTCTGCGCCTGCGGCCGTGCGGATGTCCGCACAGGCATGGCGCTTCCCGGCGTTCATCTGCGCGTACAGGGCCCCGATGCCATTGACGATCGGGGGTACGGTACGGCTGAGGTCACCCCCGGGTGATTCGATCTTCACGACCTCGGCGCCCAGGTCCGCCAGAACCCGGCCACAAGCCGGTCCGGCAATGATCTGCGACAGGTCGAGGACGCGCACTCCCTCGAGTGGTCGGGGCAAGGTCATTTGCCCACCATAGGAGGACCGGCGAGTGGAATCACGCCGATCCCCATCTACGATCGTGCCCATCGATCCCCTCCTCCTCACCGATCTGGCCGACGAACAGGCCTCGCTCGACCGGCTGCTGGCGTCGCTTCCGGCAGCCGAATGGGCTCGCTGCACCCCGGCTCCGGGCTGGAACATCGCCGATCAGGTGAGGCACCTCGCCGTGAGCGAACGGGCGGCCGCGCTGGCGCTGGCGGGACGGAGCAATGAGGTCTTTGGAGGCCGGGCAAAAGAACCGACCGTGCGCGATGCCGAGCCGGCGGCCCTGCTGGAGGCGTGGCGCACCGCCCGGGCCGCCACCCTGGCCGCGTTCGTCCCACTCGGGGACCTGGACCGGGTGATCTGGGGAGCCGGACCCATGAGCGCACGCTCCTTCGCCGAGGCGCGCCTGATGGAGACCTGGGCCCATGGCCTCGACTGCTATGCCGCCCTGGAGATCGCACCGGTCGACACCGAGCGACTGCGACGGATCGCCGGGCTGGGCCTCCGCTCCCTCCCCTACGCCTTCAGCCTGACCGACGACCAACCCCCCGGCGACGTACGCACCATCGCACTCGATCTGCGGGCACCCGACGGAACGCAGTGGCGCTTCGGGCCGTCGACAACCGTCGACGTCATCTCGGGCGCCGCCGGTGAGTGGTGCCGGGTGGTGACGAGGCGCTGCCGAGCCGAAGACACTTCGCTGCGGGCGGCTACGCCCCTGGCGGCGCTGGCCCTCACGGTGGCGCGGGCATACCTGGCCGACTGAGCGACACAGCCCTTACGACCGCGCGCCCGTCCGGCTGCCGACATGACCGGTGCAGGCCGATCAGATCTGGGGGAAGCGCGGCTCGCGCCACATGCGCCAGATCGGAGGGGTGCCGGACGCAGACGGGATCTGATGGATCACCTCGAAGCCGAAGCGGGCGTAGAGGGGAACATTCCTCTCCTTGGAGGACTCGAGGTAGGCGGGCTCTCCGGCGTCGTCAATCTGCGTGAGCATCGCGCGCAACAGTGCCGATCCCACCCCCTGACCCTGCTTCTCGGGTGCCGTGCCGACGGTGAAGAGATACCAGTGCGGCTCGGTCGGGTGGAGCCCTTCCACGGTGAAGAGCAGTTTCAACGCGCCGATCGTGTGAGGGCTGAGGAGGAAGGGAGCGGTTGGCAGGAGCTGGAGCAACTCGAGCACGGGATGGCGCACCCGGCCGGGCGGGCCCCACAGCGCGGCGCCGCTGAGATCCTCGGTCACGTACACATGACGGAGCGGCATGTAGTTGTGCCGCAGCTCGGACGTGAAGAAGGAGTGGAGGCCGAATTGGCGGCGGCGGCGCCCGGCGAACATGAAATTCGATACCGGATCATCGTCGAACGCCCGCACCAGCATGCTCGTGATGGACGGAATGTCAGAGGGTGTCGCAAGACGAACGGCCGGGGTGCCGGGACGGGTCTTCACACCGTGGGATGGTAGTGGCCGAAGCCACAAGGAGGAGGGTCGTGGGACCACGAACCGAGCGGGTCAGTGTAGCGGTGATCGGGTACGGGATGGGCGGGGCGCTCTTCCACGCCCCGTTCATTGCCGCAGACCCCAGGCTCGAATTGACCGCGGTGGTCACCGCGAACGCCGAGCGCCAGCGTGCCGTCCGCTCCCGGTACCCCGCTACCGATGTCCTCGGGCGCACCCAGGATCTTCTGGACCGCCTGGGCGATGTCGATCTCGTCGTCATATCGACACCGAACGCCACCCACGCCAGTCTGGCCGAGGCGGTGCTCTCGCAGGGAAAGCCGGTCGTTGTGGACAAGCCTGTCACCCCGACGGCGGAAGCAACAAGACGGCTGGCCACCCTGGCGCACGCGCGGGGCACGTGGGTGGTGCCCTTCCAGAACCGGCGCTGGGACGGCGACTTTCGGACCGTGGTGGACCTCTTGCGCCGCCATGGTCTGGGGGTCCTGCACGCATTCGAATCCCGCTACGAACGCTGGCAGCCGCGAGTTGCGGCCGATCCCCGGCGAGCCTGGAAGAACGAGCGCGGGGCCGGGACGGGCATACTCTTCGACCTGGGGAGCCACCTCATCGACCAGGCTGTCGTGCTCTTCGGGCGACCGCAGGGCGTCTATGGCGACGTGGCGGTCCGTCGACCGTCGAGCGGCGTGGACGACGACGTCTTCATTGCCCTCCACTACCCGGGCGGCCCGAGGGTGCATCTGTGGATGAGTGCCGTCGCAGCGGACGGGGGCCCGCGTTTTCGACTACTCGGCGACGCGGCCGCCTATGTGAAGTGGGGTATGGACGTGCAAGAGGCGAGGCTCTCGGACGAACAGTCCCCGGGCGGGCCGGATTGGGGCGTCGAACCCGAGGCGGCGTGGGGCCACATCGTCTCCGGAGCCGAACGTCGCGAGGTGCCCACCCTGGCCGGCGCCTACCAACTGTTCTACAACGGAATGGCCTCGCTGCTCCTCGATGGGACCCCGCCCCCCGTCGACGTCGCGGACGCCATCGTCACCGCCGAAATAATCGAGGCGGCCACTCTGTCATCACGAACCGGGATCGTCGCCCCCCTCGCGACATGATCGGGCCAGGACCCTTCTCCGTCGTCGTTCAGCCTATTGCCAGCGGGCCAAAAGCAAGCGTACAGGTTAGCGTTCGAGGCCTTAGTCCTTAGCTCGGGATCATTGAAGACTTTTGTCGACGGGCCGGAAAGGATCGCCTCGGAACATGGGGTAATGGGGCCAACCCGGCCTCCTGCGCCCATGAGATCGTTGAAGCCTATTTCCTGCTCGTTTCGTCTCCCCTACGACTGCTCTTCTTCGCTTTTGTTCGCTGGACGAACCTCGTCGGCCTCGACCGTCCGAACCCTTCCGGTTCTGGGGGATCATCCGGCGCGAGGACGTGCCACCCGCTATTGCACTGCAGCGTATGGCGGGTGCGACAATGCGGCTTGATCTGGCACTGTCCACGGTTTGGCTGTGAGTGGTTGAACGACTCAGGTACCGCTCGATGGTACGACCGAGGTGGAGGATCTATGGTCCCGCTACTTCTCGGGCCGTAGCATTAGGACCGCAATCGTTTGGTCCTCTTCCATGCCCCGCTAGTAAACTGGTGGCTAGCCGCTTTGCGTCGCGGCTACGGTCGTTCCAGTCTGTGGAAGAGTTCTGTTCGTTCGGCAAATTCGGGCTTATCGATGCCGTTGAACGATTCGACCCCACCGGGGGCTTTCAGTTCGCCACCTATGCCACAACCAGGATCCAAGGGGCGAACTCCAAGAGCGCTGAACGACTTCGCCCACGACGCCACGGGGTCCGTTACCCCTAGGATCGCAGAATTGCATGAGCGACCGGACTAACGAGAGGCGCTGCGTTGAGAATTATCGAGGGAACGGTTGCCGTCGTGACCGGCGGGGCGAGTGGTATCGGACGCGCAAGTGCTCTCGAGTTCGCGCGACGAGGTGCCGCAGTGGTCATTGCGGACATCCATGAGGAGCGCATACACGAGACCGTTGGTGCGCTGAACGAGGGCGGTGCGCATGCCATAGGCATACGCTGCGATGTGACGAGTGATGCTGACGTGGCTCGCCTGCGTGACGAGTCGCTCGCCGCGATGGGTCGAGTCGACATAGTGATGAACAATGCGGGAGTAGCGCTTCTCGGTCCTCCTGAAAGTGTTCCCCTCGACGATTGGCGCTGGATCATCGATGTGAACATTCTGGGGATCGTCCGCGGAGCCGCCGCTTTCATTCCTCACCTGCTCGAGCGCGGGTCAGGCCACATCGTCAACACCGCCTCGATCGCTGGGCTGTATGCCTACAGTTGGGATTCCATCCCCTACATCACCTCGAAATTCGGTGCGTACGGCCTCTCGGAGGGACTCTTCGCCTATCTCAAGCCTCACGGGGTCGGGGTGTCTGTTCTGTGCCCCGGCCTCGTGACGACGAATCTCGGTGAGACCGCCCGATTCTCCGGAACAGAGGATCGCGACAGCTGGTTCTCCATGCCGGAGCGCCTGCTGGCCAACCCGATCTCCGCTGAGAGTGTCGGGCCCATGGTGGCGGACGCGGTGGAGGCGGACCAGTTCTTGATCCTTACCCACCCTGACGACGCGATTTACCTGGCAGAACGACGCGCGGACCTCGAATCAGCGCTGTTGGCCGAGGTTGCCGCTGCGCCGCTCCCCCCGCTCCCGAAGCGACCGGCGACCTAAGCGCCGAACGAGGGCCGCGCTTTAGGGTTTGGTTTGGCCCTCGCATTCGCCCGGCGGGCACCGTAGGCGGCCCAGGCGGCGGCATCGACGGTGAGGTCGGGGGTGGCGTTGATTGAGGGCCTTCCCGGTCGCCAGCTGTTTCTGCAGCTGCGATCTGAGCCGTCCCGAGGCGCGGGACCGGGTGGGCCTATCTGGTCATCGGGCCGCGCCGTGGATCCGGCCGTCACCTATCGGCAGTCGGCCGAAGACCTCCGACCCCGCAGTGACGGCCACATCGACTTCCGGGCCTGAGGGGCGGCCTGACCCGGCCTCACCCGGTCATCACTCTGCGCTCACGGGCCGTGGTGTCTCCACCGGAGCGTCGAGGATCGCACCTTCCTTCGCCAGTACGTCGACCTCGGCGTCGGAGAATCCGTGCTCGACAAGGATCTCCCGTGAGTGCTCGCCGCACAGGCACGGTCCGCGCTGGATCACACCGTGGGCCGGGGAGAGATTGACCAGGAGTCCGGGGTCCTCGAATCTCCCGACACCGCCGGACCATGTCTCACTGATCAGGTCCAAGTGTCTCGCTTCAGGGTCGTCGAAGATCGTCCGGCAGAACTCTTCGTTCACGATCTCGACCGGCACGGCGGCCTGGTCGAGCGCGGCAAACCACGCCACGGCCGGCTTTTCCGAGAAGCGCGACGCCAAGAACGCGGCCGCTTCCGCATCGGATAGCTCACCCCCGAGACCGTCGATGGCCCGGAACAGGCGGCCCCGTTCCTCGCCCGACACGGCCGCCAGGAACAGCCAGACCCCGTCCGCGCATTCGTACATCCGGTAGTACGGCGAGAGGCCGAACTGCCCGGCGTCGACGTGCGCCCAGTCACCGGGACTCCCGTCGGCGTGGATCCAGGCGTAGGAGGTGTGCAGCAGTCCCGCGTTGACGATCGACGTCCCGACCTCCTGACCCTCACCGGTCCGGTCGCGGTGGTACAACGCGGAGGTGATGGCGATCGCCGCCAGCAACGCGTTCCCGGTGTCGCCCATGTTCGAGCGGCTCCACAGCGGAGGGTTGCCCGCATCGCAGGCCCCGTCCTCCCATTCGGTGCCGGTCAGCGCGGCCGCATTCTGGTCCGTCCCGGGGAGATCCGAACGGGGGCCCTTCTCGTAACCCCTGGTGTTGCAGAACACCAGTCGCGGGTAGCGCGTACGCAAGGTGTCGTAGTCGATGCCGAGGCGGGCGGCGGCGCCCGGTCGCCAGTTCGTGGTGACGACATCTGCCCGTTCGATCAACCGCTCCAGCACCTGGCGACCCGACTCGTGCTTGAGGTTCAGCGCGATGCTGCGCTTGCCCCGGTTGGTCCCGAGGCCCATGTGGGTACCGGCCCAGTACGTGTCGTGCACGGCATGCACCTTGATCACATCCGCGCCGAGGTCCGCCAGGACCCGGCCGGTGAAGGGCCCGGCGACACCGAGTCCGAGGTCGAGCACGCGGACACCCTCGAGGGGGTGCGCCAGGCCGGGGTGCGCCCCCGCCGCGGCAGTCGACCGGTGTGGGCGCGCCGCGTCGGCCTCGGCCAGGACCTCATCCGTGTGCGCGCCCGACGGCAGCGTCGGACCCTGGACTTCTCCGGGCGTGGCCGAGAAATCCAGCACGGTCCCGACGTGGCGAATCCGACCGACCTCGGGATCGTCGACCTCGACGACACAGCCGTCGGCGAGGAACGAACCGTCCGCCAGCGCTTCGGCGGGAGAGCGGACCGTCGTCACGCCGATCCCGGCCGATCCCGCGGCCGCCTCCCACGCCGCCGAGGGAAACTTCTTGAATGCCTCCGTCAACAGGGGGTGGAGGAAGATGCCGCTGAGGAGCCCGTCGCCCTCCATGGAGAGGCGATCCGGGTCATCACGGTAGGAGGTGTCCAACGCCACCTCGCCGAGTTCGTCACCCTCCGCAGCGGCGAACACCCACCGCGGCCGAACCGTCCAATGGTGCACCCAGCGCCCGTCCGCGCATTCGTAGAGGCCCTCGATCGACCGCGAATCGATCGGCCACATCCAATACAAGGGGGCATCGGGGAACTCCACCCGCTGCCAGTTGAGAGAGACGGCAGCGAGCGCTCCCTGCAGGAGCGATGTCGTCACCCTTTGGCCCTCGCCCGTCACTTCACGCGCCCGCAGGGCGGCGGCGATCCCGAGTGTGGCCACATAGGTGGCGCCGATGCTCGGCCACGACGTCCTCGGGAAGACCGGACCCTTGCGATCGGCGCCGCGTACGAGTCCTTCCGGCGCGTCGAACTCGGGGAAAGGACCCGGGCGGCCACCGATGTACTCCATGGCGGTGCCCCGACGACCCTTCTGGTCGTACAGCAACCCGGTGCGCGCCGCCACCAATCCGTCATAACCCGGTCGATCGGCGTGAAGCGGATGGTCCCCGTACGCGGTGATCGAACAGGTGATGATGCGGGGATTGACGCGGAGCATGCTGTCGTGATCGATCCCGAGCCGGGCCGTCGTGCCCGAAGCGAAGCTGTCGACGATGATGTCCGCCCCGCCGGCGAGCGAACTGAACCTCTCCGCGCCCTCGTCCGATTGCAGGTCGAGCCGCGCGTTCCGCTTCCCGCGGTTCCACACCCGATAGCCGGACTGGTGGCCGAGCGGATCGCCACCGGGTGGCTCGATCCGGGTCACCTGCGCCCCGTTGTCCGCCAGCAACATCGTCGTCATCGGTCCGGCGATGCCCGACGAGAGGTCGAGCACGCGTAGACCGTCGAATACTCCAGGCATGGTCGCCCCCTTTTGCGGATCACCCGCTTCGACAAATTGTAGCACTTACTATATTTCTGCCCGCCTGGTGCCGGCCGGGCCGTGTGCGCCCTGGACGGTCAGGTGACCGACTCGTGCTCGAGCAGGAGGGCCAGCGCCTCGGCCGCCAGTCGCCGCTGCTCCGGCAGGTTCTTGCTCTGGTGCGGCGTGTCGAAGGGAAGGGCCCCCAGCATCGCCTCACTGAGGGCCAGTCCGCGCAGGACATGGAAGACCAGACCGCGCAATGCCTGCCGCCGCACGGCCACGTCCTCGAAGAGCCTCTTGGTGAGGCGCTCCAACTGCGCTTCGACCGTGGCCGTGATTTTGGTCATCGTCTCGAGTGTCTGGGCCGACGTCCGCGGGTCGTGCCGGAGATTGAGCAACACCTGGAGAAACGCCAGGTACTGCGGGTCGGCGTAGTACCGCATCAAGATGTCGCCATAACTCTGGATCCGGCTGGTCAGGGTCTCCCCGGCTATGTCGGCCATCGACAGGTCCGCGACGAGACGGCGCGTCCCCTCCTCGAGAACGGCCAGCATCAGGAGTTCTCGACTCCCAAAGTGATACTGGATGACCCCCCAGGACAGACCAGCTCGTTCGGCGATGGCGTTGGTGCTGGCCCGGTAGAACCCCTCCTCGCTGATGCACGCGATAGCGGCGTCGATCACCCGTTGCCGGGTGGCGGAATCACGCTGCTGCCGGACGGCCATCTCAGCCCCGGCCGAGCACGACCGCACTGCGGCCGGCGCTGCAGAGCACGAGTTCAGCCCCCTCCACCTGGTTCGCCGCGTCGCCCCGAAGCTGGCGCACCCCTTCGAGAATGTTGTTCATGCCGTGGATATACCCCTCACCCAGCAGGCCACCGTTGGTGTTCACCGGCAGTTTCCCCCCGATCTCGATATTCCCCTCGGCAATGAAATCCTTCGCTTCGCCCGGACCACAGAAGCCGTACGACTCCAGCTGGTAGAAGACGACGGGGCTGAAGTTCTCGTAGATCATCGCCACGTCGATGTCCTCAGGCCCGATGCCGGCCGTCTCCCAGAGCTGCCGGGCCGTGTATTCAGCCTCGGGAAATCGGGAGATGTCGTCATGGTAGTAGTTGAAGATCGTCTCGCCGAAGATGGAGTTGCCCTGCGTGGCGGCCTGGATCGTCACCGAGGGCCGACGGAGGTCCTTGGCCCTGTCCGCCCTCGTCACGATCAGTGCCACTCCCCCGTCGCTCTCCTGACAGCAGTCGAGCAGCCGGAGAATCGGTTCGACGATCCACCGGGAGGCCTGATGGTCCGCCAGCGTGATCGGGCGCTCGTAGTACCACGCGTTCGGATTGGTTGCGGCGTGTCGACGAGCCACCACCGAGTAGCGCCCGAAATCCTCGTTGCTGACGCCGTAGCGATGCATGTACCGCTGAAACCAGAGCGAGTACGCCTTGGCCGGCGTATCGAGCCCGTAGGGAAGGTACCAATTCATGGCCGGCGGAAGTGGGCCGGCCATGGGCTGGCCGAAGCGCCGGCCGGACCGCTCGTTGAAGGCGCGGTACACGACCACCACATCGGCGGCCCCCGACACCACTGCTGCGGCGGCGTGCTCGATGGTGGCCGATGACCCGCCACCACCGAACGGGGTCCGCGAGGTCCATCGCATTTCGCGGATCCCGACCGACCGCATGAGGTTCAGCTCGTCGTTCGGGTCGATGGTGAACGTGACGGCTCCGTCCACGTCGGCCGGTTGCAAGCCCGCGTCCGCAATGGCGGCCCGGACGGCCTCGGCGCAGAGCTGCAGCTCGCTGCGCCCCGAATCCTTGGAGAACTCGGTCTGACCGATCCCGACGATGGCTGCCGCTCCCTTGATCGATGGCATCAGGCACCCCCGGCGGCCGGCCGGAATTGGGGGAGGGCGACGCCGTCGACCTCGGCGAACAGAACCTCGACCGGCATGCCGTTCTCGACCTCTGCGGCATCGATCCCGACGAGATTGGAGACGAGGCGCACCCCTTCGTCGAGCTCGACCAAGGCGACAATGCGGGCCATGTCGTCGGACTCACTCGGATGTCGCGACACAATCCAGCTGTGCAAGGTGCCCCGACCAGAGAGCTCCCGCACGTCCCATTCGAGCGACCCGCACCAGGGGCACATCGGAGACGGGGGGTGCTGCAGTCGCTGGCACTGCGCGCACCGACGCACGAGCAGTCGCCCCTCGGCGACCCCGTTCCAGAAGAACTCGTCGTCGTGATCTACCGTCGGCGCCACTGCGTGGGGCATCAGAAACCTCTTTTCAAGAAGGCGAGAACGCGGCCCACCTGCGACGCAGGCATTCGCGCTTGCAAATTCCGGTTCATGCGAGGATTATTGTAGTTACTATATTACCTCGGGAGGCCCTGATGGCGACACAGACACTGGAGCGGTTGATTTCCTCGGACGACCATGTCGACCTCAGCCACGACGACGTCAAGAAGCACCTCACCCCGAAATTTCATGACGACTACGACGAGGCGGTCCTCTCCTTCCGCCAGTCAGTGATGAAAATGGTGTCCTCGGAAACCAATCAGCGCTGGCGCGAGCAGCAAGGGTTGGCGCCCGATCCGACGGTCAGCATGGGGGGCGACCGCAACCACGCCGCCAGCGGGAGACCCGGCCACACGGATCCCCACGAGCGCCTCTTGGACATGGATACCGACGGGGTGTCCGCGTCGGTCACCTACTGCGAGGTCAGCGCCTTCCGCTATCTCTACATGGTCAAGAACGGGTGGAAGGAGGCCACCAGGGCGTTCAACGACACCCTGGCGGACTTTGCGTCCGTCGATCCGAAGCGCCTGATCGTCTCGTACCAGATCCCGATTCACGACATAGACGCCGCCGTCGACGAAGTGCGGCGTGCGGCGGCCCAGGGGTGCAAGTCACTGCAGCTCCCGGTGTTTCCAGCGGAGCTGGGGCTGCCGGACTACTGGGACCGTCGCTACGACCCGCTCTGGTCGGCCATCTCGGATACCGGCCTCCCGATCTGTTGCCACATCGGCATGAACAGCGCGCTGGAGGACCTGGCCCAGCGGGACCCGACGCCCCAGAAGGGCGTCTTCGTCCCCCTCGTGGCGCTGTCCGCGGCGGAGGCCTTCGGCATGTGGGTCATGGGCGGGGTGTTCGAGCGGTTTCCACATCTCAAGGTGGTCTTCGTCGAGCCGGGGCTCGGCTGGGTCTCCTGGTGGCTCTACATCGTCGACGACCTGGTGGCACGGCAGGGGTACGAGTTCCCCGCCATCACCAAGCCCCCGAGCCACTACTTCCGGCAGAACGTCTTCCTGACGTTCATCGACGAGCCCGATGCGGTGCGGCACGCCCACGACCGGCTCGGCATCGAGAACATCATGTGGTCGTCCGACTACCCCCATCCGGTGTCGAGTTGGCCTCGTTCGCACGAGCTCGTCGACGCCATGTTCGAGGGGGTGGACGCGGACGAGCGGGCACTCATTGTGAGCGGGAACGCCGCCCGCGTGTGGGGGCTCTGACCGGATCCCCGCGCCACGTTGGCCCGCGGATGGATGCCGACGCGGTGATCGCGGCCTTGGGGCTGGTGCCCCACCCCGAAGGGGGTCTGTACCGCCAGACCTGGGCGGATGCGGCGGGTACCGCCATCTACTTCCTCCTGCGCGAGGGTGCGGGATCGGACTGGCATCGGGTGCGCGGCCGCGCCGAGATCTGGCACTTCTACGCGGGCGCCTCGGTCGAGCTCACCATCAGCGAATGGAGCCCCGGCGACCCCGCAGCGCGGACGACGACGCTCGGCATCGACCTGGACGCCGCCGAAAGGCCGCAGGCCATCGTCCCCGCCGGCTGGTGGCAACGTGCCCGCACCCTGGGGGAATGGTCCCTAGTCGGCTGCACCGTCGCGCCACCATTTTCTTTCGACGCGTTCGAATTGGCGCCACGTTCATGACACGCCGCGCCCGGGCATCGCAGGCGGCACACCCGGGCGCAGACGTCGGCACGACGCATATAGTTCGTCCTCTCGGCGCATAAGGAGGCCCAGTGCTCGAAGTTGACCCCGAAATCGCAGCGCTCGTTTCGACGATTCCCATCGGTACCCTCGACGCTGAAGTCCTCGAGGCGATGCGCGAGGGAATGAGGGCCATTCCCGTCGAGCTCTCCGACAAGGTCGAACGGAAGGACTACGTCGTGCCGGGCGATCCCGACGTTGTCATCCGGGTCCACCGGCCCGTGGGGGTGAGTGGGCCCCTGCCCTGCTTCTACGCCATCCATGGGGGCGGCTACGTGCTCGGCAGCTACGCCATGGACGATGCCCGGTTCGATGCGTGGTGCCCCGAGTTCGGCTGCGTCGGGGTGTCGGTCGAGTACCGACTTGCTCCCGAGACCCCCTACCCGGGGCCGCTCGACGACTGCTACCTCGGGCTCAAATGGGTCTATGACCACCACGACGAGATCGGCGTCGACCCGGGGCATATCGGCATCGGCGGCGTCAGCGCCGGGGGCGGCCTGGCGGCCGGCCTGGCCTTGCTGGCCCGGGACCGGGGCGAGGTCCCCCTGCGTTTTCAGCTTCTCGACTGCCCCATGCTCGACGATCGCCAGACCACGCCGTCCAGTCAACTCGACGGCCTCCACGTCTGGAACCGCCACTCCAACACCTACGGCTGGCGTTCCTACCTGGGCGATCTCTACGGCACGGCGGACGTGCCGGCGTACGCCGCCGCGGCGAGGGCCACGGACCTCGCCGGGCTTCCACCGGCGTACGTCTGTGTGGGTGGAGTCGACGGATTTCGCGACGAGGACATCCTCTACGCCACCCGCCTCAACCAGGCCGGCGTGGCGACGGACCTTCACGTGTACTCCGGCGCCCCCCATGGGGTGATGATGTTCACCGACTCGCCCGTGGCCAAGCGCTATGCGCAGGGAACCAACGCCTGGGTCGGCCAACAACTTCGGCGGAGCTGAATTACGACCCGGAACAGCGCCCCGCCCATCTGACCCCTCACAGCTCACAGCCGGAGCCAAGCGTGCTACCGGGTGGAAGGTAGGCCATGGTGATTTCATCGCGTCGTCCAACGAATGGAGGATGTGATGAAGGAGACCGACGGGCAGAGTTCGCCCCAGTCCCGTCAGCGGGCCCGGCAGCGCCTACGACGAATGACGCAGTCCGCCGTGGTGGCTGCGACTGCGTCCACGGCCCTCATCGGCCTTCTGGTCGCGAACGAACACTCCGGAACGAGCAGCGCCAAGACGGCGACCTCACAAACCAGTTCCTCGTCTTCCACCGCGACCAACACGGCGTCTTCGCCGTCCGCCAAGACGACGAGCACGACGACCACCACGACGACGCCGACCACCACCACGAAGTCGGCCACCGTGACCTCGGGAGGTACCTGACATGCCGCAGAACCTCGATCCATTGACCGTGCGCAGCTTTCCTGCCATCGGCACGACGGCGACCGTCGTCGTGCAGGAGCCGGGCCGAGCCGACTCTGCGGAGAGAATGCTGCGAGAGGAGCTCGAATCGATCGACCTCGCCTGCAGCCGATTCCGACCCGATTCGGAATTGGAGATGGTGCACGCCCACGCGGGCGCCGCCGTGCGGGTGAGTTCGCTGCTCTTCAGCGCACTCGCCGCGTCCTATGAAGTGGCGGAACGCACACACGGTGCGGTGGATCCGACGGTGGGCAACGCCATCGCCGCTCTCGGCTACGACTCCGATCTCAGCGAGGTGCAGGCGCGCCCGGCGCGCCCGGCGGCGCCACGGCGTCCCGTGGCCGGGTTCACCCATCTGCATCTCAATTCGGCCCGCCGGACGGTTCGCATCCCTCGGGGGGTGCGACTGGACCTTGGTTCCTCGGCCAAGGCGTTCGCGGCCGACCGCGCCGCCGCGCGGATCTGCCATGAGCTGGGGTCCGGGGTCTTGGTGAGCCTCGGTGGGGATATCGCGGTCGCCAGTACGCCGCCTCCGGGCGGCTGGGCGGTCGGCATTGCCGTTGACTCTTCGACCCCGGTCGACCGGGTGACTCAGGTCGTGGCCGTTCATCGCGGCGGACTGGCCAGCTCGAGCACGGCCGTGCGAACGTGGAACTCCGGCGGGCGCGTCGTCCACCACATCATCGATCCCGCCAGCGGTGACTGCGTCGCACCGTACTGGACCCTGGTGTCGGCCACCGGTGAGAGCTGTGTCGCGGCCAATGCCGTTTCCACCGCAGCCATCGTCTGGGGCGAGCGGGCGCTGCAACTGGCGCCGTTCGACCAGGCGGTCCGCCTGGTCCGCCACGACGGTCGGATCTTCTCGCTCAACGGATGGCCCGCCGAAGAGGCCGCAGCCTGAGTCGACCCCGCAGGCCGGGTGGATGCTCGGGGAGCGGATCGCTTTTGACACCGACACGAAATGGGCTAAGTATGCGGTCGCCCGACACCCAGGAGTCTCCTTCGCAATGCCCAACGTGCCTGCAACTCTCGACGAGGTGCTCAGTCCCGAGTGGCTTACGGCCGCACTCGCTCAGCGTTTCCCCGGCATTGAGGTGACGCGCGTCACTCCAGGTCCGGTGGTCAGCCGCCTGTCCACGAATGCCCGCTTCACAGTCGAGTGCGCCGGCGGCCTTCCCGAGGGACTCGTGTCGACTCTGTGCGCCAAGGGGTACTTCACCGACAAGGGGCGACCGGTGTCGTTCCTCGGGGCCCGTGAGGTCAATTTCTACCGGGATCTCGCCGGCGTGACGGGTGTCCGTACCCTGCACTGCGTCTACGCCGACGAGGACGCCGACACGCGCCACAACGTGGTGATCACCGAGGACGTCATCGCATCGGGTGGCGTCTTCCTGGACGCGCTGAGTCCGTACACGCCCGACCAGACGGCGGAGAGCCTGACGCAATACGCCAAGCTGCACGGCGCCACGTGGGGTAAAGATCGATGGGCGAAGGCCGCCTGGCTCGACTGGCCGACGGCGGCCAACAAGGGGTTCCGTGGCGTCGATGACATACGGGTCAATTTCGACGGCCCCATCGGTGCCGGTGTGCCGGCGGTGGTGAACGACCCCCAACGTCTCATCGACGCCTTCGAGGCCGTCATGGCACCGGGTGACTCCGGAGCGTGGGTGGTTCTCCATGGCGACGCCCACGTCGGCAACGTCTTCTTGGACTCCGAGGCCCGACCGTCCCTGCTCGACTGGCAGTGTGTGCGCCGCGGCCATTGGGCGATCGATATCGGGTACCACATCGCTTCCGCCCTGGAGACCGCGGATCGCGAGAAGAGCGAGCGCGACCTGCTCAGGCATTACCTCGATCAACTGCGGGCCAACGGGGTCGAGGCTCCCGGTTGGGACGAGGCCTGGAACGAGTATCGCAAGGGGATTGTGTTCGGCCTCTACATGTGGGCCGTCACCCTCCTCGTGGATCCGGAGATCACGACGACGTTGCTCCAACGTCTCGGCGCCGCGGCCGCCATGCACGATTCCTTCGGCGCGGTCGGCGTCTGAATCCTCTCACGGTGGCCGACCCGCACCTCGGTTGACGCCCGCGGCGTGGTCCGACAAGCTGCCGGGGATGGAGGTGGTCGTACTTTCCGACAGCCATCTCACCAAAGGGATCGATGGTGTCGACGCCCGGGTGCTCGGTGCGGTGGCCCGGGCCGACATCGTCCTCCACGCAGGTGACATCACGTCCCGACAGGCGCTCGCAGAGCTGGAGGCTCTGGCCGAGACCTACGCCGTCCTCGGCAACAACGACCGTGACCTCGGCGAGCTTCTCCCCGAGAGCCGGCTCCTCGAGCTCGGCGGGGTACGGATCGCAATGGTCCACGACAGCGGGGTCCGGGCGGGCCGACCGCGTCGACTGCACCGTCGGTTCCCCGACGCTGACCTGGTCGTGTTCGGGCACAGCCATGTGCCGGTGGACGAGGTGGGAGAGCTCGGGCAGCTCCTCTTCAACCCGGGCTCACCGACGCAGCGCCGTTCGCAACCGCATCGGACGTTCGGGCGTCTTGTTCTCGACGAGGGCCGGGTCCAGCGGCGTGAGATCGAGATCCTGCCCTGAGGCGACTCAGCGGTTGAGTTTGCCCAGGTCGACGCGCACCTGGCTTCCGGTCATGGTACGGGACTCGTCTGAAGCCAGGAAGGCGACCACGCTCGACACGTCCTCGGGCTCCATGAAGCCCCCCGGAAAGTTGATGCTGTTCATGAATACCGGTCCGAGGGTCTCGGCCTTCGACGCGATGATGCTCTGGAGATCCGGTTCGGTGACCATGTCCGTCTTCACCCCGGTCGGATGGATGGTGTTCACCCGGATGTTGTACTCGGCGAGCTCGTTGGCCATGCAGGTCGCGACGCCGACGACGCCGTGCTTGGCCGCCGTGTAGCTCACTGTGAAAGGCTGGCCGTAGAGCCCGGCGGTCGAGCTGATCATGATGATCGACCCTCCCTGCCCCTGCGCGATGAGGGTGGGGATGGCCGCCTTGGCCGTGTGCCAGACGCCGGTCAAGTTGACGTCGATCACCTCTTGCCACTGTTCGTCGCTCATCTCCCACGACCACCCGACGTTGAGGATGCCCGCGTTGGCGACCACGATATCGACGCGGCCCAGCTCGGCGACTCCTTCGTCGAAGGCGGCCTGGAGCGCGGCCATGTCCCGGACGTCGGCCCGACGGGCCACCACGCGGTGCCCCTCCTTGCTGACCAGTTTGACGGTCTCGTCCAGATCGTCCGGGGTGGCCGCGGGATAGTTGATCGTCTTGAACCCGGCGCAGAGGTCCACGGCGATGATGTCCGCTCCCTCCGCCGCCAGGCGGACGGCGTGCGACCGGCCCTGCCCGCGCGCCGCACCCGTGATGAACGCCACCTTGCCGTCGAGACGACCCATTTTCAGTACCCCCTTTGGTCCGGCGCGATCCTACAGCAGGACGTAGTCGTCGGGGTCAACCGCCCTGGTCCGCTGCCAATAGTCGAACAGATTGAAAGGCCAGTTCTGGGCCACGCGACCGTGCTCGTTCCTGTACCAAGTCGAGACGTCCGATACCCCCCATGCGCGCGCCCGTGTCGCCGTGTCGATCATGACGTTGTAGGCGTCATGCACCTCGGGCCGACAGTCCATCGCCGCCGCGTCGTTCTCGAGGAGCAGACGGACACTCTCGGTTATGTAGTGGGCCTGGCACTCCGAGAAGTAGATGATGCTGCCATTGACCACGATGTTCGTATTCGGTCCGTACATGAGAAAGAGATTCGGGAAGCCCGGTATGGTGAGGCCGAGGTGGGCACGCGCGTCACCGTCCCAGCGCGCCTGCAGGTCGACACCCCCCCGGCCGACGACCCGCATCGGTGTCAAGAACCGTGAGGCCTGAAAACCCGTGGCGTAGACGATGATGTCGTGCTCCACCGTGCGCCCATCGTGCAGGGCCACTCCGGAGGGGACGATCCCGGCAATAGCCCCTGTCTCCACGGTGACGTTGGGGGCCGCCAGCGCGTTCGAGTAGACGCCGCTGTCGACAATCATCCGTTTCGCCCCGAAGGGGTAGTTCGGCAGTACCTTGGCGCGCAGCGCGGGGTCCGGAAAGGCGAACGTGTAGTAACTGGTCAGTCCCTGGCGGAGCTCGTCGTTGGCGGCACTCACCGAACCCGAGGAGATGTCCCAGTCCGGGTCGACGACGGTGCGCGGCAGAAGGCCCTCTTGGAGCCTCGAGAAGAGGGCGAGACGATCCCAGCGGGCGTACTCAGGCACGTGGCGGAGGATCCACCGCAGGTTCGAAGGGAGATCGTCGTGGTAGGTGGGTATCGGGAGAATCCACCCCGGCGTGCGCTGGTAGACCGTCACCTGCGCGGCCCGGTCGGCCAGCCACGGGATGAACTGCACGGCGCTGGCGCCCGAACCGATGACCGCAACCCTCTTCCCCTCGAAGTCGACGTCGTCATCCCAGCGGGCCGAATGGAACGACGGCCCTTCGAACGAGTCGATCCCCGCTATGTCGGGGAACGACGGTCGATTGAGCTGGCCCACCGCGCTCACGACGACGTTCGCCTCGGTCTCGGTCACCGCGCCGGTGGCGTCGCGAATGCGGAGGGACCAGATGCACCGCTCGTCGTCCCAGAGGGCTTCTTCCACCTCATGGCGGTACGAGATGGCGTCTTCGAGATCGAACTCGGCGACGCAGGAGCGGAAGTAGTCGAACAGGACGGGTTGCGTCGAGTTGAACTGGGGCCAGTGCGGGCTCTGGGCGAACGAATAGCTGTAGAGGTGATTGGGCACATCGACCCGGCAGCCCGGGTAGCTGTTCTCCAACCATGTCCCGCCCACATCGCCGTTCTTCTCGTAGATGTGGACGCTGCAGCCGGCCTGCCGGAGCCGCTGGGCCGCGGCGATGCCCGACATACCCGCACCGATCACCGCCACCTTCACGGATCGGCCGGGTGCCACCTCGGAGGCTCGCCACGAAGGCGCCCGCTGATCGACGCCGCCCAGCGCGAGCTCCTCGGAGTAGAGCCGCAGATGGTCGTCGTCGAGTGGTCCCGAGACGAACTCGATCAGCCTGCGCAGCTGGTCGGGGGTCGGCTCCGGTCCGGGCTTGCAGCCACCGTTCCTGAACCGGATCAGTGCATCGGCGACGAGTGCCCGGGCCCGCGCGAGCTGTTCGGGTATGTAGCCGTCATCGGTCATCATGACGATCCTGGACGGGTCCGGGCGCAGATCGTCGGCCAAAAGGGTGTAGTCGCCCGTCACGTGCGCCACCGCGGCCAGCAGCGGACCTATCGGGATTCCCTCGAGGCGCGCGCGCAACGTCGCATCGTCGTCCTCAATCGGTTGGGCGTCGAAGTCCAGCCTCATGGAGCCAGGAACCGCGTTGAGCCCGACATGCCTAGAGACCGACCAGAATGTCAGCGAGTTCCGCCGGCCGGGAATAGAAGGGCGAGTGGCTCCCCTCTATCTCGATGAGGTCGGCCCCGATCTCCTTGGCCCTCCGGCGCGACCACTCCTGCCCCACGGCGCGGTCCTCCGTCGCCAGGATGTAGGTGGACGGCACATCGGGCCAGACCTCGAGCGGCGTGCGTTCGGTCATGACCGTGAAGGACTGGCGACGGAGCCGCTCCCACGCGTGCCGGGCCACCTCGTCGTCCACGTCATGGTAGAAGCCGGCCCTCGCCCGCCCCCAGCCGACGACCTGATCGTCCTCACTCGGAATCTCCCCGTCAGCCAGGTTCTCCGCACCGGCGAAGATAACCGCCCCCGGCTCGGTGCCCAGGTACTCCAGGTTGCTCATTCCGGGCGCGGGAACCTGCGCACAGAGATAGACCAGGCGACGGACGGGGCGCATCTGCGCCACCAGGGGGATGGTGAGGCCCCCCAGAGAGTGACCCACGACGACCACGTCGTCGTGGCCCGTCGGAATGGCAGCGACGACGACCTGGGCGTACTCCAGCGCCCCGGCGGCGTCATTTTCGATCGGGAGATCAGGGGCGACGACCGAGTGGCCGCACTTCTCCAGCTCCGGGACGAGGAGCTCCCAACACCAGCCCCCGTGCGCCCCCCCGTGCACCAATACGAACAGGCTCATGAAGACCGGCCCACTTCCCCTCGGAGTTCATGCAGACGAGATCCATCACCGCGATCGGCGGGCGCGGAAAGCCCCCACTCAGAAGGTACCACCCGTGCGGGCGGACCGGCCCCGGGATCATGAGTCAGGAATCGGCCAGCCGGGGTGGGAACCCACCCGTGCTGATCGGTCCCCAACTCTCGGGTACCAGCCGGATCAGCACCTTGCCCTGCTCGACCATGGCCTGCCGGTACTCGACCCAGTCGGGGTGCTCCCCGCTTATGGATCGGAAATAGGTGACCAGTCCCTCCACTGCCTCGGGCAGGTCGACGACGATGCCTACTCCCGACACCTGCACCCATGGACCGCCGAAGCTGTCCGAAAGGACGCAGACGGTGGCCAGTCCGTCCCGGCGCAGGTTGTGCACCTTGGCCCGCTCGGGATAGCTGCTCACCAGTATGGCCCCGTCGGGTCCCAGGCCCATCGTGACCGGGGACATCTGGGGGGTTCCCTCCCGCCGCCGGGTGCTGAGAACGCCGTGGTGGCGAGGGCGGATGAACTCCTCCAGCCCGGCGCGGTCGACACGGGTCTCGGTGGCAATGGAGCGGGCCATCACACCGGCGGCTGCTCGTCGGCCATTTCGCGCAGCCGATTCTTGAGAATTTTGTCGAGGGTGCCCAACGGGAACTCCTCGACGACGTAGACCGCTCTCGGCACCTTGAAGCTGGCGAGGCGGCTCGCGCACACCTCGAGCAACGCCTTCTCCAGGTCGGCGTCGTCGATCTGCTGGTCGGCCTTTACGACGAAGGCCACCGGCACCTCGTTGAGGAAATCATGGTATTTCCCCACCACCGCCACTTTGCTGACCGCGGCGTGGGCCACAATGAGATCTTCCACCTCACGGGCCGAGACGTTCTCGCCGCCGACCTTGAGAACGTCCTTGTCGCGCTCGACGTAGACGACAACGCCTCCCTCGACCGTCCGGACGACATCGCCGGTCTTGAACCAGCCGTCGTGAAAGCTGTCTGCCGTCGCCTCCGGGTTGCCGAAATACTCGAGAAAGATCTGGATTCCCCGCGTGCCCCTGACCCACAACTCGCCGGGCCGACCATCGAGGCAGAGCTCGCCCGACTCCTTGTCGACCACGGCGATCTCATAGCCCGGTGCCGCCCGCCCGATGGAACCGGGAGGGAGGTATTCGGTCGGCCTTCCGGTAACCGCATGCGTGACCGTTTCCGTCATGCCGTAGGCGCTGTACACCTCCAGGCCGAACATCTGCGGCCCGGTGGGAATGATGGCCCCGAACACCCCGACCCGCAGCGAGGTCGAGGGCCGTTCCGGGTCCATCAGAGGCGCCATGCTGAAGGGCATCAGTGACATGTGGGTCACCTCGTGGCGCTGGACCACGGGCCAGAACCCCGAGGTCGACCACTTCGGCATCAGGACCACCGTGGCGCCCACGCCCAGGGCGGGGAAGAACGACCAACTCTGCGCATTGACGTGGAAGAACGGAAGGTAGATGAGGTAGCGATCGTCTCCCTTCAGATCGATGTTGCGAGGTCCCGAACGGCTCGCCCAGATCGCGTTGGCATGGGTGTGCACGACGGCTTTGGGACTGCTCGTGGTGCCCGAGGTGAACATGATGCAAAAGGGGAGCATCGGGTCCACGGGGCGTCCGGTCCAGTCGGCGGCTTCGCCGTAGAGCGACGCGTAGGCCTCGAGCCCGTGGTCCGCCTCGCCGGAGGCGGGCGCCTCGCCGGAGTTGTCCTCGGTCACCACGATCCACTGCAACGAGTCCGAGGCCGAAGAGACGGCCGCGGCGTAACGGGGTTGGGTGATCGCGCCCACGCACCCGGTACGCGCAATGAACGATGCGATCTCGTGCGAGACCGACTTGGTGTTCGTCGTGACCGCCACGGCCCCGACGACGGCGCAGGCCAGCCAGGCGAGCACCATCTCCGGGCAGTTGTCGGCATGAATCAGGACATGGTCGCCGATGCGCACACCGCGGCCGATTAGCCCGGAGGCGACTCGACGCACGTCGTCGTCGAGCTCGCGATACGTCCACTGGCGGCCGTCCCCCTCCCGCGGGGCCCAGATCAGTGCCGGGTGATCGCCGCGCGTCGCCGCCCGATCCGCCAGGAGCCACGCAATGTCCTGCCCGTGCATGTGGAACTGCTCGAGCTCCGACGGGTTCAACGCCGGACCTGCTCCTTCCCGGGGTACTTCGGCGTTACGCTCCACGCTCTCAGCCTGAGGGGACACTGTGCTCTCCTTTGCTCGTCGCTGCATCTGCCGGCCTCACAGCACCAACCCGGCGAGTTGATCCATAGACCGAAGCCAACTGTCGAGATCCCGCTGCCACGGCGCCGCGACAACGTGCTGGACGCCCGCCTCGGCAAAGGCGGCGCACTCTTCTCCTATCCGGCCGGGGTCCATGCCCTGGGGATCCCATCCGGTCCGGAGCGAAATTGGGAAGTCGGCCGCCGGATGATCCTGACGAATGCGCTCGACGACAGGACCCGCCGCCTCCGGCGTCAGACCCACGGCCTGGAAGCCGTCACCGCGCGTCGCGGCGCGGCGATAGGCGGGCTCGCTTCCCCCGCCGATCCAGATCGGGATCTGGCGGCTCGGCTTCGGTAAGAGGCGCAGGTCGTCGAACGAGGTGAACCGCCCGTGAAAGCTGAAGGGGTCCTCGACCCACGCGCGCCGGAACAGATCGATCGCCTCGTCGAGGCGAGCGCCGCGGTTGGAGAAGTCGTACCCGAGCGCGGCGTATTCCGCCTCGGACCAGCCCACCCCGACGGCGACCGTGAGACGGCCGCCGGAGAGGAGGTCGAGACTGGCGAGCGAGTTCGCGAGCTCGAGCGGATTGTGCATCGGTACGACGAGGACGCTCGTCCCCAGCCCGATGCGCGTCGTCCCGGCCGCCGCCCAGGTGAGGGCGACGAGGGGGTCGAAGAGATAGGGGGACGGATAGTCCTGCGCGGCCGGGTGGACGACATGGTCACTGACCCACAGGTCGAGAAAGCCCAGTTCTTCGGCGTGCCGCGCCGCCCGCGTGATCGCGTCCGGGCCGGCGACCCGCCCATATTGCGGTAAGTGAACTCCGACCCGCATCCGCTCCCCGGCTTCTCGACTCGAGCCCCGTCGTGCGAAACCCCTCCGCACTCTGCCACACTCACCACCCCGTCGCCACACATCAGGAGGGCGCCTCCACGGTCCGGAACTCTGTCCCTGCGATCATGTGGCACTCCCCCACGCGATGTTCGTCGGCGGCATAGAAATCGACGGCGACCAGCCCGTCACTTCCGGGCGCTGCGGCGACGAATTCAACGGTCCCCCGACCCAGATCGAGCCGGACTCCGCCAGTATGGGGGATACCGAGGACCATGGCCCAACGACGCGCCATCGCTTCGGGGTCGGCGGTGGCGATGCGCACCCCGGCGATACCCCCGAGTGCGCTCGCTCGGGATCGCCCCCGCCAATCCGGGCCCCCCGGCGCCCATTCGCCCCCCTTGTCATGGTCGACCGACATGAGCGAGCCCATATCGCGCGGATGGAGGTGCAACGTGCTCCACGTGTCCGAGTCGCCGCCCAGCACCACCCGGCAACCCGAGGCTCGAGCTCTGACCAAAAAGGGGTCCACCGCGTCGACTTCGAGCACAACCATATAGCCGGCCGCGCTGGCGCCTTTCTTCTCCAGGAATCGCCGCACCGGCGCCTCGGTGGTGACCGGGCGGACGAGTTCCAAGAACTGATCACCGACGGCGAAGACATGGTTCTCGAGCCCGAAGTCAGCCACCCCGGGATCCTGGTACCCCGAAGCGAGCCCGAAGACGGTGCGCAACTGGTCGACCACCTCGTGACCATTGAGAGCGGCGACGACCACCTGACGGAGTCGCACCCCACCCACTACGAGGTTTCCCCGATTCTCTGGAACTTCGGCGCCCGGCGCTCGAGAAACGATGCGACCCCCTCGGCGAAATCCGGCTCGCCCAGGCTGCGCATCGTCGCGCCATGACCATCCTTTGCTGCGGTCTCGAAAGAAGTCGACCAGTGCGCGTGGACGAGCTGCTTGGTGACGTTGAGTGACCGGGGAGAGGTGGATGCCGCCAGGTCCTTCACATAGTCAGTCGCCATCTGTACGACGCGCCCCGACTCGGCGAGTCGCTCCGCCAGACCCATCTCGACAGCCTCGGAGCCGCTCACCCGTCTCGAACTCCACAACAGGTCAAGTGCTCGCCCGCTCCCGACAAGGCGCGGCAGCAACCAACTCGTCGCGTGCTCGGCCACGAGGCCGCGTTTCGAAAACACAGTGGTGAATACAGCATCCTCGGCGACAAAGCGCAGGTCGCACATGAGGGCGAGCACAAATCCACCGCCGGCACACATCCCGTTCACGGCCGCAATGACCGGCTTCGGCAAGTCCCGGATGTACGAGAAGAGCGCGGGCTCAGCCGCCATGGCGTTCGTGTCCGGCGGCTGTTGCGCCGCCTCGGCCAGGGACGTTGCGTCCAGTCCGACACAGAACGCGTTCCCGGCCCCGGTGATGACCGTTCCGACCACCCTCCGGTCCGCCATTGATCGCTCGAGGGCATGGCGAATCTCATTCATGGTGACCGCGCTGAACGCGTTCATGCGAGAGGGTCGGTCGAGGGTGAGAACAGCGACGGGATCATCGACCAGGTAGCGGATCTCGCTATAGGCACCGTCGTTCATGCAGCCTCCCATGCGCTCGCGGCGGTGCTCTTCACGACGGCGCCGGTACCGTGCCCGTGAGGACACCCGCCATGAGGCCGCCGTCGACCGCTACATCCACGCCGTTCACGAACGCCGAACGAGGTCCCAAGAGAAACCCCACCACAGACGCAATTTCCTCGGGGGTGGCGTGCCGCCCGAGCGTCCTTTCGGACCACCCGATCGGCATATATTCACTGAAGTCCCCGAGTATCGGAGTGACGGTCGCGCCGGGACTCACCGTATTGACCCTGTAGCCGGCCGACCAGGCGGCGTGGGCCCGCGTCCTTGCGTAATAGATGACAGCCTCTTTGGAGAACGCGTACGCCTCGGGGCCGGTCCGAGGTCCGCTCTCCGACCACCACGCCAGGCCCGAGTGAAAATCAGGGGTGGCGATCAGCTCCGCCAACCTCTGAACGTGACCGGGCCAGCCCGCGCCGGCGATGGATGCGACGTGGACCACGGACCCGCCCTGCGTGATACGTGAATGCAGCGCCTCTGTGAGATAGCGGAGACCGAGAAAATTCACGCGGCCGATCGCGTTCGGATCGGCCGTCCCCGGCAGGCCGGCCACGTTGGCGAGTCCATCGATCGACTCGGGCAGCTGCCGTACGCACTCACCGAGCGAATCTGGTTCTCCCACGTCACACGGGACGAAACCACCGTTCGGCTCCCGCGACGGCGTGGTCCGGTCGATCCCCAGGACCGTGGCGCCTTCATCAGCCAACAGGCTGGCGACGGCAGCGCCGATGCCCGAAGAGGCGCCGGTGACGACGATACGTGGACTCTCTCGTGTCATTCCCTACCCCTCCACCTGGTGACCGGTTGGCGGGCGACCTCGCCCCAACAGAAGGGTAATCCCACGACGCGGGCAGATCGACTGCCTCCACGAATGCACCGGTCCCGGTCTGCGCCTACCGTGTTCGTCGACCATGATCGTGATGCCGGCGCGCCGTTGGACGGGTCGGCGAGGGTGAGCGAAGGGGTGAGCGAAGGGGTGAGCGTGACACAGAACGGTGAACCGCGGCGCGTGTACTATGCCGCCAGCGTCCACGGCGAATCGGAAATCGAGGCCGTCGTCGACGTGCTGAGGGATCCCCGTGGCTTGTGGGTAGGGCGAAGGGTGGGCGCCATGGAGCGGGCCATCGCTCCCCTCTTCGGCAAGGGGTCGGGGGTGATGGTCAACTCCGGGAGCTCGGCGCTGTATCTGGCGATCGAGCTTCTGGGCGCCCAAGCCGGAGACGAGATCATCGGGTCAGCGGTGACGTTCTCCACCGACATTTCGCCCATCGTCCGTGCCGGACTGGTGCCGGTGTTCGTCGATGTGGAGCCGGACACCTATGTCGTCGACGTCGACGGCATAGAGGCGATGATCACCGATCGAACACGGGCCCTCCTCATCCCCAACCTGATCGGCAACGTCCCGGACTGGGATGCGATCCGCCGGATCGCCGACCGTCACGGGATCCTGCTGATTGAGGACTCCTGCGACGCGCTCGGGGCCACGCTGCGCGGGACGCCCACCGGCACGCGGTCCGACTTCAGCGTGACGAGCTTTGCCTCCTCCCACATCATCACTTGTGCCGGCGGGGGCGGGATGCTGCTGCTGGACGACGAAGCGCAGCGTGACCGGGCGCTTCTCCTCCGCCGGTGGGGTCGGAGATCCGAGCTCCACTTCTTCGGGTCGAAGCGGCGCGACCATGACTTCTGGGAGGATCTCGACGGGATCCACTATGACAACCAGTTCATCTTCGACGAGCTGGCGTGGAACTTCGAGCCGTCGGAGCTGGGCGCGGCCTTCGGACTCGAACAACTGAAGAAGCTCCCGGACAATCACGCGCGGCGGCAGCGGAATTTCGACCTCTACACGGAGTTCTTCCGTCGTCATGACGATGCCTTCGTTCTGCCGCGCCAGCTCCCCGAAGTCGACACGGCATGGCTCTGCTATCCCCTGACCATCCGGCTGGACGCGGGATTCGAACGGGCCCAGCTCCAGCTCTACCTCGACCAGCATGGTGTGGACACCCGCACGATCTGGACGGGTAACGCCACGCGACAGCCCATGCTGCGGGGCGTGAGTGTGCGGTCCCCGGCGAGCGGGCTGCCCATCGCCGATCAGATCATGGAGTTCGGATTCGTCCTGCCCTCCAACCACGGGATGACCGATGACGACGTCACCTTCGTGACCGACCGGGTCGAGGACTTCCTGGGTGGACGACCGTGACGAGGTCCGGTCAGGCCGCGTTCACCTGGCGCCGCTGAGCGCGTCGGGTCGGTACACGACGACATCGGCGGGGTCGATCTTTCGCCCTGCGATGCCCGCGAAACCGTCGGACTCCACGTAGGCATCCTCGCCGATGAAGAGCCCGTCTTCGTCGATGGGCCAGATGATCGCCATCCGCGTCTCAAAGAGGTAGTCGGCCCCGGGGTCGTCGACCGCGATCCCCATGGCCTCCAACGTGCGCCCCGGGTAGGCCATGCGCATGATTCCCTCGGTGAGAATGCACTCGCGGTCGACGACGAGCCGATCGATGTCGAGATGGAGCTTCCCCGCCCCCGAGGCGGCGAAGTTCTCGTAGAACTGCTGGACGGCGGCCTTTCCCTCCGGGCTCGGTGCGGCCGGATCTCCCGTGTAGGAGTGGTAGTGCGCCCGCTCCGACACCGTGGCCATGAGCGCCTCCATGTCGAGCACGGCCTCGGCCTTCATGTGCTGGAGAAGCATCTCGAGGTTACGGCGTAGAACGGGGTCCGTCTCGATGGCGAGACGCTGCTCCACCTTTTTCCACGTGAGATTCTGGTCAATGAGCGCCATGGTCCACCACCTCCGTCAGGTTGTCGCTTCGGCTGTCCAACGCTAGCGCTGCGAGGTCGACGCCGCTCGGGACCGCCCCCACCTACCGGGGACCAGGTCCACCCACCGGCAGATGCGTGGCCAAGAACGCACCGAGGAGGGAGAACGCCGCCTCCGACTCGGGGATCTCGGGGCCGAAGACGATCCACATGTGGATCACACCCGGGTGCTCGATGTAGGTCACGTCGACCCCGTCCTGCCGACCCCGATCGGCGAGACGTCGGGCGTCGTCGAGGAGTGACTCGCGACTCCCCACTTGGATCTGCAACGGCGGCAGACCGGTGAGGTCGGCGTAGAGGGGGGACGCCAGCGCGGACGTGGGATCGCTCCCGCCCAGGTACGCCCTCGCCATCATGCGCAGTGCGTCCCCGGACACCACGGGGTCGTCGGCGCTGTCCGCGCTCGGGCCGCGCACTGCGAGATCCGTCCAGGGCGAGAAGCAGACGGCGGCGGCGGGCAGTTCGATGCCCCGGTCGCGGAGCGCGACCAACGCCGCCAGCACCAGGCCGCCACCGGCGGAGTCACCGACGAAGGCGATGGTGTCCGGAGCGTTCCCCTCGTCCAGAAGCCAGCGGTAGGCGGTGACGGCGTCCTCGACCGCGGCCGGAAAGGGATGCTCGGGGGCGCGCCGGTAGTGCACTCCGACACAACGCGCCGCGCTGACGCGGGACACGGCCACCATTACCCGCAGGTGCGTCTGCGGTGTCATCCACAGGTACCCACCGCCATGGAAGTAGACCACCGTGCTGGCGGCCACATGGTCCTCGGGGGTCACGGACAGAAGTGGGACCCCGTCGGCTTCGGTCATGGAGAGGGCGAAGCCCTCGACCGGAGTAAGAGGAGAGGAGTCCTCTGCCTCCCGCATGGTCCGGAACATCTCGGTGGACGGCAGCTCCTCCGGCGTGCGCAGACCACCCTCAACGATGCGCGCCACCATCGCGTCGTGTTCGGGGCTGGTCACGCGCGTGCGACCACGTCAGTCCTCCAGGGGGAAGTGTTGGCCGACCAACTCCTCACTGAGGGCCCAGAGCCGCGCCGCCGCCGCAGGATCGAGCGCCCACCCCGCATGGTGGTCGCTGACCTGACAGTCCTCGAGATACGAGCCACCGATCGCCTCGAGCCCGGGGGCCGTCGCGGCCCACACCGTTGTGGCGGCTCCCTGTTCGAGTGACTTGCGCGTGGGCATTCCTCCGCCCTGCTTCGCCTTTTCCATCAACTGGTCCAGGACCTCCGGGGTCATGTAACGACCCAGAGCCGTGCCGACCAGTCCGGGGTGCACGGCGTAGGCATGGACCCCACGCGCCGACAGCCGCCGCTCGAGCTCGACCGTGAACAGGATGTTGGCGGTCTTCGACTGGCCGTAGGCGATGAAGGGGTCGTACGCACTCCGTTCGAAGTTCGGGTCGTCCCACACGATGTCAGACGCCAGGTGACCACCCGAGCTGAGGTTGACGATCCTCGCGGGCGGGTCGCGCAGGAGTGCGGGGGCGAGCAGGCAGGTGAGGAGGAAATGGCCGATGTGGTTGGTGCCGAACTGAAGCTCGAACCCATCGGCCGTGCGTTCGAACGGGGTGGCCATCACTCCGGCGTTGTTGATGAGCAGGTGGAGCCGATCGTTCGCCACCAGGAACTCCTCGGCGAACTGCCGCACCTGGGCCAGCGACGTCAGGTCCAGGTGACCGACCTCGACCGTCGCCTTCGGGACGTTGTCCGTGATTCGGCGCGCCGCGGCGGCCAGTTTGTCGTCGTTGCGCCCCGCCAGGATCACGCGGGCCCCGACGGCGGCCAGGGCCCGCGCCGTCTCGCGGCCCAAGCCCGAGGAGGCGCCGGTGACGAGCGCCACCGTTCCCGTCAGATCCTGACCTGCGGTGATCTCGTCGGTCGTGCTGGCGAATCCCAATTCCACGGCTCCGTCTCCCCTTTGCGCTCTCGCGGCTGGTCGGTCCATTCGATCACACCGCGCCCATCGCCGGACCGCTCCCGCCCGCGCGTCCGGCGCCCGGGATCATCGTCGCTTTCCGCAACCGTGCCGCCAGTCCGGGAATGGCCTCGGCGGACACGGGGCGGGGGAAGTTGGCCAAGGCGAGAAGTGCCAGCACCGAGCCGTCGGGGCCGAAGACGGGCGCCGTCATGGCCACCACGTCGTAGCGCGAACCGGGCGACACGTCGGCGAGGAAATACTCCTCGTGCGCCAACTCGGACAAGAGCGCACCGAGCTCGGGCCCCGACCAGTTGTCGGTCCCGTCGATGAGCTCGCCGACGCGGTGTCGGGTGGACGGGTTCAAGGAGACCGCATAGCCACGCTGACGGACACTGTCGAGTGCGTGGCGGCACCGTTGGCGGTCGTGGGGGCTGAGCGGGGGGTCCGAGCGGGCCAGGTAGGCGTCGATGGAAGGCGGATCGGACCACGCCACATAGGCCGTCCCGAAGGGAGGGATGAGCGGGTAGCGCTCGCCGACGCGGACTCTCCGTCCGAAGGGCTCGACGGGCCCGGAGCGGGCGATGACCACCATTTCGTCGCTCTGGGCCACCGTGGCATGACAGGTGAGGCCGAGCTCTTGGGACATGCGCTCCATCTCGGGGACCAGGTCGTCCGCCAGCCTGTAGCCCGATCGAGCCGCCGCGCCCAGGGCGAGCAAGGCGGGGCCGAGGGAATAGGTGAGCGTGTCGGGGTTGCGCCGGGCATACGAGGCCTTGACCAGCGATGCCAGCAGCGCGTGCAGGGTGCCGCTACTCATGCCCAGATCCCGACGGAGCTGGGAGAAGGTGAACGACCGATCAGCGTGGGCGGCCAGATGATTGAGGATCCGGATTGTGCGGTCCGCCGACGGTGAGACCTTCGACGTCGCCATGCCCCCGATCTCACGCATCCCTCCGGCCGGCATCGATGCCTCGACGGTCACTGAGTCCCTCCCTTTCCGGCGCCGCGCCGGCATTTCGCCATTTAGAGCAATCCGTCGTTATGTCGAAGCTGAAGCTACACTCGCGGCGCGGAGACGGCAACGGGGCACGACCCGCGGAGGCCCGGGCCGC
>Ga0182030_10001205_pt1 | contig 52727 bp, 50 predicted proteins | sample 812S3MmetaG_FD_121299 | JGI IMG/M metagenome (GOLD analysis project Ga0182030, IMG submission 121299) | Permafrost microbial communities from Stordalen Mire, Sweden - 812S3M metaG (Illumina Assembly) | ecosystem: Environmental > Terrestrial > Soil > Wetlands > Permafrost | place: Sweden...
AAGTTCTTCAATATATTATATTCTACTATAGCTTATTCAACTATAGACCTATCGACTAAGGGGCTTCGGCTATATCACCTGACCAGCCCCCCTTTCCAACCACAAGCGGTGCCACCGACACTGGGATGTCGCCAACCCGGACTAGCTTCGTCATCTCCCAGCTACCACCCTTTAGAAAAGGGCATTTCAGTGAGACTTTCACATATCAGTTCTTAGCACAGCGTACAGGAGTATCTATAGTTATCGTTGTTTTTGCAGTGGTGTTGATTTTTATTCCAGTGATACTTCTGCTTTTGACTTCCTTAAGTAGAGTTGGCATGGCGGCTGTGGTCTTCAGTTTTGTAAATGCATTCTCACTTATAATATCTCAGTTAACGGGGGCAGGAATTGGAGAAATATTTGTGGGAACTGCAGCTTACTGGGCTTTCTTGGTAACATTCATGGGACAGTCACAAAGCACAAACATTGAAGATTACATTAATTACTAAACTATATTGAGAAATAAATATTTCACACAGTTTGTCGGATTTATTTCCAACGCTATCCAGTTAGCTAGGGTACAAGATGCCACATAGACTAGTACAAAAAGCTCACATACTTCAATCTTGTCTCTAGAAGGTCTCCATAGTATGTTCATAGTATAGATAACTGGGAAGACCCAGATCAGTCAATGAAGAGTCTCCGTCTACTTTCTCGTAGCACTTTGTCCATTTTATGTTAGATATCTGATGGAGTATGCATTCAAACTTGGATAGAGATAGGTGAGCTTCTGTAGTTGTTATTTCCGGCAGAAAGAACCGGCAATACATGGCATGCAGGTTCTCGAATAAAATCAAACTTTCTAAGAACTGGATCGCTGAGTGACTGCACCTCTACGAATGTAGCGAAGGGATCGGAAGCTTAATATTTGTAAGAAACGAAAATGACGAGAGAATATACATGACCGCCTTATGCCAAGCAACTCTACTTATTCTTAATCCCAAGATAGCAGAGAAGTCTTGTATGGAGGAGAGGCTCAAATGGCGCACACCTCAGACTAGGGATTCTGTCTCAGACAAGCAGTTCCAATAAACAGGATCATATGACAGGGATCTAGCACTGAGAGCTTCCTCGTCTGAGTGATCCACCCAAAGTATTTGTTTGCAGGCTAGAGATCCCGGTATGAAGTAAATTGAAGGCATCAAGGATATTTGTAAGATTACCACAATGATTAGAAAGCGCTTAGTATTCCAATTGCATTGCCGAAGAACTGTAGTGAGTGCCAAAAAGGAGAAAGATTCTCAAGTAGCGCAAGCGTCCCTTGTGTAACCTCGGAATGCCGTCAGCCCTGCTTACGGCTAGGGGTCTTCTGCGCGCTTAAGTCCCCCCCTTGATTGGCAATACTTATTAGTTGCTATTATTAATGGAATTATGCATGTCTCAACATCCTCTCCATATCTATGTTGCATCGCAATCATGCCCTAAGATGTGTAGGGCATTCATCTGCATTGTGACAGCGAAATGGAACTTACCGTGGCCGTCTTTAACCGAAAATGCAAGGTAGTGAACTGGCTTACGAGCGAGCCTCTAAGCTTTGTGGATGTGTGACAAGTTCATACAACCTCCGGAATCTTGACCAATCATGCAAAATCTCTTTCCCACAATTTGCGTGATGTGAGTAGCATGCATAAAGGCAAGGTTGGTAAAACTTGGGGGTAAGTTTCGTTCACCGCAGTCCCGTTTCGTACACTGCAAGACAGCTTCGTTCACCGCAATATCAGGCATTTTGCCTATCTCTTTCTCAATACTGCAGTAAAGACGGTAATGATATATCTCATTTATTTCTTGCAACTTATTTGAGTTAGGAGCCAACATGATAAAATCTCACTGATGTCAGCTTCGGAATCTCTGGATATGGGTACGTGGCTTTCAGTGCTTTGTGCTACATACTAGGCTGGGGGTAATTCAATTGTTAATTTCTATTGGGCTAGAAGGTGTGTGGGAAGGGGCTCGGAATCTGACATGATCAGACGACCTGGGGCCCGTGAATCCGTGGCGGTGTCTCCCACTTTGACTGAAATAGATCAAGCCCATGATTCCACTGGGTAGGGCTGAGCTTTTATTATTCCTAATGAGACGAAATGCTGGCATAGCATCTGGTTGATTGGTTTATTGTAGTTACAGGAGTCTGGACGCAGCACTCAGCCATGCTCATCAGGATTAACGAAAGCTGTGCCCACATAAAGACAATCCACAGGTGAGGCTTATACTACTTTTGCATCCTGTGCTATAATTGTTTATTGAAGCTATGCAAGTAACGCCCCTTCCCTTACTCCCTTTGAATCCTCTTAGTTATAACAGCCATGGAGACTGTTATTTGCAGTGATAAAATACACATACACAGCCTTGGTGAGCATTCTCGATACCCTGACAGGTATTTAGCAGGGACGCCCGTGAATGAAGGAATCATCCTCTGTGGCTGTTTGTGGCAGTTCTGAAATTAGGATGAGTATTAGAATTTGAACTAACGGCAGGATCAATAGCGGAGCTCGTCGAGAGGATCTCAGTCTATTAATACCTATTAATTATCAATGTCGAGGATATAAGACTCCCAATCTGGAACCCCTCTTGTCTACTTACATTCACACAATTGGCTTTTCATCTGCCTACAGCATATCACCAACAAGACACTCTCTACCTTCAAATCAGCACTCAGCTTCAAGAAACCTACAATCATGAAGCTCAGCATTACTCCATGGCATCTGCCACTCCTCCTATCCCTTTTTGATGGAATCTTTTCTCTTCCCAGCAACAAAAACTTCCCCCGTACACTATCCACTCGAACACCGCGTGACGCTGATTGGAATGCCTGTGTGCAGCGTGGCACAACCGATTGGGCGGCTTTGCAAAGCGCCGTGGATCCAAGGGGACAGCATACAGACTCCCCCGTCGCAGATCTAAGATACTATCAATCCACACCAAACACAAACCAACCTCCCCCTGGAGGACTCGCTACCGAAATGGCGAAGTTGAGCAACAGCATACCACTTACAGGATACACAAAGATACAATTGAGTAAGCCTCATGCGCATGGTGACCCAGTGTTCGAAAACTTATATCATTCCAAAGTTATCATTGCTAAAGACAATCAAAGATGGCGTGATGAAGTTGACCCGGAAAACCAGAGAGTCAATTGGCCAGAGGTGGCATTTGCAAACTACCATGCTCTAGCACCATCAACGCACTTTCCAACAACTGGCCTCAGTTGGGTTATTCAATACTTCATTGGCAACGAAATAACAGTTGAAATCCTTCGTGATATATATACCTCTGCCAGGAGAACACCAAGACAAGGCGAATGGGATGAGTGGACATACGCACATGACAGAGATGAATTTCTCGCCATTCTTGGAACCCCAGTCGGATGCGGAGCAACCAGATTACTCACCCAGCATGCCACTGCTTTAGGCAAGAAGGTAATTGCCACAATATATACACTAGTTGATGGGCCAGCGGCGCCCAGCATCGCTTTCAGATTCAGAGCGGCGTAAAATTAAAGGGGACATTGGAGGGTGGTATCGTCTGCGAGCGAAAATTGACGAGACTGCTATTAAAGGTCGGCAAAAATCTTGGGAACGGCGTACGGACTTTTTGGGGATTTCAAAAGGGCGTTTGGCGTAATGGCGTTTTACTCACAGAAAAATCAATGTTAAACAAGATCAATTCAAATTGTTGACACAAATCCCTTCCCATTGCACAAATTGCCCCGCAAGAGAGCAAATGAAGATATGAAGAAGCACTAATCCTAGTCGTAAGGCCTATATACCACAGTTGCGAGTCGGAGAGCTTTCTGAAATTCAGTCTCACTTTCCCGCTGTATTAGAAGGACAAACTCGACTGCCTTATCCAAGCTCAAACGCTGAACTCTCTCTTCAGAGACCAATCCTTTCCCAACAGGCCACTTCACCAAGCTTTCCTCGTCAGACGTCCGAGCCAGTAGGACCCCCTCTTCCCTCCAATTATCCTTGTCGACAATGATAATAAAAGCGCTGAAAGTAGGCAGCAGCTCAAAGCTGCTATGATGTTTTACCTGCAACGTAGAAGATGGTTCTTGAGAGTCTAGCCCGTCCAGAACCTTATGTCTTCGCTTGACTTGAGCACAATATTCCTCATGCATCCCAATCAGATCTTCCACCTCCTTCGGGCTTGTATCCTCCCAGCAACCGATCAACTGCGCTGCAAACGTACCGAACGAAATGCAGGACTCGTCTGGCACGAACCACTGGTCGTAAACAGCCCTAAACAAAGACGCCCTACATGTTGAATCGACTGGTCCAAAATATGGAAGTTTCGGGATGCAATACATCGCACAGGCTTTGTTGCAAGACTTATGAAGCATGTTGAGGGAGAGTCTGGTTTGCAGTGTTCTTGATACCATGATAAGTGGTTTGTAGAATTGATAATCCTGAGTTGTTTTGTGGCTTCTCTCGTACTCAGAACGAGCTGGGAGGTAGATCTTGGCTTCTTCAGCATCTGCACAAGGCCGCAAGACGTAGGCCGACATGACGTTGCTATTGTTCTCATCCGGTTGATACGCCTCCATGATGTAAGGATAGGTGGATTCTGCTGGCCGAAGACTATCGGGTTATGAGCAAAGAATAAATAGATAGAGATTGAGATAACTTACAAGAGGTGGAAATAGTAAAATGTTTAGGCTGGAATGACCACCGGCGGCGAAAAGAGGGTGTACTGCTACAGCGGCAATGTTTTGCTGCAAGCCACACTCGTGCCTCGTAAGCAGGGCTGATGGCCTTGAAACAACCACCCGCCAATCAATATTTACAGGGACAAACGCCCGAGAATCCTTCGACCATGCATGCAGGAAAACATGCAGGCAGCCGCTAAGCTACAGGTGATCCCTTTGACTCACCGATGAAAGGGTTCTGCCATCACTTGCATTCGAGTCCCAGATCGTGGCAAGGATACCTCCGCCACCACATCCTAAGCGAGATGACCTGCTTCCCCCCCTTTCTTCGTTGCGATGTTACCACCCCGTAAATCTATCCTAATGTCCCGCATTCAACCATTCTATAGTTCATCGCGCGCTTGGCTGGCAAATGTTGAACCCGCTTCATCTTTACAAATTTGGGACAAAGACGGATCTGCGCGATACACAATTTCCGACAACGGCCTACAATTGTTTCAGGATTTTCTTGGACTTACACCACATCCGTCGATATCTGACGAGTTGCGCGATTTAATATTCGTGGTAATGGATTTGAGGAATCTAGGAGATATCAAACAGGACTCAGCCCAGAACTTCGATAGTCAAGCTCGCATTGCAATACTACCTAGATACTAGGGTTCTCGCCTCATCGCAACTTGAAAAGACGATATTGACGTATAGTTTCGCTACCGAATCGTCTCCATACTGCATAGCTACTACGAAAATCTCCTATTTGAGAAGAGGGCTACGATACGCCAACGAGATATACTCACAAACCTTAAGTCTTTAGTTCCACGAACACGGAACATCGTTCTCACCGGTCATGACCCCATGCACGACCCTGGCGTTCTACAAATACTTAAACCTCGATCCACAGACGTCAACCGCCGGCACCCTTGATACACAAGATATTGCCTCGGAGCTCTTACCCGACAATTCTAGTACTCTTAGTGACATTCCCCAAGCACCTTCAATGTCCCTCCGATAAGTTTCATACTGCTGGTAACGATGCACACTTTACTTTACGGCCACTGCTACTATTGGCTGAGAAAACCTGTACCCATTCGGTCATCAGTACTCGCGATCACGATACCCTAGCATCGACCGAGAAATCGCACAAGTTTCCCTATTAGAAAAGTTGTCAGATCCTCAAAATAAAGGAAGACAGAAGAAGGTAAAGGGGCAACAGCGAATTCGCAAGCACTAATCGAAGTTATGGGACACGGAGACACAAGAGCGCATACGAGCAGAACGAGCAGCACGGAGGGAGATGCTTAATAATTAGGGTTAACCACATACTGCCAAAGCTTACTACAACAAATATCTGGACAAGCCGCCTTCGAAACATGCTGGAATTGCTTGGCGAGAGGCTGGTTATAAGGGACATGGAGAAGATTTTGAGCGTCGCGAGTACGGGGAGCGGTATTTCGGGACTGACCGCCCTGGGAGTTTGAAGGAGACAGGGAATGAGGGGTGCATCGCTATGAGAGGATGGGTTATTTTGGAGATCATACCCAGACAGTGGGCTAAAGCGTTCGGGCACAAGTTCAAGTACGGTGGTTATCTTGCACTCGGATATCGAGGTATGTCTCCCTCTCCTATTCTCAACCTATTTCATGCTGCTAAAGAAGCTCATGCCATGCAACCCCAACGCCTAGGCCACCTAGAACGACCACCACGATTTCTCATCTTCCCCCTACCTCAAATCCTCTGCAGATTCCCCCTGCGCCTCCCTAATTCCACATTTAACTCTTCCTTCCTCCCCCGAAACAATCACAGTCCTCAACCCCTGTACTCCTTCCTAATCCAACAAATCTTCTGCTACCATTGCCTGATCGCACAGCGACGAAGAAAAGACAGGTTAATGGTGGGAACATTGGAGTGAGGAGAGGTATTTAGTTCGTGCGGGCATGGGCGTGACATGGTATTTACAAGGATCGGGTTTGGGCGGGTTTCGGCTGCAAAAGTGGTGGTGGCGGGGATGGAAGGGTGTGAATGAAGGGGAAGATAAGTGAGAAGATAAGAGGGAAAGATGCGGAACCAAAAGGAGAACGGCCGGCCATAAACAGAGTATAAAATCCTTGACAAGGGACATAGGGAGGCGTAAAACACGCTGAGTTAAGATGCAGAGAACGTCACTTTATGCTGGTATTTTTGTGTTTTGAGTGAAGCAGATGGGGATAGCTGTCTAGGATGTACAGTGGTGACAGAATACCGGCATACCTTCCCTCCGTCCCTTCTTTGTCAATACCAGTCTTTTTGTTTGAGCTAGGACTCTAAAATGATTGGCTTCTTCAAAATTTTGTTAAAAAAGGAACAACAATGTAGTTGCACATTAAGTATGTTGCAACTAGAAAAAATAAGATCACACCATATTCTTCAACAGCACCGTACAAGAACATTAGTCTAATATGAATATGTATCGATTTCCCATAACACTTAATCTATGAAGTGCTCTAGTATTGGTACCTTTTATTTCCATGAAAAACCAACACCGAACACCTATGCAAAAAGGAGGGTATTCTGACGTGAGTGAAGAAGAACATTATATAACCAGCCCACCCATTCCATCATTAAAATTTCGGACCCTCCCCAATCAACTACCAGCTTACCTCCCCAAAGCCTTCACAACGGCCTGCTACTCCAACTCAACAGGCCCCTCATTCCATCTTCCCCCCACCGCTGGACTCGCATGGCCCGTAGCCGGAGACGTAAACGCAGTACCCGTACCCGGGGTGTCCAACTCCGTCGGACGCCTCGTATCCTCCAGCTCCCCCGGCTCTTTCGTAGCGTCCAATTCCTTGCCCGCTTCCGAACCCGGTAATTCCTTGCCCGCTTCCGTACCTGGTAATTCCTTCCCTGCCTCAGTCCCTATCATCTCTCCAGGTTGCCTCTCTGCGCTCATTTCGGCCGCTTTTTTGGTTCTTCGTTTTCGAAGGAAGAAAAAGAGGCCGGCGAGGAGGCCGAGCACGACGACTATAGGGACGACGACTGCGGCTGCGATGTCGCCCTCGCTGAGGCCGTGATGGGAGGAAGATTGGGAAGGGGTGGATGTGGGGGATGTGTTGGATGTAGTGGCTGGGGAGCCGGCGCGCGGAATGAAGGAGGGGATGGTGGCGTTTGTACTGTTTAGTACACTATTTCGAGGTATCAGATTGTGCAAAGCATAGATTCTAAATTTGGGTGATTACTTGTCGATAATATGCATAACTCCATTAACAACGAGATAATCCGGAGTCGTGATCTTTGCACTATTGACATATGTATCCGTCCCATTCTTGGTAATTGTCAAATTCTGTCCCTCTGCTGTTTTTAATAATGTGCCATTCTGCATCTCAGAACTATAACCGATGTAATCATATACGATATGGTAGTTGAAAAGCGCTTCGAGTTGGTCTGCGGATAATGAAGTGGATATATTGTTGAATGAGGAGAGCGCTTCAGGAGAATTTGGAACGAAGAATGTAAGGTTGGGGGTGGTTGTTACTTGGTCGACGAATTGAACGAGACCTGTCGAGTTTACAGAGAGGAACTGAGAAGTGCTAATATTAATGATCCCGTATTTGAAATACTCAGACTTTTTCTGCCAGGCGGGTTATGAAGGAACCTACATTTGCTCTATTGAGAATCGCGGCGAAATAACTTAAACTTGCTTGAGCCACGATATTCACGATAGCAGTAGGAATTATGGCTACTGTATCGATAATTTGGATGAGTCCTCCAAGACATATGAGGTCCTGTCCACCTTCAGTAATTGAGAACTCGAGACTAGATGAAGACATACCCTAGTGGAAATCGTGGAAGTAGTCCTGTTACTGGAAATAACCGATTGAGTCCCATTAATTGTTGCCAACTCTACGCGCTGACTACTAGGACTAAGCGTGACATTCTCATAGCTGCGATTGTTGAGGTTCGTGGGCGCGAATTGAGGTACATCGCCGAAAGATGCAGCTGGAAAGCTCCCATTAAGAAGATGATATTCTAAGGTAGCTTCCACAACATCTTGAGCTTGGCCTCCGGCGTTCAGGAACCAGGTATAGAATGCTGCGTTCGTCGGCGCTAAGAATGTGAAGTTGTTGGCGGAAGAGAATAAGTGCTGAAGCTTCGTTGAGCCATTTATATAGTTGCTTAAGGTACTGAGCTGCGAATATTCCTGCAACGTTGAGATGAGAAGAGTTTGTCCAGACATCGTGGAAGTTGTGCGCCACACTCTTGGAGACTGCGGAGGCTCTGGATGCGTTTGCAACGGTTATGCCATAACACAGTAGGGGAAATATTGGGAAGAAACTCAAAATGGGAAGTTGACAGAGATCCAATATGCCGTCGTACCGAGCAATGGGGTTGTGCTCTAGTACTACTCGAGCCAGTCCTACCTGCAAGCCCTCAAAAATATACCAGGATGATAGAAATTACACGCAGACTAGAGCATACTAGAATGAGACGGACTGCAATTAAGGTGATAATGCTAACCTAATCGCGGTCGAGCGTCAGCGCGAACTACGCACTGTATACAATTTGACTAATCAGTGGGAGAGATATCTACCAATCAACGGCTCAACGTCGCTTTCGCTACCCCACAGTTCTCGTATCTTCCCCCTTTTTGGGAAAAGCCATCTGTGCTAGCTTATCCGAGGCACAAATCCAACTTGAAAGAGGCAAGTCTGAGAGTTGAACCAACAGTGTGGGACACGCGCGTGGTGCTGTGAGTTTAAATCGTTGAGGAACGTAAAGACAGCGCTGTAGGGTTGCATCAGCCCTGCCAGTAACAGGTATTGCCACCCTAGCAAAAGCGGATAGTGAAAGCAAAAGCTGTGCTCTACGAACAGATAGTAGAGAATTATTGCCTCACTGAACACCTATATTGCACCCGCGACTCTTATGATTGTTGGAAAATTAGCAGCAACCGTGATGAGGTGTGATCTGCGTGAAAAACGGAGACCACTAACTCCAACAGTAAGCCTCGGTCTTCGCGGACTCGTTCCTGCTCAGATCGAGGAGTGACCCGTGCAGAAACAAGGAATAGAATAACCTTGATTCAACTCCATTGAATACGGGCTAAAGATTCACATGAAGTCGATAGAGACCTCTCAGCAATATGGTATGGGATAGAAAAATGCAGTTTCGAAGTTTCGAGATCAATTTTATTGATTATCTCGACTCAGGTGAACGTTACCTGTCGTACTTCAGCTCTATTTGCATGCTCACACAACACCAAAAAGCTACTGTCATTCAACGCCAGAAGCCCCGCCCACGCAGCGGGTTTCTCAGCAACGGTCATCTTGCTTCCCCACGTCAAACCTCCATCTTCACTAACAATAATCTTCACAGCCGCATTCCGATGCCATCTCCCTTCCAACTTGTCTTCATCAGTCATGAAACTAACCACCAATTTGTTTCTCACTCTCGCAATCTGCGGCGCACCCGCGTTCCTCTTCCACCATCTCTTGATAGGATCGTCCCAGATCCCTGTCTCATAAATGACCCTTCGTTCACCCCATGTTTGCCCATCGTCCCTCGATACCACCCCATTAACCGCAAATCTTCCCTCGCCGTCGCCCGTCTCTTCAACGCTCTCGAAGACGGTCATTAGGACCCCTCCTCCAGGAACAATCTCCTCTATCCCCATCATCCCATCACGGGTCGCCATTCCCTCTCCAGAAACAATTCGCGGTTCTGACCAAGTGATCCCGTCATCGTGAGATACGCGCATAAGATTATCCTGGTCCCGTCCACCGATCTCGCGCGAGTAATAGAATTGCAAGTCTCCGTTATGGGCCAAACGAAGGAAGGGCTCCCAGTTTCCGTGGATGTGTCCCGGGCCGTCTGAGGCTGGTGTACTGAGATATTTCCATGTCATACCTTCATCATCGCTGTAATATATTACCAGGCGGTAAAATAGGTATCCTGCATTTTGTATGCCTGTTTTCTCTTCGGTTACATTGGTGTCAGATGTACGAGTATGGGCGCGAAAAGTGCAGAGCAGATGACCGGAGGGTAGCTCGAAGAGAAACCCGTTATTGAGCTCGATTGAATCGTTTGCGGATTGAGGTGCGGACACAACAGTTGAGTAAGGGATCCAGTTGAGGCCATTGTCGTGTGTTTTTGAGAGCGAAATGGTATTTGTGGGTTCGTATGCGGTGTATACTCCAAGGAGCGCACCGGATCGCAATTTGAGAGCGCGCGGGTAAGTCTGTGGACCTGGAAACGTGGAGAGAGAAATCGGTGGGCCGAGAGTCATAAGAATAGGAAGAGCATCTATGGGTGCTGGAGATTGAGAGGGAATGGGTATTTGCGCAGTAAAAGAAGGAAACGCATCGATGATCTGCTCGTTGTAACTCGGCATGTGCCAGAGAATGAAAAGAACGGCGATGGCTGAAAAGAGCGCAGCCCCGGTGCGTGCGACCATTATGGGAAAGTTCAAAAGAGGTTCGATGAAGGAAAAGACCAAACAGAGAGGAATGAAGTGCAATTGTTCTTCAGAAAGAGATTTTGGACATCATGACGTGGTGTACCAAGAAAGCAAAAAAGGGAAAGACCGGGTAGCGACATAGAAAGGTACTAAAGCCCCCACGAGTAACTTTGCTTAGCGCACAGAATTGCAATGAAACACTGTTTGCAATTTCGGGACAGATAAAGAGCGTTCTCGCGCTTCGGAGCTTCCCATGCAAACGACGGTGGAAGATCCAAGGAACTGGACATACAAGGTGGACACGATAATTTCAAACAAGAGGGACCGAGGGCCAAGCAGAACATAGAACATATCCGCAGAGGATTATTTATAGATTGGATAATACCTAGTAGGTGTCGATATTGAGGAAAGTTTGAGCAGTATCTCTATTTTCTCACACCTACTCAATCTACCTGACACGAAGAGATCCATCAAGAGCACCAAGTTTCTTCCTATTGCTTAAAAGTTTTGAATTCTGGGCAGAGAATTTTCTAAAAACATCATAATGGTGCAGAAGAGCAAAGTTGACATGTTGTGGAGGGGGTTAGAGGTTAGGAGCCATGCAACCAACTTTTGGACATGACGAGGCGTGAAATCCATTTTCAGTCTCTAGTCAAGCAAGAATTATTTGCTGTTTCATATCTTAGCTTATTGAAGGCTTCATTTTCTCAGAATTACTCAATATGATTCACACAAACATCAGAGAGGTCGAACTGGATTCTATTAATGACCTCGAAAGCCCTGGGTCAAGACGTAGAGGTGCAATGGAGATATGTATAACGAAATTTTCAGAGTCACCTTCTTTTTTATATTAGTTAAGCCACCCGCATGTCCGACTATGCAGTATTTCTTTCTCATTCCTGGAATACGCCACAGTTATGATTCTGACCTGAAATTGCACATTTTCTGCTGCATTCCTAACGCGATAGTATTGTTGACATCTCTGTTCTCCATTTCATTTAAACCACTATCCTTTGCTTTTGCATTCTGGAACACCGCATTTCCATACTTCACTACAAGAAATAGCTCTTACGATGGCTCTCACTTCTTTTGTATCCCGCTTGCGCAATGGTTCTAGCACGTTCAACAAAGATCAAGGGTCCACCTCAACTGTTTCACTACATATTCAACCAGATGGCGCCGTCCAGAGACCAGCGACGGCCTCGGGCGCCCCAGCAGACTTTCCAGCAAGCAACGAGTTATGGCACACAGACCAATTTGAACAACATGAATTGATTCAAAATCCAAACACACAGTTGGTAGGGAAGGACCAAGGGGCTTCAATCAAGAAGCGATTCTTCTCTCGATCTGGAGCTCCCAAACTGCCAATTCCGCTTCCTTCCGCAGCAGGGGCTCTAGGGGCTCTGAGTTCAGCAAACAAGTTGGGGCTGTTGAGACTTCCCACTGGCAGCCACAAGATTGATATGGTCACAGTTCTCAAAGCTATTGAAGAAAGGTTTGTAAAGATTTACTGCCTTGGAATTGAGCCATACTAACTCGGTATGCAGATTTGCCGATGAGTTTGAGAAAGACGCCATTGAACCACTCCTTCAACTGGGACGCACATTCGAGAAACAGTGTGAGCAGTACCAGTGGTGTGAGCCAGGGACAACAACTCCATCATATCCACCGTGTTTAAAGCATATCCCGTTGTGGGAGATAACGGGCCCCCTCGCCATATTCGATCTGAATCGAACCATTGACACCTTCGTTGCTACTTTGCCACTCGGAAAAGTTCCCAAACTGATCTCGCAATTCTTGTTTGGGGATCCCATTGGAGAAACAATGGTGGAAACAGAAGCTCGCATGAAAACTCTCACCCAACGTGGCAAAAACATTGGCTCTGTAGCAAGTATTGCAAATCGCCCTGATTGGTTCACCGACTCGGTCTTTGCACAACAGTCTTTCACTGGTCCAAATCCTACGACAATTACAAGAGCTTCTACGGAATGGATTCAGAGGTTCACAAATACCGCCAACATTCAGGAGAATAAAGCCGCTTACAGACACCTGAGTACCGCTGCCCCGGATTCTATCTATATCCAAGACTATAGTTACTTTCGCAATGCAGTCGGTGCAGCCCCGGACTCTACCCTATCCTCCGAAGACGGTACGCGTTTCGGCTGCGCCACAGTCACTTTACATCAATTGAGCAATGACGGGCGTCTGCATCCCTTAGCCATTGTCCTAGATTACAAAGTCAGCATGGAAAACTCGGTAGTCATATTCAATAGACGACTAAGTCCAGATGACTCGAGCGCTCAAGAAGCGACAGATTGGCCATGGAGATTTGCAAAGCTGTGCAACCAAGTTTCAGATTGGACAAGACATGAATGTGCTGTTCATCTAAACGATTGTCATCTGATCGAAGAAGCAACCATTGTTGCCGCATGCCGTTCATTCTCCAGTGATCATGTAGTCTACAATCTCCTACAACCTCATTGGTACGGCCACCGCATCTCTCTATCGTTCAGAACTAATCGTGACAAAGGCTCAAAACCCTCTCACTCAATGCCACCGCTCGTAAGGCTCTTGTCCCTGATTTCATCAACAAGATAAACGGCTTCACACCAACACAAACCTACAACTTCATTCTCGATGCCTATAAAAGATTCAATTGGACCGCACACTACATTCCAACAGATCTATCTCGCCGTGGTTTCACACCCTCTGTCGTCTCCGGGCCCACAGCACACAACTACGTCTGGGCCAAAAACATGTCTCTAATGTGGCCCGTCCTCCAAAAATTTGTCTCCTCCATGCTCTCCACCTTCTACACAACCGATGAACAAGTTCTCCATGACCCCGCAGTCCAAAAATGGTGCTCAGAAATGCATTCCCCAACCGGTGGCCAAATGACATCTTTTCCTGACATCCAAACAAGAGCAGATTTGATCGACGCAGTCACCATGTGTATCCATATCGCATCCCCACAACACAATTCTGTAAATTATTTGCAGTGTTATTACATGTCTTTCGTTCCCAATAAGCCCGGAAGTCTTGCGAAAGCGCTTCCAAATACCCTTAGGGAACTGATGACATATGGCGAGAAAGATATGATGGCAGCTCTTCCAACGAAGAATAGCCAAGTATGGCTAATGAGTTCTCAACTTCCGTACCTACTGAGCTACAGTGTGCTGAAAGACGAGACATTGGTTGCTTATGCGCAGCGACTAGAAGCCGATGCTCAACTGAAGAGAGGTGACAAGTGGGAGAAAGTTGAGGCGGCTGCGAAGACATTTGTCGATGATTTATTGAATTTGGGAGTGGTATTTCAGAAGAATAGCGAAGGTATGGATGATAGGATTGTGCCATATAATGTGTTGAGCCCTGATGAGTTAGCGGTTAGTGTTCTGATCTGAGGTTTCTCTTTCTGGGCGATATATTAGGTTAAGGAGCTTTGGAGTTAGGTTGTTTTTAATGAGATGTTAAGGTAATGGTAGTGAAATGAGAAAATATTACGCTCTCATTAATCTTCTTTACACATTATCTTATGATCATAAGGTAGGCTTTACCAGACCGCGATTGGCAGGTCCAAAGGAGATAAGGTAGATCCATTCTGCCATAGACACTAATCTAGTCATTTCTAATGCTTGGCCTCCATCTTAAAATTCACCCCATCAATAATCTACATTACCAATCCCTTTGAATAACCTAATCTGATATCAAAACTTCACACAGTTAGGACTGCGCTTCCTCAACCACCGCCCGAGACCAAAATATAAGGTGAAAGGAATCGGCAAACAAACAACACTCAAGAACCCCAACAAGCTCACCGGCCACGCGTATATATCCTCACCAGCAGCATTACTATACGCCAGGTTCATATACATCGGCCTCACAACCATAACCAATCCCCCGGCCGCAACATACCTCGCAAGCGTCACAGACGCCAACGCCGAAGCAGCAATCGGCCCATAGCAATCAATGAGAAACTGATAGCTTGTCAAAAAGACTATCAGAAGGCCGATACCAAATGGAAGGCCGGAAAGAACGGGGGAGGCCCAGTAGACACCGGGTCGTGCAGTCCATGCTAACCAAAAAACGCCAATTGGAACGAAGAATCCACCAATCATTAAGGGTCGAAGTCGATATTCGGGCGGGGCCATTGGTTTTCCTTCTTTGATTGCTTTCTGGTAATGTGGTTTGTAGTCGAGCAGTTGGAGTGGTGCGGAGGCGCCTGCTACTACGATCCCGACGCCGATAGGGAGCAGCGCGAGACCGACTTGCACGAGGTTGAAGCGGTAGTAATCGTTCGCAAACAGCAAACTATATCCTTCGAAATCCATATATAGGATGGCGTAGATTATTATAAGATAAAGACTCCAAGCCATAATGATCGGCTCCGTAAAGAGCAAGATGATAGGTTTGGGCATAGCGGTGAGAATAAGGCGGGTAGCTGACTCAGGACGCTTGTCAATGTCGTTGTAATAGTTTTGGCCGCCGGTTTGGCGACGTATGCCGCGCGCTTTGAGCATTAGAATTGCGGGTGCTTGGGTTTCGGGGAGAAAGAAGATCATTATGATGAGGACTACGCCTCCCCACTATAACCTAGTAAGCATAGTTTCAGAATACAGGACGTTTAATAGAAGACTTACAATCATGGTCAACCAGTAGGTCCACCTCCTATCAATAACAGGGTTGAGATCCTCCATTCCACTCAGCGTACAAGCACCCGCTATCAACGGCCCACTGCCCCTATCAGCAAAAGCAAAACCTAGACACCAGAACGTCGACCTACATCACAGGCCCAACAAACGGCATACTAGCAAATACCGGAAACGAATACGTTCTGTCATACGCATTAAACATGTCACTAATACTCCCGCCCGCACAGCTCAACGGCGTACTCCCAAAGAACCCTGCCCAAAACCTCGGAATCAAGATCGCCTGCGGGTTCTTGCCCACCGCGGTCCCTATCTGGCAGAGGATGAAAGCGGTGAAAGTAAAGAATAGATAGGGGAGCGACCGAAGGCTTCAGACATGGGCCCGAAGAAGAGAGGTCCGATCCCGAAGCCGATGAGGTAGAGAGCTGTTCCTAACTCCGCAGTCTCTTCTGAGATACCGTATTCCATTGAGACGAGCTCTGTGGCTGCGCTGAAGACGCTGAAATGGGTGCGTTAGTAAGCGTTTGAGAGGATGTGATGGAATGTGGACGCACGAGCTGGAGAAGGTGACTACGAGGGTGATGAGGGATACCAGCACCAGAATACCCCATTTCTTGCGCGTGGACCCAGGAGGCTTTTAGCAAGACTTGCACGTAAGATTATTAGGAGGTATTGTCGAACCAATTTTGAGGATTCATAGGGTCATCAGCGCTGTCCCATGTAACATAATAAGGATCATTTTCCTTTTTCTCTTGCTCTTTTTTCTGCCTTCTTTCCTGCTCCTTCTTTTCATCATCTTCACCTTTTTCTTCGTCTGGGTCCTTCGCGTCATCGTTTGCACCGGAATCAGAAGACGGAGATCCAACTCCTTCTCCCTTATCATTTGATTTCTTTTTTGGTGGCGGATTCGCTACATATTGAGGGTACTTCTGCCGTACGAGGCGAATCGACAGCATGATGACTGCACGTGACCCTTCGGGTCAAGAAAGGGGTATTTGCTCCTTGAACTACAAAACCGAGGGACATGTAAGTGCACCAGATATAAAAATATCAAAGAAAATTTATTGCAGTTTTGAAAACATTGATGTGGCGAAAGATTAAACGCCCATTTCTCCTGCTAATGACGGTTACATCACCATCCCACTCACTAGCTGCGACGGCGCTGGCTTCAACTCCACCTACCTATCTTAGGGATCGAAACCTTACTTTGCAGGGTTAAACTACCCGTAGATAGTCTAAGTCACTGCTTTGGACTCTATTCCGTTGGCTATGTACATCAACCTTGGAACCCGGTACCTATCTGTTCCTTTAACCTAAATTAGGCACATATAAAATTCAGCAAAGGGGCTGGGACAATTCTCAGAATGTCAAATATTTCGTAGTTAATGATTAACTTTACTTTATTGAAAACTTCGCTCGAACTTCAAATGGATTACATTCAATTGAGTGAAGTCCTCACACTGGAAAATATCATTTCAGTACTGCTATCAAGCAACTTGCTATTATCACTTCAAAGGCATACTTATATTCCAAAACCCAACAATATGTATATGTGCACCGAAGCTTGCAAACATATCTAGCGCAAGATCAAGCCTACAGGTAGGTGTGCCCACGATTTCACATCGCCAATTCCGGTGTTAGCTCAAGACAGCCATCCTAGGCATCCATTTGTGTAATTTTGAGCTAGTCTGTTCTCCCATTTTCGTGGTATGAGACAGCTAAATAGTTGGTCTGGATGCGAAACACCTTCTAGTGGTTTAAGGTGATAACAGAGTCAGATCATGAAGTGAGTTTTGGCCAGATTAGGATGCATAGGGTCCTAAGGTCATTAGAGAAGCAGCTGAGCGCTGTCATTTGAAAATAATCCACATAAATTCTCAACAAAGTCCCTGCTCAAATGTCTCCCAAAAATTGTAGGAAGAAGCATACCGATTCTCAGCAGTATAAATCAAACATCTCTATGGTAAAAGCTTATATTAAATTAAAATGAAACATAACTAGCAACACCCACAAAGTCGATGCATTGCCTATTCGTTGGTTCTGATCTCAATTTTTGGGGTGGAATTTTGTGTCTTTTATACTTATTTCCGCTCTGCAACTTTGGGGTATGTGATTATATACCGGTGAATCCTACCAACCTCTAGGACTCCTTCACGTACTCTTACTACCTCTAATCATTCACCCTTACCACTCTCTTCTCACCTCCTTAATTTATATCTAATAACTATATAAATGGACTCTCTATCAACTGCAAACACTATGATCACTACGATGGGATCATCGAAGACTAGGAAAGCTCGCGAGACGAAGGTGTGGATTTTGTATATAAATAATCTCATACAAGTATATTGAAAGATAAGCTGCTTTAATCTTGAAAATGGCTTGAGTATTGGAGCCAACCTTTTGTCCTCAATTTCAGTGTTGTCATTGACTAAACTGTTATCATTAAGGTAGTTTTGTGGCCTCTACAACATATAATAGCAGGAGAAGAAGAATACTCATTATTGCAGCTCAGAAGATCTCCAAATATTGTTGAATATGATTCAAAATTGGGTTTCACAAACAGCAATTGCTCCACAACTTGTGGTCAAAAGTGCCTAGGGTAACAAGCTCTTGATCTGAAAGATTCCAAGATTTGAGTTGCTCTTATACCCATTTCTGAGTCTTGCAGACCCACATTACCAAGTTTCTGTTAGCAAATCTTTCCAAACGCTTATATTTTACTACAAATTCTGGAAAATATGATTATTCACCTCCACCTCCCTCCAATTTTAAACGTCACAGCTCCTTTGAATATCTATATAAGCTGCCTCACAACCCTCCTTAATCCTCAACCCCGAATGATTGAAGAACCAACCAATCCCACAAGCTCCTGTTATCTACCTCTGTGCTCTCAAACATACACAACTCTTACAGCGAAAAGCACCATACACAAAACACTTTAGCTATATTTCAACCATTCACAGAGAGAGTTAAGAATTTCTACCGACTGTTGCCATCTCCATCTCCACTGTCATAAAACATTGCATTGTCATTTCCCTCAAAGCAAAGACCTCTATCAACCCTCCAATACCTACGAACCAACACCTTACCTCTTCTCTATCATCCTCATCCCTAAGATAGGAAGATGACATTGAAACAGCACCTCATAAATACCACCACAGAGTTCCCTTAGTATGCATCGACGTATAATATGTTATTTATGATTTCAGTATTGTAACCGTTTAAGTTAATTTATATCTATCTCAAGGATAGATTTTCGATTCTCGTTCAGAAATCATGCGCAGGTCAATCAATGACTTCAAACTCTTACCTTCAATAACACATTCCAAATAATATTACATATTCACCACCACCCCTCCTTCCCAGTCCCTTAATCTTTCATACGCTTTAAGGCAGTCCGCAACACGCTTGAACCATCAGCTAAAAAGGGACTTGACACGAGTAAATTATGGAGGAAACATCTTGAGCCTCGAATTTGCACCTGATCTGAATATCTTACCCTAATGAGGGGTATGATGCCAACACAGCAGGTGGATTTAAACATCATAGAGAAGAGAATATTGAGAGCATTATCTGGAATGGAATGGAATATTATCATTTCACGCTATCCTACCCAGGGCCTTTTGGCTGTTGTTTAGGTATGTGAAGTATTATGAATGGGTTAAGAAATAAAGGAAATGAGACAAGCTACCTAGGGTGTGTGGAAATGTGATTTTAGTATGAAAGGGACAATGATAAGATTACATTAAATAGCTTCGAGGAGGATGCAACATGGTGTTTGGAGCGACACAGAATAAGTGGAGTGAGTTAGACCCAATGTGATTGTTTGTGGAATTACATTTATTAGATCCCCTACCCTCCTACCTCTCCTTTCATAAAAACTATAGAGATGATATGATATGCTATGTAAATGCAACACTTTTCCCTCCCTCGACCCATTATTTACTCTCCATAATTCCACGATCCCCGGTCTCTGCTGTGTCGGCTATGCAATGCAATGAAAAACCCCATCCTACCCCCGGTATCTCCACTCCCATGCGAAAACAAAACGCTAATAATGCAACCCTACCCCCCAATGCAATAATACAAGAACAGAGTATGTGAAAACAAAAAACAGAAAGCAACAAAACAAGGGTATAATACAACGCCCCAGTCTACACACTACCAACTCCCCAACACCATTCAAACCTCTTACACATCCTTTTATCTCTTATCCCCGTCACTTCCCCCACCCTCACCCAGCCCCAACCTCATCTCCACACCCCTCTCCCCCCATCCCTCCTCACGACCTCTTCACACCACTAATCCCCAACCCCCATTCCCCCTCCCCATTTCCCCTTTCCCTTTCCCTACCCCGCTCAACTCTCCCCCGTTCAGCCCTCCCCCTCGCCTCCTCAGCATCAATCACCAACCCCATTCCCATCTCACCAAACTCAATGAATCTCCCACCCGCCAATCTAATCCCACCACTTGGGATTCTGCCCATCTCCTCACCCCCTTGTGTACCATTTTGTGCTACGCGGGGTGAATCATGCAGAGTTTCTGCGTCGCTGAATGTGGTGTTATCTTGTGGGAAATCTGGGGCTTGGCGAAGCTGGGAGCGGGGGGTGCTGTTTGTGGTGAAGTTTACTGGTGGGGTGGTGAACGGACTGTGGAGGGAGTGTGGTGATGTGCGGTATTGTTGTTGAGTTTGTGCTTGGGATTGTGCTTGCGGAGATGTGTTAACCGCTCTCTGGTTTGGTGACGGATAATTCGAATTTTGATTCGAAGGATTGGAAAAGGTGGAGTTGGGCGGCGCAAAAGGGTATGGCGATGGGTACGCTGAGGTTTGATTTGAATTTGAAAGATTCGAAAAAGTCGAATTCGGTGGTGCGTTCGGGTAAGGTGACGGATATGCAGAAGTGGTGTTTGAGGAGAGGTTAGATTGATTCGAGAACATGGAGTTTTGTGGTGCAGGAGGGAGGTTGGGTGAGTAATTATAACTCCCACCACCATACCCAAACCCTCCAGACATGCTAGGTTCGAAACTCGGTGCGTTGGGGTTGAACGTTCTTCGTCCTCGCTGTTGTTGTTGGGGTATACTAATTTCATTTACGTCAATTCATAACCCCTCGGCTTTGATAGGAAAACGGGGAGGGTAAGGGGAACATACTTCTCATCAATCCCATCAGATCTATTACCCCATTCGAACCGTTCCGCAACCCTCGCAAACTCCAACCTGGGACTCTTCCTCCTCAACCCTTCATCAGCAATCTCATTATCACGATCTAACTGTCCACGCATCCGCTCATAAACCTGATAACTAGTCGGTGGGATCCTAGGACTAAAAATTGGGAGGTTGGGCGCCGGTTCGGTTTTTGCGAAACTGGGTCTTCTTCTTCCTTTCACATCCTCACCCCCATCCGAATCATACGTTGAAAGATGTGAATTGGAATGTTCTGAGTGTCTTGATTGTCCTGATTGGTCACGAGACATTGGTTGTGAGGTATATCCGCCGTGGGTAGCGAACTCGGGATGGCCTGGGATATATAGCTCATTTATCTTTTCGTGGCGGGGGAGAGACGGGGTGGAAAGAGATAAGAAAGTGGGATCTTGTGCTTGATGAAAGGAGGAAGGTAGGGATTCGGAGTATGGTTGTTGGTAGTCGTGTGGGTGGTCGCGTTTTAATTGGGACGAGGAGTGAGAATGGTGGGATTCGAAGGGAATGGGACCTGTGCGTGCGGGGTAGATTGTTGAATTCGAGGGGACGGTGGATGGGCGCAGGTTTTCGTGGGTGGTGGTGTAGGTGAATGGTTGATCGTATTCTATGGCTGGTGTTTGGGGATAGGGTGGCATTGGCGTGTAGGATGTTTGCGGCGGGGCGGGATGGACCTCGATTGGGAAGCGTTGGAGAGATTCTTTCGCCATGCTTTGACGTTGGATGTCAAGGCTCGAGGTACTTTCATTCGAGGATTCTAGCTCGGGGACGGGCTCTTTGAATCCAGATGCAGTATCTTTGGTTGAGCCAGACACAGCGGCAGCGTACGAAGGCGTGCCGGTCATCATCCTCGATTTATCACTCGCCATTTGGGAGGACGATCGTCGATCCATGATCATTCCACTTCCCCTGGCCGGTGGAGGACTGTTCTTGCTGATATGAGCCAAAGCAACTTCAGCGTGTGAATGGCCCGAAAGTCTTCCCCGGGATTGTTCACGAGAAGGTGAGTTCTGGACAAAACCGTTGGCCGTCGTAACGCTGAGTCTTGGATTAATAGCCCTCGGATCAACAGCACCAATTGCTCGAAAAGCACCTGCACTATCACTATATCGTTGTTTCTCCAAATCTCTCGTCGTACGATGATTTCGAAGATCCAGTCGGCCAGGTTTAGCCTTTGTTCGTCGAGGTTTGACAGTCTCCCACTCTCCACCAGGACTGATTGGTGATCTCGGATCTTGAACAATCGTTCTTTGAGATGGTTGAATCGTCATAGCGACTGAGCCCTCTCGATCACTATCATATCCTGGATCTTCAAGAGCAGGCATCGGTAGGAATTGATTTCTTGCTGGAATCGTTTGAAGTGGACGTCTATACTCAACCGCCGGATTGATAGTTGATTGTGGAGATTCGACTTGGCTCTTATCAGGCTCCAAACCGAAGGTGGAATAACTAGAACGGTTATTGAGCTCATAAGCTGGGGTTTCAGCATCTGATGAGCTGCTGGTCCGGTCGAATATTGATGTTAATGTTAACGCATCTGGTCTTCCACCAGCGATGAAGTGCGCGGATTCGGGGGTTCTTCGTTCGATTTCTATCTTGATGAATGCAAGCCGCTTCTCCAACTCCCCATATGCCTCGGCCAGCGGCATCTTCTTTACATGCCTGGTAACATGCTCTCGTAACCTGATGCCGTGAATCTCATAAAGACGATAATCCTCAACGAGGCCATGATTTGTTTTCTGTGTGATTCGCTCATTTGCCATATCGTACGAGCAGCAGAATACCAACACCGCTCTACTGAGCCATCTAGGGAAACACTCGGGATCCTTGTCAGCCAGCAAAGTATCGGCGAAGAAACCTTGAACGACGCTATGAAGTCTTATCACGTCAATGTTGTCGGCAAGCATGTCTCGACTCCCTTTTGAGCTTTGTGATGATTGAAGGGATTCTACATGTTCATTTCGATCGATGAGTGCAAAGGTGTTTAGCATTTTGAAAGTATTATTCAAGGTGCTACCGGTGACTGGTTCAATGGCCCGAACAGGAATTCGAAGCTCGTCAAGGACGGGTAGACCTACATTTTTTTAGCAGGTAAATTTAGGTATTTGGGGAGGAACTCACCAAGATGAATCATCTCGACTGGAATATGTTGACTGAAGAAACATAAAATATACATGAGATTAAGCGCTTCATATGCTCCAAGGATCTTGAGCTGATCGACGACCTGCACGCCGGTTAGTGATTGTCTCAAATTTGTTTAGTCAACGGGTGAGCTTACAGCTACATAAGCACCAATTCCTCTCAGCCTAGGCTCCGATGCATAATTTCTGGCGAATCGACCTAACTGCTCATCTGTAGTCTTGAGACGTTGTGCCACCGCATGGATCACCACCGGCAAGAATCCCATTGACTGAACTAGCGCCATCGAATTCTTGAGATCATCCTTCGAAAATGGCTCCTTCTTATCTAGCTCTTCTAATAGTAACTGTTGGGCCTCCCTCGCGGAAAGTGCCGGCAATCGCATTATCTGTGGATTTATCCAATGATGATCACCACTGACCGACTTCTCTGTCGAAGTATAAATAAGGCTCGTGTCGGGCGCATCCGGAATGAATTTTTGAAGGCCTTCATAATCATCAAAATGAATGCCGTCGAGAATCATGAGCCAGCCTCGTCGATGATTCAACCATTTCCGGACTAGCTTGATGAAACTCTGGGGATCGGAGAGAGAACTCTCGTTGGGGGATGTAGCGGGTCTCGAGGGGTCTTTGAGGACGGCTTTCCTAGCGATATCCCAGAATCCAGCTGCTATCTCTGTGTGAGATTTGGCTCGAAGCCAGAATATGCCTCCCGGAAATTTGTCCTTATACTCATACACAAATTCTCTCGCCAAATGGGTCTTACCACCTCCAGGCATGGACTGAATCAATACCGCTGAGGTACCATCTGCACGTCTCTTTTTATCGAATAGCATTTTGTCGAGCTCGGCAAGTTCGGTTTTTCGACCGACAAACAGAGAATTAGGACGAAAACCGGAAGGTTTGATGAAATATGGGGTATTGGGATTTTGCTCTTCATCAGGTGCGATACTGAGAGTGGATTTGACCATAATAATAGAATTATTTACTGAGGCTGGATCTACAAGAAAGACAGGAATCAGCCATGTAATCCACCAATGCGTGATATTGACAAGAAAAACAGCCAGTCTGCCACCACAAAAGCAAAGTCATAACCGCTTGGTCTATCTATCCACCATATCAAGGTCTGCCTCCTCGACTTCAGCTGTTTCAAATTCAAATGTAGTTCTTGGCCGAGGAGCTTCGATGAGGCCACCTGAGGCTCTATCAACCGTCAAACCAGGTGGGGGAGCTTCATTGACACCAGGCTGATGATAGAATTGCTGGCCAGCCAGCCAGTTCTCATTTGACATACCAGGGGTAGGAGCATTCGATGATGCCTTAGGTGTGTCCGACTGCAAAAGATTAGTACTGGTAGTATATATACCGTCAACAAATGTTCTCTGAACATCGCTGGCTGGTGAGTAACGACTTACAAAGTCCTCTAATATTTCCTTCGCTTGTGCCTCTTTCTGCTGTCTTCTTGTTTTCCGCTCCATATTCCATCGAGCTTGAATGATCGGAGGGCATTCTTGTATCCTGTTCTGATCAGCGTGTGCCACAGATGAAATTCATCTCGAACAGTAAAGTGCAATCGAGCTAATGCTTACCAGGTCTTGATAGTTGTAGAGACATTCAAGTATCCGGGAGAGTTCTTCGACGCGAATTTGCAGATATTGGAATGATTTGCCGCTATACCGAAGTATACGACGTCTGGAAGCATTGGTGCGGCTGAAGTCTGATCGACAACGAAAGCTTTCGTGCCCTTGAAATCCGTCTCCATTTCTTCGTGTGCCATGCAGATCCTAAACTTCTGTAAAATGTCGAGGAAATGTAAATTGATATTTTGTAACGTCTCATTGTTGGTCTGTAATGTCTTGACGAGCTGTGATTCGCTGTGCATAATTCGTTTTGGGATTAAGGCGTGGACCATACTCTCGAGCATGAGACCCCATGCTGCAGCGTTCGAGCCAGTATGAGGCGTGCCGAGGAAGATAATACCATATGTCGAGACGAAAATTGATCGGTTGTCATCTGCATGTTGACTTGTGAGGTCGTTCGAGAGTTCGAGGGCCCGCTTGACTAGTATTCCTCCCAGACTGTGGCATACGAAAATGATTGGGTGGTCCGTCACCTCCTCGCTGATCCTCTCCATAGCCAGGTTCGTGACAAGACTTTGTGCATGTTGGTAGATCATGTCGGAGCTGCATTCATTAGCAACGCTCACTGCGGGGTTGCGTGGATACATACGTTGGGCTTCGACCGCCTCCAAAGGCATACACGTCCGCATTGTATCCATACACCAGTATCCTCGCCTTCACGGACTTCAATGTGACTGGCAGAAGCTCAGTTGGCCAGAATACACCATTACTGGCGGTCCACGTATCGTGTGGATCTCCATTCAAACCATGCACGAGCACAACATCGACTTTGGCTTCAGGGTGGTTGTAAACTTCTGTGACTTCGAATCGTTTGATTTGTTTAAGGTCGATAGCGGTGCCCTGTCGCGACGTCATCGTTAGCCTTATGCCATCCCATCGAGGAATCCAGGGACTTACCATGCTGGCCATTCTTTAGACCCTCGCTCGTATGCGGCTGTATAATGGGGCCCGAGAAGTCTTTATAATCTGCAGGCCTCTTCTAACATCTGGCATTATCATTTCATTGACGTACAGACCATTGAAGCGATCGAAGAAATGATGCGTACAAATCTGTCTGCCTGACTGCCGTCCGTCTTGGGAGAGGCCGTTTCGGTGTGCTCGTGGTCGGTTGGGGGCCTGTGTCACGAGAGTCCAGTCTTATTAGTCACACGGGGAGAGTCCTTGCGACGTAATTAATTCGGGGGGCGTCCAATATCTCGAATCCTTTGGCGCAATGACTGAGTTTGTCCATGTGGCGCGGGCTACGGTGAGTGGTGGTCGTTACGAGTTTTAGGTGAAGTCAGCTGCAGGGAATTGTCTCAGTTGATGGTTGCAACGATCTACAGCAGCTGCGGCAATGGCGTTGACACTAACAATGGGGGATGGGTTGTGACCAGGGATGGATTAAGCTTACGGGAGCTGCCCGGGCGGCTCTGAAGTGCCAGAAGAACATCAAGATTGGATCTGTGGGGTAAGACAAGAAATAAAACTCTCCGCAGCAGGGCAACAGAATACATGGTGGAGATACACGTGATATGGGATGATTGGAGAGGTATTGTTTCCCTTTGTCTTTGATTTCGTGGAGGCTATCTAGGTCTAGGCTGCTATATTTGTTCAGCTTCAATATTGGGGCTGAGAAATTATTGAGGCTCATTCGCCTCTAATGCACCAGTAAGGAGATTTCCGGAGTCCTGCATGTGCCATGTCGCCTGTTGCGGAGGACTGCAAGAAGCCTGTATTCCGGGAGCACTCCCGAATGGTCGCCCTCGACCCTCGTTTTCGGCACATTTTGGGTCTGGTGGAAATGAAACTCCTTTGACTGGTCGTGGTAACACCCGATATTCAGGTATACGAAACTGACGAGACTGTGAGACGAGGCAGTTAGGGGTATGAGTCGACAAGCCTTGCTGGAACAGTCATTCCTGTGCCTTCCCCAGATTTCAGGAAGTCTGGTTGGTGCAACACCAAAGTCATTCAAAGAATCTCAGTCCAAGATTGGGGCAACTCCAATCCGCCTGATCCCAAGAGCCTTCAGCTACAAACATTCAAGACCCAATCCGTTGATATGTTTCGCAAATAATGTCCCACCTAAAGCTTCGCAATGTTTGGAGTATGATCTCGAGAGCCTTGAAGCAAACCTGACGTGCCTAGTCTAGTCCTTCGGTGACAGCATCAACACGTACTCTCTAGTGCTGTGCCCGAACTGAATCATATCTGTGTCTCGCAATTCTAGATATCGACTTGCTGGCACCTCCTCCTTGTTCAGTGATGTACCGTTGGCAGATTCTAGGTCAATGAGATACGGCCTGACCCTTCCTGTCTTGTCCCCAAATTCGTTCCTCTTCTCAATAAATCTGAACTGTATGACCGCGTGTTGCTTGCTGATGCTCGGGTGTTCTGCTGCCATGTCGACCACTGCTAATTCTCGCCCGACTAACCAACAACTTCTTGTGCTCAGTTCAATCGTTTCGACGATATCCGCCCCTTTGAATACAAACAACTTCCATACGTCCTTAGCGGGCGGCTTGCGTGCCTCCGGAGGTTCGTGATACTTGAGAACGATTGTTGTGCCATCTGCTTGTGATATCGAGTTTGATGCTGCTGCTAGTAGACCACTAGGAGCGAAGTTTGGTTTCTGTTTCTCTGGTTCATCACCTGCCACCACGAGCGCTGTTGGGTCGTTGTTTCCTTTGAAAGCTGCCGCTTGAGATGGCAATGGCCCTCTGCTCTTTCGACTGATTTGTGTTGCAGAATCTTCTCTCGCGGATCGCTTGTCGGTATCTGTTCGATCTCGAGAACGATCTCTTCTGTGTGGCGAATCTCGTTCATCCCGTCTCCGTGACGAATCATACGCGGGACTGCGCGACCTCCGACGTTTCCTATCTCGATCATTGTACTTTTCCCTCTCGTCTGCCGACCGTCTGTCTTTCGCAACATCCCTACCACCATGAGCTCCCTCACCAGCCTCGCGTTCCCTCCTGCGCCTCCTCCTCCGTCTTTCCTCTTCTGAATCAGTGGATCTGGATCTGTGTCGCCGATGGTCGACCCTGTCCAATCTTGGCGAAGCATCCATTCTGATTTGGTCGGCCACTCGTCCAGATCGGATCTGATACGATCAAGGTGCAGAATCGAAAACAATAAATGCTTGAGGTGCTGCGCCAGAAAGCCTATTGAACAAGGATGGCGATAAAATTTTAGCGAGCAAATCACTAATAAACTAATCAAAAACCAAACCTACAGGTACACGCGAAGTACTTTTCCAGTGGGTGAAAGGGCCAGGGCCAGGGCCCGGGCCCAGTCTCCACCAGTGCTCTAACAACTAACAACCAACACCCAACAACCATCGACACATCACTCCTCCACCATCTGAATTGCGATCCTTTCGTGTTGTTTCCCTCCTCCAGGACTCCTAGCTATATTCCTGTTTACCATCTTATTTCATGCGTTGCTACTGTGTCCAAGCTCTCGGTACCAGATTAACTGTGAACGCATCAATGCGTCGTTTTTTACCGTTGTTTTATGTGGAGGATCTTTCAATCATTCGCAAATCTCCCCCATATACAGTTTCCCCCGCCGTTGAATTGTTAGATTACCAAAAAGCCTTGTGCAGAGGCTCATCTGAAGTCGGGATATAACAGATTACTCTATTAATCTAGCTGCGACTCTCATCCAACGATCCCATGAAAGGGCCTCAAGTATTGGTGATGGCCGTGTCTGCAACCCATGTCACCGCGTCTCGGCGGTTACGCTGTCTCATGCGAACACCTCATTCGCAAGCTGTGCCTTGATGGAGCATTGCCTTCCTTCTCCCGTAATCGACATCCCATCAAAGTTGATGGCAAGGGTTGAGAGGATCAAAACGCACTGCCTCGACTATGCTGTCCAGTTGGTAAAGCTTCGACCCTGTTAGTAGTGGGGATCCTGCGGGGTTGCGTTTTGGGGTCTGGCTCTCTTTCTGTTTCTTATAACTATCCTCATGTCCATGTTCTAGAAATAAGCGCAGCACATGTCTGTCTGACGCTCGTTCAAAGCTCGACTTTTCTTCGTCCAGTCTGAAGCAAGGTCGACACTCAATCAACATCCACTCCGAGTCGTCAACATATATGTCAGTCGCTTCTAATAACTTCTCGTCGACATTTATACGTTTGCTACGTATCTGATGGTGGAAATTGAGCATTGAGGTTATCGAAGGACCTCCTAATCTCCCGTGTGTTTGTGTACGACATCATGCTTCATGTGGCGTCACAGATGCGTCCCGAGGGATTCCTCCAAGATCTTACTGTCCACCAACACGGAGGGGCAAAGTCGAAAAGATCTGTGGAATTTCAACGACCAGCTATGGCTCAAAATCGCCCACGACGAAAAGTGAGCGATTCAGAAGAATTGCCTATTCTCCTTCTATCTACGCCTGAAGATAAACAGTGGGATTTTGGTTCAATTCGACATATACGACAAGCCTCCTCCCCGTCCTCAGCGTTTTCGCCAGATTCTGCCGTAGATTCGGTCTTTGAGTTACCTTCAACAACGGTTGCGTCACCAAATTCTTCAGTCGGCTCTTCATTTGTTGCCGAGCTTGAGGACACTTCCCAAGCTGCTGCGTTTAAGACAAGAGGGGTTGTGAAGCAAGTCAACTTTTCTAGGAAAGCCTCAATTGATGAGTCTTATATCAAACAACTGCAAAAACCCGAATTCTCAGTGAGTCTTCCCCGTATTGATAATCATTTCTTCGTTCCAAACTCCGCAATCATATCAAGGGCGTTTGGAAACTCCTGAAAAATGTGCTCCGTCAGGCAAGTTGGCCTTTATCATCCTTCTTTATTCATCTACTCCGAATAGAAGAGGATCTAGAGTGGTTTAAACGCCATCAAATCCCTTTTTGAATGCACTTCACCACCACTGCTCAAAAAGTCAGCCCCTTCGAATTTCAAAATCACATGATCGGCATGCACTTTTTTGTCTAGGAGACTGGCTAATCAGAATCCAGTTGCGTGCTGCTGCAGCCATTGAGAGTATCACCGCCATCGAAGCCGACAACCGTCTTCTTCTCGAAAGAGCAATAGCTGCCGAAGAAGCCGCACAACTCTTACTGCGAAAGAACGAAATCCTTCAGCATCGAATCGCCCACTATTCTAATTCACGCCGGCCCAAAACAGCTCCAGAAAAGCCCAGAGCTGTCAGTACACCTGCTATGCCTACCTCCAACAAGATGAACCTACCAAAGAACCACTACACCCCACAATTCCCTCAGACAACACAATTCCCACAAACCCCTCCGCCATTAGGGCGCCATCGTCCCACCCCGCTCAAGCTTGGGCCCACTCACTTATCACCCGCACCTTCTAATTTGTCCGCTCCATCACCTCCCCGCTCCCAAGCGTCCAACCCATTTTCCGCTGACGACTATCCCACTCGCTCCCAACCACAAACGCCCACCCCACAACCCAGAAACCGCCGTCCATCGCCCGGCGCCTTCTCCCAACCTCTCCTCTCCCCCTCCCTCCCCCACGACCTAGCACTAAAACCCAGACATCACCCTTCCCCATCCGCGTCCCTCCAACCATCCCCTCGCCCCCAGCAACCCCGTACGCCGCCAGTTCGCCCATGCCGCTCCTTCACCCGCATCCCTACAATCGGTTCTCCGATCCCGGGGTCTGTGAATAAACATACCATCACCTTTAACGGTGTTCCTCTCTCCCACCAACCAGCAGTGCCAAATATCTCGCTTGCGGAGGCGAAAGTCAGAGAGGCGGAAGCGAGAGCGAGACAAAAACCGTTGCCACCGATTGGACCTATAAGTGCGAGTATGGTGCCAGGGAGGGTGGAGATTGGGGATTGTGGTGGGGAGAAGGAGGTGGGGAGGCCTAAGGAGAAGGAGAGAGGAGGATTGAGGGCTTTATGGGCCTGGGGTGTGAGGGGGAAGGGCGAATGATGAGATGAGGTTACGATTTACGATTTATGAAATGTTGTGATACCCTAGGTGGGATTTTTTTTGGGTTTGTTTTTAGCACAAAAGGGTCAGGGTCGGACCTACCTATTGGGGTTTGATCACGTGGGCACCACCACCTAGGTAGGTAATACGCTTGCCAACGCATTTTCTTTTACACCTGTTTGTATTTTGCCAAGATTAGTTGTATTATTAATCTGTATTTTGCAATCTTTATCAAATGTACGACCATGCCAAATCATGCAACCATTCATCTACTGTGATATTGATTGTTTATGCGCTCCTCTTTATAATCCTACCGAGATTAGAAATATTATAATTAAGATGTAAGTAATACGCAAGAATGAAGGTTCTTCTAAGTTAAATTTATCTATATAAGTTGTCTCGCGCCATTACTTGACAGAGTGATGTGTTCTTGAGCAAGTAACTGGATCCGTGCACAATTTTAACCAGAACAATTTTTTTTGGACTCGTTTCCTCTCTTCACTTCCTTGCTCAGCTTCTCTTTATCTTATCTGTTCATCATCAGATTTATCCTGCGCTGTATTATCCATAATCTAACATAAGATCCGCAACGAAAGTTCCATTCTCATTTCTGTTCTTGCCTCCCTCTTTGCTGGAATTGTGATACTAGCATTATTCCTCATTGATACTACTATGAAACGTATCGGTACCATGCTCTGTTTTGCTACCTGACGTTCTTTGTTTTTGTTCTATCATGTTGGACTTTAGTGAAGACAATTGAGGCGTTTACTGCAACAGCTGCGTAATTATCCGGTGGGAATATCGATCAATTCGCTCACAGATATAGGTTTGTCGCTGTAGAAGCTTTATTTGTACGCAGTACTATCATAAATAGAACAGCGGGATAATTATTAGAAGAACGCATGTCTGTTAGGTACTTAAAAGGCTGAAGAATGATCAGTGTATTCTTTTTGAGGATTCGATCTAGCTTCGATAACAAAACAAAATTAGCACGCCCAAGAATATAAACGAAGAGGGTTCTAGGGACGGATCCGATGATTTGAAGCTCAAGATTAATACAGGTCAACGTGGGTAGGCAATAATATTGAAAGATCGCAGCTGACTGTGCTTTCAAGCTGAATTGCGAATGTGAGATCTACATCGAATGATTCGAATATCAAGCTCTCTTCCCCAGAAAATCAGAGAAGTGGGATACCCAGTTATATACTTGAGTATCGACCTCGCAAAAGATTCACCCACCATCTCATCTACCGAGATCGCAAACGACCCGTTCACGCGTGCGGCGCTTCCAAACGACCTATTCCCCTAAAGCCCGCCCGCACACTAAAATAACCTTAAAAATAACCTTAATTCTCTCCCTCCTTCATACAGATATAAAATCAAATAAGTAGAAATCGCTTAATACAGCAGAACTCCTGGCGCACCGGGAAGTTGTGTGAGTTTCTAACTCTCTGTTGTCACACGTGTGTAGGTTGGAAGCACCTACGAAGCTCCTGTCTGGGATAGGTTGATGCGTGGGATCTCTCAAGGAAACCTTCGGGGATTACAGGGAGTGAACTGGGCCGCTAGGCTGAAGAGTTGCTGCCTTTGCAGTGGTGACGAACATGCGGAGGGTTGTGTGTGACAGCTCGATGAAGTGACCATGTGGGAGTTTCGTGAATTTTTTTTTTCGGAGTTTTTTGAGGGCTTTGATGGGACGTATTGGGTTTTTATAATTTTGGGCGGGAACGTGTGAGGAAGTTCGGTTTATTTACTTGAAGAGACTTGATTTAGCGAGGGGAAGCGAGACGCGGGGGGGTGAGGATATACTACTCTAGTACGCGTTGGTTGGAGGCGGTACCGAGAGAGCTATGAGAAGCGAAAGCCTTGGGTAAATGGCTGATGTGTTTCCGCCAGAACCTCAACACTTAGACTCATGTGATATGCGCCGCCTTTGCTCAGGCACGATTTAGGTCTGCACACCCACCTCTTTAGTAACCGCCAACTTCGAGCGAAGGCGCCTGAGAAGGGACCCCCTTCGCCCATTCAGGGGTGTGAAATCTGTCACTACCTGTACATTTCCAACCTCTTCCCGGCCAGAAATATTAACGGTCTGCATATAGCTTCCCTGGGTTGCTTGAGATATATGTCCGCTCAAGAATTAAATACTCTCGGGGACAAAAGCATGCTATAAAATCTGCCCCAAAACCGTCCTTGACCTCAACAGCAAGAGCTAACTTCCCCATCCCCCACATATACATGTCTCCCGTCTTCATCATCTCCTTCCCACGCGCGACCTCTTCATCCCATTTCACATATGTAATATCCCAATCAGGTACACCTGTAATTTTTTTTATAAGTCTCTAAAATATCAGTCTGAGAAGTCTGGAAGGATGAAATCTAGACGCTTTTGTTGGCCGTCGCTTCTGGCTTGGCGAGGACTTTGGCCACGAATTCACCGATCGTTGCAACATTAGTGGCGGAGAATTGAGGATTACCCGAGTCCCAGATCGTGGCCGTATGAGAGGTTGGGTCAAAGCCAAAGAAGCCAGTTGAGAGGGAACTAGATATTATTAGCGAGTATAGTGGAGTGCAAATTAGAACGTGGAAATAAACAATTCGAAAAATAGACCGCAGTATGTTGCAGTCCACGCCCATCCAGGAGTCTCCCTGCTTTTTAGCTCTCTGATAATTTGGGCTTTCTGTGCTGCGATAGGGAAGAGTTTCTCTGCCTCTTTGCTTCTATCATTGCCCCCGTAAGCCGAAGCGACGAGATGTTTTACGCCGGCCTTAATTGATGAATCAACGAGAGATGCATAGTATTTGTCGGCTGCAAACCCTAGACAAAGGACGACTGCGTCTTGGCCCTTGAATGCGTTGACCATCTCAGTGTCTGGGTATGCATCGCTGACTTTGGTGCTGCTTGAAAATGTGGCCGGGGAGTTGATCCGAGAAACAATTGTCACGTCGAGGGCTGTGTCTGCCAGGAGAGCATTGCGAATATGGGAACCAAGCTTTCCTGAGCCCTGCAAATGATTAGAAAGAGATCAAGTTGTTACTCAACGTTACACGAACTCCGACTAGGGCCACTTTGCGGAAAGCAGTTGCCATTGGGAGGTTGGCTAGGCTATAGATGATAGGTAATGATAGAGTCAAGTTGAAACCCTAGAAGCAACAGTGAGGAGACGAAACAATAGTTAAATGATCAAAAGCAAATGAATAAAATCCTATGTTGCTTTTCGTTTTCTTTTATTGAGGGGGCATTGCTAGCAGTAGGCGGAATAATCGAAGGGCTATTAGTGCTTACTGTACCTCGACTACATTCATCCTCAATCCTTCGCTAAGGGAGAAATGCCTAGGAAAGGAGTGGTTATTTCAGTCTTCAAAACGGAACATCAAAGAAAGAGCGGCGAAGAATTGGTTGACTGCAATAGTGGGAAGAGATCCAGATCAATCAACTGTTGGTTGGTCTATCGTGGAAAGTTGAAAGGGGCGAGTCGAGCAAAGCCGGTCATCACAGCATTTAAGAGGCGGTCTGGAGAACCCTCTGCTTACTCTTTCTAATTGCAGCTTGCGGCAGTCCTTAAAAAGTCATATCCCACACTATCTAGTGCAGCCCCCGTCCACACAACCCAGCTCACCCTTTTTGATCTAGGTACTAGGTAAGTACTGCCGAACCTGCTACAGGTTAGCTCACCTACGGCTTGGAACATAGCATCGACTTCTCAGGTCTAAAGATGAAAATATGAACTGCTCATGGGGAGATTCCGATATGAGAACACCTGTTATGCGCCGTAGATGGTTACGATGCGGGCGAGACAGAGGTAAATCTAGATTCACATTAGCCTTTGATCTTGAGAGACGGGTAGAGTGGCAGGGTGGCTTAGCTTACAGCAGCTGTGAGAAAAGCTGGTGCTATTGTGAGACATATCAGGTTGATAAGAAAGTGATTGTTATTGAACGGATTCTGCCAGGTTTGGGCTCGACCAACATAGCCAATAATTTCGAGAGCCTTTAGAAGTCTTGTTAGCACAGGTTTGCGAGCTCTCCGGGTGAGCGGTGGACCACCACATGGGTGGTGAATGCGATAGAGAGAAATGGGAGCTTACAGGACTAGATAATATAGCATTCATGAATCCCCAAATTCTCTTCCGCCATCCAAGATACAGCTGTATAAGGAAATACACAGCAAAAATCGCTAAGTATAGGCATTCGCTGCGAGGTTTGGAATGTACATGAAGCTGGAGAGGAATAAGTCGCACGTCTGCAATATGCGGAGGCTTGGATCATCAGTCAGCGTGACGTTTGCGCTCGTGGTGGTTGTAAGGTTGGAAATTCTGACGAGGTTTGAGCTGAAAAAGCAAGCGGTGGAATTTAATTTTCTTGAACACGGCCTGCTTAGAGGGACAGGAGCTGTACTCTTGGATTCAATTGGTTTGAGGTAGACGGAGTGGACGACACGCTCAGGAACTTCAAAGCATCAGTTGTCGAGGAATACTTTCCTCTGCACCCCGAACAAAATTTTGATGGGCGAAACCTTTCAAAGGAGGTTGCAAGGTAGACGACAAGAATTGAAAGTACGGCGCTGCAGTGAAATATTCCACTTGCCCCCATGGCTGTTTATGTATATGGTATATAGGAAACTTCAAGATACTGGGAGTCTGCGTGTGCAGTCGTTAGCCCGGTCAAAAAAGGCCGACTCCCGAACGCACGGGTATACTTTGTACCCAAGTAGACCTGATCCAGGACCCATCAACAGAACTCTAGGGATAGCTTAAGATAACCTTGGTCTAAATACGGTGATCTAAGCCGCGGACGCGTGCCTGGATGAGAAGCTAATAGATGATACTAAAACACACTACCAGCCTTATCTAGCAAGTAGGTCACTGTAAAGTATAGTCTAACTCCGAACTTTCTCATATACAATTTACAGCCAACCGTCCGCTCTAGAGAGTCGTAAGCCAGGGCTGGCCCAGATTAGCACAGTGCCTAGATTAGCAAACATAGTGCATAACAGCTGGTTGTTTCACCTGCCCTCATCTATACGAAGTCTGTTTCTGTTCAGAAAGTTGAGCAGGGCTGCTTTATCGGCGGTGCTGGGTGAGCTAAGGTGAGTCGGGCAGGGCAAAGGTGGGAAACAGGGGAGCAGTTGTGAGCAACGGCAAACAGCAGCATAAGCATGCATTAGCATAACATTGTAGTACCTAAGGGGGGCTGTCTTGGCTCCCTGAAGGTCCGTTTACACTTTCCTTGTCTCTGTGCGTAGAGCTCATTTTAGCTCCCCTACGACCGAGAGAGACAATCTTGGATCCACATTCGCTTAGGCATACGTGATAAAAGTCTCGGCTAAGCGAAGGGGCGTCATCATATCAAGGTGTCTGTCGTCCGTACCTGGTACGTCTCCTACACAACCGGCACTGCTTTCCCTGGACCGTAGACTCAAGGTTCTTTCTTCCGCCTACTCCCTTCCAATTTTCCTGAACATGAAATCCTGGATGAAGCTATTTCTATTTCATGGCGACGCGGCAGCAGGGCCACTTCGTTTGAGAACTGTTGAAGGCGGCTTCATTGGAGTCGCTTCTGGCCGTCAAGTGACAGCCTTCTCTCTGCCATCCGTCGTCGCGTTCCATTCTTGATCATTTCTGCTGTTCACAACCATTTGCTGTACGATATAACCTTATCGGGCGTTTTGCTCTCTGTATTTTATAGTCCACCTGTTGAGGTTTCTCTGCAAAACACGCCCTTCAAAATCCTATGGCTTGCGCGGTGCGGTTGCGGTCGCGCCTTTTACAAGGCTCTGATAGCGACGACTCGAATTTGGAGATGATCACGTATTCCATGACACGCCCTCGAAAGATATCCTGCTAAATAAACTCTTCTGCATGCTTCCAAGGTTTGCTCCGCGTACAATCCAACCGGTGTAAGTTCCTTGCTGGCTTTACGTTGAAATTGTCCCAAATGTAACATGGTCCTAGTATACATGGCAGCCTGACATCTCGATCGCAAAAATGAACCCTCTCGATAGCAACACCGAAAATAATCGAAACGATACCCCTCAGAGTGGCGTTACCTCGGGCATAGTTCTAGCGCCGTCTCGGAAACGAGAGGAGTACACAGTGGGTTGGATATGCGCACTGCCCATTGAACTGGCAGCGGCAAAAGCTATGCTCGATGAACGACACAGACCTCTGCCGCAGATGGCAAATGACTCCAACGCATATGAGTACGGCTCCATGTACGGTCACAACATAGTGATGGCTTGTTTACCATCTGGCGAATATGGAACAACGTCTGCCACGGCGGTCGCCAAGGACATGCTTCGCAGTTTCAGCATTCGCGTCGGGCTGATGGTAGGCATTGGAGGCGGGGTACCTAAACATGGCGTTCACCTTGGAGATGTCGTGATCAGCAAACCAAGTGGAGAATTTGGTGGGGTGGTCCAGTACGATTTTGGAAAGGCAATGAATGAAGGCAAATTCATTCGAACCGGCTCTTTAAATAGTCCGCCCAAGGCTCTTCTTACTGCACTTGCTACTCTTCAAAGTGACGTCGAGATGTACGGGGACCAGTCTTACGGACACATCGATGAACTGGCCAAGAGATACCCCGTCATGAAAAAAACCTATGCATCTCCCGAGTCACTGAAAGACGTTCTGTTCAGAGCAGGTGATCAACATGACGGGAGTGGCAGTTGTGAAGTGTGCCTCTCCCGTTTCACGCCTCTAAGACAGGGCAGGGGTGCTCGTTTACGAGAGGTTCACTATGGACTTATTGCATCAGGGAATCAAGTCATGAAGGATGCAAAGAGACGAGATAATATTTCGGATGAAATGGGCGAAAGTGTGCTGTGTTTTGAAATGGAGGCTGCTGGCCTTATGAGTGATTTTCCTTGTCTCGTGATTAGAGGAATCTGTGATTACTCTGATTCCCACAAGCACAAGGCTTGGCAAAGGTATGCGGCAGCTATTGCGGCAGCTGAAGCAAAAGAGATTCTTCGATTTCTTAGTCCAAGAGAAACATCAAAGGTTCCTGTTGTGGGTACGTCCGATTGATACATCAAATTTGGCAACACCGCTCTATGTATTCTCGTTTCTGGGCGCGGTCGTTGTGTCTTAGTTGTGATTGCTCCTAAATATTTGAGAAATTAGAAGATGTCAACTCGTTTTGTTCTTGTTCCTGCTTATATAAGAAAACAGACTAACGGCAAAGTCTAAATAGATCAAAGCCTAGACCTCGATAGTCTCGCGAAATGGCTTGTTCCTCGACACGATTGGTCGGCAACCCATGTGCTGATCAGAAACAAACGCATTCATGATCAAGCAGGACAGTGGGTATTTGAAGACACACAGTTCAGGGAGTGGCGAAAACGTCCCGGAAACCGACTTTGGCTTCATGGCAAAGGTAATCTTACTATCGCCTAAAACCAACTTGATCCCTAAATGCTTATAATTGCTTACAGTCGGAACTGGCAAGACAGTTCTTTGGTATCTACCGCTCGAATCAGATTTGGCAGAACATCGCTAATCCCTTAAAGTTCATCAATAATCGAATATCTCAAGGCTCCAGAGTCAGATTCCTCATCGGACGCATACCCTGTCATGTTCTTCTACTTTGCGTTCAACAAGTCAGATGACCAAACATTGGAATCTTTCTTAATTTCCATACTGTATCAGTTTTGTGCTTCGCAAGGCATCCCAGAACCACTTCGGCTATTGTTCTTAAAGTACTCTAAGTTAAAGAAGATGTCGCATGGGAACTCAACAGTACCAAGGCCAATAAAATCCGAAATTTTGAAAGTTTTCCTTAATATCAGCCAATCATTGCCGAACGGGGGCTTTCTAGTCATGGATGCTCTGGATGAGATAACCCACGGTTTGCAGCGCGAAGACTTCCTGCATTTCCTACGTAGGGTTACCAGCAACAAAGGATCAAAGCTCAACGTCCTAGTTACCAGTCAAAGCGAGCCTGACTTTACCAATCAATTTCGTTGGGATCTGGGATGGAAGATATTAGGCCTCGGACGCACTCGAGTTGACGAGGACATCGCCTTGTTCGTGCAGGACGAGCTGTCTACTGCCGCCAAATTTTCCAGACTTTCAGTGAGTGATCGAAAGAGAATTGAAACCTATCTAGTACAGAATGCAAATGGCGTGTATGTTTGATATCTTTCCATTAATTGCGTTCGATATTAATAAGTAACACCAGTTTCCAGTGGGTTGATCTAATTCTCCAGACACTGTTAGGCCCCATGGTTCTTAGGAAGATTCAGATAGAAGAAATACTTCAGAGCTTGCCTAGGGACTTAAAACAAACTTATGACAGACTCTTGCAGCGCGTTGAGGAGTCGGATGCTCCGGAAATAGCTCTCGCCTTGAAATGGCTGTCCTTAGCCAAACGACCTCTTTATATTGAGGAAGTCATTGAGGCATCTATTTTGGACTCCAACAACGATACAACATTGAATACGGAAAGGAGACTAAATGCTATGCAACTCCTCAGCTGCCTCACTGGGCTGGTCACTCTTGAACCTGAACTCTCACGCGAATCTACAATACGAACCGAGACACATGTATTAGCTCTAGCACACTCGTCCATACGTGGATACCTCATCCTAAAAGATCATCATTCGGCGCCATCCAATTACTATCAATTCAATAAGCATTTAGCGGATGAATTCATTGCCCAATGTTGCGTTGAGTACCTTACCCACTGTTATCTTGCTTCTTGGAGGAGAGACATTTACCCACTGGCTACTTATTCAAATCGGTTTTGGGAGCAGCATGCGAAACACAACCCAGAATTGCTATCGCATCTTAGGGAAAAGATCAACAGTAAACTTCTTCCCCTTCTCTACCCGAAAGATGGTGTGCCAGCAAAGTTGTTAGATTACAACCCGGCAGACAACAGCTTCGCGAACAATTCCGAAGATCTGGCCCATCCATTGTTAGAAACGCTAAAAGCAACCGACAGATTGGAGAAACCTTATTTGGTATTCAAGCCTTTGTTAGACCCAGTTTCGGGATTCCGCTTGTTAATATTACTACCATCACCACAATTGGAAAACTCTGTCGAATGCAGATTGCAACACGTGTCCATGGATGACCCGCCATTCTATCGAGCACTATCTTATGTTTGGGGTGACGGTCCCCGAGAGAAGATAATCTTTGTGGACGGTGCAATTTTCCACGTTTCTTATAACCTCGAGAAAGGGCTGCGACAACTTCGACAAGCAGGTGGCGCTAGCCTTCAAGCATTTTGGATCGATGCAATATGTATTAACCAAGCGGATGTGGAAGAGAAAACCCACCAGGTCGCTCTCATGTCGAGTATCTTCCAAAGTGCTCACAAGGTAATTGTGTGGTTGTCTGAAGACTTTGCATCTAGCAAGCTGGCGATGCAAGCGCTGTCGAAGTTCCAGGATATTCCAGACTCCATTCAGAGCGTAGCGAATGGCCTCATGTCGATCTCTGCAGATACTTGGTATGCGCTCCAGGATTTGTTCAGAAATGGTTGGTTTCGGCGAGTTTGGATAGTCCCGGAAGTTGTTGTAGCCAAAGACGTTGAGGTGCTATGTGGACAACAGTCATTCCCTTGGTCGGTATTTGAGCGGATCGAAAAAGCATATGCTGCATATGGTCGCGAGCTCCACGAATATACGTTTGACTTGCGGCAAGCTCTGACTGATGACACGGCGGAGTTCACTGGTCGAGCAGAGTTTTGTCAGTACATACTCGGCAGCAAAGCACTTACCGCAATAGTGGCAATTAGGAGGCGGTACCATATCGGTGTTCCGTTCAAGTTGCCCGAGCTCGTGGTTCTGATGAGTGATCGCAATTGCCTGGTTCCTCAAGATCGAGTTTCTGTACTTCATATGATGCGCAAAGCATATCCCGGCCAGGTACTGCCGCTGGGTAACTATAACCCATCGCCGAATGAATTTTATCAGATGTTTACAGAGTATTGTCTGGAAAATAGTAGGGAACTAAACTTGTTGTCCTACGTGGACACTAGTTTAAAGTTTAAGGAACCGCTGTCCCCCAGCTGGGTGCCAGATTGGGGCGCGCCGCTGTTGCAATCCTTAGACCAGGGACACCTAGCTCAGCCATTTAAAGAAAGCTGCACATGGTTATACAATGCCACTTTAGGATCGATTGCGAGCCCACAAATAAACGCCTCTAAAGAAGCAGGAACTCTGAATCTATCTGGTATTTATGTTGGAACTGTTGAAACAGTAGGGAAGCCTAAAAGCTTTCGGCAAACACGAACTTTTAACCATACACCAGATTCCGCAGTATCGGGGGTAATGAGACGCATCGTTACGAGTTTATCGAAAGAATCGTCGATTACCCGCCTTTTTGCTCATCAATGGAGAGAGTTGATGGACAATCACAATGTGCTACGATGTTACGGGCGAGGAGCTTTGGATGAGACATTTTGGAGAACTGTTTTAGCTGATCAGGAATTTACCCCGTTTGGGGAAACTAAGAGATTGAGACGACAGTGGTCATGGTACAAGAACATTGAGCAATTATTGTCTGATTGGGAGAAGGCAGGCCCGTCATATCTCGAGAACAGAACATTTTTCAGGTCTGAGGAAGGGTGGGTAGGCCTCTGCCCCCGGAATACACATCCTGGTGACCGAATCGTACTATTGCATGGTGGAAGACTGCCATTTATCGTTCGGCTCAACATAGACAATGGTGGTCATAACTTGATTGGAGAAGCGTAAGTTCTAAGTCAATTTTTTATTCGAGAGTAGACTGATGGAGTATATTAGCTACGTACACGGTATCATGGATGGGGAGCTGCTAAAGAGTTCGGAGCTAAGAGGAGAGGAGAGCATAATTGTAGGGTTGATATAAGCCTCTCTCAGCGTCGGGATCACTTAGATATATTGTTAAGAGGAAATACAGCCTTAAAGTAGTTTTGGTGGTGTCATGACATATGTCCTTATTATTAGAAATTAAAGTATTAATTTATCATTCTCGAACGCTTTTTCTACGTGAGGCTAAAATCATTAATTACACTAGAGGAAAGAAATAGAATAAAAGAATAAGAATATTAATTCGACATTCGGTTGTATATTATATCCTTTCTTTTTCATCGTCCCTTTCTTAGAGCACTAAAATACGAGGATAGAGTCTTGACTCAAAAGTACACAGAGAATGCCGGGATTTCGAGCTGCTAGGTCTTGGTGAGCAGGGGTGAGGCATTAGAGACTACAAGTGCACAGTGGGTGATGATAGGTGAGCATGCGGTGAGGTAAGGGTGAGCAAAGCGGCGATGAGTCACAAGTGCTTTTGGATAGTGACTAGGCAAAAGTTGTTAGATTTGAAGTTAAATAACACTGTAGAAACATCCGCAGCAGGTGGTGTCTGTGACGTTCGATACAAGAACCCTTCGTCAACTGACAATTCCTGAGTGATTTCAATATTCTAGCTCCTCACTAGTTTCACACGTTTATGTTCCCAATATTTGACAACTTTGCGAGACATGAACTTTCGCGATCTAAATTCCGAGCTGGCATCCCTCGCGCTATCGAACGCATAAAAGAAGAATTGAAATTCGGAACTATACCTTCACTGCTATTTGATCTTAAACTTGACTGATAGTTAAAGCACCTGGGGGAAAGCTCGTAGCTATCTGCACGGAATAAAAGAAAGCGGCAATCAAGACTAGCTGATACGCATCCCGAGCAGTTTTGGAGTCCAGGAGCAGTAAGGGATTCGACTGAATAGTCGATACTTTCATTACTAAATGCCGAAAAAGATTCCAAAGATATTGGGTGAAGGCCAACGTTTCCTTGAGAGCAACTCCGAAACACCGAGATAAAATATTCGAAATCTTTGGCACATAAAACTGAGGTACGGTAGTGTTGATTCCTTCCGCTGTCCTCCCGTCAAGAACAAGGAAGAATCCTAGATGAATACTAGCAAACGTAGCAGCTATAGGCCGATATATCAATCTGCAGATCTTAATGGCTGCGCGACTTGAGCTATACAAAGCATATACAATCCATTCACTAGTCTAGGTTGTCCGCCATCCTATTCCTCAATTCGAATGGATAGGCAACTGGGAAGTTCTATGAGTGGGGGGACTTCTCACAGTCGATAATTCAGCAGGAATCGGAACACTTTCTTCGCTCACTTCGAGTACATTGCCTGCTGTGCCATGCAATTCTTGACTCTTGGCTGTTATGTAATGTGCGACCTTTGTTGACTCCGTAGTGAGTTTTCTCACGCTGAATGGACCGGGTGAAGTCAAAATAACGTCTTCGCTGGCTCCGTGGACACTGTCTACTTTACCCCGGAACTCTGGAGCTGCAGGTGCATTTACCCCTGTCTCTGTGGCCTGCTCGGAAGGAAGTATTTCGTGAAGCATCTGAAGCAGTGGAGCACTCAAAAAAGTCTTCGGCTTCGATGACTTGATTTTCTTAGCACGAGTATCAATACGGGAAGCGTCATATCAGACGGTGACTTTGTGGATGATTTGTAGGCAGCAAAGCTCTCATCGTGATTGAGTTGAGAGAGTTTCGGTAGATGTTCCGACCCGACGTCTCTTATAGGTTCTCTAAGCCGCGGCTCTGCAGGGAATATAATAGGGGTTGTGCGGAGATTTCGGCAGAAAGATCCTGGAATCTCTATAACCCTGCGGTATCCATAGGTGACTTCAATAAGTAAGGCTGCGAAAGAAACCCTGCTGAAAGAAAAAAAAAATCCCCCCGTGCGCTATGGCCTCCAAAGTTACAGTGCATATGGAAGCTCGAGGTCTCACTGTCAAAATTATCCGGAAAGCACCTGACCTACTCGCTGTTTGTAACTTGAGGGAAGAATTCCACCCCGCCCCCGCTCTCTTGGCCGCGTCATCGGCTGATATGAGTGATTTGTGTCATCCGCGGCTTCATGGCCAAGAACCCTTCAGATAAAAGATTGGTATACCTAGCGTTCAAAAATTTCTTCAAGGGACCAGACGCACAGCTGCGCACTACAAAGAAGATCCGGAAGCTAACCCAAAAGCATCTAGATAATGGAGATGGAGCAGCCCGCGCATTGGTAGCCGAGCACAATATTGAAACACCGCGAGAGGCCTGCTTCAAACCGAGATTTTCGCATCAACCGAAAAGGCGTTCTCCGGAAGTGTCTCCCGCGCATAGCGTGCCTCGGGATGTGAAGCAGCAAGAAGTGATCCGGTTGCAATTAGAGACGCTGCTGAGGGGCGTCAAGTGTTATGGGCTTCAGCGCAAGTTGGCCTCGAATGCATGCCTTCCCACGTGCGAACGCTTCTGTTTCGTGGTTATACCTATTCGAGTGATTGAATTGAATTATCCATTTTAGCCTAAGGCAAGGACCTATCCTCTACCTTCTTCACATGGGCGTTGTGCAATTCCAATTCTCAACTCTACATATCAACTACCGGTATCGAAGATGCATGAATAATTATGACCAACTACTAATAGCTGGCAAGTTGCCAAACGCGTCGTTGTCAAAAAGGATTATTTCCTGCGCCACGCGCTAAAAAGCAAAAAATCCCTCATACAAATGATCCTAAAAGTCTATTTTCTGAGAAGAGAATCGAACTACTGTGAAAGTGAATCTTATTAGTAGTTACTAGTAGGTATTAGACTACTACCCCAGGGGTAAGAATCTCGGGTTACCAAACACCCCCCAATGGAGCGAGTCTTGCGAATGTCTAATGCGGTGGAAGGCCAGGTCTGAACGAATTCTAGGCATGTGCAGGCTTTGAGCTCGAGGCCCACGTCTATAGTCTACTTGCGCGTTTCGTTCACAAGAATTATCTGTCGCCCTTCGTGAAAGTTTTGAAGGCCTCACCAGACGACTTTGCAATGGAACAAGAAGTGATCTGAGACCGGAAGTCCCGATCGACCAATCGGCTCTCCTAATTGAAACTATATGCGGCTCGTATTTAGTCCCTTTGATGGCGTGACTACTAGCGTCGATGAGCCGTCAAAAAAGCTTGTTTCCCCTGCCAAGACAACCGTTCTAGGCGGCGCCAGACCTCACTCCGCACTTCCGCGGCAACAAGATCCAGGGATTCATCGTCTGGTTATAGCCACTTAGTTTTCCATAGTCCCTTTCTATGATAAATTCTGATGATCAGATGTTAAGCAAAGTCGTTTACGCGTAAGTTGAAACGTCAACGCTACCCTTGATTACGTACTGGACAACTATACTACTGAGGCCATCATGATACTACCACTAGGGGCTGCATCAAGTCGTGATCGGACCTCCCTAAAAATCTATAGAAAAAACCGTATCAAAATACTTAACTTCAAAAAAGTTTATTAATTCAGTTACAAATTAATAATAGCATATATAATTAATTAAAAAAAATATATATTTTCAATTTATATAGGCTTGTTCTAAAATTTAATTTTTGGGATACAGCAAGTGACCTAAGTGTGGAATCCAATCACGAATATAATGCGGCCCCTGGTGTAGTATGCGGTCTGTCAATCTCCACACAACTGCCGTGGGTTCATTCCCAGAAGAAGAATGGTGGAAGCCGAGAATGTCGGAAGTATCATATATAGTCTGGGATTGTAAGCATTGGCCACAAGTCATCGATTACTTCTCTCATATTGCACATATGCCTTTTCTGTGCTTATGTTTATTCTTCAAGAGCATACCTTGAGAATCTTCCAGCTGTTCACATATGCCTTTCTTGACCTCTTTTCAATCCTTGAGAGAATATACTGAAGAAGCTAAGAGATGGTTTTCTTTGACGAAGCTACGCAACCCTTGGAAAGTACATCCAGCTACATATTGCGGTCACAACATACAACTCAAGACACCTTTGCGATCCAAGATGTTACCACTCTGCCGGAGTTATTCAGATGGCAGGCTCAACGTCGCTGTGATGCCACTTTATTCTCATTTCGAGCCCAACCGGACGCAAACTTGACCACAGTCTCGTACGCGGACGCATACAAAACATCCTCCCAGCTTGCACATACTCTGAAAATTTTTTACCCAATACCCAGCATTGAGAGCCCCGTCGTAGGCATATGGCTGGAAAAGTCCATCGATTTGCATCTCACGGTTCTAGCAACCACGATCTCCGGTGCTACTTGGTTGCCGTTTGACGCCGATGCTCCCGCAGCACGTGTCACCGCGTGTATAGAGGACGGTAAGGCATGCGTCCTGGTGTGTGATGCAGCCCACTACGACACGGCTATCAAAGCAACCCAGAATACCCTTGAATGCTGTCTCGTAACCTTCGAAGAGTTATTTCGCCAGGTGCAAAGTGAAGACGGAGCAGCAAATGAGCTTCCAGGACCGCGGGCAGACGATACGGCATACATGATCTACACCTCTGGGAGCACCGGCACGCCAAAAGGAATTCAAATACCCCACAGCGCCGCGCTCACGTTCTGCTTGAGCGAGCGGTCGGTTCTAGAGACGGGCCCCAGCGACATTGTTTGGCAAGGATTCAGTGCAGCTTTTGACATGTTCATCGAGGAAGTGTAAGTTATGAGACCAGTATCGTAGCAGATAACATGACTCTGACTTAATCTGGATAGTTGGGTGAGCATTGCCGGCGGCGCACACGTCGCTATTGGTAACCGTCCTGAGTGTCAGGATATCCCGGGTCTTGGCGGTGCAACAGGGGTCTGGGCCCAACGCAGCGTCACGCTGGTCAATGCTGTGCCCACCCTTATCAACATCATGACTTCACTTGATGCTGACTGTCGCCTACCGCCGACTGTACGCCTCCTCAACTTGGGTGGAGAAGCCTGTCCACCAGCTCTGGTCAAACGTTTATGGAACCCCAGCTTGCGCATCTTCAACACCTACGGTCCTTCCGAAACAACAGTCACGGCCACGTTCCAAGAGCTCTTCCCAGATGAGCCAGTGACAATCGGGAAGCCGCTACCTATGTATCATGCCCTGCTCTTACCCATCCTGGATGGGCCGCAGAAATCATGGTCCCCCGTTCCGCTTCGGGAAGGCGCCGAGGGAGAACTTGCAATCGGCGGGCCATGCCTTGGCAAAGGTTACGTGCAGAGGCCAGCTCTCACCATTGAAAAATTCATCGATCACCCGCTGCCATCGAGCAGCGGCGAACGGTTATATAGAACAGGGGACTATGTACGCCTGGATAAGAATTTGAACCTTGTCTTTCTAGGACGCATTGATACACAAGTCAAGCACCGAGGATTTCGTATCGAGCTAGGCGAGATTGAACAAGCTATTGCAATGCATGCGAGAGTGCAGACGGTAGCAGTTATTTTATCCTCCAGCACAGACCGTCTCGAAGCATATATTGTCGTCGAGGACGGCGAGATTATCGAGACTAGAGAGCTTCGCGATAAGCTTCGCCTTCTTCCGGCATACATGCAACCAGAAGGCTTTTGCTTCATCCCTGCGAAAGAGATGCCTCGTCTACCAAGTGGTAAGATTAACATCAAGGCGCTACAAGATACTTCAGCACATTTCGCCTCGCTCCAGCATAGCGAAAGACAACGAGTCGACCCGGGCTATACCATACCCGATGACGGTTCTGACTTAAGCTTTTTACTTCAAGCAATGGTAGCTATCTTTCCACAAGCCGCTAATGTCAACCCCGCGAGTGACTTTTTTGATGACTTGGGAGGTCATAGCCTGGTTGCCGCTATGCTCGTATCCAAGCTTCGTAAGGATAGTCCCGAGGGATCGGCATTAAAGGGGATAGGATTGCAAGCTATTTATCTTCACCGCACTGCCGATAGAATTGCATCAAGCCTAGACGACGTCGCGGATGACGAGTCGACCTTCCATGAAAAAGGCAAGACTCTCAATGCTCAATTAAGCGACCATTGGCCTGTCTCGAAGCAGATGTACGTACTTTGCAGTCTAGCGCAGGTTCCTGCTATACTCTTTCTTTTCTTGATAGAGGCTATCACCATTTTGGTGCCCTATCTCATCTTCTATGTAGTATTACGAGATCTCACTCTTGGGTTTGCCGTCTTGACTACCTACGCCACTTTTGTGGTGATACCACCCCTAAGGGCTCTGGTAGGCATTGCCGGTAAATGGATCACATTGGGAAGGGCCCGTCCAGGTGAATACCATCTTTACGGTCTATACTACTACCGTTGGTGGCTTGCCGAGCGCTTTGTTACTCTTGTGGACATGGTCTCAATCGCCCAGACGCCTCTTTTGCCAGCTCTGATGCGATGCATGGGATCCAGTGTTGGAGCGCACTGTCACATCGGTGCCATGTACGTTGGTGCAGCGTTTGATCTCGTCTCTATCGGCGACGATGTCACCATAGGCCAAGACACAGTCCTCTCCACAAGCTGGGTTGAGCGTGGGCGCCTTATTCTCGCGCCAGTGACTATTGGATCGCAAACACATATCGGCAGCAATTCGGTTCTCGAAGGCGGTTCAAACCTAGATGAAGGAGGCGAGCTAGGCCCTATGACCATGTTGCAGCAGGGTGCACATGTGCCAGCCGGAGAGCGATGGACCGGCTCTCCTGCACGTTTCCGAGGCTACTCGCCAGACGTTGGGGACATGCGAGCATCGCGACCAAGCGAAATACGTGCTGCTGCGATGTCGATAGTCATGGGGCTTAGTTCCATCTTCATCTTACCGATTATGATATTCGCCCCGCAAATTCCAAGCATGCTCCTTTTTGATTTTGCTAGAATCCCTGGCGTTGGGTGGTACGCCCAAACGGCCATTGTTGCTGTGCCTGCTGCAATAATCTACATGATTCTCGTCTTTGTCGAACTCTTCGTATTGCGGTGGCTGGTCCTCGGCAGAGTAGTAGAATGCTCGTTCCGCACAACTTCCATCTACTTCTACCGCAAATGGCTCATCGATCGATTGATGGACATAAGTCTCGTCATTTTTCGTCCCGTCTACGCAACACTCTACGTTGTGCCCTTCCTCCGTTCCCTCGGCGTCAAAATTGGACGCAGGGCCGAAGTCTCAACTGCGCGTGGTATCAACTTTGAGCTCACGGAGATTGGCGAGGAGTCCTTCATCGCAGACCAAGTCCTCATTGGCAATGAAGAAGTTCGTCGCAACATAGTAACTTTGAAGAAGACAAAACTAGACAAACGCGCATTTCTTGGCAATGCATCGCTGGTTCCCCAAGGAATTGAGCTGGCCTCAAACACTTTGGTCGGTGTTTTGTCCTGTGCCCCCGAAATTCCTCTCAAGGAAGGACAGAGCTGTTTCGGTAGTCCAGCCGTTCTGATGCCTGCGCGGCAGCGCGGCCTAGAGAATCATTCGGACCATCTTCTCTACACTCCTGGTCCCAAGAAGATTGCACTGCGTCTTTTTATCGAAGGCATGCGTATAATTGCGCCTCGCGTCATTATCACCTTTGGACTTGGTTTCGGCTTGCAAGTCTTCGAATCCGCTGCCCACCCCCACATCGGCGTCGTGCCGACATTGCTCTTATTGCCGCTGTTCTATTTCTTCTGTAAGTATTTTAGGCAAGAATTTCCCGCTATCGAGATTGAAACTAACATCGCGCTCTCAGTCTTTGCCCTTCCCGCCCTGACTGTGTTTTTCCTCTTCAAGTGGATCCTCATCGGTCGCTACCGATGTGCTGAATGGCCTCTTTGGAGTATCAATGTTTGGAAGTCAGAATTTGTCACTGCAACTTACGAGGCACTAGCTGCTCCATTCTTCGTTGATATGTTACTGGGTACGCCGTTTCTCGGGTGGACATTCCGCCTGTTGGGCGTTCAAGTAGGGGCCCGAACGACGTTGCTCTCAAACGACATTACAGAATACGACATGGTAAGCATTGGGGACGAGGCAGTCATCAACCGCCACGCGGGCCCGCAGACACATCTATTTGAGGATCGCGTTATGAAAATAGGTCGTGTTGATATTGAGGAGAGGGGATGCATGAAGGCGTATTCTATTTGTCTTCCGAACAGTCGCATCGCTGCGGGTGGTCAGCTTGGCTCCCTCTCACTCGTTATGAAGGGCGAGACTGTACCTGCCAAAGAAGCTTGGGAAGGGGCTCCAATTGCACCTCGCCGTGTACAGCTTCAGGATATCTGTTTAGAAAAGGAGTGAAGCAGATGAAGATATATGGTAACCAATTATTAAACGGTCTTGAACACGTCCCTATTTCTTTTGTCTTACAAAAGTTATCTTAAATAGTTTAAATAGTTCAAAAGTTTTAACTCACTTCTCACTTTCTCAGATGAATTTTTCTTAAAGTTATCGGAGAATTGGCGGAAAGCCTGCCTATTAGAAATCATAAGGTGCTGTCCATTTCCCGTAGCTCATGTATTGGCGCTCTACGCACTATGTCGAAGACTATCCCAGATAATGTGGCCTTTATAACGTCAACCCTCTCCGTCCTCAATTATCAATCATTTGATGATCTTCCTATCCTAGCAATAACCCTCTTCTTCAGCGATCAGGGATCACTAATCTGTGAGCAAAAAGAAAACGATCTTCCTCACGCTCTTCATCGCGCATGCCCCGCAAGCTCTTGCGGTTACCCAATTAATTTTCGCTTCATTTAGATCAAAAGGAGGAACACATTGCGTGTTTTTATATTTGTATTGCACGTTGTTCACGAGTATGTCAAGTTTCGAAGGTCGGTTTTGGAAACAGTCAATCGCAAAGTATAAAAAACATTTTTTTGGGGAGGTACATCTATGGAAAATTGCGATACATAATGGTTTTCGCATATCTCTTCCGGCTTCCCTCATTCGACACGTGCACGACATGTGCTCCTTTCCTTTTATTCGTCTGGGTCAGTCGAGCCTAACTGCTGGCTTGACTGGGCCTGGCTTGACTGAGTCTGCGACCCTGGGGCGTATGCTGGCGGTGGCGCATTTGGATCTGGGGTTGCGCCTGAGGCCGTATTCTTATTCTTTCCCTTTCCCAACCCCCACCATTTCTCGGGCTCCACTATGGCTGCGCCTGGAGTCCGACCCGTCGCTAGATTGGCCACTGTTATGAACTTTTGATGCTCTGTCTTGGGATCTGAGTTTGTGTCTTTATCGAACGTGAATATCCAATCGTACGGGCCGAATATACTTGCCTTTGCAACCTTGGGATCACCCTTCAACCCTTGAGCTTCCATAAGATGTCGAACAAACACCTTCCACACGGCTTTGGTATCCCCTTTGAAAGGGACTTTGATGGTGACTACGTTTTTGGAAGCCCCATCTACTAATACAGGAACTTCAGACCTACGACGTTCTAGAATGGAAGCATTTGGGGCTGATTCAACCGGTCTAGCGAGGGAGACAGACGCGAAGGTAAGGAGTGGTAGTAAGATGAAGTTGTAATGCATATTGAATGAAGCTTTATTACGTTGATATATAACCCAGAAAACTTTGGTATTGGGACGAGAGGACTGCGAATTGTTGCGATCCCTTGTTTCTACTGCAGAGAAAAACGAAAAACAACAAAACCAACGCCAAGACGATCGTACTTATAAAAAACCCCCCCCACTGCACCATTTGCGCGCTCGTCACCCTATCTATTTATGGCCTCTCCTTCCTCTAAGTCCTCAAGGATGCGATGAATGAAATACGCCACGATATATTGCCCTTTGAACACATATTTACTAGCTAGGATTTTGAATATTGATCCCGAACGAGCAGGTCGTGGCTTAGCGGTGAGAATATAAGTCAGCACGACGTTTAGTGTAGCGCGAATGATTTGACCTGATCCTAGCTCGTGAACATACATAGGCGACGGAAGGTGCCGGTCATACAAAAAGGAGATGGCGCAGCAGGAGGCTTATCTCTGCCCAGCCGCATCCTACAAAACGGGCAATGTGTTCATTTCATCGACTCCTACTCTCTTTGGAACACATTTCTAGATCTCTTCTTATAATGGGCTTTGTTATCTGTCTTCATTTCTCTCGCACGCTTTGGATATAATAACCTGGAGGATGGTGTTGAAGATTGTGCTTCTGTTAATTAATTGGATACAAGAATGTAACCCGTTACGTTCAATTCATACACTCCTATTTCCATGTTTGCGCCTGAACAGTCGCTACTCTAATCTGTGCTGAACCCTAAGCTTTGGACCCTGAGCCTGAGCCCTGTGCTAAGCCCTGAACACAGCCTGATGGTGCTCAGGGGATATGCTCCTGGCCGGCCCGCAAATCGGCTATAATTTCCATGTCCCCTAGCGACATAGCTTGGCCGCCTCAGAGACTGCCCCTACACAACTAAGGATGAGCCTTTCTTCCAGCGCCAGCAGAACGCAGCAAAAACCCAGATGCCCCGTATCTACAGTATCAAAATGCCCAATGGTTCCCACGGCCCGAGTATCCGAGTGATCCGGCACCTCACTGCCCACAAGCAAGTTTTCATTCTCCTTCATCTCAAACTTGTGCATGATCCCTGTAGACTCCTTCCTAAACGCATTTGCAGACGCAGAAACTAAAACCGCTAAAACCGCAGCCTCCACAGGCGCACAAGTATTCATCCACCCCCTAGAAACCTGGTCCATAGGATCATAAACTGGCCCCAGAATTTCGGTCCTCGCTTCTAAGATCTGACATGGATACTTGGCCTTCTCTTTCTCCCAAAGTTTTGACTATCGACCATAGATCCCATAATAGATCTGCCCAGCCCAAGACCAAGACGGTGCACGGTAGACTATTGGGTGGGAAAGCCATTTGCCTTTTTCGCTTGGCAAGATGTTTCTGGGTTTCCATAAGAATCCTTGCGGCAGGTTAACTTCCCAAATACCAGCATAATATGCACTGCTGATAATGGTTTAAACTCGGCGTGCAAATCCAGATAGTGCGAGTAAGATATCCATATTTTCAGGAGACGTCCACAAAATGGGATTCTAGAATGAGATACCATTGCACGATGGAATGATCTCGCACTGTTTCTAGCGTCACGACCGGCTTCCAGTTGGACAACTCGCTCTCTTTAATGCCCTGTATGAATGTATTTATTTTCTTGACAGGCTGAGACAATATTAAGAATCTGGGAGACCACATTGTATAATGCTGCAAATGGACTTTGTCGTCTTTCCCAGAATGTGCAGGTGTCACGGAGCAGGTAAATCACGTGCTACGAGCACGTGACGCGCTTAGCGAAGCTCTCTATAAATACTCTTGTTTTACTTAAGCACTATTTAGTTCTGTA